>ULTA01030279.1_pt1 | contig 15638 bp, 7 predicted proteins | sample 1957181 | NCBI WGS metagenome assembly ULTA01 (sample SAMEA4835722, study PRJEB28245) | human gut metagenome | biome: gut microbiome; material: fecal sample | place: Denmark | collected 2008
AGCAGCCGCAGTTTTGCGACCTGCACGTCCAAGTCCATCTTCTCCCTAATTCTTGGGTCGCCCGCGCACAGCGCCTTTACCTCGGCGTAGGACAGCGTGGTCTCGTCCGCGTCCTCGCAGGAGCGCACGGGGCTTTTGCTGGTCATTATCTGCGAGATGAACCTCTGCTTGTTCTCTAAGGTCTGCCAGATATACGAGTCAAATGTCTGCTCGGTGACGTACCTGTACACATGGACGGTCTCATTCATGTTGCCCTGACGCGCGATGCGCCCTTTGCGCTGTTCGAGGTCGCCGGGACGCCATGGGGCATCCAGGTCGTGGAGGGCGACGAGCCTGTCCTGCACGTTCGTCCCCGCGCCCATCTTGGCCGTGCTGCCCAAGAGCACGCGCACATTGCCGGAGCGCACTCTGGAGAACAGAGCCTTCTTTTTCTCATCAGTGTTGGCGTCGTGGATGAAGGCTATCTCGCTCTCCGGGACGCCCCGGTCGGCGAGCTTTTTCTTTATGTCGTCGTAAATGTTAAAACCCTTACCGGGCGTTGACAGGTCGCAGAATATGAGCTGCGTCAGCTTCTCGCCCGCGCCCTCCTGCCAGAGGCGGAACACGTTGTCCACACAGAGGTTGACCTTCGTGCCGTCCGCGTCAGGGAGCAGCGGGTTCACCACGCGCTGGTCGAGGCCGAGCTTGCGCCCGTCGTTTGTGATGGCGAGCATATTGTCCTCGCTGGGGTCTACCATCCTCGCGTGGACTTTCGTTGCGCGCTCGGAGAGCTCCTGCACGAGCTTTCGCTGAATCTCCGTCGGCTGCGAGACCTCGTTGTGGTATACGACTTCCGGCGTGGGCAGATTTAGCTGGTCGGAGGTCTTGATGTCCGCGACCTCGCGGAAAAGATTCATCAGCTCCGGCAGGTTAAAGAACTTGGAAAACCGTGTCCGAGCCCGGTAGCCGGTGCCTTCAGGCGCAAGCTCAAGTGCGGTGACGGTCTCGCCGAAGTTCGCCGCCCACGAGTCGAAGTGACCGAGGCCGAGGTGTTCCAGCGTGTCATGCTGAAGATAGCGCTGCATGGTGTAAAGCTCCGTCATGCTGTTCGAGACCGGCGTGCCTGTCGCAAAAACGACGCCGCGGCTGCCGGTCAGCTCGTCCATGTAGCGGCATTTCATGTACATGTCCGAAGACTTCTGCGCCTCCGCACTAGAAAGCCCGGCGACGTTCTGCATCTTCGTGTGGTAGTAGAATGGTGATAGGTAATTCTTTGATGCAATCTTCGAATTTTCCCCCACCTCACACCGGGCATGCACCTTTCAGCGCACCCGGCGTTCCATCAAGCTGACTTACTTTCACTGATTTCAACATCGCTGCACCCTCGCGGTGTACAGAATGCCTACAAATTTCACTTGGATAGCTTTTCGCGATATTTCTCTATTTTACGTACTGTCTTGGTATCCGTATCCGGTGGGATGGGACTGTTATGCACCATGAGGTGGCAGGGAGCGCACAGCCATGCCAGGTTTGGAACTTTGTTGATTCGGTCAAGTGGAAGCTTGTTTTTGATGTGGTGACAGTGCTTTACAACTGTTTGTGAAAAGACGGCGCCGCAGCATTTGCACTTGCCTTTATCCCGGTTGAAGGCGTATTCACGGTTCATGAAATACTCGAAATTATATTTGCCGTCGGCATATACAGACAGCATAATATCCTCAGGAGTGTTAATAGACGGGCGGTTATATGGTAACGGTTTATGCTTAGAGCGATAGTTTATATACCGTCGCCGTCCGTCTGCTGTGTATGGAGTCATTTTCTGGTCAAAAGGCTTACTCTCATGTTTGCTGTGCGTGATGAATGCATTAGTAATGCCAAACCAGTGACCTTCAATTTGTATGGCAAATGTTTTGCTGTCATACCCCTCATGCCTATGGGGAAGGTTGGAGAGCGTGCGCAAAGGGACTTGCATCTGGTTGTAGCTGTCCGGATATAGTTTCTTCCAAACCGCAAGCGCAGTGTTGTTTACCCTGCGATCAATGGCATGAAATGCGTGGGAGCAGATAGAAGGCCGTATGTATTGTGCGATACCCATAATGATGGAGTTCACATACTGTATCTGGGCCGCCTGTGTATTGGGAAGCGTATACAGAGATATATTCCTAACCTCATTTGAAAGGTTGCGAATTTTAACTGCCAGCCTCTCCATATCCGGAAACGGTTTCCCTACCAGATATTCCGTCCATGTCTTAGGGTCGGGAGTTTTGCGTTTCTTTTCAGCCTTCACCACAAATCCGAGAAAATGGATTCCATCTTTACGCAAGTCCGTAATCTTGGTCTTTTCCTGAGAAAGCTCCAATTTCATTTTCACATGAAAATACTTTGTCAGTTCACGTTTCATACGAAGCGCTTCCTGCTCCGTAGAGGTCAGCACCACCCAATCATCCGCGTAGCGGAAATTATATTTGGGCGTCACACCAGCCCATTTAAGCCGCCTTGTGTCGTTGCACTTATGCTTGCATTTCCTATGAGGCTCCATGTATTTGCGCCCCACATACCAGTCGAAGTCGTTCAGATATACGTTGGACAATAACGGCGACAATATACCGCCTTGCGGCGTGCCTTCCCGTGTTGCATAATACAGGTCGCTTTCAACATATCCGGCTTTGAGCATTTGAGATATGATTTTGAGCACACGTTTGTCGTGAATGCCCATGCGCCATAGTTTCTGCAACAGCAGCCGGTGGTCAATATGGTCAAAACATCCCTTTATATCTCCTTCAACTGCCCACACAGGCTGATCTGGAGATCTGCATCCGGCGGTAATGACATTGGCTATATCCCGGATTGCGTGTTTTTGCGACCGATATGGCCTGAACCCATAACTGTGAGGGTAAAACTTAGCCTCACATATTGGCTCAATGATGATTCTCACACATTCCTGGATCATCCTGTCCAGCATTGTGGGTATACCAAGGGGGCGCTGTTTACCGTTGCTTTTGGGGATGTAGACTCTGCGGGCAGGTTTTGGTTTATAATTCTGGAAACTTGACTGAATCAACTGAATTAGTTCCTCTTTTGGCATCTGAAGGTAGCGGCTTATCTTCATTTTATCTACACCAGCAGTTTTGCTGCCTTTGTTAGACTTGATGTTGTGAATAGCCGTAACTATGGTCACTTCATTGACCATTGCCTCCAACAGCCCGGTAAAGGACACCTTCTGGCCTGATTTCTCATACAACAGGTCTTGTATTCTTTTAAGGTCTGACTCTTTGGAAAATCTGACGTTTAAATGCACAAGGTTTCACCTCGCGGTTCGTCACTCATATTTCAGAGAGTTATGGATTTTCGTTTTTGTGAAATTTGTAGATCAACTTGACTCGTGCCCTTCGCCGTGAGGCATTTCAGCCTCGTGTAGTTGGCATTACCCAACCGCAGACTACTATGGCACGGCTGACTTCCTGTAAAGTTCACAGCGCTGCATCGCTCCCCTTACAGGCTCTCAGACGTTCCCAAATCCTTATCCTTGTTGTCTTGCGACAGTTGAAACCCTTAGGCTGCTACCTTACACCGGGGAAAACTAATCATGCTTTGAATCGCAGTTAGTGCATGATTCCGTATGGATATTTCAATCCACAGGGCGTATGCAGAAAAACCAGCCACATACGCTTTTCCCAATTTTCATCCTTTCGGATGCCGTCAGCTCTCACGATGCTGCATAGCTTTCCCTAACGGGTAGCCATAGGTTTCGGAAGCCCGCACCATTATTGTCCATGCCATCCATGGATGGTTTAGGTTTTCAGGTTACGACTTCACCACGCTTTGTACCATATTCCTTTGCAGAGGAATACAGCACAGTGGAGTATTAGCTCGCGTACTGCCTACACGGTGTGACGCACCGCGTCAAAGAAGCCTCCTTTCCGGCCTCGATTCCGTACGGCAGGGGACTTTCACCCCTGATTTCAGGATTTGAGTTCTATGCGAACTCTTCTTATTTCTAAGTGCATTCGCATGGCGCTTTTCGCCACAGCTGTCAACTGTGACTTATGCGCAACGCCTCGCACGGTTCTTGTAGCTGTGCGCCTCATCCACGAACAGGCGGTCAACACCGAGCTCCTCGAAGGTGACGACGTCGTCCTTGGGGCTGTCCAGCAGCTTCTTGAGCTTGGCCTCAAGTGACTTCTTCGTCTTTTCCATGGACTTTATGCTAAAACGCTCGCCGCTGCTGCGCTTGAGCTGGTTTATGCCCTCGGTTATGTCCTCTATCTCGCTCCGCAGTAAACGCTCCTGGCGCTCCTGCGAAACAGGTATGCGCTCAAACTGGCTGTGACCAATGATGACCGCGTCGTAGTCGCCGGTGGCGATGCGGGCGCAGAACTTCTTTCGGTTGGCGGGCTCAAAGTCCTTTTTCGTAGCCACTAGCACGTTTGCAGACGGGTACAGCCGCAGAAATTCGCTGGCCCACTGTTCCGTGAGGTGGTTCGGGACAGCGAACATGGGCTTGCGGCACAGGCCGAGGCGCTTGGCCTCCATAGCTGCTGCGGCCATTGTGAAGGTTTTCCCGGCCCCGACCTCGTGAGCCAAAAGCGTATTGCCGCCGTAGAGGATGCGGGCGATGGCGTTTCGCTGGTGCTCGCGCAGCTCTATCTCCGGGTTAATGCCTGGGAACGTCAAGTGCGAGCCGTCGTAATCACGCGGTCTTGTGCTGTTGAACAGCTCATTGTACTTGGCGACAAGCGTCTCGCGGCGCTTCGGGTCTTTCCACAGCCAGTCGCGGAAGGCGTCCTTGATGACCTGCTGCTTCTGCTGTGCGAGGGTGGTCTCCTTGACGTTGAGCACCCGGCGCTCGGTGCCGTCCGCGTCCTCGATCTTGTCGTAGATTCGCACGTCGCGGAGGTTCAGGGTGTTTTCGAGTATCTTGTAGGCGTTCATGCGCGAGGTACCGTAGGTGCTGAAAGCGTTGACGTCGTTCGCGCCGACGGCGTTCTTGCCGTATATGTGCCACTCGGATGTGTAGGGAGAGTAGTTCACGCTCATGCTGCGCGAGGCCCAGTATGTGGGCTGGAAAGTCTCGACCATGAACTGCTCGATGTAGCGCGGCTCTATCCAGGTCGCGCCGAGGCGCACGTCTATCTCGCTCGCGGTCAGCTCACGCGGCTGCGCAGCCTTGAGTGCCTCAACATTTATGCTGTATGAAGCATCATCCTTCGCCGCCGCCTCTGCCTCACGGAGCTTTACCCGCACATTGCCGGAGAGATATTCATCGGCGGTTACGTAGCGTTCGGTGCCGGGAACGCGGAAGATGACGCCGGAAAGCTCCGCGGCGATCTCAACTTCGTTTTTGCCGCAAAGGCGGGACATATACTCCATGTCCACGCGGCCCAGCTCATTGAGCGAGACGGCAAGTGCCTCAGCCGCCGTCTCGGTGTGCTCGACGGGGCGGTGCGGCTGAATGGTGCGGCGCGTGAACATATCTGCCTTGCGCTCAAGTTTTCCGTCCTCATCAAGTATTTCGAGCGAGCAGAGGAGGTAATACGAACTGTCATCCGAGAACGCGCGCTTATTCTCGCGGTTTGAGATCAGGCCGTACTTGGCGGTGTAGGCGTCGTAGAGCCGGTTTAAGCGCCGCTGCTCTGCGGCTATCTCTGCGTCGCTCGCGTCCTCAGTTTGCAGCTGTATGAGCCGCCGGGTGCAGTCCCGCAGCTCCATCAGGCCCTTGATGCGCTCGGTCATGGCGGCGCTCACAGACTGGCGAACCATGATGCCGCCCTCGCGGTAGTACACCTCGCCGTCCACGAGGGTGAAGCTGTAATTGCGCACATCCGGGTCGGCGGGAAGGATGTCCGTGTTCTCCGCTTCCTCCATCTCGCGCTCGGTGTACTCACCGTGGATGTTCTGCACGGCCTCGTGAAGCTGCTCGGACAAGTCCGCGCCCTCGATGGGTGCGACGGTGTAGTCCTGCCGCCCGTACTGCGTGCTCTCGGCGCTGGGTGTGCCGAGCACCATCTCCGGGTGGTCGATGAAATAGCGGTTGACCGTGAAGCCTTCCGGCGTCGTGCCGACGTGTACCCACTCCGGCAGCTCGGTTAAGGGCTGCTCACGCCGCTGCAAGAAGATGATGTCCGAGACGACGTCCGTCCCGGCGTTGGCGCGGAAGGCGTTGTTGGGGAGCCTGATCGCGCCGAGCAGTTCGCCGCGCTCGGCGAGGTAGCGCCGCACGCTCTCGTCCTTGGCGTCGAGTGTGTAGCGCGAGGTGACGAAGGCCACGATGCCTCCCGGACGCACCTGGTTGAGCATCTTGGCGGCGAAGTAGTTGTGTATTGAGAAGCCGAGCCGGTCATACTCAGGGTCGTGTACCTGGTACTGGCCGAAAGGAACGTTGCCGACGGCAAGGTCAAAATAGCCGGGGCGGTTCGTCGTCTCAAAGCCCGCCACGGTGATGTCTGCCTCGGGGTAGAGCTGCTTTGCTATTCGCCCGGTGATGCTGTCCAGCTCCACGCCGTAGAGCTGGCAGTTTGCCATGCTCTCGGGAAGCAGGCCGAAGAAGTTGCCGACACCCATCGACGGCTCAAGGATGCGCCCGCCCTCGAAGCCAATGCCGCCCACGGCCTCGTAGATGGTGCGGATGACCGCGGGCGAGGTGTAGTGCGCGTTGAGCGTCGAGCCTCGTGCGGCCTCGTATTCTTCCGTCGTGAGCAGGGCTTTCAGCTCGGCGTATTCCTTCGACCACTCGCTCTTGCTCTCGTCGAACACCTCGGGGATACCGCCCCAGCCGACGTAGCGGGAGAGCACTTCCTGCTGCTCAGGCGAGGCCTGAAAGACGTTTTCCTCAAGGTATTTGAGCAGGCGTATGGCCTCAATGTTTGCCCGGCATTTTGCCTTCGCCCCGCCCTCGCCGAGATGGTCGTCGGTGATGCGGAAGTTCCGCGCCCCACGCCGCGTCTCCTTGCGGAACTCCTCCAGCGCCGCATTCTGAGCCGTCTCTACGTTCGGAAAGCCCGGCCACTCGCCGTCCAAAGGGATGTATACGGCGGACAGCTGCTCTTGTGAAGGCTCGCTCTGTTCCACGTCAATATTTTCTCGCTGGGAAACCTCCTTGTACGCTGCCGTCAGAACGTCGTTGCGCAGGCCGTTGCGGAACTCGGCGTTGTCGTGGTAGAGCTTCAGGAAACGCATATCCGTGCTCGCGGCAGCTATGCGCCGGATAGCGGCAAAGCCCTCGTCTATGGCGTTCTGCCGGTCCGAGTTGCGCACCGCGTTGACATAGGCGCTGTCGTTCACAAGCGCCTCCACGAGCTGCTTCTCATACTGCTCGCGCTCTGCGTCCGAGATGACGAATGGAAGCGTGTGCGCTGCACCCGCCTCGTCCGCATAGCTCACGGCTCTGCGCCAGCGCAGCTTTTCAAGGGCGTCGTCGAGCTGCTCACCGGGAATGACGACGTAATCCAGCCCGCCCGCGTGCTTTACCCGCAGGTCAAGCGTACGCGAGATTTCCTCAGCGTCCGGCCTGTAGGCATAATAGCTTCCGCTATGCTCGACGAGCACAATGGCATCGGAGTTGCTGGCCTTGACGTCCCTGTACTTGGCGTAAGCTGCGGTGTGCAGGTCGTACTCTGCCAGCTCCGTCTCCGTCATGTAGCGGTCAGAGGCTATGAGCTCGTCTATGCGCCTTGCAACGGCGCTCCACGTCAGGTTTACGTCCTCGCAGCCGCGCTTTTCGAGGCGGATGCCTTTGGCGTCATACGACTCGTTGCTTCCCGATGCACCTGAGAGCGCGTGACCTCGCCCGCCGGTGCCGTAAAGCTCTTTGAGCGCAGCGGCCTTCTCGCTCCTTGAGTGTTCCTCGGTGAAATACCTGAAAATGCGCCACTTGCTGCCTGCGCGTCCGCCGCCTCGGCAAAGTACCTTGTCTATCTCGTCCTGCGTGATTAAACCATAGGCATTGGGCAGGCGCTCCATGTCCGACGCAAACTTGCGCCGTTCGAGCAGCTGGGCGGCGAGGGAGACGAAGATGCCGTCAACGTCGTGGTAGTGGGCGTACAACACATCGGGATCAGCCTTGTAAGCCTCGCGGAAGTCGAGATAATCGCCCAAGACCGCCTCACGGCCCTCCGGGTCTGCGAGCTTGGCAGCTATCTGCTGCACGGCCTCCGGGTAGCCGCCGTCCACATCCGCAAGGTTGGGAAACATGCCCTCATTGCCTTCGCTGAGATCTTGCTGCAGATTCCGGAGCTTTCTTGCGATCAGCTCGTGCTCGTAGTCCTCAGCCCCGGCGACTTCGACCTTTGTGGCGTAGCGCCCGGCGTCCAGCAGCTCGCCTATGCGCACAGCGGCCTCCGCCCACGGTATGAGCTGTGCCCCGCGCTCGTAACGCGCCTGCTCGCCCTGGGCAATGCGGATGCCGTCATCGGTGTACCACACGGCGTATTTATCTCCATTAACGGTAAAGCCGTTGCCGCCTTGGTAGACCGTCGGTAGAAAAGCGGCTATTTCATCTATCGAGCGCCGTTTCTCAAATTCCGCGACCACGCGCATACGCAGCTCGTCGGTGTTGCCGCCGAGCCGGAGAACGTCGTCCATGACCTCCTGCGGAAAAGAGAAAGCGGAGGGCGCTTGCGCGTCCTCCGCTTCGTCAAAGAGATTCAGTTGTAGATCAATTCGTTCAGAACTACTTCTTCGGCCTGAGCCTTGCAGCTGTTCATGAGGCCGGTCCACTTCATCGGGTCGGCGGCTTTCAGCGCCTCTGTTGCGCCCGCTTCCGCCGCCAGCTTCGGCAGCATCAGGTCTATGCGGCTCTGCGCCGCCGCTTCTATCTCGTGCAGGTGCGGCCACAGCGTCCCGTTCATCAGGAGCTGGTCCCACAGTATGGGCCTGTGCTCCTTGAGGTAGCGCTGTCTCAGCCTCCCGTAGCGGCCTATTGGTTCCGTCTCGGGCAGGCTCAGGTTCGGAAGTTGGACGCCGTTCACGGTCGTGTAAGTTATCTCTGTCATGGTTTTGGCTCCTTTCGTAGCTTCGTATCGTGCGCTCGATCTGGCGCAGCACCATCTGTGTATTCTCGCTGACCGCCGTGCCGAGGGCGGTAACAGCCTCGGACGTGTCCCACTCGCTGAGGAACGCGAAGTCCGCCTCATCGAAGTACGCCGCCGGGTCATAGCCGCAGCGGGAAATGAGTGCGTAGGCGGTGCTGACATAAGTGGCTTTTATGAAGCTGTCTCTCAGCTCGCCTTCATCATACCCGGCCATCAATGAGCCGTCAATGATACCGCCTATGTCGTGCCGGTGTGCGTCGAAATACATCTCGGCGAGGTCTCGCGCCACGTCTTGCAGCTGGCTTGAGAGCCACTCGCCCTCGGCGTTGAACGCCTGCCGCAAGCCGAGCTGGACTTCTGCGAGATTCCCGTCGTTTATCTCCCAGGGCGTGAACGGACGCGAGCTGCGCCGGGTGCCGGTGTCGGCGATGTCGAAGACGTAGCGGAGCCTCGGCGCGTCGCCGGAGTTGTCCACGAGCGCGATGCCCTTCGCGCCGCGCCGGACATAGCGGCGCATGGTATCGTTCCACACCTCGTAGCTCGCGCAGGCCGTAGCCTCCGGCCGCTGGGCGTGGATCATGAGCTGGTCGGCGAACGGGTACTTGTACAGCCGCGATGCAGTGTCCAGAAACGCCGTCCAAGCGCCCACGCTGCCCGCCAGCCCCAGCGCAGTCTCGCGGGCGAGGTCCAAGTAAGTGTCCACCTTAGCAGGCATCGCGCCCGCCTCCTTTCTGTTGTGTAAATAGTTTTAGCGACAGGCAAAGCGTTTGCCTGTCGCTATTAGTCCCCAAAATATATATTAAGCGGGAGCTGTCTATCTGATAACAACACTGACTTCCGTGATATTCAGCCCCTCGTCCAGCCGGAAGCTGGCGTAAGAGCAGCAGGTGATGAGCACGGTCGAGGGGACGCCGCCCTCGTAAAAGAGCGAGGCAAAGACCGTCCCGGCCTCGCTGCCGTAGAAGGTGTCGTACCAGCCGTCCGGCGCGCTGACGGAGCGCGGGTCGCGGCTCCAGATGTCGAGGGGGTTCGGGAAGCGCACGACGATGTCCGCATAGCTGTCCCCGACCTCGAGCCCGCGGAGCCGCCCCGCCGACGCCTCCTCCTCAAACATGGGCATCCAGTACATGGCGCGGCCGAGATATTCGTCCGGCAGGCGCTTGAACTCCGTGGGCAGGTACTGCACCGAGTCGTTTTCTCCCGTGCCGCTGTCGATGACCGGCTGTCCGCCGCTGAGAGAGAACTCAAAGCCCGGCGTGTCCTCCGCCCAGGCCGCGCGCTCGAAGCCGGTGTAGGAGAGCGTCAGCCTGTCCCCATCGACCGAGAGCCGCCCGGTGAGCGCGCTCGCGCCCAGCACGGGCTCAAGCCAAAGCCCATGTTTGCCGCAATCGACGCTGAATTCGCCCGAGTCCACCGCTTTAGCGGAAAAGGCCCTGGCGCTCATGAGCATATTGCCGTCAAGATATTCCACAACCTCATATGTAAAGCAGCTGTACACCTTGAACGGCGTGCTGCCGTCCTCCTCCGCGCCTAGGTAAAGCAGCGCCCGGCCGCAGAAACGCTCCGCCTGCCAGACGCTGACCGGCTCAAAATCCATGGGCGGGATATAATCCGGCAGAGACGAGGCTTCAGGCATAGGAGCCGCTGTGGGCGTGGTGACAGCAGGTGTAGGAATTGCCTCCGCCACCCCCTCGCCGCAGGCGGCGAGGAGGAGCAGGGTGAGGATAAGAGGGATTATGCGTTTCATGACGTTACCTCCCTTGATGCTTTGTAATTTTTCTGAACGAGCTTTTCACATAAACCACGCCGAATATCCTGTAAGCGGAGAAAAAGTGATCTATGGCAGTTTACAAAGGAATTTAAAATTCTATAATCCCGCCAGATACTTTTCTGAGGGGCCATCGTTTATTACAAATAATTATCGCTGATAAATTCTCAAATAGTTAAGGCTTGTAATACTGCGGCATTGCATAAGCATATGCCGCAGTATTTTTACAATATCCACGCCAGCGTTATGGCTTCAACAATGCCGTTTTCGTCAATGTAGAAGCGGATAGCACTGTAGCCGCTGCTGCAGAGGATGGTGCGCCGGCCATTGAAGGTGTATATTCTACCGAGCGAGCTTATGTTGATGTCAGTCCCGTAAAACACGACATTTTCCTCCGTCAGGACGTATTCCTCATACTCCATTCCGGAGGGGAAGCGGCTCAGTACGTCCTGAGCCGTGCAGCCCACCTTTATGCCGCGTATGCCGAGCCCGGCCCCGATTTCGTCCACGGTAACGCTTCCAAGGATGTCCATGCCCTCGTATGAATCAAATACATACAGCGTCGCGCCCTCGTACTCATACGTCTCCTCGTCAAGCTGTACTATGCCGGGCAGGGCCAGAAGCTCGTCGTGAGCGATGTAAGACTTAAGCCCTTCAGGCAGAGTATATTCTTCATTATAGGGCATGTTGCGGAAGGCCTCAAGCGCCTCCTCTTCGCTTACACGATTGAACTTCAGCGGCGCTGACATAGATGCCTTGGAGTAGGAAAAGGTCAGCGTGTCCCCGTCAACATTATAGCTTGCGCTCACGTCTATGCCGCGCAGTGGAATAGCCTCGCCGGGCGCGACGCAGCCCCCAAAGCTGTAACAGCCGAGGATGACCGGATCATACATCAGATCCGTTGCGGTCACGTATTGGCTGTACCAGCATTTGAACTCCAGGTCGCCGCCGTTTTCTCTTGAGAGCAGCAGGCCGCTGCCCCTGTCCCCGAAGCTCTCAGCCAGCCAGTATGAATCAGGTTCAAAGCCGGGGTCGGGCAGCATGAACTCCGAATTGACAAGCGGAACTGCGGAGCTCGTCTCTGCCGGCTCCGGCGTGGGCGATACTTTTTCCGTTGGTTCAGATGTCGGCGTTGCCTCCACCGCCTCCGCACCGCAGGCGGCGAGGAGGAGCAGGGCGAGAATAAGAGGGATTATGCGTTTCATGCCGGTGACCTCCCTTAATGGCATTACCATATTCAGTCTATAAAACCCCTTGCCGCATGTCAACACATATATTCCTACTCAACGAGACTTGCCAAAGTCCAGCCAGTAGACAACCCTCTCGCCGTCGTCCTTGAGGATGAGGTCGGCGGGGTAGTAGGCGTCGCGTTTGGCGGAGTAGACCTCGTTGATGTGTATCCGTCCGTCGCGTAGGAGCTGGGCGGCCTAGGACTTGCTCAGGCGTATGCGCTTTGCCGCCAGAAACTTGTTGTCTGTCCAGAGAGCAAAGCGGCAGATGCTGCTCTCGCAGAAATAGCCCTTCTTGCCTGTCACGACGTTGCAGCCGCAGCGCGGGCATTTGCCTATGACCTCGCCCTGTGTGGGAAACTGCGGCGTGGCCAGCTTCGGTGTGTAACTGCCGCACAGCTCGCGCACCATGTCCTCAATGCCCGACATGAACACTTCCGGCGCGAGCTCGCCGCGCTCTACCTGGCTGAGCTTCTGCTCCCACTCGGACGTGAGCTCCGCCGAGGCGAGCTGCTCCGGCAGCACAGCCGTGAGCGCCGCGCCCGTCTGCGTAGGTATGAGAGACACGTTCTTCTTTGCCTTCTTTCGCTCTATGAAGCCAGCAGCCACCAGCTTCTCTATGATGCCGGCCCGCGTCGCAGGCGTACCAAGCCCCTTGCGCTCGGCTTCGTCGGGCGTATCCCCGGCGTTCTCCATGGCAGCGAGCAGACTGCCCTCAGTGAAATGCGCCGGGGGTGAGGTCTGGCCCTCCTTGACCTCGGCGCTCAGGACGGGCAGCTCGTCGCCCTCGTGCAGCTCCGGCAGGGAGCTGTCCCGGCGCTCGGCGCTGTCGTAGACACGCCAGCCGGGGTCGAGGACGGTCTTGCGCTTGACGCTGTATGTGAATCCTCCGCAGGTAAGCTCGACGCTCGTCTCCAGCCAGCGGTGGGGCGCGCAGACGGCCCGGAGCACCTGCGCCACCATGAGCCGGAGCAGCTCGCGCTCGCCAGCGGGCAGGGCGTCAAGCTCGCAGTCCGCGGCGCTCATGGTGGGAACAAGAGCGTGGTGGTCGGAGACCTTGGCGCTGTCGCAGACCTGTTCGGCGTAGACGGCAAACGGCGGCTCAAGGCCGCAGATGCCAGCCGCGCAGAGGACGAGGGGCTTCACGCCGTCTGCCATTCCGTCCGTGAGATAACGGCTGTCCGTGCGCGGGTAGGTGCAGAGGCGCTTCTCATAGAGGCTCTGCGCATAGTCCAGTGTCTGCTGGGCGGTGTAGCCGAGGACGCGGTTGGCCTCGCGCTGGAGCGTGGTCAGGTCGTAGAGCGCGGGGGCAGCCTCACTCTTTTCCTTCTGGGATATGGATGTAACGACGCACTTGCCGCCGGCAGAGACCACAGCTTCCTCAGCCTCGGCCCTGTTGCTGAACCGCTTGCTCTCAGCGGAAAATTCTCCGAGGTGCAGTTCGGCGGTGTAGAAGGCTTCGGGTACGAAGCCCGCAATGTCTGCCTCGCGCTGAGTGAGCAGGGCGAGCGTGGGCGAGACGACGCGGCCAGTGTTCAGGGTGCGGTGGTAGGTGACGGAGAGCAGACGCGTGGCGTTGATGCCGACGAGCCAGTCGGCGCGTTCCCGGCAGCGGGCGGCGGCAAAGAGCCGGTCATAGTCCGCACCGGGGCGAAGGTCTGCGAGGGCGCGGCGTATCTCGGCTTCCTCCATCGAGTTGAGCCAGAGGCGCAGCGTGGGTTTTGTGCAGCCCGTGAGTTCATAGAGATTGCGATATATGAGCTCACCCTCGCGTCCGGCGTCGCAGGCGTTTATGACCTGGGAGACGTCGTCTCTGAGCATCAGGCCGCGCAGGATTCCGAACTGTCTGCGCTTGTCCTGCGGCACCCTGTAGCGCCAGTCCTGGGGCAGTATGGGCAGGTCGGCGACGCGCCAGCGGCTGAGCTGCGGGTCGTAGGCCTCGGCGCTTACGAGCTGCGCCAGATGCCCAAGGCACCAGCCGACGAGATACCCATTGCCCTCGAAGTATCCGTCTTTACGCGTTATAGCCCCGACCACCGCGGCAATAGCCTGCGCGACGGAGGGCTTTTCGGTTATTATGAGTTTGTTCAATATGTATTTCTCCTTTTCGTGCAAAATAAAAGAGGCCAGCTCTCGCTGGCCTCTCGGCGTTGTGTTTGGTTTATATCATATTTCAACATCTGGAATCTGGATCGACTTTTGCTGTATCTGTGCCGGAGTGGTTAGGCGTGTTTTCTTTGAGCGTTTTCAGGCGTTCCAAAATACTGTTTACATTCTTAGCATTTGCTGCGCCGGGATAGTCTTGCTGGAAGTCTCTCAGCAAACCTGCCCTCTGTTTTTCTTCCATTGCAACTTGCGCATACTCCTTCTCGTAGTCTTGGACGACCGACAGCCTGTCGAGCAGCGCCTTTGAGCTTTCCGGCATGGAAGCCCCTTTGCCGTACAGGTTCTCATAGGCTATGCGGATTTGCTCAGGTGAGACAGGGTTCCCGCTGCGTTTGCACTCGGCAAGGATACCAATTACGTCTGACAGGTCGTATTTGTACTGCCTTCCGGCCCGCAGCTTCATGGCAATTAGATACTCGGCTTCTATCGTCCTCACCGTGACAACGTTTGCAAATGTCCTGTAATAGCATGAAAACTCTATTAGCTTCGGCGAGTACGAGTCGGTTTTTATGAAGTCTGAATTGAGCCATCCACTGGGGAGGTCATACCTGTCCCCAACGACGGTGATCGCATCCTTCATTGCAGATGCGGCAGTTATTATGGCGTCAATATCCTGCGTGGATTCCCGAAAACCGTAATTTGCAAGTATAGCCGCACCGCCGACAAGCACGATCTCAGCGGGCATGTTTTTTCCGACCATGCGCCGGTATTCCTTTGCCAGTTCCTTCAGATAGTTGTCCATGCCGGACTTGTTGAAATCAGACGACATTCCTCACATCAGCCTCCGCAATATTGAATCGCATGAACTCCGGGATGGCTTCTTTTCTGGCCTTCGCTTTCGGCTCCTCGCTTTTTGTCATCCTGCAAAGCATCAGGACGCTCGATGAGTATACGACCCTGTCCAGCTTGGTGGAGCGAATGTCGCTGTATTCACTGCAAAGAGGCACGTGGTTGACTCGACTCACATAGTCCAGCATGGCGAGAAGATATAAGCTTTCCTCATACCATCCCTTGCTGAACAGCTTGCGTATCTCACCGCTTTCAAGCGTGTTGATTATAAACTGTATATCTCCCTGCTCCTTGAGCGTGTGGCATACGTTGCCCTTGAAAATGCCGAAGGCCGGGCGCTCGAAGCTCGGCGCAATAAGCTCGTCAGCAGTTGTCCCAAGCGCCTTTGCAAGTCTGTATACTGTCCCGGCACTGGCATTCTCGATGCGGGACTTGCCGGTACATATGTCGTTGATGGTGGAGTAAGGGACTCCGCTGTCCTTGGCGAGCCTGTACATGGTCGTGTTATGATGGGCAATCTGTTCCTTCAGCGTCATGTTCCTCGCCTCCTTGCAATTATTATACCGGCGTACCGGTATAATGTCAACAGGAGGTTTTGTCGTATTTCTCCGCGTCCCTGTAGCACGGCCGCACGCAACCCAGCCCATATCTTGCGCAGCCGTAGCAGAAGTGGCCCTC
>ULTA01030246.1_pt1 | contig 15636 bp, 10 predicted proteins | sample 1957181 | NCBI WGS metagenome assembly ULTA01 (sample SAMEA4835722, study PRJEB28245) | human gut metagenome | biome: gut microbiome; material: fecal sample | place: Denmark | collected 2008
TTCTATCAAAATGTTTTTCATTTGTCAAGAACTTTTTTCATAACTTTTTCAACTTATTTTCAAAGCAATATCTATAAAGTCATGTCTGTAAAATGCAACTCACAAGCTCTACAACTCAATGTGTCCCGCGAGTCAGCTTTGATATAATATCATCCTGACACACATATGTCAACGGATTTTCTGCAATTAATTAAAGTAGTAAAACTATCTTAAAAAACACAAATTTTCTAAATTGTCTGTTTATTATATACAATTCTCACAATTACTATCTGACAGCCTCTATCGCTTCCTTGATATTTGCCACACCGACAATCTCAATTCCATTAATATGCGACACTCCTGCAAGACACACTTTGGGAACAATACACTTTTTAAAGCCAAGCTTCTTTGCCTCCGCCACACGCTGCTCGGACATGGTAACTCCGCGCACCTCTCCGCTTAAGCCCACCTCTCCAAAGCATATGGTATCCTCACGCACTATAATATCCTTTTTGCTTGATGCGATTGCAAGCACTATCCCAAGGTCTATCGCCGGTTCGTTCATCCTTATACCGCCTGCGATATTCACATAAGCGTCACAGTCTGACAGTGACAGGTTGGCTCTTTTTTCAAGGACCGCCATTAGTAGATTTACTTTATTATAATCTGTACCATTTGCTGTACGCCTTGGATTATTAAAAAAACTGTGACATACAAGAGCCTGTATCTCGAGAAGTATCGGGCGGCTTCCCTCTATGGAACATGTGACAATTGATCCTGATGCTCCCTCGGGCTTACCGCTAAGCATATACTCCGACGGATTTTCCACCTCAACAAGCCCCTCCGCCTTCATTTCAAATACGCCTATCTCATTTGTCGAACCAAATCTGTTCTTAACGCCTCTAAGTATCCTGTACGACTCATACCTGTCACCCTCAAAATAAAGCACAGTATCAACCATATGCTCCAACGTCCTCGGCCCCGCAACCGCACCATCCTTTGTCACATGTCCTACTATAAAAACAGAAATACCCAGAGTCTTTGCAAGCTGCATAAGCACTCCGGTTGTCTCCCTGACCTGTGAGACACTGCCCGGTGCCGACGCTATCTCCTCATTGTACATAGTCTGGATGGAATCTATTACAACAACCTCCGGTTTTTTGCGTTGAATCACGTCCTTTGCTATATCAAGACTTGTCTCACATAAAAGCTCCAGCGAATCCGTAAAATCACCAAGTCTGTCGGCACGTATCTTTATCTGATGCAGGGATTCCTCACCTGACACATAAAGTAATGGCACCTTTTTTTGTGAAAGTTCCCTGCATACCTGAAGTAGAAGCGTGGATTTTCCTATACCCGGATCTCCTCCCACAAGCACAAGTGACCCCCTCACAATTCCTCCACCAAGTACTCTGTCAAACTCGGCTATACCTGTCACTATACGCTCCTCTTTCTCGCTTTTTACTGCCGAAAGAGGCAGAACCTGTGCCGCCTTTGATTCTTTTTTTACTTTTCCCGACGAACTTATCGACTTTTTATCTACGGTTTCCTCTACAAATGTATTCCATTCCTTACAGGCCGGGCACTGTCCCATCCATTTTACCGATTCATAACCACATTCCTGGCAGAAAAATACAGAGGTCTTTCCTTTTGCCATATTGTTCTCCTTTATAAAATACAAAAAGCCCGGCTTTCACCGGGCTAAAAATATGCTCTATTTTCTTGATACTTTGATATCGACTGAATCAACACCCTCAAGCTCTACGCTTAAGCTGAGCTTGCCGCCGAGATTTGTCTTCATAGTACCTGCAACAGCTCCAGCTATGTCAATTTCGTACTCTGTCTCCTCTTCAAGACCAAGAGTAATCTGAGCATCCTCAGGTCCCTCCACAGTAAATGTCACTGTATCAGCAGTCTCCTCGAAATCCATAACCGCTGTTCCCGGAACAGACTCGTATACAAAGAGTCCGTTTCTTTCGAGCTTTGTAATCTCCTTAAAGGTCTTTACCTTGTAGATATCTCCATCCTTCTCAAAATTGTCAAGTTTTGCCTTTGCAGCCAATGTATAATCTCCGAAGCTGAGCTTTCCGTTTTCCTCAGTACGGATTAATTCACTTATTACAGCCATTTTTATCCTCCCGTAGCTATATTGATATATTAATTATAAATCCAATTCTACTCAACAGTCAATGAAATTTGTTTGTTTTTCGTAGAAATTATTACCTTATTGCCGCGCTTGATTTTGCCGGTAATAATATCCTCTGACATACGGTCTTCAATCTCCTCCTGAAGCTTGCGTTTAAGAGGTCTTGCGCCATATTTTCTGTCATACGCTTTGTCCACGATAAAGGCTTTTGCGCTGTCGCGCACTGTGAGCTCTATATCAAGCTGCTCTTTGCAGCGTTTCTTAAGCTCCTTTACAAGAAGTGTCACTATATGCTTCATGTCATCCTTGTTGAGAGCTCTAAATACAATAGTCTCGTCGATTCGGTTCAAAAACTCAGGTTTAAATATACGGCGGACCTCCTCCATGACACTGTTCTTCATACGCTCGTGATCCTGCTTTTCGTCATCACCTGCACCAAAGCCAAGGCGCTTTGGCTCTATAATAGAAGAAGCTCCTGCATTTGATGTCATGATGATTATTGTATTCTTGAAATCAACCGTACGCCCCTGTGAATCAGTGATTCTACCATCATCAAGCACCTGTAAAAGTATATTGAACACATCAGGATGTGCTTTTTCTATCTCATCAAACAGTATAACAGAAAAAGGATTGCGTCTGACCTTCTCTGAGAGCTGTCCGCCCTCCTCATGACCCACATATCCCGGTGGTGAACCAATCATCTTTGAAACACTATGCTTTTCCATGTACTCTGACATGTCAACACGTATCATGGCATCTTCTTTGCCAAAGACAGCCTCAGCAAGCGCCTTTGACACCTCCGTCTTACCCACTCCTGTCGGTCCCAAAAACAGGAATGAGCCAATCGGCTTCTTAGGATCCTTTAAACCAACACGGCCTCGTCTGACTGCCTTTGCGACAGCAGAAACAGCCTCCTCCTGTCCTATTACACGCTTGTGAAGTATCTGTTCAAGCTTTGCAAGTCGTCCTGCCTCTGACTCTGTAAGCTTATTTACAGGTATTTTTGTCCATCCCGATACTACATCCGCTATCTCATTTTCGCCGACTACAGGCTGATTTTTGGCTCCTGTGCGACGGTTCTTTCTGATAAGCTTCTGCTGTTTATTTTCAAGCACTTCCTTTTCTGACATAAGCGCGCCGGCAGCTGCGAGATTTCCTTTCGACAAAGCATTTTCCAATTGGTTCTGCTTATCTGTTATCTCTTTTTTCAGTGCAAGCAGCTCGTCAGATGATGTCAGATTCTTAAGCCTTATCCTGGCTGCCGCTTCATCCATCAGGTCTATCGCCTTATCAGGTAAAAATCTGTCATTTATATATCGTGCAGAAAGGCTTACTGCTGCTTTCACACCCTCATCTGTTATGATGACACCATGATGCTTTTCATAGAGTCCCTTTAATCCTGTGAGTATCTCTATTGTCTCATCCGCACCCGGCTCCTCAACCATCACCGGCTGGAAACGGCGCTCAAGCGCAGCATCCTTTTCCACGTATTTGCGGTACTCCTCTATGGTAGTGGCGCCGATTACCTGTACCTCGCCTCTGGCAAGCGCAGGCTTTAATATGTTAGATGCATCTAACGAGCCTTCTGCTCCTCCTGCACCTATTATAGTGTGAAGCTCATCAATGAAAAGCAGTACATTTTTGGCATTTGAAACCTCGCTTATCACCTTCTTGATACGCTCCTCAAACTCACCACGATACTTTGATTTGGCTACAAGCCCGGACATATCAAGGGAAACCAGTCTCTTACCCAAAAGAATATCCGGAACATTGCCACTGACTATATCCTGCGCAAGTCCTTCTACTATAGCGGTCTTGCCCACTCCCGGCTCTCCAATCAGACATGGATTGTTTTTGCCACGGCGGCAAAGTATCTGGATAACGCGCTCCATCTCCTTTTTTCTGCCTATAACAGGGTCAAGAAGCCCTGCCTCTGCCATATCTGTCAAATCTCTGGAATACTGATCTAATACAGGAGTCGCAGAATTGTATGATGTACCATAGCTTTTCATCAGATCCCTGTATGCAGACGGATCCTCACCCATCGCACCAAGAATATCTATAAACATCTTCTGACTGTTAACACCCATGGTGTTTAAAAGTCTTGCAGCTGCACAGTCTCCCTGCAGTACTATAGCCATCAGCAAATGTTCTGTACCTATCTCATTGCACTCAAATCTATCGGCTTCCTCCGATGCACGCTCCAATACTCTCTGTGTCCTTGGTGAATAGCCATCCCTGTCCATCACTTCGATGTTATCCCCCGGTGAAATCAGGTCTTCAATCATCGAAATAAGCTTATCATATTCCACATTGCAGGCTGTTAGAACCTCAGCTGCCACACCGGTGCCCTCTTTTATAAGGCCAGCCAGTATGTGCTCTGTTCCAACATAGCTGTAATTCATTTTCTTTGATATACGTGCAGCCAAATCTATTGCTTTTTTAGCCTTACTTGTATATGGTTTCAAGTCATATCCTCCAGTCATATTCACTAATTTAAGTCGATGAACTGCAAATCATCATCTTCGCTGTCATCTTCATTATCATCCTTTGCACTGCTGTCTATAGTCTCAGACGGCTTATTTCCCTCATTGACAAAGCCATCAAGTGCCATTTGAAGCTGATTCTTTAAAGCATCCTCATCAGCATCGTTTTCTGTGTCAGAAACGTTTTCCTGCCTTGAATCGTCTTTTAAATCAAACTCAGAGTTTTCATTCTCAACAGCTTTCTTAGAATCAGGTGTAATTTCTACGGTTCTTCCGACATAGGATGCATTTGATATATTTTCATCCGTAGCCATCTTTTGCTCATCTGCAGCTTCTTCTGCCACTTCATCTAACGGCTCTTCTGTAACCTCTTCTTCCAGCTCATCTGCTATCTCGTCCGCAGTTTCATCAGTTGTTTCTTCCAAAGCTTCATTTGATACATCTTCTGCTGCATCATCTACATCATCATCGTCATCATGATAGTCCATTGCCTTATATTTTCTGTTTTTCACAGCTGATACAATAAGCAACAGTAACAGAATAATGATAATAAGAACCAGTATTGCAGCTAAAACAAGATATTTATTGGCAATTCCCGGGACAAGCTCACTCTTTGTTGTATCGTTTTCCTCCTGTGCCACTGTAGGTGTACCAAGCTCAGTTCTCATATATGTGCCATCTACGCTATCATATGTGTACCAGCCACTCTCACCATTGTCATTCATAGCGTATACGAGGTAAAAATCCTTTGTCTGATCATCGTTTTTTTCGACTTTGGTCTGGTAGGCTGTTGCCACACCCTTGCCCTCTATAGAGAGCGATATCTCATTATATCCCTCAGGCACATCATCCACCTTAGGCAGTAAAACCACTATAAAATGTGACTCTGAATTGATACGGACAAACTCATATGCTGCATTCTGTGCTGCATCATATACAAAAAGCCCATTGCCGCTTTCCGACTGTAAATACACAAGCGTGATATCACCAAAGGTGCCATGAAGGGTATTGTATTCAAGTCCGTCAATCACTGTCTTTGAGTGCTCAAAGCCTTCAGGAACAACATCCTCCGGAATGTCATTTATCATAGTCCACTCTGTGCCATTTATATCGAACTTCTTCCAGTTATCCTGCTTATCTGCATTCTCCGGATCATCCTCGGCTCTTCTGGTAACAACTATATTGTATGTGCTTGTGCTGCCGTCCTCTGCTGTCACAACAACGCTGACCGTATTCTCTCCAACCTCAAGTGAATCATTGCCTGTGACGGATGTCACACTCGCCTTGGAATCAGCCGGATTTGCTGTAACCGCAAGGCTTGAACAGCTGTAATCTACTGTAGCTGTGTAATCCTTTGTCGCAGCAGAAAACTCAGGGGAAAGCGTGCCTGCTGAGATAACCAGCGAACCAAGAGATGCGTTTGAGGATTTCTTTTCCTCTTTGTTTTCATTATCTTTATTTGCATTGCTGTCATTGCCGGTATTGCTGCCGGAATTGTCCTTGTTATCCTTGTTGCTGTTTGAATCATTGTTTGATGAAGCTGATGTAGCTGTAATAGTAACACTGCCAGATGACATAGATGTCTCTTTCAATTGGTCATCAAACGCATTAATCACCCGAACTGAAAAGGTACAACTACCTTCCGAAACAGCTTTAACTTTTATAGAATTATTTGGAGTTCCTCCATCAGAGTATATATTATCTCCTTCTACAAACTCAAAAGCTCCCGAACTCTTTGTTAATGTTGCATTTACTCCATACTCTCCTGGTGAAATAGATGTACTTATAGTCACAACATCTCCAACTTTCACTGTTGTTTTACTTGCTGAAACAGAAATACTTCCTGCTGCCAACACAATATTCTTATTTGAAAACACAACTATAGTCATTATCAAAACTGATAAAATATAACTTGTAATCTTTTTCATTTTCTTACCTCTATTGCTCTATATTTTTTCTGCCGAGAATATGGTTACGTATAATCATAGAATCTTTTACATTTATGGTACCATCTTTGCTAGTGTCAGCTGCTTCCATATATGCACCACTCAATGTACTTCTTCCAATAATATGTCGTCTTATTATCATAGAGTCCTTTACATTGACCACTCCATCTCCTGACACATCGCCATATATTACAATATCATATGTTTTTTTCAAATTACCAGAAAGATCATATACAGCAACCTTATTTCCTGTTGCAACTGTTCCTGTATTTTCTTTTCCTGATTCCGTTAAAAGTTTGATTGAACCAGATGCAGAAACCGAAATATTTTTTATGAATGATGACGCCATTGTTTCTGGTGCAACTCCAGTAATATATGTTCCTATTTTATATGTATCAGATGAAATATTTACATCTGTACCAGACGCAGTATTATTTGTATTATTAGCTGATGTTTGTCTGTTTATAGTGATTGTGTATGTTCTTGTTTCACCACTTTGTGACTTACAATTTATTTTTATTGTATTATTTCCAACAGCAAGTGAATAATTACCTGTACCCGAAACATAACTATTACCTGATACAGCATTTGCTGAGACAGTCACTGAACTTATAGCATTTGAAACAACCGCTGAATAACTTGTTGTTACTCCATTAAATACAGGTGTGAGTGACACTCCACTTATTGACAGTGCTTGCAGATAGTTGTTAGTATCACCAGCTTTATTAAAACCAACTGCAGACGATGGCATATTGTTGTATACAGGAATTTTGAATACAAATGCCTGGTTCTTATCAGAATATCCTTTTGACAGATTTTGTCCTTCTGTAATTGCAGCTGTCACATTTGCCATATACTGATGGCTATAAAGTGATTTACTATCAACCACATTAAATTTTTCAAAATAAATTGTATTTTGACCTCTATTGACATAATCTTTTGCAATCTTTTCCGCCCCTCCGGATATGGATTTTGTCCTACTTGACCATCCATTCTTCTTAGCATACGCTAAACCATTTTGGTATATTTTTTCCTTTGTACTTCCAGTCGCACTAAAATTAAAGAAATTATAATACCCCTCATAACCCGAATATACCCCAGAAATAAGAGGACTCGTTCCTTTTCCCTGTTCCTGTTTAACTCGCGCAGATAAGTGATATGCACTAACTCCTGTGGCTTTTGCAACATCTAAAAATGTCCTAGCATAATCTATTTTCTCACCATTGTTAGAATAGTTCTTAGTTCCTTCCATAAAGGTTCCCTTAACGATTGATTGAACACCTGATAAGTTTTCGCTAGAACTATATACAAGACTTTGAAACTGATAAATATTTGTTTCATCAAGAAAATTTCTTGGATCCATAATATATGCAATGTAATCCTTGCTTGCAGCTACCCATCCTGGCTCATATTCAAACCACTTATTTGTTTCCCAGTTATATGCACCATTTTCCGTTGATTTTTTTGCATTATCTGCATTTTTAGATACTAAGTTTATTCCATGTACGCTCTCATTTTCAATCACCGTATCCCAATTCAAACCTGTATTTACAGCCTCAAATGTCCAGCTTGGATACTTATTGTGAAGTGCTGTAAGGTTTGGAATATAGCTGTCAGGAAAGCCTGCATTCTTCATAGCCGTGACAAAATCGGTATTGTCTCCGCTATTATTGTATGTCACCTTTATGTATGTACTGATAGTCCAGCCCGTAAATGCCTTGCCGTTTAAAGTACCCTTGACATTATACCAGACCACACCGTTCACCCTGGTCTCTCCAATTATGTCAACCTGATGGTTCCAGTTGAGTGAGACAACCTTGGTAGTGCCGGATGTGCCTGCTGCATTGCGGACATACACATTGCCACCTGTAATCGTACCTGTAGCATATGCTCCCGATGCGGTTGCAATGGCAAGCTGCTCCTCATTATTCTGCTGTATGGCATCCGCATTGCCGGTGTCTGCCGAAGCATCCCCTGTCTGCGCATTGTCTGATGCAGCTGTACCTGCTGATACAAAATCAGACCTTATATAGCTGACACACTCCTCGTTATTTGCTGCCAGATTGTACTTTGCCTTGTACCACACCTTGCCGTCTGCACCTGTGGTCTGCTCAAGAATAGTAATATCCTTGCCGTTTGAAAGCTTGTGCTCCAGCTCATACTCTGTTCCCGGTCCGCTTCTCGCCGCTACCCAGTATCTCTCATCACACACAACCTTAGCCGCCTGATCCGCATAGACTGCTATGCTGCTGTATGGTGCCAGGTCACATGCAGCTAATGACAATGTTACGACAGAGGCTGCCAGAAATTTATTTATCTTTATCATCAAATCCCCTCTTTCTTATGTGCATTGTTTACATTAATCCATTATCCATTTAATTATAATAGAATATGACCTTTGTATCAATGTATTCGGCAGAAATTTATTATTTTTTTATTGATATGAGGGTCAAAAGGTATTTTGCCCCTCATTTATGATTAATCGAATTGCATGCAAGCATGCATCGATGATACCTTTTGACCCTTTAATCATAATATAAAAACTCCCTTCAACGTGCAGCTCATGCTTACGTTTCAGGGAGTTATCTGATTCATATTCTGCTTTTTCTTACTGTCTCCTGTAGCTTTTTCTAGCTGAACAGGGATTTTATCTTATCCCATAAATCCATGAAAAAGTTACCAATCTTTTCCCAGAAGCCCGGGTCATTTATCTTATCGCCAAGCTTTGATGCCCAGTCATGTGCCTGGTTAATGACTGAATCCCAGTCGATATTGGCATCCTTAAGCTTCATAAGAAGCGATGTCAGCTTTGCAATATCATCATCAGAAAGCTTCAGGTCGTAATCCTTTGCAGCCTCCTTTATCGCATCCTTTATCTGGCTCTCATCCTTGAGCCTTCCATCGGCAAGCTGCTTCTTTAGGTCTGCAATCATTGCCTCGATATCCTGCGAATCGCCGTCAATGCTCTTGTTGAGCTCTCCTGTTGTGACAAGCTCATCCATCGCTGCGTCTGTCACCTTGTCGTCAAGCTTCTTGCCTGTCATCTCCTCGTATGCCTTTAGTGTACCTACAAGTGCTGCCGTTCCGGAAATAGGGAAAGGTCCTGCGACTATGATTTTAGCATCAGCTATGCCTGCTGTGGCAAGCGCATTCTTGTACATTCCTACCGTACAGTAATTGATATTGTGTGTGGAAACACTAAGACCCGCATCCTTTTTATCCTCTGTAATGAGTACTGAGGAAAGTGACCTTGTGCCAATCTCGCTCTTGCTGATGTATGAATCGAGGTACTTGTGCTCCTCATCATTATTTACATAGACCACATCGTACTTGTCCAGATCAGTGAGCTCGATTCCCATAAATCCAAGCACTGTCGCTCTCTGATCCGGTGTGAGGTCTGCTCCAAGACTTAAGTATGGCTTATCATTTTTGCTGATTGTCACCTTGTCGTTTGCCTCACTGCCGGCTGGCGTTGTACTGTCTGCAGTACTGTCTGTGTTACTCTTATCAGCTGCGTCACTGCCTGATACATCAACGCTTGAAACTGTATCAGTCTGCGTAGCTGTCTCTGTTGCAAATACAGCCGGATTCATTGTAAACAGTGTCACCGCAGCAAGCACGCTACATACAATACTCTTTGCTTTTTTCTTTATTGATCTAATCATTTTTCCTCCAATCTACTGCTCTATATCATACGAAATTGTAAAGCTGCTTCCGTCGAAGCTGACATCTGCCATGCTTCCGCATACCACAGGCATCATCGGCGACATATGACCTATATCCAGATCCATGATGATCGGCACATTAAAATCTCTAAGCAGTGATGAAAGAGCCTGTCTGTGGTCTATGCCAAACATTTCCTCTCCGAAGTGCGCCGGGCGTCCGATAAGAAAGCCCTTTACATTTGAAAACCATCCTGCATTTTTCATCTGCCACATAGCCCTTCTCATGCCCATCACATTAAGGTCACAAGCCTCAAGGAACCATATGATACCATCATCACTGTAGCGCTCATTAAATTCCCTTACATGGTCAAACGATGTACCAAGCAGATTGATAAGACAATCCATGCAGCCACCAAGCAGCCTGCCTCTCATGGTAAGCCTGCTTTCCTTTGCCACCGCAGGAATAGAGCTGATGCACGACTTTTCAGTCAGGTTGTAGCCCACAAACGGAGCATTCTCATCCTTTATCGATTCCTTCTCCCACATAGGGTAATTGGTAAATGAAAGCTTCCTGCCACAAAGCAGATTAAATGCATCGGTAAGTGACTCATGCCACACCTCCATGCCAAAGCTGCCCGCACACGGCCCGTAAATACCTGCTGTATCTGCAATAGTAGCCTCCAAAAATGTGAAATTCGTGTTGTCGGAATAGCCCATGTACCATTTCGGCTTTGACTGCTTCACGCGCTCAAAATCAATATAAGGCACTACCTCGCACATCAGCTCGCCACCACCACAGGATATAAGCACATCACTGTCAACAGAAGCATAGCTCTCGTTCAGCTCTTCTGCGCACTTCTTAGGTGTATTGCTGATACCTATGCCACTGTCGCACCTGCAGTTAGGTCCCTCTATCGTCTTATAACCCATGTTGTGAAACCTTTTAATGGCATTGTCAAAGGCACTCCTGTACGGCTCTGTTGTACAGCCCATCGAAGGCGCCACAAAGCCTATTGTTCCTCTATCCTTTAGAAATTCAGGGTATCTCATGTTTCTATCATCCTATCACTATTATTTACATATCTAAGCTTCTGTCTGAAGTAAAATATGTAGGATTTTATCATTTCTGTCCAGGTCATTTTACTGTCATAATTAAATGTCGTCGTGTACTGCACATGCTGTCTGTTGCACCAGTTGTATATATCATGCAGACTTATCGAATCAACATTCTTCATATTGTTCATAAACACCTTAACCTTTGAAAGCTCATCCTCACTGTCAATGTATAGATGAAAGATAGTATTCGGACATTCAATTATTATCTGCTGTTCTCCTATATTTTTCATCAATGTATCCTCTATTGAATAATGTATCCTGTGTGATTAAAAACATTATCGTCTGTCACACCGGGATGTGAGTAATAACAAAATATCGTAACTGTTCAGTACCTTCACAGTTAAAAAATATCACATAACCATAGTACTACACCGGCATCACAAAATCCAGTCATTTTTGCCTGCCAATTCTTACTATTTTATTAAGAAAAACGGTAAATATCATACTCCCTCACAGTCAAATGCCGGAATGAAGCTGTCCTTTGCCACGTCCCCCTCCTGTATAAATGCATTCGTGATTCCTATTTCTAGGGCATAGTTAACAAGTCTTTCATACTCTCTCTTTGTCACTGTGCGGTTTATCTCAGGATAATCCTTTAGTGCAATCGGCGTAAACTGGCTCATCATGCTTATATATACGTGATCATGATATGTATCATACAGGTACTTAAGTACAGCCTTTGCATCATTCACATGTCCCGGCAGTAGAAGCTGTCGCACAATAACTCCCTTTTGTATGAGTCCTGTCGCATCGTCAATCACGACATCCGGCTGCTGCCTGACCATCTCTGAAAGCGCCTGCTTTGCGACAGACGGATAATCTTTTGCCCTTGAATACCTTGCCGAAAGCGTACTGTCCATATATTTAAAATCCGGAAGATACACATCCACTATGCCCTCAAGCAGCTTTAGCTCTGTCACATTTTCATATCCGCTCGTATTGTATATAATAGGAAGCTTCATGCCACGGCTTTTTGCATCGTTTACCGCCCACACTATATCAGGGATATACTGCCCCGGTGTGACCAGATTGATATTATTTGCGCCTTTGCCCGCCAGTTCTATAAAGATATCACTAAGCCGCTCTTTACTGATCACCTTTCCCTCTTTTCCGTCAGAAATCTCCCTGTTCTGGCAGAACACGCAGTGCAGGCTGCAGCCTGAGAAAAAAACTGCCCCGCTTCCTCTTTTTCCTGATATGCACGGCTCCTCCCAATAATGAAGCGCTGCTCGCGCCACCTTTATTTCAGATGAAACGCCACATACGCCTGTTTGTCCGGTGCTTCTGTTTATGCCACATTTTCTGGGACACAATAAGCAATTCTCGTATTTATTCATATTTTTCATTTTAACCCTTGCTAAAAATAATGTTTGATACTACAATCTATATGATTATGCGGTGCATATGCCATGCGCATTCAGTAGTCATTTTAAAATTATATCATAACTATTCTTACAGAAGAGAATAGTTAAAATACACAATAAGGAGATTACAATGAATCAGTCAAACTGTATCGTCGCCCAGTCAGGCGGCCCAACTGTTGCAATCAACGCAAGCCTTGCAGGAGTCATCGCCGGAGTAAAAAGCTCTGAGAAATACGATATCTGCTATGGCGCCGTAAACGGAATACTCGGCATATTAAATGAGAATTATCTCAATCTGTCAGATATTTTTGCAGATGATGCTAATCTTGAAAAGCTCAAGACCACACCTGCCATGTATCTTGGCTCATGCCGCCACAAGCTCCCTGATTACAAGGATGATGATTCACCATATGTATACATCTTCCACCAGTTTGATAAGCTCTCCGTAAAGGCTTTCTTTTACATCGGTGGAAATGATTCGATGGATACCGTATTAAAGTTATCCGATTATGCAAAAAAAATCAACAGTGATGTGAAAATTATAGGTATTCCAAAAACCATCGACAATGATCTGTGCATGACAGACCACACTCCGGGCTTTGGCTCTGCCGCCAAATATATCGCATCAAGCATGCTTGAGATAGCCCATGATACCTTTATCTATGCTGTTAAGAGTGTGACAATCGTTGAAATCATGGGACGTGACGCAGGATGGCTCACTGCCGCTTCCGCGCTCGCACGTAATGAGTACAATACAGCGCCTCAGTTCATATATCTGCCTGAGGTGGATTTCGACAAGAACAAATTTGTTGCCGATATAAAAGAAGCCCTTACGCACACTAACAATGTAATAGTTGCCGTATCTGAAGGAATACATGACGCAGACGGCTCATACATTACATCATCAAATGCCTCATGCGACCAGTTCGGACACCAGCAGCTAAGCGGTGCCGGAAAGGCTCTTGAGTTCATTGTGAAAGAAAACATCGGTGTCAAGGTTCGCTCAGTAGAGGTAAACGTGCTCCAGCGCTGTGCCTCACATCTTGCATCATTAACCGATATCGAGGAATCTTTTGCCCAGGGTAAAAAGGGTGTCACTATTGCAGCAGAGGGTGTGACCGCATCAATGGTATGCTTGAAGCGCATCTCAAATGATCCTTATCAGGTAGAATACACATATTCTGCTATCAAGGATATCGCAAACGAGGCTAAGTCTGTGCCAAGAGAGTGGATCAATGATGCTGGCAATGATGTGAAGCCTGAGCTTATCGAATACTTAAAGCCACTTATTCAGGGAGAAACCGCTGTAGCCTACAAGAATGGTCTGCCTGACTATATGGATGTGTCACATCTTCACAAATGTAACTGATTTTAGCTGCTGCCTACACCCCGGTGTGGGCAGCAACAGCATATCTCCAAGGAGGTCGATTTACATGAAGAAAAAAGTACTTATAACCTGCGCCGTTGTGCTTGGCGTGATTTTGACTGTTTATCTTGGCTTTGCCTTTTATTTTAGCAGCCACTATCTGTTCAACACAAAGATTAACTCTGTAAAATACGCAGGGAAAACCGCAAAAGAGGCAATAGAAAAAAATACAGCCCTAAGCCGCGACTACCTGCTCACAATCACTGATAGAAAAGGCAACAGCTTTTCACTTAAGGGACCTGATTTTTCATATGAATATGTCTCAAACGGTGACGAGGAGCAAATCCTAAAAAGCCAGAATGCTTTTACATGGCCTGTCAGTCTCTTCAAATCTCAAAACTATACTCTAAAGGGTTCGTCCAAATATGACGATGCCGCTTTGGCGGAAAAGCTCAAGGCTCTTGACATTTTCAGTGATGACTACATTGAAAATCCGGAGGATGCCCACATCGAGATAAAAGACGGCAAATACGATGTGATTGAAGAGAAAAATGGCTGCAAGCCGATATATGACAGCATCCTTGCCGAAGTAAAGGATGCCCTGGACAATGAGCTTCCAAAGCTTAGCTTAAGTGATGACTGTTATGAAGCTCCAAAAATCACAAAGGAAAGCGATACAATCAAAAATGAAAAAGAAGCCCTCGACAAATACACTGCTTCAACCGTCACTTACAAAATTGAAGGTGCCGACGAGAAGCTTGACTCAGCCAAAATCCTTGATATGCTAAGCATCTCAGATGACGGCAGCGTGAGCATAGATGATGCCAAGGTCACTAAATATGTCCAGCAGCTTGCTTCCAAGTACAATACCTTCGGCCGCAAACGCTCATTCAAGACATCGTCCGGTGACACTATTGAAATAGGTGGTGGAGACTACGGATGGGTAGTCAGCAAGAAAAATGAGAAGGCCAAACTTCTTTCCGATTTAGAGGGAGGCAAGCCAGTGGAAAGAGAGCCTGTTTACGAGCAGACTGCTCTCTACCGAGGCGCCGACGACATAGGTAATACATACATAGAGATTGACTACACAAAGCAGCACATGTGGTATTACAAGGATGGTGCTCTCCAGATGGAGTCTGATTTCGTATCAGGTAATCTCGCCCGTCAGAATGGTTCCGTAGATGGTGTATACAAGATTGTTTACAAGCAGAGAAATGCTACTCTTGTCGGTGAGGGTTACTCTTCTCCTGTCAGCTATTTCATGCCGTTTGCCTACAATATAGGTATCCATGATGCCAGCTGGCGTGATACCTTCGGAGGAACAATTTACAAAACCTCCGGCTCACACGGATGTATCAATGTGCCGCCTGCTTTTGCAGAGCAGCTGTTCAACGCTGTGGATAAGGGCACTCCTGTTGTTGCCTACTACAGAGAGGCTGTCACTCTGACAAACAATGCTGCAAAGATGTCCAATGCATACTCGTATGTAGCTCCTGATGCAGCGCAGTAAGTGTGGATTGCATTGTATCTTTTAATAATATGTTAAGGCGACCGGCGCACGGGGAATT
>ULTA01040122.1_pt1 | contig 15527 bp, 10 predicted proteins | sample 1957181 | NCBI WGS metagenome assembly ULTA01 (sample SAMEA4835722, study PRJEB28245) | human gut metagenome | biome: gut microbiome; material: fecal sample | place: Denmark | collected 2008
CCGCCGCCAGACCCGTGCCCGGGCTGTGACGCTGCGCGCCGCCCTGACCGAGCAGTACAGCGCACTGGCCGGGGCGCTGGCCCAGCTGGCGGGCAAGCTGGGCCAGGCCGGTCTGCCCGACCCGCGGCGCGAGGCCCGCGTGGCGCAGCTGTTTGCCGAGCTGGGGCTGGACGCGCTGGAATGCAGTGTGACCGCCGATTTGGCCGGACGGCTGACCGCGAATGTGACGATCTGCCGCACGCGGTTCACCCCCGACGAGGTCGCGGGCCTGACCGACGAGATGACCCGCATCTGCCGCCGCGACATGGATACGCCCGAAATCACCCATTGCCGCACGGTCACGATGCTGTGCTTTGGCGAAAAACCGCTGTTTACCGTTGAATTCGGCGCGGCGGCGCACGCAGCCGGCGGGCAGAGCGTCAGCGGCGACGCGCTGGACCAGTTCTGCGACACGAGCGGGCGGGCGCAGATGCTTTTGTGCGACGGCATGGGCACGGGCCGCGCCGCCGCCGTGGACGGTCAGATGGCGGCCAAGCTGACGGCACAGCTGCTGCGCGCCGGGTTCGCAGCGGAGAGCGCTGCCCGGCTGGTGAACGTGGCGCTCGGCCTGAAGGGAGCCGAGCAGGAGGCCGGGGCGACGCTGGACCTGCTGACGGTGGACCTGTACACCGGGCGGGCCGGGCTGTTCAAAGCGGGCGCCGCACCGAGCTTTCTGGTGCGCGGCGGCGTGCCGCGGATGCTGGACGGTGCAAGCCTGCCCATGGGCGTGCTGGACAGTCTGGTGGGACGGAGCACGACGTTTGCGCTGGACGCCGGGGACTGGGTCGTGCTGGTCAGCGACGGTGCGCTGACCGACGGGAGCGACTGGCTGATGCAGCAATTGCAGCTCTGCGCCAAATTGGGCCATACGCCGAAGCAGGCCGCCGAGACCGTGGCTGACGCCGCCGCCCGCCGCGCCGGGGCCAAGCAGGATGACATAACGGTGGCGGTGCTGGCGATGGGGAGAGCAGGGTAAACAGGAGGGAGCCCTGTAGGGGCGGGCACTGCCCGCCCGTGCCGTTTGCGGCAGTGGAACAGCGCCCGGGCGGATATGGAATCCGCCCCTACGGCTGTAGGGGGCGATGCTCGTCATCGACCCGGAGGGCTTCCGCTGACGCACACCTCCTGCGGGCGAGCAATGCTCGCCCCTACAGAATGTAAAACACGCCCCGCGGTTCAAAATGAACTGCGGAGCGTGTTTTGGGTTTAAAACAGCTTTTGCTTTTTGGTGGGCTGGGGGTCGAAGGGGGTGTCCTCGTGGTGGCGCTTGATAAAGACCTGGCGGGTCTTTTCGGTCACGCTGCGTCCGTTGTGCTTGGGGACAGAGTAGAATGTCCGGGTGATGTTGTAGTACCCCAGTAGGTGCTGCACCAGATATTGTGCTACGGCGGGCAGACAATCGGTGTCGTCGATGGTCTCGTAATTGTAGTCGCCGTAGAGGAACGGCACCTCGTCGCTGCCGGCAAACAGCGTGATGGCGGCCTCGTCCAGGACGATCTCCCGGATGACGCTCTGCTGCAATCCCGCGGTGCCGCACTCGGCGGCGCGCTTCGATGCCAGTGGGCGCTGATCCAGCGGCACGCTCTGGGGGTCGAGCTTCTCGGTGCCGCGCTGGCCGATCTCCAGCAGGATGTCGCGCATCATGCGGCTCTCCAGCAGCGGGCGGATACGTTCCTTTGCGCGGGCTTGTTCGGTTTTGTTCTGGATGGTGGTAATCAGGCCCATGGGGGCGCCTCCTTGCAAAGTATGACGATTTGATAACAGTATACCACATCCGAAAGCAGGATGACAACCGTTCCCGGTTGTAAAATTCCGCAAAATTACCCGACGACGAGCACCTGCAGACTGGCCGTGCCGTGCTGCACGGTGTAGCGGTCTGTGATGGTAAAGTGCTGCTCGATCCAGGCGTGGAATTCGGCCATGTCGCGGACCTCGGCATCATCGTAGAGGATGACGTCGGGCTGCTTCTCCAGCAAAAGCGCATAGTATTGTTCAAAACGCGGGTCGCTGTCGGTGCCCGAGATGACGGACGCCTGCGCGACGGTCAGCGTGCCGTCTGCCATCAGAAAGCCGAGGCCGTGCTGCTCACCGATGGCCTGGAGCACGCTCCTGCCCGCATAGGGGGCGAGGGCTTCATACAGGCATTCCTGCATGTCAGCGGCCTTGGTGTCGGCCCAGGTCCCGGCGGCGGGGCCGCGGGTGATCCTTTCGGACTGGATGGCCGTGATCGGCTCACAGTGCCAGCCGGTCTCCAGCACAAGGCAGAGCCTCGGCACGGCACAGGCCAGCAGGAGCCCGGCTGTCAGCAATGCCGCCGCGGCGCGGTGCCGCCGGGTCGGGCGGGGCTTGAGCAGCAGCACTGCCGTTCCGCAGACCGCGGGCCAGAACAGGTACATAAAGGTCGTTGGCAGCGCGATCAGCGTGGAGCGCAGGATAAACAGGTACACCGCTATGCCGGGCAGCCAGCCCAGCCAGAACAGCAGGCGCCGCAGGGGGCGGTGGTCGGCCTCGCGCCGGTCACACCAGAACGTCCAGCCGCCGGCCAGCGCGAACGCCGGGCACATGTAGCGGAAATCCAGCTCCTGCGCGCGCAGGCAGTAGGCCGTGCACCAGAGCGAGAGGAAGAACGCTGTGTACCAAAGCGCCTTTTCAAGGCTGCGGGCAAAGCCGCGGCGCTCGCCAAAGAGCATCCCGGCGGCGGCCAGCGCCACACCGGCCAGGGCCGACAGCCAGCAGTTGCCGATGACGGCGGAAAGCTTGGAGCGGAGCATGGCAAGACGGTCCGCTGTGGTAAAATCATACTGCGGGTCGTGTAAAATCAGGTCGGCGCGTGCGAGCAGGGCGGCAAAATCAAAGCCCATGCCCTGCAAAACATACACGACAAACGCACCGCCGCAGACGGCACAGGTCAGCACAAATACCCAGAGACCGCGGCATTTGTCGGCACTGCCGCGGCCCAGCAGTAGCAGCGCCAGCATCAGCACCGGCGCGGCAGCGAGGGTCTGCGGGTAGGCGAGGAAGCTCAGACAGGCGCAGACGCCGCCCGCCGCGACCCGCCACAGACCGCGGTACTGCCGCGGGCCGGGCGCGTAGTAGCCGTACAAAAACAGGAACGCCGCCAGCGTAAAATGGAACTGCTGACTGACGTAGTCCGGCCCCAAAAACCACTTGGGCGTGAAGGCCAGCACGGCCAGCGCCAGCAGATAGGCGCAGCGCCCCCCGAGGGCCACGCGCAGGCTGCGGTAAAACCAGACGGCCAGCGCGAGCTTGACAGCCAGCACAGCGCCGCGCACAAACAGCAGCACGCCGGTGGTCGTGCCCGTGACGGCGGTAAACAGGCCGATGAGCAAAGCGGGCGGCAGGGCGGCCAGCTGGTGCGGCTCCCACATCGAGTAAAAGAGCCGGTCACCGCGCACAAGGCGGAAGCCGAGGGATAGGGCGTACTCCTCGTCGATCTCCAGCCCCAGGAACATTGTGCGGACGAGCGCGGCCAGCGCCAGCAGGCCCAGCAGGGCAAGGATGATTTTTTCAATTGTCGGTTTTTTGGTATGGCTCATAGATCGTTTTTAAAATCAATGCGGCGGCGCAGCAGCGTGTCGCGCGCCAGCCAGAGATAGGGCAGCCAGTTCAGGCGGAACGCCTCCCACTTGCGCTGGACAAAATTCTGCGGCTTGGCAGCGCCCTTGACGCTTTCCACGTTGATGCAGCGGCTTTTTTGCAGCACAAGAATAGCCTCATGCCCGGTGGGCGTTTCCTCCGGCGTGCAGTAGTCGGGCGGCAGGATGCGGAATTTTCCGGGCGTCTCGGCGACCAGGCGGTTGAGCTGGCTTTCATCGTGAAAGCGCGCAATGACGTTGTTTTGCAGATCCTCGTCCGTGCGCTTTTTCAGCTCCCGGCACAGGGCCAGATAGGCCGCCGCCGTGCCGCCGTTCAGCCCGCCCGCCACGTAAAACTGCCCGCAGCTGTACGGGATGGACGCCCGGCTTTTGCCGCTGCGGTCATAGGGGTGGAAAATCGGATTTTTGCCATAGTAGGGCAGGTGGCAGACCGCGGTCAGGCTCTGCCCGGCGGCGGGGTCGGGCAGCAGCTCGTCGGCGTGGATGACGCGGGTGCAGTGCAGGTTGGCGTTGGCAAAGAACAGGTAGTCATAGCCTTGCAGCGCGTCGGCCTGGCCGAGGAAGGCGTCAAAGCGCAGCATCGTGCTCTGCGGCCAGGGCAGGGCCTTCTGATAAATGCGGCGCACGTCGGGGGCGTCCTCATAGTCAATATGCGCTGCATCGGTAAAAACGTAGAAGGTGCGGTCACAGTCAGGCAGAAAATTTGCCTTGAAGTTGGGGTAAAAATCATGCCAGAACACCGCGTAGGGGCCGGTGCAGATATACAGGATGGCGAGAGTTTTCATAAGATCACCACGTTATTTGCCTCCCTCGCGTGCGAGGAAGGTGGCCCGGAGGGCCGGAGGGAGGACGGCAGGCGGAAGGCTCCCCCACCGCCTGCGGCGGAGCCCCCTCCCAGAGGGGGCCAAGAAGGGAAGTCACTTTTTCAGCAGCTTCTTGGCCACCTTGCCCGCGTACTGGCGCAGGTAGGCGGCGTCTTTGCCCCAGCCGTAGACGGCGAGGTTCAGGGCGTTGGGCACGACGAGGACGACGAAAATCCGCGGCACAAGGCCGAGCCAGCCGCCGGGCATCCGGGCGCAGAGCGCGTAGCTGCCGCCCATGCAGACGGCCAGCGTGACCAGATGCAGCGCCTGCACGCCGAGATAATGCCCGAGCCCGCCGCGCATGTACTGGCGGAACACGACCCGGATACGCCCGGCCCACATGATGCAGTGGGCGACGACGGTGGCGATCAGTGCGCCGGTGATGTCGAACAGCGGGAACAGGATAAAGCTGAGCGCCAGATTGACCGTGGCCGACGCGACCATGAACCACTGGTCGTCCTCAAAATGGCCGAGGACGGCGCGGTAACTGCCGAGCATCCGGTGGTTCCAGCCGACGTACTCATTTAAGCAGAACACAAGCACGAAGCCCAGCGGCAGCAGCCATTTTTCGCCCATCCAGGACGCCATGAACGGCTGGAACAGGCAGAAATACGCCGTAGCTACGAAGCTGGCAAACAGGTAGCTGAACAGGTCCATGCCCCAGAACACCTGCTTGTCGTGGTCGTTGGCGGCGGCGGACTTGTCGTAGACAATGCTGCCGATGGCCGCGGCGAAGCTGTCCATGACCTTGTTGCCGAGGTCTGTGGCGGAGGTGGAGATCGTGTTGTAGTTGCCTAAAAACGTCGTCTGGGTCGAGCCGCCCAGGCGGGAGGTCACGATGGTGTCGGACGAGCCGTAGATGGTGTTGGACAGGCGGTGCACCAGAAAGTACCGCAGATCGTGGAAAATGCCGAGGTCTTTAAAGTCGTTGACCGTGACCTTAACGTCGTGTACGTAGGGAAAATCCTTCCTGAAGCGGCGGGCAATCAGCAGGTTGGCCGTGACGTTGAAGAAGATCGTTACGCTGAAATAGAGCACGTAGTTGGGGAACCACAGTGACACGGCAATTTTGGCAAGGCTCGTCAGCACGTTGCAGCAGAAGTCGATCTGGGTGCAGCGGTAGCCCTGCTGGGTGCAGGTGTACATCAGGCGGCGGGTTATCAGAAAATAACTGCACAGCGTTGAAACGACGTTCAGGCCGTAGACCGTGTATGCAGTGGCGGCGGGCACATCGGGCATGATCCACCGCAGGGCCGCCGCGCCGATGAGCGCCAGCCCCGCAATGACCAGGCCGACGACGCGGTAGGCCCACTTGTACATCGACATGTACTTGCTGATCTTTTCTTCATTTTTGGCGGCGATTTGCTCGTAGAGACGGTAACTTATGACGCTGCCAACGCCGAACTCGGCAATGGAGAAAAAGTTGAAAAGCTGGCTGACGACCTGTGATGCCGTGGTGATCTGCGGGCCGAAGTTATCGACGAGCAGACGCCGCGTGACGAGGCCCAGCAGCAGAAGCAGCAGACTGGACCCGAGGGCGTAGGCCATATTCAGTAAGGTACGTTTGGTACGCACGGTTAAATCTCCGTTTTTAAATAATAAATAAAAAATAATAAATAATAAATGTGGTGCGGCGCCGCGCGCCGCGTTTAAAAATTGCGGGCAAACGAAGGGAAAATGGCATATATAGGCGGGGTGAGGGGCGTCGGGGACGCCGCCCCCTACAGCGGAGGTACACACGCAATTTAAATCACGCCGCCGCGGGCGGCGTACATGCTTTTTTATTTATTATTTGTTATTTTTTATTTGCGTTGAAGGCTTGCCGCCCAAAGCGTGAACCGCGGCCCGAAGGTCTGCATCATCCACTGGAACAGCCGCCAGTCGCGGCGGGTGCGGACCTCGGTGCCGTGGGCGTAGAGCGGGCGCAGCTGCTCGATATAGGGCAGGCAGGCCTTGCGGATGGTGGCGTCCCTGACCGCTGCCGTGCGGGCCTGCGGCCAGAAAACGTCTGCAGCGGCATCCTGCATGGCGGCGTAGGCCGCGGCGTCCGCCGCGCCGTTGGCGGAGAGCCTGGCCAGGCGGCGCTGTGCGGCGGCAAGGCCCCGAAAGCGTTTGGGCAGATTTTTGGCATCTGTCAAAAGACTGCCCTGCCGTCCGACGCGGTAGTGGGTGAAAACCGTGTCCAGAAAGTAGAGCCTGTCGCAGTGCAGCAGCAGCTCAAGGTCAAAGGGCCAGTCCTCGGCCCAGACACAGTCCGGCAGGAAGCGGACGCGGGCCTGCTCCAAAAAGGACCGCCGGATGCAGTATTTCCAGACCGACCAGTGCCCGGCGGTGTACAGGGCCTTCAGCCGCGAGGCGTAGTCGCTGCTGGCAAACGGGCCTGGCACCAGATGCAGACCGTCGTGCGGGGTCAGTGTGCCGTCGGGCTGCCATTCGAGATGCTTGCCGATGAACCAGTCGCAGTCCGGGTGGGCGGCCAGCGCACCGCGCAGCTGCGCCAGCAGGCCGGGGGCCATGGCGTCGTCACTGTCGAGAAACAGCAGCCAGTCGCCTGTGGCGGCCTTGAGGCCGGTGTTGCGCGCCGCGGCAAGGCCGCCGTTTTCCCGGTGAATGACCTGCAGGCCGGGCAACTCGGCGGCGAGGGCGTCGCACATCGCGCCGCTTTGGTCGGTGGAGCCGTCGTCCACAAGGATGCACTCCCAGTCGCGCGGGCCGGGCTGCTCGACCACGCTTTTGACGCAGGCGGACAGGTAGTTTTGCACGTTGTAGACGGGGATGATGATGGAAAAGAGAGGCATGGGGGACTCCAATTCTTTAAATAATAAAGAATAAATAATAAATAATAAATGTGGTGCGGCGCCGCGCGCCGCGATTTAAAATAGTGGACGGAAAGTAGGGAAATGGGCTGTGCAGGCAGGGCGCGGGGCGTCGGGGACGCCGCCCCCTACAGTTGGGGCAGACAAGCGGTTGAAAACACGCCGCCGCGGGCGGCGTACCTGATTTATTATTTATTATTTTTTATTTCTTATTTGGTGGAAACAAGCTGCCACCCCTCCTGATACAAGGCCGTTTTCTTTGTGTGCGCATACCATTTATCCGGTGCCCAGGTTTGTTTATCGGGGGCGGGGGCAAGGTACTGCGCCCACCAACTGTAGGTGGAGTTGCTCAGGACAAAGCCGCGGCAGAGCTGCATGAGGGCCAGGTCGGCGACGGCCTCGCCGCGGGGCAGGAACACGGCGGGCAGACCCGCGGTGTCCAGATGCTCCCGCGCCCAGTCGATGTCGTCGGAAAAGACAAACAGCGCGGCGTCGGGGTGTTCGTCCCTGACCGCTGCGACAGCGCGGGCGTAGTAGTCCGGCGTGCAGACCTGTAAGATCGCGTTCTCGGGCTTCTGGTAGTCGCCGCGGCGCAGATGGACGCAGACAGGGTACGCGGCGGCGGTGATCTGCGCCGCATAGGGCCCGGCGGGGGCGGCTTTTGCACGCAGCTCTTCCTTTATAATAGGGGCAAAATCCGCAAAGTAGCGCTCACTCTGGAAGTACCCCCACGCGAGGAAATCGCGGGCGTGGCCGCGGCGGGCGGGGGTGTAGCCGTCGGTGGCAAAGTGCAGGCCGACGGCGTTCAGCAGCGGGGCAGCGGCAGCCTCAAAGCTGTGCCAGTCGCGGGCCATCAGGCCGCGGCGCTGCTCGTACTTGATCATCAGCGCCTTGGCGGCGTTCCGGCGCGGCAGGTGTGCCTTGGCAAAGCCCGCGTCGGCAATGATTTTGACGTCCGGCGAGATGTTCAGTGCGTCCAGCGCGCAGACCGTGTGCGCCGGGGCACCGTCGCGCCAGTCCTGCCGGTCCAGCAGGGTGACGGGCTCGCCGCAGCGCAGACCCAGCGCCCGCGCGAAGGCGTAGATGAACATCTGGTTGCCGAGGCCCCCGGCCAGTTCGGCGTAGATCATGCGTGTCCTCCCAGTTTGTCGTACAGCTGCTCCATGCGGCGGGCAGCTGTTTTCAGCTCGTACCCGGCGGCGGAGAGCGCGGCCCAGTGGTCGTCGTGGTCGCCGTGGGCGGCGATGGCCTCGGCCTTGGCGGCCCAGTCGGTCAGCGGCGCGGCCAGCGGCAGAAAATGCACAAGGTCGGTCACCGAGCCGTCGTCGGGCACGTTGGTGGACGCCAGGCACGGCACGCCGCAGCCCTGCGCCTCCACCAGGGTGACGGGGCTGCCCTCAAAGTTGCTGGGCAGCAGAAACAGGTCAAAGGCGTTCATGAAGGCGGGCACATCGCTCTGCACGCCCGCAAAGATGACGCGGTCTGTCAGGCCGCGTCGGGCTGCGGCGGCGCGCATTTCAGGCTCCATCTCGCCGGTGCCGACGAGCAGCAGCTTCCAATGCGGGTCCTGCGCGGCCATCGCGGCAAAGACCTCCATCAGGAAAAGCGGATTTTTCTGGTGGTTCAGCCGCCCGACGAACCCGGCCAGCCGGTCCGTGTCGGTAATGCCCCAGGCCGCGCGGGTCGCGGCGCGGGCGGCGGCATCCGGGTGAAAGCGCCCGGCATCCACGGCGTTGCAGGCCACGGAAAAGTTCGGCTTAGCGTCGATATGGTCACCGAACACGAACCGCCCCGCCGCGACGCCGCAGCCAAGGAAGTAGTCCGCGAACAGCTGGTACACCAGATGGGCGGCGCGCCAGGTCAGCGTCATGGGCGGGTAGACGATGTGGCTGTGCACCACGATTTTAGCCCGGGGGCAGAGCACGCGCATCATGCCGCAGACCGGGGCACCGATCTTGCTGGCCGTGTGATAGTGGATGATGTCGTAGTCCTTATGGGTGCGCAGGTGGGCGGCCAGGGCGCGGATGCGGTCCTTTTTGTTGTCCGGCACGGCGAGGATCTCGACGCCGTGCGCCTCGAGCGCCGGGGCCGTGCTGGCCTGGTCCGGCGGGCACTGACCGACGAAAAGGGTGACGCGGTATTTGGCGGTATCGAGGTGCAGGAGCAGGTTCTGGACATACCGCTGTACGCCGCTCTGCACGCCGAGGTGGTTGCTGATCATTAAGATTTTCATGGTGGTCTCCGGAAAAAATAAAAGATAAGAGATAAAAGATAATAGAAGTGGAGCGGCGCGCGGCGTAATTTTAACCACAGGGGAGTATAAGGATAAGGCGATATGCAGGGAAGGTTGAGGGCCGGACATGTCCGGCCCCTACGGGCAGGCTTTTAAGATGCGCCGTCTAACGGCGCACATTTTTTAGTATCTATTATCTCTTATCTATTATCTGAAAAATTACCAGTAGCTCCCGCCCTCGACCTTTTCTTTATTGCTGATGCCCTCGGTCTCGTCGGGACGGACCCAGGCGGGGTTGTAGAGCTTGGAAATGATGGGGTGGTCGTCCCAGCGCTTGCCCTTGATGCCAAACAAAAGCTGCGTGGCACCGCTCATTTGTATGGCGGCGTGGCCGGTGTCGCGGGCGTGGGCGGCCAGCGGCAGGCTGTAGGCCCCTGCGCCGACGATGGCGACGTCGTAGTCGGCGGCGTCCATCCGGCGCTCCATCTCGGTCAGGGCGTCAAACCAGTCGGCGTAGCCGGTATCCTGCCCGCCCAGACCCTGCACGGCCTGAATGACCGTCAGGCAGGCAAGCTCCGGCAGCACGTCTTTGCCGGGAAACAGCTGGGTGCGCTTTTCATACTGGGCTAAAATCGTGCGGCGGAACGGATGCACGACGAGCACCCGTTTGCCCGCGAGGGCGGCGCTCCACGGGCGGGCGTGGTAGTAGGGCTCCAAGGCGCGCAGCTCGGTAAAACGGGTCGCGTCACAGCCGCGGATGACCTCCCGCTCGGCCCCGACGTTCCAGAGGGCGAGCAGCTCGGCGCTCTGCGCAGTCTTGACGTAGAGGCGGCAGAATTTGTCCAGCGTGGCATCGTCGGTGGGAAAGACGCCCGACAGATTCCGAATGTCCGCCCGCGTGCGGTCTGTGAAATTGTGCCCGCCGTTTTGCAGCCAGTCGGCCACGGTGCGCATCTCGGTGGCACCGCAGCGGCCAAACAGGAACGGCTGACCGCTCTCGAGCAGGTCGCGCGCCAGGTCGTTGCCGGCGGCGGCGGGCAGGATGTCCACGCCGCGGTATTTCATTGTAAAGCGCAGACCGCGGTAGAGGTCGGCGGCCTTCTGCAAAAGAGGATTGTCGTTATCCATTGGCTTTTCCCTTTTTGGGCAGCAGGGTCAGGGCCAGCTCGGCACTGTTCTGCCACAGAAAGTTTTCGTTCACGCGGCTCTGGGCGGCGTGGCCCATGGCGGCGGTGGTTTTGTCCAGTGCTGCGGCCAGCTCGGGCACGGTGCCGCACAGCAGGCCGCTGATGCCGTTCTCAATGATAAGGTCGGGGCCGGGGGCGTGGCGCGCCACCGGCGGGCAGCCCGCGTACATGGCCTCCAGCAGGCTCATGCCGAAAATCTCATTCGGGTTCAGGTTCACAAAAGCGTCGCAGGCATGATAATAAACGTGCACCTGCTCATTGGGCAGCTGCGGGATCAGGCGGCAGCGGTCCAGTAAGCCCGCGTCGGTCAGGCGGCGGGTCAGCTCATCGCCCAGTGAGCCCTGACCGATGATGATGGCGTACCAGTCCGGCGCGGCCTGCAAAAGCGGCACGAGGTCGAGCGGCTGCTTGTAGGGGTCAAGGCGGCCCACAAAGATGAACACCCGCGCGTGCTCGTCGATTTTGAGCGCACGGCGGATCTCCGTGCGGTTGTTGGGGATGGACGGGATGATGGCGGTGTCCAGCCCGACGGGCATCAGCCCCGCGCAGGGCACACCGAGGCTTTCCAGCTCGGCGGCGACGGCGGGGGTTTTGGCGTAGGTGGGCGTTTTGCGGTATACCGCCAGATTGCGGCGCAGCAGCAGATCCATGACTCTGCGCACGGCGGCGTGGTTGGAGGTGCTTTTCAGCGCACCGAGCTGGCTGTAAAACAGGATGCCGTGCTTTTGGCAGAAGCGGTACAGCCCCGGCACGCCGAGGGAGTTGTCGCCCATGACGTGGACGGCGTCGGCGTGCTCGTCGAGCAGGATCTGCCAGCTTTTATAGAATGCCTGCACGCCGAAGGCGACGGCGGGCATATAGCAGATTTTTACGTTTGGCTCCGGGGTCTCGATCCGGGGGGCTTTAGCGCCCGGCTCCGGGTAGAGCACGACGGCGCGGCAGCCCAGCGCGGCAAAGGCGCGGGCCAGGCCGACCTCCTGCCGGTTATACAGGCCCTTCTGGCCCGACGGCCCGCGGTAAAATTGCGGAATGACGATGGTTTTCATGTGCGTGGGAATACCTCATTGTGGGAGTAAAATTTCTTGGCCCCCTCTGGGAGGGGGCTCCGCCCGCAGGCGGTGGGGGAGAGAGGTTGATGGTTGTCCGGAAGATTTCGGGTTATGGCGAGGTTCTCTCCCTCCGGCCCTGCGGGGCCACCTCCCTCGCAGAGGGAGGCAAGGGGGACGGGGCGTCGGGGACGCCGCCCCCTACATTACTCGGCGGCGGGTGTGGAAACTTCCGGCTTTTCGATTTTTGGGATGCGGGTCAGATACCTTGCGTCGATGATCTCTAAAACGTCATCGCGGCAGTAGGTGTGGATGCCGATGATGTCCGCGGGGGCAAGGCCGGTGATCTCGACGTTCTGCGGCGTGGCGGCGCACAGAGGCACCTCCGAGCTGCCGCGGCGGGCGAGAAACTGCAGATAGACCCCGTAGTCCACGGTGGTGCTGACCTGGGTGGGGTGGATGATCTGCTCACCCAGCAGGAAAAACGGCCCGGCGTTGCGGCTGACAAGGTCAAAGTCGCGGTGCTGCAGATTGTAGGCTTCATCGGGCAGCAGCTCAAACGGGCCGGGCGCGGCGGGCAGCGTGTCCTCGGCAGGCAGCGGGACGGCGGTCTCCTGTACGGCGTGGCGCAGCGTGTAGCGGCGGTAGCGCACATAGAGCTGGTTGTCGGGGCGGGTCTCGCTGCAAAGCAGGGTCAGGGCCTCGGCGCGGCGGTCCAGCAAAATCGTGTCGCAGAGCTCCTCGTCCGTGGGAAAGCGCTGCACCAGCTCCCATTGGGTGGGGAAGGTCTTGCAGCGGTAGAGCCGCAGGCTGTGGTCGCTGCCGGTCTCGGGGATCATCCAGACCTCACCGTTCCAGTCAAAGACCATCGGGAACGACAGGTGGAAATCTTCTTCCAGCGCGACGCGCCAGTCGTCGGCGGTGCCGTCGTCGTGCAGCTCGCAGACCTCGAGACGGCCCTTGCCGGTGGAGAGGTCCATCGCCTCGGCGAACAGCCAGCGCTTGCCGCGCCGGTGGTAGAGCAGCGGGTCGGCAAACCACCAGCCCTCCCGCCGGGGCAGCAGGGTGTAGGGGCCGCCTTCCAGAGCGGGCAGCGGCTCGGTGCCCTCGGCAGTGGGGCGGGGGCGCACGGCGATGGTGTAGATTTCTTTTTCGCCCATGACTTTGCGCAGCAGCCGCTTGGGCGGCATGTGCAGGGCGCGGTAAAACTGGTTCATGATACTTCCTCGGCGGCGCGGCGGCCGTATAGTTTTAGCAGGGTCTTATAGTTTTCCTCGGCGCTGAAGCGGCGGCGGGTGGCGTTGGCGATGGCCGTGCAGTCAAACTGCATGGCGCTCATGGCGCGGACAGCCCCGGCCAGCGCGGCGGGGTCGCCGGGGGCAAAGCACAGCCCGTCAAACCCGGGCCGCACCGACGCCCCGACATTGCCGATGCCGCTGGCCAGCACCGGCGTGCCCAGCGCATGGGCCTCTGCCGGGACAAGGGCAAAACTCTCATAGCAGAGACTGGCGGCGACGACGGCGCGGCTCTCGGCCATCAGGCGGTGCAGCGCGTCCCGCGGAAGCTGGCCGACGAATTGCACCTTGGGCAGATTCTGCGCTTTGGCCCAGTCGGCCAGCGGGCCGTCCCCGGCCACAAGCAGCAGTGGTGCGTCCTTGCCCAGAATGCGCCATGCCTCAATGACAGTGCGCAGACCCTTTAGTTCCTCCAAGCGGCCCGCAAAGACGAACTGACGCTTGCGCTCCTCCCAGGGGGTGACGGGGCCGGTGGGCACGGTCACGGGGTTCGGCTTGACGACAAGGCGGTTTTCGTCGAAGGTAGGATGAATCTTATTGAATTCCAGCAGCTTTTCCCGGTCAAACTCGGTGGGGGTGGTGATGGCGATGCCGCGCCATGTGCCCAGCACCCGATGCAGCCAGTAGGCGGCCACGACGACGAGCGTCTGCGCCCGGCTGCCGCGGTAGCAGCGGTGCCGCAGTGCGCAGTGCAGGCCGTGGTGCGGGCAGTCCTCACAGACCCGTCCGTCCCGCAGTAAGATGCCGTTCGGGCAGAACAGGCGGAAGTTGTGGAGCGTCAGCACCACCGGCACGCCGCATTTTTTGGCGGCGCGCACGACGGCAGGGCTGAGGAGCAGCAGCGTATTGTGGATGTGGACGGCGTCGATGTGCTGCTGTTCTATGATATTCCGCACGTCGCGGGCGGCCCGGCGGTTCCAGACGGCGCGAAAGGGCAGCAGCGCCTTAGCCGCGCCGTGGGCGGCCTCCTCATTGCTGCGCTCATAGACGACGACGGTGTGGCCGTGCTGCTCCAGCAGGGCGCGCTCCGCGGCAAAGACGGCGTCCTCGCCGCCGGGCAGCCGGTAATGACAGTGTATCAGCAGAATTTTCACGCAGCCGCCTCCTCTTGCAGACAATAAACCTATTATGACATTATACCCTTTTTGCGGCGCTTTCGCAACAAAAAAAGAGGAACGCAGTGCGTCCCTCGCGGTAAAATTACTGGTCGTCGTCACCGTGGAGCTGGGCCTCACGGATGGCCTTGATTTTTTTCTCGATGTCAAAGCTCTTTTCCAGTGCGGGGTAAATGGCCATCAGGCTCAGCAGGCAGGGCAGCCACAGGTTGGTGAGAATCAGCACAAAGCTGGAAATCGGCCAGAACAGCGCCACAGCGCCCCAGTACAGCAGCTGCCACAGCAGGCCCAGGCCGCTGCGGGGCAGGTAGCCCAGGAACAGCATGAGGGAGTTCTTCAACAGTCCGGCGAAGGACAGGTCAAGCAGCGCGATTTGGACGTAGAGGTACTGGGCAATGCCGGCCAGCAGGATGATGGCGACCAGCACGGTGATCGCGGCCACCTGCCCGCCGGCAATGTTGATGTGGCAGAGTGAGAAAATCTCCATGGCCAGCAGCAAGCCGCAGACAGCGCCGGGCAGCAGGGATTCCTTCAGGTTGCGCTTCCAGGTGCGGCGGTAGGTCTCCCACCAGTAGCCGGGTTCGTCGCGCAGCGTGCGCAGGATCGTGTCGTTCAGGCCGACGATCTGCGGCGCGGCGATCATGCCGCCCAGCACGCCCGCGATGACGAGCGGGACCAAAGAGTGGGTCTCGACGGCGAACCAGACACCGGCGGCAAACGGCAGACCGCCGAGCATCGCCAGTATGCCGGCCAGCCAGATGGTGGAGAAGTCGCGGCCCAAAATCTCAAAAAAGCGGGCAGCGCCCTTTTTGCGGGGGGCGTCGGGCGATACGCCCGGGCCGGGTTTATCAAAATTGCGCGTGAAAAGTCCCATGATACAATAGCTCCTTATGGAATGATGTTGGGGGAAAAGGGGGGCGCGGCGGCCTTTCGGGTCGATGCAAGCATCGACCCCTGCGCCGTAGGGGCGGATTCCATATCCGCCCGGGGTGTTTGCCGCTGCCGCAAACGAGAACGGGCGGGCGATGCCCGCCCCTACAAAGTAGTTGGCCCGTAGAGGGCGGCGCCGGATTGGATCAGAATGTCCGGCTCGACGCGCAGGCCGGTTTTGCGGCCCTTCTGGGCTTCGACGAGGAAAAGCCAGGGCGCGGCGTCGGTGCGGTTCTTGACAAAAGCCAGACGCTTCGGCTCAAGGCGCGCGGCGCGTAAGGCGGCCAGAATTTCCGCCAACTGCTCCGGGCGCTGGCAGAGCAGAAACCGCCCGCCGTCCCGCAGGGCGCGGCGCGCGCAGTCCACGGCGTCGGCGGTGGTGCAGC
>ULTA01017372.1_pt1 | contig 15477 bp, 10 predicted proteins | sample 1957181 | NCBI WGS metagenome assembly ULTA01 (sample SAMEA4835722, study PRJEB28245) | human gut metagenome | biome: gut microbiome; material: fecal sample | place: Denmark | collected 2008
TTTCTTTTGCTGCCAAAAGAAAGAACAACCTCCCGGGAGGCTGCCGTTAATCTCCCGGCCTTCGACAAACATTTTAAAAAGGAGCTGGTATTATGATTGCACAGCACTATAAAGATATGCTGGGCGCCAAGTCGGTTATCCGTCAGATTTCTGAATGGAGCACCGCCCGCGGCGCGGAGATCGGCTATGAGAACGTGTTCGATTACTCGCTGGGCAACCCGTCTGTCCCCTGCCCAACACAGTTCACCGCGGCTTGCGAGGATCTGCTGGCCCACACCGACCCCGTCAGGCTGCATGGCTATACGCCGACGCTGACGCTGCCGTCCACCCGCAAGGCCGTGGCCGAAAGCCTGAACCGCCGGTTCGGCATGGACTACACCGCCGACCATATCTTTATGACGACGGGCGCGGCGGGTGCGCTGGCCCATGCTGTGCGCTGCGTCGGCGTGCCCGGGCAGAACATCGTAACGTTTGCGCCGTTCTTCCCCGAGTACAAGCCGTACATCGAGGGCGCGGGGCTTACCCTGCGCGTGACGCCGCCGCGGTGCGCGGACTTTCAGATCGACTTTGAGGCGTTCGCGCAGCTCGTGGATGAGAACACCGCCGCCGTGCTCATCAACAGCCCCAACAACCCCAGCGGCACCGCCTACAGCGAGGAGACCCTGCAGCAGCTGGCCGCCTTTTTGACCGCGACAAGCGCCAAATACGGCCACCACATCTTCCTGATTTCCGACGAGCCGTACCGCGAGATTTCGTTCGGCGGCAGGGTCACGCCCTACCCCGCCAAATTCTACGATGATACGCTCACCTGCTACTCTTTCTCCAAGAGTCTGAGCGTGCCGGGCGAGCGTATCGGCTATGTGGCCGCCAACCCGCGGTGCGAGGACGCCGCGTACATCGTGCCGATGTGCGGCCAGATCTCCCGCGGGACCGGCCACAACTGCCCGTCGTCCCTCATCCAGATGGCCGTCGAGCGCTGCCTTGACGTGACCAGCGACCTGTCCGTCTACGAGACGAACATGAACCTGATCTACGGCGAGCTGATCGCGCTGGGCTTCACCGTCGTCAAGCCGGACGGCACGTTCTACATCTTCCCGAAGGCGCTGGAGGACGACGCAAAGGCGTTCTGCCAAAAGGCGCTGAAATATGACCTGGCGCTGGTCCCCGGTGACAGCTTCGGCTGCCCCGGCTACTTCCGCATGGCGTACTGCATCGAGACCGAAAAAGTCCGCCGCAGCTTTGCCGCGCTGGAGAAATTCGTGGCCGAGGAGTACGGCGTCACCAAACACTAAGGAGATTTTATGTCGATTCTACGCCGCATTTTTCCGCTTCTGCTGACGGTTTCGCTGCTGTGTGCCTGCGTGCAGATGCCCAACACCCCACAGGACGTGCTGCCCGCCACGACGCCGCAGACCACGGCGGCCCCCGCCGCCACGCCGGAGACAAGCCCCACACCGACGCCCGAGCCGACAGTGGCCCCCGCGATGGCAACGGCCACGAGCAACGCCACCAAGGACGCGCCGCAGATCAAGGACCCGACGACCTGGGACGACAACGCCGCAAAGACGCTGGCCGGGCTGGAAACGCAGTTTTCCGCCTACGGCCTGACGCTGGACGCGAAGGAGGGCTGCCCCTACCTGCTGGCGGTCAACAACGCAGGCGGCGTGGTCACGGTCTACGCCGTGGATTCCGCCACCAAAAAGTACGCTGTGCCGTTCATGGCGATGGTGTGCAGCGGCGGCATGGACACCCCCACCGGGTATTTTTCGACCCCGGTGGACTACAGCTGGCGGCTGCTGATGGGCCCGAGCTACGGCCAGTACGCGACCCGCATCTATGACAGCTACCTGTTCCACAGCGTGCCCTACTACAGCCAGCACAAGGACGATGTGGAGTACGACGAGTTCAACCTGCTGGGCACCCGCGCCAGTCTGGGCTGCATCCGGCTGGCCGTGGTGGACGTGAAGTGGATCTACGACAACTGCCCGCTGGGCACGCCGGTCATCATCTACAACGACGCCGACGACCCCGGCCCGATGGGAAAGCCCGGCACGATCTACACCGACCCCGCCGACACCGAGAAGCGCGGCTGGGACCCCACCGACCCCGACCCGGCCAACCCGTGGGACGACGCCTTTGAGAGCGGCACCGCCATCCGCAGCCAGGCAGCCTGGGACCAGTGGGAGACCGAGCGCGAAAATTGGATGAGCAGCCTGACGCCCACCGATTTGCAGGGGTGGAGCACCGATTCCAAGATCGCGGGGACGCGCGGTTGATTTTTGCGCCGTAGGGGCCGGAGGTTTTCCGTTAGCAGACGTTCACAAGATAACCGGGAGTGTCTCGACCCTCGCGGTAGGGGCCGGGCATGCCCGGCCCGCAGGCTTCCCGCAAGCGCCCGTCCGCCGCAAACCGCCGGGCCGGGCGTGCCCGGCCCCTACCGCTCTATAAATCAAAAAGCACCTGCCTTTTTATCGAAGGCAGGTGCTTTTCTATTGCATTATCAGCTGAACATCACCACGTCCTGCGCGGGCTTCTCGCCCGGCTCGACGGAGATGGCGGTCAGGACAGGGCCGGTGGAATCGGGGGTCTGGCCCTTGTAGATGGGGTGGTACTTGACGTTGACCTTGGCCGTAATGTTGATCCAGCTGCGCTGCTCCAGCGACTTGTAATCGTCGTACTTGCAGGGCATGCCCACAAACTGGATGTCCTGCACGCAGCAGGTCATGGCAAAGCGTCCGGGCACAAACGCGCCCTTGCCGGCCTGGGGGGTCTGGCAGACCTGAGCCAGATATTTGACCGTCTTGCCGTCATATTTCTTCGGGTCGTCCATGCAGTCCATGTACCATATACCGAAGAACTCCTCGGGGATCTCAATGACCGGCGCGTCCACGTCGAAGGGCAGCGGGTCGGGGATGTCATCGTAGGCGACGCTGCCGTCCTTGAACTCGTAGGCGATGTCGCAGCGGCGGCTGGCCTGGCGCACCAGCTTGTGGATGAGCTGGCGGCTCTCGTCGTCGTTGACAGCCTCGGCGCGGTTGACGACCAGCAGCTCACTGCCGCGCAGCTTGTCCAGCAGCAGGCTGCGCATGGCGCTGTCGCCCGCGTAGGTCTTGATGGTCGTACCGTCGGCGGTGGCCAGGCTCTGGTAGACGAGCCAGTTGTCGGGCAGGGCGTCGTACAGCTCCTGAATGAGCCACATACCGTTGTACTCGATGATGACGCGGCCACAGCCGGACTTCTTTTCGAGCGCGGTCAGGTTCTCGGCGGTCAGCTCGCTCTTATCCTCGATCTGGGCAACGTGCACGCCGCCGAAGGCGAACTTGGACGGGTCATACTCGATCTCGCCCTCCTCGCAGACCAGCAGCAGGGTCTTGTCGCCGGAGTCGAAGTTGGGGTCCTCCATCGTTTCCTGAATGAATTTCGTCTTGCCGCTCTCCAGCTGGCCGACGAAGAGATATACGGGGATTTGTTTAGGCATAGGGGACGTCCTTTCGGTTAGTAACAGTCAAAGGCTTCTCCCCCGGGGGAGAAGCTGTCCGCGAAGCGGACTGATGAGGGGAGAGCGAATCGCGGCCTGTCATTCGTGGGCTGCTGCGGCAGGCTCGCCCCTCATCCGCCCTCGGTCGGGGCCTCGGGCACCTTCCCCCAAGGGGGAAGGCATTCTTATCAAACGTGGAACAATTCCGCGATTTCATGCTCCTTCAGCTGGGAGCCGATGACGCAGAGCTTGCCAGTGACGTCGGGGCCGCAGGGGCGGATCTCGTGTTCGCCGGGGACCATGTCGAACTCGTACCAGGTGTCGCCGCCGTCCACAATGCCCTTGGCGCGCAGGATCATGCCGTAAGCGCCCTCGTCCAGCGCGTGCAGGGCCTTGTCCAGATCCTCACGGCTGTATTTGTGGGCCGTCTCCTTGCCCCAGCTCGTGAACACCTCGTCGGCGTCGTGGTCGTGGTGGTGATGATGCCCGCAGGAGCAGACGCCGTGCTCGTCGTAGTGGTGCTCATGGTGATGCTCGTGCTCGCCCTCGTCGTCGTGGTGATGGCAGCAGTCGTGGTCATCGTCATCGTCATCATGGTCGTGATGATGGTGATGCTCATGCTCGTCCTCGTCGTCGTCCTCGTCGTGATGATGATGGCAGCAGCAGTCGTGGTCGTCCTCATCGTGGTCGTGATGGTGATGATGGTGGTGCTCGTGCTCATCCTCGTCGGCATGGGCTACGTTGGCGGCGCGGGCCTCGGTCAGCAGCTCGGCGACGAGGTCGCGCTTGCCGTCCATGACGGAGACGATCTGTGCGCCGGTCAGGACGGTCCAGTCGGTGGTGACGATGGTGGCGGTGGGGTTCTTCTCTGCCAGCAGGGCGACGGCGGCAGCGACCTTCTCCTCACTGGCGTTGCCGGTGCGGCTCAGGATGATGCAGGACGCATGGCTGACCTGGTCGTCATAGAACTCACCGAAGTTCTTCATATACATCTTGACCTTGTTCACGTCGGCGACGGTGACAAAGCTGTTCAGGATGACGGGCAGATCCTCGGCGACGCCCTCGACGGCGCGGGTCACGTCGGACAGCTTGCCGACGCCCGACGGCTCAATGAGGATGCGGTCCGGGTGGTAGGTCTCGACGACCTTCTTCAGTGCCTCGCGGAAATCGCCGACCAGGCTGCAGCAGATGCAGCCGGAGTTCAGCTCATTGACCTGAATGCCGGCCTCACGCATGAAGCCGCCGTCGATGCCGATCTCGCCGAATTCGTTCTCGATCAGGACGATCTGCTCACCGGCGAAGGCCTCCTTGATGAGCTTTTTGATAAGGGTGGTCTTGCCGGCGCCGAGGAAGCCGGAGAAAATGTCGATTTTGGTTTTCTTTTCAGCCATAGTTGGGTACCTCTATTCAAGATGTGTTCAGATGTTCAGTTGGTTGGCAATCTATTACACTAACTGCTAATACTATTATAACAAACACGTCAAGGGGTTTTGCGCCATTTTGCGCGGGAAATTTTGAATTTTTTGCAAAATTTGTGGATTTGCAGGGGGTTGGCGCTAATGGGACACTGCCTCGGAGGGGTCAAGACCCCTCCCTACGGGCTATCGTTCACGGGTGCTTTGTAGGGAGCGGTCTTGACCGCTCCGCCGGGTAGGCAGACGTTAGCGGGTTGGCCCGTAGGGGCGGCATATATCCCTCCCCTACGCATTGCCTGCAAACAACCGCCTGCACGGCGGGGCGTCGGGGACGCCGCCCCCCTACGGAGGTTTCCCGCAAACAGCTGCCCGCCGTTACGCCCCGGGCCGGGCATGCCCGGCCCCTACAACGCGCCGCAAAGGTGCCGCATTTTTGTATGCGCCCCCGGGCGCAAACTCCACCTGTTTATTATCTATTATCTATTTATTATTTGCAGCATTCGTGGTATGATATACCTAACCCCAATATCTATCACAAAAAGGAGCGATCCATTTTGACTACCAATGAAAAAATCGCCGCGCTGCGTGCCGCTGCCAAAGCGGCGGGCGCGGACGGCGTGCTCATCATGACCAGCGACCCCCATTGCAGCGAGTACCTGCCCGGCTATTATAACGCCCTGCCGTGGTTTTCCGGCTTCATCGGCGAGAACTCGACCCTCGTTGTGACCCAAACCGGCAGCGCCCTGTGGTGCGATGGCCGCTTCTACGTGCAGGCCGACAAGCAGCTGGCCGGCAGCGAGATCGAGTGTATGCACGCGGGCTCCGCGGGCGTGCCCACCGTGGCCGAGTACCTCGAGAGCCACTTTGCGGACGGCCAGACCCTGCTGCTGGACGGCAGCTGCGTGCCCGCCACGATTGCCAAGGAGTACATCGACGCATTGGCCAAGAAGGGTGCCTCCCTCAAGAGTCAGGACGTGGCCAGCCCGATCTGGGACGCCACCGGCGAGCGCCCGGCCCTGCCCGACACCCCCTGTGAGCTGCTGACCCCGGCCCAGACCGGCGCGACTGCCGCGGACCGCATCGCCATGGTGCGTGCCGAGCTGCAGAAGGCCGGTGCCACCGCACTGGCCGTGACCGGTCTGGACTGCGTGGGCTGGCTGCTGAACCTGCGCGCCCGCGACCTGCCCTGCACCCCGCTGGCCGTCGCCTACGCGCTGGTCACGATGGACGCCTGCACGCTGTTTATCGCGCCGGGCCGCCTGTCCGACGCCGACGCCGCCACGCTGGCCGAGAGCGGCGTGACGCTGCGCGGCTACGAGGAAATTATCGACGCCGTCCACGCCCTGCCCGCCGACGAGGTGTTCCTGGTGGACGAGAAGGCCACCAACTACGCCCTGTACGAGGCCCTGACCGCCCACAAGACCGTGGCCGGTGCCGACCCGATTTTTGCCCTGAAGGGCATCAAGAACGGGACCGAGCTGAAGAACATCCGCGAGTGCCATATCCGCGACGGCGTCGCCGTGGTGCGGTTCCAGATGGATCTGGAAAAGGCGCTGGCCGAGGGTAAGCAGCTGACCGAGATCGACATCGACACGATGCTGCAGAAGCGCCGCGCCGAGATGCCCGGCTACTTTGAGGACAGCTTCTCCACGATTGCGGCCTACGGCACCAACGCCGCCATGATGCACTACCACGCCGAGGGCGACGTGAACAGCGTCATCGAGCCGCGCGGCTTCCTGCTGGTGGACAACGGCGGCCAGTACGACTGCGGCACCACCGACATCACCCGCACCTACCCCGTCGGCCCGCTGACCGACAACGAGCGCCGCTATTACACCTGGGTGCTGCAGAGCCACATCGACATGGCCCGCGCGGTGTTCCTGGACTACTGCACCGGCTTTGCGCTGGATACCTTTGCCCGCGGCCCGGTCTGGGCGCACAAGGTCAACTACCGCTGCGGCACCGGCCACGGCGTCGGCTTTATCTCCGGCGTGCACGAGGGCCCGCAGAGCCTGCGCCCGAACAACCCCGTGATTTTTAAGCCCGGCATGACCATCACCGACGAGCCGGGCATCTACGAGACCGACGAGGTCGGCATCCGCATTGAGAACGAGCTGGAGTGCATCGACCTGGGCGAGAACCAGTACGGCCACTGGCTGGGCTTTGCGCCTTTGACGCTGGTGCCCATCTCCACCGAGCCGGTCCTTGTGGACGAGCTGAGCCGCGACCAGATCAACTGGCTGAACGACTACCACGCTCACGTCTACGAGATGCTCAGCCCCCGCCTGAACGAGGACGAGAAGGTCTGGCTGAAGGAGAAGTGTGCGGCGATTGGCAGATAAACAGCTGACAGGTGTTTATCTTTTATATTCCTGTAGGGGCCGGACATGTCCGGCCCGCAACATAAACCGCAAGCAGGTGCTTGCCGGTAAGCTGCGGGCCGGGCATGCCCGGCCCCTACGCATCAACAATGTTTTACCATGCAATAACGGCACACGTCCCCGGAACGGTCAAGACCGTTCCCTACAAAGCACCCGTGGACCCCGATCTGTACGGAGGGGTCTTGACCCCTCCGCAGCTGCCGTTTGCCATTGTGACGCGGTAGGGGCCGGGCATGCCCGGCCCCTACAGAGCGGCATACTCAATGGCTATTTACTTCTCGCACGCGCCGTCGTTGCCCTCACCACACCCGTCGCAGTCACTCTCAAACCGGACGGCGTTCTTCGCCAGCTCGGGGTCAAGGCGCTGGGCGACCTGCATCATCAGGGCGCACTCCATCCGCTTGCGGAACACCTTGCAGCCGTACTCATAAGTGCCGTGGATGTCGCCGGTAGCGTGCAGGGCGTTGGCCGCGCAGCCGCCCGCGCAGTACAGGCGTGCCCAGCAGTCCTTGCAGTCGGGGCGGGCATAGACGTTGCACAGCTTGAACTCGTCGCGCAGGGCGGTGTTGGTCACGCCGTCCCAGACGTTGCCCAGCTTGTACGCCGGGTCGCCGACAAACTGGTGGCAGGGGTACAGGTCGCCCCAGGGGGTCACGGCCATGTACTCGGTGCCGGAGCCGCAGCCCGAAATGCGCTTGTAGATGCAGGGGCCGTGCTTGAGGTCCAAAATATAATGATAGAACGTGATCGGCTTGCCGGCCTTCTGGCGGCGCAGCATGTCGTTGGCCAGCAGCTCATACTGGTCGAACAGCTTGGGCAGGTCCTCCTCGGTCAGAGCCTCGGGGGAGTCCGGCGGGGCGACAACCGGCTCCATGGACAGCTCGGTAAAGCCGAGGTCGTCGGCCATGTGGAACAGGTCCTTCGTAAAATCAACGTTGTGATGCGTAAACGTGCCGCGCATATAGTAGCCCTGGCCGCCGCGCGCCTTGACGAGCTTCTGGAACTTGGGCACGATGCGGTCATAGCTGCCGTTGCCCGCCAGGTCGACGCGGAAGCGGTCATTGACCTCCTTGCGGCCATCCAGCGACAAAACAACGTTGTGGCATTCTTTATTGCACCAGTCGATGACCTCGTCCGTGATGCCGATGCCGTTGGTCGTCATCGTGAAGCGGAAGTTTTTGTTGTACTTTTTCTCGATGCTGCGTGCATAGGCGACCAGCTGCTTGCAGACCTCAAAGTTCATCAGCGGTTCGCCGCCGAAGAAATCGACCTCGAGGTTGCGGCGGGTGCCGGAGTTTTCGATGAGGAAATCCAGCGCGCGCTTGCCGGTCTCGAAGCTCATGAGACCGGCCTCGCCGTGGAACTTGCCCTGCGCGGCGAAGCAGTAGCTGCAATTCAGGTTGCAGGTGTGGGCGACGTGCAGGCAGAGCGCCTTGACAACGTTGGAGCGGTTTTTGAAGTCAAAGGCGTGGTCGGCGTAGGCGTCGGGCGCAAACAGCTGGCCCGCGGCGGTCAGCTCGTCGATGTCGTCGAGCACGTCGCTGATGTCGGCGGCGGTCACATCGGCGCGGTCCGCGTACTTTTTGGCGAGGGCTGCAGCAGCCTGCTCCCGGCTGCTGCCTTGGTCGATCAGGGCGATGGCGTCATAGGCGACGTCATCCACCGCATGCACGCTGCCGCTGTAGACATCCAGCACAATGTTGTAACCGCTTAATTTGTATTGATGGATCATGGTTTTCTCCGTTTTGTTATGGTGCAATGCGGCGGACAGCCACGGGCGGATATGGAATCCGCCCCTACGGCATTCCCCTTGTAGGGGCGCATTCTATATGCGCCCGCCGCACCCTTTGTATCATAGAAAATGCCGGGCTGCCACACGGCATCCCGGCATCAAAGCCAGCAAAAATTACTTGTCGGTCTTCTCGCAAGGCTGGTTGGCAATGCCGCAGCTGGTCTTGCAGGCGCTCTGGCAGGAAGTCTGGCACTCGCCGCAGCCGCCGTTCAGCAGGCTCTTAGCCATGTCGCGGGTCTCGAGAGTCTGGATGTGCTTCATAAAACAGTCACCCCTTTATACATTTTAGAATTATTATTATTGTACACGGAAATCCGGGGTTTGTCAATAGGGGCGGAGGGAAAACAACAGACAGCGGGAGGCCCGTCGGACCTCCCTTTACAACAAGACCGCAATCTCCTCCGCCCCGCTGCCGCCCGTATGCTTCAGCGCGGTTCCGGCCTGCTCCAATGCACGGCAGGCCGTCACCAGCTCTGCCGTCACTTCCTCGCCCGGTGCCACCAGCGGCACGCCGGGGGGATAGGCCCAGAGATACTCCGCGGCGGTCTCCCCCACCGCATCCCGCATCCTTACGGCCCGCGCGGGGCGCAGCAGCGCCTTGGCAATCGTGCAGCGGGCCGCGCCGGGGGCGGGCAGAATATGCCGCGGGGCCGCGGGCGGGGCCGCCGTTTTGTCCCAGGCGTGCAGCACATCGGCCAGCCGTTCCAGCGCGTCGGCGTCGTCGCAGGGGCTGGTCATAGCCAGCACGTTCGGGCCGCAGACCATCTCGGGCTCAAAGCCGTCGGCCCGCAGGCAAGCCGCCCCCGCCGCGCCGATTTGCAGCAAAATTTTGCCGCTGTCATGCGCAAAAAAGTCAGGATGTGCCGTCAGTGCGTCCGCGCCGCAGCACAGTATTTTTGTATTTTTCAGATCCCGCACCGCCGCGTCAAAGGCATCCAGCCGGGTGCGCCACGCGGCAAAGGCGGCCTCTCCCTCGTCGGCCAGCCAGCGGGTGCAGCCGTCCAGACTGACCATGAGCGGGTAACTCGGCGAGCTCGTCTCGAACACGTCCAGCTGGCGCTCGACCTCGGCAGGGTCGGCCAGATCGCCGTTCAGCTGCAAAAACGCAGTCTGGGTCAGGCTGGGCAGCGTCTTGTGGGCGCTCTGCACGACCAGATCGGCCCCTGCGGCTACGGCCCCGCCGCGCCAGCCGTACCGGGCGGCAAAGGGCAGGTAGTGCGCACCGTGGGCCTCGTCCACCAGCAGCGGCACGCCGCGGGCGTGGCAGATTTCCGCGATAGTACGTATATCGCTCAAAACGCCCTCATACGTCGGGCTGGTCAGGATCACGCAGCGGGCGTCGGGCGCAGCGTCCAGCGCGGCGGCCACATCGGCGGGGCGCACACTGCCGTAGATGCCAAACTGCGGGTCCACGGGCGGCGTGAGCCAGCGGGCCGTCAGCTGCCCCAGTTCAATCGCGTGGTAGACGGCCTTGTGGCAGTTGCGCGCCGCAATGACCGTGCTGCCGAACGGTGCCAGTGCGCGGATGCCCGCCAGCAGGCCGACGGTGGACCCGCCGACGAGGTACCAGCACCGCCGCGCGCCGTACAGCGCCGCCGTGCGGGCCATGGCGTCGGCCAGAATGCCGTCCGCGTCGTGCAGGTCGTCCGCGCCGTCGATCTCGGTCAGGTCCCAGGCATAGCAGCCCAGCCCCGGTGCGGGCGGCACCCGCCGCTTATGCCCGGGCATGTGCAGCGGGTAACGCGCCGCGGAGAGGGTTTCTAATTGTTGTTGCAGCGTTGATTTTGTCATATTTTTATACTTTTTATAAATAAGTGCAAGCTAAAAAGCCTCCCCTTTGAGGGGAGGTGCCCGCGGGGCGGAGGGGTGGGCGGGAGACACACACTTTACAGGTCTACACCCGGCCACCCCTCACCGCCTGCGGGCGGAGCTCCCCTCAAAGGGGAGCCTTTACGAAATCTCAATTTCCGCCTTACTGCCCGCCCGCGTTTTGGTCACGTGGATCTGTCTCGTCAAGCGGTCCTGCAGCGCCTCGACGTGGGAGATGACGCCAATGAGCTTATCGCCCCCGGCCAGCCCGGCCAGCGTGTCCACGGCCTTTTCCAGACTGTCGGAGTCCAGCGAGCCGAAGCCCTCGTCGATGAACAGCGTCTCAATGACGACGCCGCCCGCGTTCTGCTGGATCGTGTCGCTGATGCCCAGTGCCAGGCTCAGCGCGGCCATGAAGCTCTCGCCGCCGGACAGGCTGCCCACGGGGCGGGTCTTGCCGGTGTAGGCGTCGAACACGTCGAGGTCCAGCGCGGTCTTGCCGCCGACGGCCTCGCTCTTGCGGCGCAGCAATCGGTACTGGCCGTCGGTCATGCGGGTGAAGCGCAGGTTTGCGGCTTCGACCACGCCATTAAAATAGAACGCCTGTACGTACTGTTCAAACGGAAGTTTGATTTTTCCGGTCAAATTACCGTTGATCGTTTTGGACAGATTGTCCCACATGGCGCGCTTCTCGCGGGCGGCGGCGCTCTCCCGCATCGTCTTTTGCAGCGCGTCGATGGCGGCGCGGTTCGTGTGCAGACGGTGCACGGCGGCGTCCCGGGCGGCCATGGCGGCAGCGCGGTCCCGGCGCAGGCGGGCCAGCGCGTCCTGCAGCTGGGTCAGTGCGTCGGGGTTGTCGCGCTTGGGCATCGTCTCGCGCATCTGCTGCACGCGGGCGCTGGCGGCAGCGTGCCCGGCCTTGGCGTTGGCGGCGCGGCGGGGGGCCGCAAAGCGCTGCTTTTCCAGGTCTGCCAGCTGGCCGTTCAAAAGGTCGGCCTGCTTGGCCAGGCTGCGGGCGCGGTCCGTCTTTTGCTTCAGCTTCAGGTGGTCGGCCTGCAGGCCGCGCAGACCTTCGGTCAGGCTGGTCTGTTGGGCGGTCAGCGCGATTTTCAGCTCGTCGGGCGTCAGTTCGGCGGCGGGCTTGCCGGTGTAGCGGTCCCCGCGGCGCGCGAAAAATCCATCCGCGTCCCGCTGCAAAGCCGCCCGCAGCTCATGCGCGTGGGCGGCGGCGTCACCGGCGGTGCGGCTGGCCGCGGCAGTGCTGCGGCGCTGGGCCGTCAGCGCCTTCTCCCGCTCCTCCAGCTGCTTTTCGGTGATGTGGTCCTTGGGCAGCGCGGCGATCTTCGGGTGCTTGGTGGAGCCGCAGACCGGGCAGGGCTTGCCCTTTTGCAGGTCCTTGGCCAGCAGGCCCGCGCGGTTGGCGTTTAATTGGCGCTGCATCGTGCTGTATTCTTCCTCAGCGCTGTCCAGTGCAGCCTGTGCGGCCACATACTCTGCCTGACGCGCGGCGGCGTCCTCGTCGGCCTTGTCGGCGTCCGCCAGATTTTGCAAGAGCTGCCTGCAGTCGGCGGAAAGCCCCTCGGCCAGTTCAATGCGGTGGTCGGTCTTGAGCAGGTCGGCCTCGGCCTGGCTCAGCGCGGCGCGGTCCGCCTCGTTTTTGGCAATATTTTCCTTCACGCTCGCCGTGCGCTTTTCCAGATCGGTCATAATGAGGTCGGTCTGGTGCTCCACATCGGCGGCGCGTTGCTCCTCGGCCACCAGCCCGGCCAGCTGGCGGCGGCGGGCGGCGCGTTCCTCGGCAATTTTCAGGCCGGCGTCACCGCGGGCGATCTTCTCGTCCAGCTCGTTCATAACGCTGGTCTGTCGTTTTTCGTTGGCGTCGTCGGCCTCCAGCAGCATCCTGCCCAGCTCAGCGGCAGCCCCTGCGGCAAACGGGTCGCGCTCGGCCTGCATTTCGGCCAGGTCGGCGGCGGTCTCCTCGTCGGCGCCGTCACCGATCAACGCGCCAACGTGCATCAAAAGTACATCGTCCAGACGCTTGCATTCCTCGTCGGCCTTACGGGCGTGCTCGACGGCGGCCTGACCCAGGCGCTGGTGGTCGGCGGTGTCAAAAATGCGGCGCAGGATGGCCGCGCGGTCCGCGGACGGCGCGTTGAGCAGCCGGGTAAAGTCATTCTGCGCCAGCATCGACACCTGGGCAAACTGTTTGGCGTCAATGCCCAGCAGCTTGACCACGGCGTCGGTCACGGCTGACGCACCGCTGACCGGCTCGTCCGGCTCACGGATCAGCTCGGCCTTGGCGGGCACCTTGACCATGCCGGTGCCGCGCTTGGCGGCGCGCTGCTGGTCGGGCCAGCGGCGCACGGTGTAGCTGCGCCCGCGGTGGGTAAAGGCCAGCTCGACGCTCGTCTCGGCGTCGGGGGCGGCAAAATCACTGCGCAGCATCGTTGTTTTTCGGTTCTCGCCGGAGGTCTCGCCGTAGAGCGCAAACGTGATGGCGTCAAACAGGGCGGTCTTGCCCGCGCCGGTGTCGCCGCCGATCAGAAACAGTCCGCTGCCGCCGAACGCCGAGAAGTCCAGCTCGGTGCGGCCCGCGTAGGGGCCGAAGGCGGTCAGGATCAGCTTTTGGGGTTTCATTCGCTTTTTGACGCCTCCTCGCGCAATCTTTTCACAGCCACGGTCTCCTCCACGGTCAGGGGGCGTCCGTTCATCTTGGTGAAAAAGTCCTGGAACAGCTCGACAAAGGGCTTGCCGCGCACGGCCTGGGTCATGTCCAGCGGGTGCGCGACCTCACCTTGGGGCAGGTAGTCGAGCCGCATGGCGTTGGGATAGGCGGCGCGCAGCTGCGCCATGGCGTCGGGCAGCGGCGTCGGGTCGGTCAGGGTCGCCCAGATGTAGTCCTCGGTGTCGGTTGGCCGGGCGGTCAGCCGGGCCAGCGGGCCGGTCAGGTGGCGCATGGCGCGGCGGGGAGTCAGCGGCAGCTGCTCGATTTTTTCCACGCCGCGCTTGCCGACCCGCACGAGGGTGACGGATTTCTGCATCCCGCACTCGTCCAGATGGTAGCAGAGCGGCGCACCCGCGTAGCGCACGGCGTCGATGCCGACGCGCTGGGCGCGGTGGATATGGCCGAGCGCCGCATAGCAGAAGCCCGCAAACCGCGCTGCATCGATTGAATCCACCGTGCCGACGGTCAAGGGCGCGGTCTCGCTGCCGGAGAGCTGCGGCGGGCAGACGCCGGAGACCACCATCTGGTGGGCGACGAGCACCCGGCGCGGGGCGGCGGGCTCACAGACGGCCAGCGCCGCGCCGACGGCGGAGTCGTAGTCGGTGATGTCGGCGTCTGGCAGGTAGTGGCGCACCGTGGCCGCCCGCACAAAGGGCAGCAGCGTGAACTCGATGGGGCCGTGGCGGTCATTGAGTACGACCTGCTTGGGGCAGCCGGTGAAACGCCCGGCAATGTGTACGTTTTGTTCGGCCAGCAGACTGCTGGCAAAGTCGAGCCGCTCGGCGCTGTCGTGGTTGCCGGAGACGGCCAGTACCGGGATGCGGCGTGCAGCCAGCTGGGTCAGGAACCAGTCCAGCAGCGTGCAGGCCGCGGCGGGCGGCACCGGCGTGTCGTAAATGTCGCCCGCGATGACGACGGCCTCGACGCCGTGTTTTTCACAGAGGGTCAGAATTTGTTCAAGGATGAACCGCTGATCCTCCAGCATATCAAACCCGTTGACCCGTTTGCCCAGGTGCAGGTCTGCAAGGTGCAGAAATTTCATGGTGTATCTCCAGATTTTGCTTTTACCGCGCTGTAGGGGGCGGCGTCCTCGACGCCCCGCGGGCCGATGCAAGCATCGGCCCCTACAGCTTTACCGCCACAGTTTCTCCCAGGTCGTGATGTCCAGTGTGGTGCCGGGCAGGACCTCCACGGGGGCTGTCTCGGCCTTGCGGAAGCGGCACTTTTTGGCAAAGCCCTCGGCCTTCAGGTCGCGTGCCCACACCCGCATATACAGGCGGCTGCGGCCATCGCCCTCGGCCAGCTTCTGCGCATAGGCCACGATGCTGCGGCCAATACCCTGCCCGCGGGCCTTTTCCTTTAAGAAAAGGCGGCTCAGGCACATGGCACCCGCGGGGCCGAGGTCGAGCGCGAAATAGCCCACCGGCTCGGTGCCGAGGTAAATTAAGAAGTAGTTGATGACGCCGCTGTGGATCTCGTCGTCGGTCAGGATGTCGCTCTGGTACTTATCGGCCAGTGCAGCGGCGACCTTGGGCGTCAGCTTGGTGTAATGCTGGACGAAAATCTCCTGCGCCAGCTCGGAAACCAGCTGGACGTAGCGGGTCTTGGTTACTTGCTTGAAGGTTGGATTCATGGGAACTCCTTTTGTTAAACATATGCCGCCGTAGGGGCGCATTCTATATGCGCCCGTGCAGCTTACGGCAGGTGCCGCGGGCGGATATGGAATCCGCCCCTACATTTATTCAATGGTAACGCTTGCCTTTGCCGGCATACACGCGGCCCAGTCGCCCTCGTTTTTCAGGGTGCCGAAGCCCTCGCACAGGTGGTCGGGGCAGGGGCTGTCTACAAAGGCGATGCCGCCGTTTTCCACCCGCAGG
>ULTA01045372.1_pt1 | contig 14836 bp, 10 predicted proteins | sample 1957181 | NCBI WGS metagenome assembly ULTA01 (sample SAMEA4835722, study PRJEB28245) | human gut metagenome | biome: gut microbiome; material: fecal sample | place: Denmark | collected 2008
AGCACGTTCTACGGCAACAACACGGTAACGGCCAACCTTCTTCCGCTGGCGTTCGGCATGATTGACGACGACTATGTGCGCGGCGAGGTTGAGAAGAACATCATACACAACATCATCACCCTTAACAAGGGAGCCATATCTTGCGGCGTGATAGGCGTGCAGTGGCTTATGCACGGACTAACCGACATGGGCCGCGGCGACATGGCATGGCTGCTGGCAACCAACAAGAAGTATCCGAGCTGGGGCTACATGGCCGAGAACGGAGCCACAACGATATGGGAACTTTGGAACGGCGACACTGCCAATCCGTGGATGAACAGCGGCAATCACGTTATGCTGCTTGGCGACCTCGTGTCGTGGATCTATGAGGATGTGGCAGGCATTAACTCTGACGAGAACAAGCCGGGCTTTAAGCACATCGTGATGAAGCCTGCGTTCAACGTCGACGAGATTGACGACATCAACGCGTCTTACAAGTCTATCTACGGCACAATAGTAAGCCGCTGGCACAAGAAGGCAGGCAAACTGATATGGCACGTCGAGATTCCGGCCAACACCACTGCCGAACTGCACATGCCCGACGGCAGCATCAAGAATATCGGTTCGGGCAAATACGACATTACTGCCGATATGCCCATGACAGGCAAGGCTGTAGTTTCAGACGAGTTTCTGTATAAGTCGGCTTCATTCCCCGAGTGCCATTCTGCCACGATAGCAGAGACAAGCAAGGGCGACCTTGTGGCAACTTACTTCGGCGGAACTAAGGAGCGCAACCCTGATGTGTGCATCTGGGTGAGCCGCAAGCCTAAAGGCTCTGATGAATGGCTGGCGCCTCAGCTCGTGGCCGACGGCGTGTTCAAGACAGGAAGTGAGGAAGCTAAGTTGGCTGGTCTGTCAGGACTCGACAGCACCAACGCCCCGGCTGCCAAAGGACCAATACTCGACAAGAAGATAAGAAAAAATCCTGAAGGCTATCAGCGCAAGGCCTGCTGGAATCCGGTGATATATCAGATACCCGGAGGCGACCTTGTTATCTACTTCAAGATTGGCAACAAGGTGGCAGACTGGACAGGCTGGATGGTGCGCTCTAAGGACGGCGGCAAGACGTGGAGCGAGCGCGAGCCGCTGCAGGAGGGCTATCTCGGTCCGATAAAGAACAAGCCCATAATGAGCAAGGGCCGCATCATTGCGCCTACAAGTATTGAGGAAGGCGGATGGCGTCTGTATTTTGAATACTCTGACGACATGGGCAAGACATGGAAACGCACCGACTTTGTTAAGGCCGACGAGGGCGTGAAGGCCATTCAGCCGGCAATAATGGTGCTCAGCGACGGCCGACTGGCAGCCGTGGCACGCACACGCAGCGAGCACATAGGCATAACCTACAGCTCAGACAACGGACTGACATGGAGCAAGCTGCAGCTTATTGACACTCCAAACAATAATAGTGGTCTTGATGCCGTTACATTAAAAGACGGCTCTCATGTGCTTATCTGCAACGACCGCCCTATACCCAAGGGCATAAAGAACGGCAAGGGAGCGCGCACTCCGCTGTCGGTGATGAAGTCTGACAACGGCACCGACTGGAAGCACTGGATAACGCTCGAGGAGTCGCCCGTAAGCCAGTATTCTTATCCTTCGATAATCCAGACATCCGACGGTAAGATTCACTGCATCTACACATGGCGCCGCCAGCGCATCAAGCATGTGGTGATAGACCCTAAGGTGTCTGCCGAATAAGTATAAAGACATACCCGCAACCGCGAGCCATGGGAATGTACACGAGGCAGACGGCCGCAGTGATATTGCACCATGCCCGGTGCGGGTTTTCTTTTTATCTAAGCATCAATTTAATCAGCATAGCATGAAAAAGATTTTTCTTTTATTATTGTTGTTCGTCTCGCTGACGGCCGGAGCCTACAAAGGCTCTTCTGTGGCAGGGCTCTTCCCCCTGCAGGGCAGCGGACGCGTTATCTACAACTTCAACCAGGGCTGGCGCTTTCATCTTGGCGACGCCCAAGGTGCCGCTGCTGCCGACTTTGACGACAGCCGTTGGCAGGTGGTGTGCGCTCCTCACAGCGTAAGACTCGAGCCTGCCGAGGCAAGCGGCTGCCGCAACTATCAGGGCATTGCCTGGTATCGCAAGCATTTCACAGTGCCTGCCGACATGAAGGGCAAGGACATCACGCTGCACTTTGAGGCCATTATGGGCAAGCAGGAGGTGTATGTCAACGGCAGAAAAGTGAAAGAGCATCTGGGCGGATATCTGCCCATAACCGTCAACCTGACCGGACAGGGCATAAAAGCCGGCGACAAGTGCGTCGTGGCGGTAAAGGCCGACAACAGCGACGACAAGACTTATCCGCCGGGAAAGAAGCAGACGGCTCTCGACTTCTGCTATCATGGCGGTATGTACCGCGACGTATGGCTCATAGGCAAGTCGCCCCTGGCAATAACCGACGCGCTCGAGGCCAACAAGGTGGCCGGCGGCGGCGTGTTTCTTCATTACGACAACATATCTGAAAAGAGCGCCGACGTGTTTATCAACGTCGAAGTGGGCAACACATCTGCCTCAGCGGCTCAGCCTACGGTGGCCGTGGTGGTGAAAGACAAGAGCGGAAAGCGCATCAAGTCGGTTACAAAGAAGATTAAGGTTGGCGCCAAGTCGAGCGCTACGGCATATCTTGCCATGAAACTGAAAGACCCAGAGCTGTGGTCGCCCGAGTCGCCCTATCTCTACAACGTCGAGATAAGCGTCATGCAGGGCGGCAAGAGCGTAGACGGCGGCATGGTGCGCATGGGCATACGCAAGGCCGAGTTCCGCGGCAAGGACGGCTTCTGGCTCAACGGCAAGCCTTATCATCAGCTTGTAGGCGGCAACCGTCATCAGGACTTTGCCTACGTAGGCAACGCCATGCCCAACAGTCAGCAGTGGCGCGACGCCAAGCGTCTGCGCAAGGCCGGCATGGTGATAGTGCGCTGTGCCCACTACCCCATGGACCCTGCCTTCATGGATGCCTGCGACGAGCTTGGATTGTTTGTCATTGTACCCACTCCGGGCTGGCAGTATTGGAACAAGGATCCGCACTTTGGCGAGCTTGTTCATGAGAACACGCGCAACATAATACGCCGCGACCGCAACCACACCTGTGTGCTGATGTGGGAGCCCATACTCAACGAGACGCGCTATCCCGAAGACTTCGCCATCAAGGCGCTGCAGATAACCAAAGACGAGTTTCCTTATCCCGGCCGTCCTGCTGCCGTGGCCGATGTGCAGTCGGCAGGAGTGAGAGACAACTACGATGTGGTGTACGACTGGGCCGACAACATAGGCAAGGGCAACTGGCCCGAAGACAAGTGTGTCTTCACGCGCGAGTTTGGCGAGATGGTGGACGACTGGTATGCACACAACAACATCAACCGCGCTGCGCGCTCATGGGGCGAGCGTCCTATGCTCATGGCAGCCCTCTCGCTCTGCGACACCTACGGCGAGATGTACCACGGCCAGCGCCAGTTTATAGGCGGTTGCCAGTGGCATCCGTTCGACCATCAGCGCGGCTATCATCCAGACACTTACTACGGAGGCATATACGACGCCTTCCGTCAGAAGAAATACGCCTTCGAGATGTTCCGCTCGCAAGACCGCAACGCAGAGCCTATGGTGTTCATCGCCAACGAGATGACTCAGTTCTCCGACAACGACGTTACGGTGTTCTCCAACTGCGACAGTGTGCGCCTTACGATGTTCGAGGGCGACAAGGTGATGACTCTGCCTGTTGTTCACAACGACAACGATAAGCCCTGCGCCCCTGTGGTGTTTAAAGACTTCTGGAACTTCTGGGCAGCACGCGAATACAGCTACAAGCAGCGCAACTGGCAGCGCGTGTCGCTCCTGGCAGAAGGCATAAAGGACGGCAAGGTGGTTGCCGTACAGAAGAAGATGCCGTCGCGCCGCTCTACCAAGCTGCGTCTCTATGCCGACGACATGGGCCGCAAGCTCAACGCCGACGGCAGCGACTTCATTGTGGTTGTGGCCGAAGTTACCGACGACAACGGCAACGTGAAGCGTCTGGCCAAGGACAACATCTACTTCACCGTTGAGGGCGAAGGCCGCATAATAGGCGACGGCGAAAACATCATGGCCAACCCGCGCATCGTTGAATGGGGCTCGGCTCCCGTACTGATACAGGCCACCGACAAACCGGGCAAGATAACCATAAAGGCGCGCTCATACTACGACGGCGTGTATGCTCCGGCTGCAGCCGAACTGACAATAGAGAGCATAGCCCCCACTCTGCCGGCATGCTACACCGACAAGCCCACGGCAACCGTAAGCAAGCCTGTGCGCACAACAGGCGAGACAAAGCAGACGATGACCGACGAGGAGCGTCAGCGCACTCTCGAAGAGGTGAACAAGCAGCAGGCTGAGTTCGGCGTACAGTAAGAGATAAGCCACACAGGCATCCCGCACAGGGATACTTCTGTAAAGAAATTTATTTCAGGAATTATCCCGTCAACATCCCCAATCGGACGTTGGCGGGATTTTTATTTTATAGTCTGCCGACACACCGCCATGCACTCGCCTGCCCTACCGTCCGCGGCATAATTGTCCGTCAGCAACCAACCGTTCACCAGTTCTGCTAGTTCCTCAAAAAAAACTCTATTGTTTTCAATTAAAAACTCAGCCACTTTTGATGCAAAAGTGGCCCATTTACGGGTCGTAAACCTATCATTAACAGTTTGAAAGCAGCAAGACTGATTTTGCTTAACAAATAGCTCCATTGCAAACAATTTCAATGCTGACTATAAGGAAAACAGCACAAAAATGTTTCAGATTTTCGAGGCATTTTCATCATGACTGCATTTTGTGGATAAAAAACATTGGACGCACCTTGAAACTGTGCCGTTCCGAGGTGCGTCCAACATCAATATTATTATTTCTTCAATTATTCTTCTGAACCGATTATGGATTATAATACGTAAGGCCAAAATTGAAACAATTATTTTGTCAAAAGTCACAAAAATAGAAAATATTATTATTGATATTGGAAAAAATAATTTATCTTTGCTTTCTATTCATTACATTGTTTCGATATTATACCATATAAAAATACAAAAAAGAAGATTCACTATATACAAAGAAACAACTTATATTTGTATAATTGAGTTAACTTTAAAATAAAAATATTATAAGTTAACCTCAACAAGAAAAAATATAATATGGACTATAAAAAAGAGGATTACAATAAATTTATGCAATTATACACACATCAACCTTGGCTAAGCAAAAAAGAATCTAGCCTTGAAGCATTGGTTGCAACGTGTGATACACCTGAGCAGAAAGAATTAATATTTTCATTACTTAACCGCTTTTACTATTTAAAAGAAGATGCTGTCCATTTACATTTGGAACAAATGGTTAAATATATTATGAGCTGTGGATTTGAGAAGGAACGTACTCAATTAGTAGCTTGCACATTTGATGATGAAGCTGATAGTGGACAGAAAATATTAGACATGATTAAAGTCCCATTATATGAAAAAGGATGGAAAAATATAAAAACTGTTAATACTATTGGGAAAGCTTGTAAAGTAATACCCAAAGGTAAAAATCAGATTATTATTATTGATGAGTTTATTGGAACAGGGAAATCTTTGCGAACACGAGTAGCATGGTTAAAAAATAATGCGAAGCAACCTATTGAAATAAAATGTTGCTTTATGGCAGGAATGGAAAAAGCAGTAAAAGCTTTAAATGATGACTCCATAGAGATATTTTGTTCACTTCAAATAGGAAAAGGAATTTCTGATTTTTTTAAAGGTGAAGAATTAGCTCATGCCAAAGATAACATGATTCATTTAGAATCTAAATTAGCAAAAAACATTCAAGAAAAAAAACTTGAAGATTATTCATTCGGATATGGTAAAGCAGAAGCAATATATTCTACAGAAAATGGAAATACACCAAATTCTGTATTTCCTATTTTTTGGTGGTTAAAAGATAATAAAGGTAATGAAAGGAATACAATACTCACTAGATATGAAAAAGGATTTGAATAATTGTCACAAACAGATATTTAAGGATCTTTATGAGAGTGTTAATGGGTTATATGCATTCACATTTTATTCTCGATATAAAATGCCACCTAGTTTAATATTTAAATTTATTGAAAAATATAAACAAAAAGATGTTTTGATATTTGAAAACGGAAGAATATCTTTAACAGCTAAGGGTAAAGAAATGGCATCACGCTTTGTTAACAACACCAAAAATACATTAAAAAACAAATATGACAATATACCAGCTGAATTTATAGACATAAAGTTAAAAATAAATTCACTATATTTGCCAGACATATAAATTTATAATTTTAAAGATGAAAAGGTGGAAAATAGAAACTAGCATTTAGGAAGTGGTGTCGCTTCCGAAGGCTAAGGTTAATTTTAGCCTCAGTAGATAGTTCGGAGAACTATCTACAGCTCACTTGGCACAGCCAAGATTCGCATTCAATAAATATTATTTTATTGGAGCGAGCTCCAATAAAATAATATTTATTGACGAGCTGACGAATAGAAAGTAGTTTTATCCACCTTTTCTTTTTATTTAACATGACTTCAGATGCTATTATAGAAAAATGGAATAATTTTTTTACACGCAAAGGTATTAATAAAACTTTGCATGATAAGTATATTGAATATATAAAAATATTGGTAAAAAATAATGTTCCGATAATCTTTGATTTCAATCATTTAAGATTATTAATGGGACGAAGTGATTTATATTTTACATCCGTAATAAATTCTCCAGAAAACCATTATCGCTCATTTAAATTAAAAAAGAGAAGCGGAGGATTTAGAGAAATCTTAGCTCCATATCCTGCACTATTAGAAATGCAATATTGGATATACAATAATATTCTAAAAAAAATACCAATAAGTCCATACTCTCATGGATTTGCTCACAAAAAATCTATTATAACTAATGCTAAAATTCATTTAGGGCAAAAAGAATTATTAAAATTAGATTTAAAAGATTTCTTTCCGTCTATAAAAATTAATAGAATTATTTATGTTTTTAAATCTTTAGGATATACTAATCAAGTTGCATTTTATTTAGCATCTTTATGCAGCTATAACGAAACATTACCTCAAGGAGCTCCTACTAGCCCATATTTAAGTAATATCATAGCAAAAAAGTTAGATAAACGACTTATAAGATTGTCTAAAAAATATAATTTACATTATACAAGATATGCTGATGATTTAACTTTCTCTGGAGATTCTATCCCTGCAAAATTGATTGAATATATAAATGATATTGTAAATAGCGAAGGATTTACGCTTAATTCAGAAAAAACGAGACTCTATAAACATGGAGGGAAAAGGATTGTAACAGGTATATCAGTTAATGGAAAAGAATTAAAATTACCTAAAGATTATAAGCGAAATTTAAGACAAGAACTATATTTTATAATGAAATATGGATATGAATCACACATAAAGAAGAAGAAAATAAGAAAAGTAAATTATTTAAATATTCTACTTGGAAAGGTTAATTTCTGGCTCAGTGTAGAACCATCAAATAAGTTTGCATTAGATGCACATTCATTTTTATTAGAAATATACAAAAAACATAATAAATAAAACCTCATATAAATCATTCAAATAAGTAATCCAAAATATTTCAGATTTTTAAGGCTGTTTCATTAAAGCTGTTAACAAAACATTGGACGCACCTTGAAACTGTGCCGTTCCGAGGTGCGTCCAACATCAAGATTATTATTTCTTCAATTATTCTTCTGAACCGATTTTTACATCAATACAGCAATGATATTTTTCAGTTCGCTGTCGATGCCTTCAAGATACGACACCACATATTTATCTTCGCCAAATCCCTTGTATTGCTGCCACGGGTCTTCATCAATATAAGCATCCATGTTTTGGTATGCATTAGGGTGCTTGGAATAATATTCATCAAGTAATGCTGATGCCTCATCCATCATCACATAAGCCATTTCCCTTGTTATTTCGTCATGGCTACATTCGTCCATTTTCCATTTGAAGTAAGGCTCAAAAACGGATGAATGTGGTATCACTCCGTTCTTGTAATCCTTAATCATACGATTATAGAATATATCTTGCTTTTCAAATGTGCCGGTTGCTGTCATTTCCATACTTTTGTCGTTTTTGCAAATATACGTATTTTATTCTTTACTTTCATAAATATTGATGAATATTTTTGCTAAATGTTTGGTTTTCAGAGGAAAAAATGTAATGCAATGCAAGCTCTTACAGATCAACGTTTTAATAAGTAGCAAACAAAAATCTTAATTCATAATTAACTTATCAAAGGAAAATGATTACCTTTGTACTCGAATATCAATAGAAGCAAATAAAAACGATCAAATACAAAAGTGCTACATGTTAAATAAAATTTTGCAAAAAATTTGATTACTTTATATCATAAAAGTGTATTAATATATAACGAAAAATATATTTCACTAAACATGTGCATTTTTCTATAGTTAAATTAAATTCTATACTAATAAAGATTATAACATTCAAATATTATTAAAACGACAATGGTAAAAAATAGATATAAATTTATTGATTTATTTTGTGGTATTGGAGGCTTTAGACTAGCTTTAGAAAGTCAAAATTGCAAATGTGTATTTTCATCAGATATTGATAATTTTGCACAACAAACATATTATGATAATTTTAAAGAATGGCCAGCTGGAGACATCACAAAAATTGAAGCAAAAGACATACCGAAATTCGACATATTAGCTGCAGGATTTCCTTGTCAACCATTTAGCTATGCAGGTCTAGGACAAGGTTTTAAAGATGAAACACGTGGTACATTATTTTTCGATATATGTAGAATTCTTGCGTATCATAAGCCAAAAATGTTTTTCCTAGAAAACGTTAAAGGCTTAGTATCGCATAAACATGGAGAAACTCTAAGAATAATTCTAAAAAATTTAAATGATTTAGGATATGACATTCATTGGAAAGTTTTATGTTCATTAGATTTTGGTTTACCACAAAAACGTGAACGATGGTATTGTGTTGGCTTTAATAAGCCTACAAATTTTGAGTTTCCCAAACCATTGTCATCTAAACCAGTTTTAAGAGATATAATAGATATAAATGATAATAACCCCTCATTGAAATTAACATCTTTTGAATTAGACAGAATAAAATATCATTTTGATAATTGTAGTAAAAATGAAAGAGTTCAACATGATAACTCAAAATATGCTCCAAATACCAAAAAAGGTAAATATGGTATTTTCTCTTATCAAAAATCGGATGGTTCATTACGTTTTCATGTAGGAGATAAAGCTAAAACTCAAATACAAGAAGCTTTTTATGCATGCCTTGACACATATGCTCCCACAATAATAGCTGGACGTACGCCCAAATTATGGGACATTGGTCGAAAATTATCAGTATTAGAAGCAAAGCGTCTACAAGGATTCCCTGACGACTTTATATTCACCGTTTCTGATAATCAAGCTTATAAACAATTAGGTAATTCTGTCAGTGTCCCTGTAATTAAGATGATTGCAAAAAAGATGATTGAAGCATACAAAAACAATTAAATATAAAACAATGTACTATTTTACAAACGAAATTATTAAAAAATCTTTTGATGCTCTTAAAGGAAATGTCGAAAATAAATTATTTGGCATATTAGGAATTTTGAAAAATATAGATAGAGATAACATTAAAAGTAATGTCACATATAAAATTTCAGATATAAATATTTCTTATTGGCTAGATTATGAATTCTATTTATCTGATAGCTACAAATACAAAACAAATAATAATTCATCATATTTATATATCAAATTTTCTACTAAATGGAATGACTATATTAAAGATGAATTTATAAAGAATTATATAAGTATATATTATTTAATAGTATTTATTTACAAATTTGAAGCATTTGATAGTAAACCTAATCATATAGATCTACTAAGCAAGTTTTGCAAAGAATTTCATTTAACAGATGAAATTCTTTCAGAATGGTTTTCAATGGAAGAAATAGATCTCGACTTTGATAATATCAAAAAATCAAAGATTAATTGTAAGAATAATCTAAATATAAAAAACGATACCATATCTTTTTCATATCCATATTCCGTAACATCACGTGCTGGAGAACTTTCAAGAGCACCATTCATTCAAACTTTATATGCCGGAATGGATAGTATAAAATGCTTATTAATACTAAAAGACAATATTGATTTATATTATAAAAATGAAAAACAAGATTTTAATAAAGTTAGCCATGAAAAATTTCAATTTTCAAACTATAGGAATTATTTAACAGCCATAAAATCCAAGCCTTTCCTTTTATTAGCAGGAATTTCAGGTACAGGAAAAAGCCGTATTGTGCGTGAATTAGCCCGCGCTTGCTGGGATAAAGATTCTGATGAGTTCAAAGCACAAAAACCTAAAAATTATGAAATGATTCAGGTTAAACCAAATTGGCACGATTCTAGTGAGCTGATAGGTTACGTAAGCAGAATAGATGGAGAAAGATATATTGTTGGCCCATTTTTAAGGTTCCTGGTAAAAGCTCTTCATAATCCTAACATACCACATTTTTTATGCCTTGATGAAATGAATCTTGCACCTGTAGAACAATATTTCGCAGAATATCTTAGTATTATCGAATCACGAAAATTAGATGATAGCGGTAATGTTGTAACAGACCCAATCATAGGATTTGAATCAACAGATGCATACAAAAGTCTTATTGACCAACTATTTACTGACGATAAAGAACGCGAAGAATATCTTACCGAAGAAGGAGGAAAACGCCTGTCTATACCGCAAAATCTGATTGTCGTAGGCACTGTTAACATGGATGAAACAACATTCTCATTCTCACGCAAAGTGTTGGACAGAGCCATGACAATAGAAATGAACAAAGTTGATTTATTTTCTGGATTAACAGAACAACACGAACAAATAGGTAAATTAGGGGAAAAAGAACTTATTGGCACCGCAGTTGAAGGAGTTGATATATATGAAGGTTATAAAGATGTGTGTGATAAAGCATTGACATATTTACAAGCTGTCAATAATGCTCTTGACACGTCTTTTAAAATTGCCTACAGAACAAGAAATGATTTTTTATTGTATGTGGTAAATAATTTACCTTACAAAAAGGACGAACAAGGAAACGATTTGTCAGAAGAGTTTGTCATAGCGAGAGCATTGGACGAGATAACAAGCATGAAAATACTCTCACGTATTGAAGGTGATGATACAAAGGTTACAAACACTTTCTTAGATAACCTTAAAACAACAATTGAAGAAGGACTGAAGAGTATATACGAAGACTTCAAAACAGAAGACTCTGTATCTTTGCTGAAATTGAAAGAAATGAAACAAAAATTAGTTTCAGGCTATACAAGTTTTTGGAGTTAAAATGGATCTTCTCACTATACGGCATAAAGACTTCACACTGTACATTGAATGTGCCAAATTTGATGCAACGTGGTATAAAGCCAAGAGTAATCTTGGCGAAGATGCCCTCGTGTCTACTTATTCATGGTCAGATGGTGTAGAATCGGTTGTTATACACGGTGATTCAGACGAAATAACAACAATAAACAAAGAAGAACAAACACAAGCAATATTCTTTGACAACACTGACTATCCAATATGGGTAGAATTTAATGATTATGTTAATAATGCACAATGGGGTTCTGACCTGCAAAGCGACAATGAGAAGTTTTCTTTCCGCGGACATACATTAGCCGGCTACATCAACTATGGCAACGATATTGGGCGCAGCGAAATAAAGTTTATATATAAAGTCGGCAAAGAAACTTGCAAGTTCAGGTTTTCATTTGAAGTTTTAAGCAGCAAACTCGATTACCACAAGCACTGGAAAGCCATAATTGAAGATATTGAACGTGAATATCACATGCTTTCGATAGACTATCTGCGAAGAACATTTCACGGATTCACCCCTGATAAGAATCAGGATACACCTGAACTTATCTGGTGGAGCATATTTTCAGGCGAACAACAGAAATTTATCAAGGCTTGCAAGAACATCATTGAACGGCCACGACACAGGCTTCATGGGCATAAGTCGTATATGAGAGCCGATAAGCTGAAACACATTCCTGCATATATCGAAAATGAACTGGCTGAACATAAACAAGAATATGCACACCTGTATTGCGTTGAAGAACAAATACAGACAAACGACACGCAAGAAAACAGATTCTTGAAATTTGCCCTGACACAGATTGCAAGTAAATATGAAGCGTTAAAAAGACAGATTGAATGTCTGAAAAGTGCATCTGATACTATGAAACATGAAATGGAAAATGTATCAGCTACGCTAAAACGTTTACAGAACAATCCGTTTTTCAGAACAATAGGCCGTTTCAAAGGGTTAAATCAGGAAAGCCTGGTTCTGCAACGAGCTACCGGCTATAGTCAGGTTTACCGCACATGGAATCTTTTACGCCGTGCGTATTCGCTAAACGATGGCATATATAAACTTCAGACTAAGGACATTGCAACTCTGTATGAGATATGGTGCTTCATTGAAGTAAGCCATATCGTGAAAGAACAGCTGCATCTGAACGACGAGGATGTGGAGCAAAAAAACAGAATGGAGATGAATGGCCTGTTTACATGGGAATTAGGCAAAGGAGAACATTCACGCATTTTGTTTAAAAAAGACAACGTAGAATTAGCCGAATTGGTTTATAATCCGAAAAACACGGAAAACGAAAACAACGCAACAGGAATAAAAGAACTTGTTGTAAAGACTGTTCCGCAAAAGCCGGATATTATTTTAAGACTGACAAAAAATGACATCGAGGAGAATATGAAAATGACATATCTCTTTGATGCAAAATATCGTATAGGAGGTAAAGACAGAAACGGTGTGGATGTACCGCCTGATGATGCTATTAACCAAATGCACCGTTACAGAGATGCTATTTATTATAAAGACTATTCGGCTGATGCCCTAAAATCAGCTGATGTTCTTAAAAAAGAAGTCATTGGCGGATATATCCTATTCCCGGGCGACGGTAAACATGACAATATAAAGGATGCAACATTCTATAAGAGCATAGATGCAGTGAATATCGGTGCTTTTCCATTGCGTCCTAAAGACGAACAAAACAGGCAACTGTTGGAAGAGTTTATAAAGAACTTAATTGAGACAAAATCACAGAAAATAATAGAAAATGTGATACCTCAGAAAGGTACGTTCGTGGATGTTGGAAACAGAGTGCTTATTGGCATTGTTAAGCCCAACAACCGCCAAGACTATTATCAAAACTTCATTGACGGAAAAGCAGATCTATACTACACAGGCCGCCAATTCCCAACGACAATAGCACTTGACGATTTACACTATTTCATTCCATATATTAAAGAAAAAGGCATACGTGACCTATACGAAATAACCGGAATAAGGACTATCACAGCCAAAGAAGCGAAGCAATCAGACGATGAGTCAGACAAAGACGATATACGCTTAGCGTTTAAATTACGCTTTATCAGAAAGCTCTTTGACGACTATAAAATGATAGATACAAGCAAGATGATAAAATATACTTTCATTGACACCACGTTTGATGGAATTGAGACGGTATAATATTGAGATTGCAGAAAATCTCCCAAATATTCACTACCTTTGTATGCCGAAGACAATATTTGCGGAAAGATGTATAGCGTTCACGACACGTTTTTTGACGAGGTAAGGCATGAGGGATATGAAACCGTGATGCCATGCGATGAGGTTGCGGTGTTCAGCACTAAAGCCGGCATGGGCACAGAATATAAGGTTGCGCCCATGCTCAGCGACTCGTTCAGCATAATGCTGGTGAAGAGCGGAACGGTGAAGCTCTCGGTAAACTACAGCACGGAGACACTAAAGAAGAACTCTATGGCTTTTCTGACGCCAAACATGGTGGTGTCGCTGAGCGATGCCGACGACGACTTCATGATGGAAGGCGTGAGCTTTATGCCGGCATACTTTGACGACCTGTCGGCCTATGCGCCCGTGTATAACCAGATGATTTCGTTTGCCAACGAGAACGCGCTGCCGATAAGGAGTCTGAGCGAAAGCGAAATGGAATGTATGCAGACGATGCTGGGGCTTTATTCTGACATCAACACGGAGCAGCTGCACTACAACGGCCTGATGCTGCATCTGTCTAACCTGCTGCTGTTGCGCTTTGCCGAGATACTGAGGGCGGGATGCGCGGCAGATCCGTCGAAGGTGCCGCACACCGTGGAGATTTACCGCGAGTTCAGAAAGCTGCTAATCGGCAATTACCTTAAAGAGCACTACATATTGTTTTATTCGTCGCAACTTAACGTGTCGTCAACCTACCTGTCGCGCATAGTGCGCAAGGTGTCGGGACGCTCGGTAAACGAGCACATAGCGCACATGCTGACAACCGAAGCCCGACGGCTGCTCGACTGCACCGATCTGCCCGTGAAACAGATAGCCTACAGACTGGGCTTCGCCGACCAAGCCTCGTTCGGCAAATTCTTCAGAAAACAGTTCGGCGTCTCGCCTACGGAATATAGAGCAGGCTGCTGTGAGAATGAAAAGTGAAAAATGAAAAGTGAAAAATCCAAATGCATTGTTGGGTATTGTCATTTGGAGTTAAAGGAGTTATCCTTTCGCAAGCACTACGTTTACTAATGTGCCGGCGGATCTGCGCTCCGCCGGAATATATTATAAGGATCTGTGATCCGATTACTTCATATTTTGTCTTTATACTGTTGTATTAAACTCGCTTAGACATTTAGATTTTTAACTTTTAATTTT
>ULTA01002606.1_pt1 | contig 14823 bp, 7 predicted proteins | sample 1957181 | NCBI WGS metagenome assembly ULTA01 (sample SAMEA4835722, study PRJEB28245) | human gut metagenome | biome: gut microbiome; material: fecal sample | place: Denmark | collected 2008
AAGTCAGTTATAGATAGTACAAAGATAGGATTCTTTTATCAGGTACTGGAAAAGATGAAAGATATAAATCAGTTGCAAGCGTTTATACCGGAGTCATTGAATAAACTTCGCCAGTACGATATTCAGAAAAATGGAGAGCTGGTTGATACATTGGAATGTTATCTGAATGTCAACCAAAGCTTAAAAAAGACTTCTGAATTAATGTTTATTCATTATCGAACTGCTTCATATCGTTTGCAGAAAATAATAGAAATAACGAATATAGATTTTAATAATCCAGCAGAAGTGCTTAGTGTTCGAATTGGATTGATAGCAATTCGAGTTCTTGAAGTAATGTAGAATTTTTAAGAATCTTTTGGAGAGGCAAAGATGAGATTCATAATATTAAAAATATTGGAATTGTTATAAAAGATAACGAATCACATGGTTAGTGTGGTTCGTTTTTTTGTCCATTAATCGCAAATGGAGCACTTTGAATAAAAAAACGTTAAAAATTTTTCATCATTTGTGCATTGTATTTTTAAGTTTAATAGCGTATAATATCACACTGGATGAGAAAGATTATCAGCGAAAAATATTGAAGATATCAAATTTTGATATTTTTTTTGATATAAACTAAGACCTCGCAGGGTTTAGATTAGAGGGATAACGATGCAACTGAAAAATTCGACAGATTACGCAATTAGAATTGTATGTTACTTGGCAGCACAGGAACGGATGGTATCTACATCGGAATTGTCAAGGAAGCTAAATGTTTCTGCTAATTATGTTCCTAAAATAGCAAAAAAACTGAAAAATGCAAAAATAGTCACTGCCTGTGAAGGTACAAATGGTGGCTATATGCTGGCAAAACAACCGGAGAATATTTCTCTGATGGAAATTATATCGTGTGTAGAGGAAACAATGGCAATTAATCGTTGTTTGGAAGAAGATCGTTTTTGTTCCAGAAATTTAGAAGATACCTGCAAGATACATAAAATATTGTTGAGTTTGCAGAATACATACAATAATAAATTAGAGAGCGTAAAAGTTTCAGATGTTATCCGCCCTGGAGAAGATGAATATTTTGGACGATTTTATGTTGTATTAAAACTGAACTTGAAGGAAAAAAGCTACGAGTGTGTATATTCACATATCCGTGAAGTGTATGAGAAAGTAAGGAAAACAAAAAGTTATGAAGAGTTCATAAATCAATATATAGAAAGATATGTGTATACTTCTGATAAAAAAATGGTTCATGACTTCTTATCAAGTGAAGGATTAGAAGAAAGACTAGTTGATGGATGTATGGAAAAAGATCTTCCGTATCGCAGAATTACTGGAAAAGATAAGAATGCATATGTTTGGATGGAAGCGAAAAAATATATAGATGCAAATGAGAATACTGCAATTATTACGTTACATAATGAGAAGATTGTTCAGAACACAGTTATAAAGATGGAACAGGAACTCATAAAGAAAGAACAGGATATGGCAAAGCAGTATTGGGATATGGTATCACTTTTAACTACTGTATTAAATCATAATCAGTTAGTTGAATCAGGGTATCAAGATGATATCAGCTTCTATACAAAACAGGTATATCTTCAATTGCAGAAAAAATATCCGGAATATGGGATTACAGATGAAGAAATTTCGTCAGTAGCGCATTTAGCGCCGATTCATGATATTGGAAAGATAAAAGTGCCAATTGAAATTTTAAATAAGAATGGAAAATTGACAGATGAAGAAATGAATGTAGTAAAGCAACATCCATTAGTAGGTGCGGCGATGACCCAGAGATTCCCAGAGGGGATAACAACGGAAAAGCTGAGCAAATATAGCTATGAAATATGCAGACACCACCATGAAAGATATGATGGAACAGGATATCCAGACGGTTTAAAAGAGAATGCGATTCCGATGTGTGCACAGGTCGTTGGGATTGTTGATGCTTACGATGCATTGATCAATGATCGTCCATACAAAAGAAAATATGAACCAGAAGAGGCGATACGGATGATTTCAAATGGTGAATGCGGAGCGTTTTCTAATCAGCTGATGCAATGCTTTCAGGAGGCAGCAAAGCAGCAAAACTGGTTAAAAAGGCAAAATTAAAGTAACAAGTGAAGGAAAAAGATTAGAGGTCCAGATATGAAGAAAAAAAGAAGGATAGAGAACAGAATTATCGCAGTAATACTATGTATGGCTATCTTATTTTCTCAAGTGAGTATTGCGGATGCAGCAGCTCTGAATCCATCAGGTACTAACACGAGTCAAGTGGTCCTTTCTAATGAAACCAATATGAGCAATGATGAAGCATCAACCGAATCCACAGTTTCAGATGAAATAAATGGCACCACGGAGTCCGAATCTTCGATATCGGAGGAAACAAATGAAAACTCGAAGAATAACGAATCGGAATCTTCCGATGGAAATGTTAAAGCAGAATCAACAGATAATATAGATGCTTATTATAAGGATAGTAAAATATGCATTTATAATTATGAACAATTAAAACAGATTGGTTCAGATGCTTATGTTTATACGGGTGATAAGGACGGAAAGATTGGTTCTGGAGATGTAGTAAATAGTGAAGGCACAGAGCTGAAATACGGTGCAGATGCCCAATACATTTTGATGAATGATATCCAGATGAATTCTGAACAGATCTGGACAGTGTCAGATTCCTTTACCGGAACTATTACAGGAACAGAAGTTGAGGAAAATGAAATACCGACTTTATATGACAAAGAAACGGATACCATCTACATTTACAATCCGTATCAGTTGATGGTGCTTGCACAGGAAGAATCTGAAACAGAACCTGTTATGACATTAGATTATGATGCACCACAGTTTGGTATGGGGCAGATGATCTATCCGGATGGTGAAGATAAGGCGTATCTGACTTATAGTAAGTCTCATAATTATGTGTTATCGCAGAAGTTTAATTCGGATAAACCAGAACTGGTTGCAGATCAGTTGAGTAAAGTGAGTACAGAAGGTACAGAAGGTCGAGATTTTAAGGGACAAGTTGTTAAGACTATTGGAGATAAGACCTATATCTTAATTGGAAATGAGCAGCAGCTGAGGAAAATTGGTACGGATGAACGAGTTAATGGTGCGGTTTATCAGGCATATCTAGATGGTTTGGTATGGAAACGTGATACAGATTCAAGTGGCAAACCGATCATGCTTTATAGTGGTGATGCTGATTTGACAAGAGACCAGAATGGAGTAGCAGATTTTACTTTTGGACAAATTAAAGATGCTGATAGCAAATACAGTCAGCATAACTGGGTACATACCAGAGGCAGATGCGGAGTCAATCAAATAACAGGTGAAATTGACCCTAATTTAGATATAGACAAAACAACAGGACAGAAATATACAGCAAACGCAAATTATATTATTTTCCGAGATATAGATTTGAGCAGTAAAGAGTGGAAGCCTCTTATTTTTCAAGGAACAATGATTGGAGCTAAGGCGAAAGATAATGAGTCCCTTTGGGATTCATCATCCAGTCAAATTACAGCTAGTGCGAAACCAGCACTTTCTAATGTAAAAGTTGTGCAATCAAGTAGACTCAATGTTGGAGAACAAATGGGTGTAGGCTTTTTCTCTACAATATCGAGTGAAGTAAGTGATAACGATATCGGTATTAGTAAAGGATTAGTGCAAGTTTCAAATATTAAGTTTGAAAATATTAGTGTTCAAACATCAACTTCTGAAACATATTATCCGGACACTCTCATAAGTACATTAACAAGTACTCTGGGTAAGTTGCTTGGTGGAGTTTTAAGTGGGTTAACATTTATTTTAACGTTCGGCCAGGTGAAAATTGATCTTGGAAAAACATTAGGAGATGTTCTTGATGCGAGAAAGAAAGATCCGACAGCATTAGCAACTGGTGCGATTGCTGGGCGAGTAGAGGGGCAGGTAGAACTTTCTAATCTTGAAGTGAACAGTGCTACTGTCAAAAATGTAAATAACAATACAGGTGGGTTTGTTGGATATATCGTTGGTAAAACACAGTATGATGGGCTATCAAACGCACTTGGTGGACTTGTCAAATTACTTACAAATATATTGAATGTAATTCCAGGATTAGGTTTAGGTGACTTAATTACGATTCTTCTTGGAAATGCTATTCCTTTAGAAAAGTTAATTCCGACAGGTTATATCAATGCCAAAATTATGAATTGTACTGTAAATGGATTAAGTATTTCTACAGCTGCTGATAAAGAGTATGCAGGTGGATTTATTGGACAACAGAAAGGAACAATTGTAGAAAATTGTTCCATTTCCAATAGTGATTATACGATAAACGGAAAGTCTTTTGCAGGTGGATTTGTTGGAATAGCTCGTGATGATGCGATAGAAGGTACACTTTCTGGTGCATTGGATATTGAAACAAAATTGCCGAAAATGAATCCAGAAAGTTTGCTTTTGAATTGCTCACTAAATAATGCTCGAATGATAGTATCAGGTGAAAGTTACGTGGGCGGATTTGCCGGCGGATTTGCCAATTCTACTGCGGTGAATTGTACAGTAGAAGCTAAAAATGAACTTACAGTGAAGGCTTCAGGAAATCATGCCGGCGGATTTGCCGGCGTTGCAGCACTTGGTTGGGCAGCGGATATAGGAAAAGGAGATACAAAGGATAACTTATTAGGTGGTGTTGTAGATCTTGTTGTAAAGCTTTTAAGTAGTAATCCAGGTGCAACATCTTCATTACTTTCTTTAGCAGGTGTAAGTCCATCATATATTTTAGGGTGTACAGTAAATGCACCTCTTAAAGTAAGTGGTGTTGATTATGTGGGTGGTATCGTTGGACGAGGTAATGGTTCTTCTATAGCACCATCCAGTGCAGAATATTTACAAAAAGTATCTTACTGGAGAAATAACATTTATGAAACAGGAGCAATTGCAACCAAAAATGTTGTTCTAAATGGCGATATCAATATTTCAGGGCGAGATTATGTAGGTGGGATTGCAGGATCTTTAGGTACAGCTAGTGTAGCGGGGCTTCTTAACACAACGCTTGGTGTGGCATCGTATCTTGCATTTACCGTGGATAACGTTTTAGTACAGGGCAACGAGAACTTCTCAGTTGAAGGTCGAGAACGAGTTGGTGCCGGACTTGGTGATGCGATCGGCGGAAGCATAAAAAATGTAACCCTTAACAATGTAGTATCTGTTAACGGGGATAATCTAGTTGGTGGATTTATCGGATTGTCAGGACCGGGTGATCTGGCAGGAACAGATGGTGGATTAACGGTCAATCTCCTTGGTCTTAATTATCTTTTGAAACTTAGTAATCTCTTATCTTTAGGGCAAGCAGTAGAAGTTAAGATTCAAAATGTTCAGGTTAATGGTGTAGAAAAAGGATTTGAAGTAAAAGCTACAGGTGTACGTGAAGAAAATTCTGTACGAGATTATACAGCTTCCGGTTTTATTGCTAGAAGTAATTGTACAAAGGTAGAAAATGCACACGTAACAAAGTTGAAATCTGTAGAGGCCGCAGATGTAGGTGGTTATGCAGCAGGGTTTGTTGCAATTTCCAAAACAGGAGGACTTGCTGAAGTTGGAGACAAAACGGAAGTTAAATCCTTGATTGAAGCAAACGGATTACTTAATGCAATCAGTTATTTAATTCCTCGTTATACAAACTGTACAGTAAGTTATGTAGATGGTGGAAGTGTAACGGCTGATGTTGCAGGTGGCTTTACAGCAGATTTTCAAAGCGGTGTAGTTAATAATTCTGAGCGGGGAGCGGATGATTATTATGCTGTATATAATCTTGCAGCCGTTAACGGACAGTCTTATGCCGGAGGATTTGGAGGAAATGTTTACTCTGGAGCGTTGGCAGATGCTGGGAAAGGAATCAGTATTCTTGGAAATCTCAATGGGCTGAATATAAACATTGGAGAACTTGTAAATCTAATCAATGCCTACATTCCATATATACAGTATGCAGGAGTCAAGTCAGACAACGGATTTACAGTCACTGCGAACAAGATGAAATCAGAGGACAGCCATTCTGGAAGTGCCGGAGGATTTATCGGATATGGAAGTGGTGTTCAGGTAAGCTACTGTGATGTTACGAGTCTGAAACATACAAGTGTAACAGAACCTGAGAAAGGTTTGGAAGACACTGATGGCTCAAACTATTTTAATGATGTAAAGAGCCAGTACGCAGTGACTGGTGCAAGATATGCTGGTGGCTATATCGGCTATATGGATATTGGTTCCGCAGCTTCTGTTGGAAAAGGCTTGAGTATTCTTGGAAAATCGATAGGAATCAACAATGTGCTGGATGCATTGAATGTGGTCGTTTCTACAATTGAGCATTCCAATGTTACAGGAAATGTTGGAGGATTTGCAGTAAAGGCTTCTTGGAAAAATACTGCATCCGATGCGTCAGAAAATGATGTTCTTGGAGATGCAGGAGGATTTGCCGGAAAGATTTCTGGTGGACACATTCAGGATTCAAATGCAAATAACTTCTCATATATCATTGGACAGATTACTGCTGGTGGCTATGTGGGCGATCTTGAGCCGGGAAATGTGGCAAATGTACTTGGTGATACGGGTATCTTAGGTGGTCTTGTTGATGTGTCAGATACATTGGCATCATTAGCGGAGGACTTTGTACCGACGATCAGAAACAGCTCTACGACTTGTATTCCTTGTGGTGGTGCGGTTCGTGCAGATGCGGATTCAACAACACAAGTACAACGAGGTATGGCCGGAGGTTATGCAGGACATAATGAAGGCGGTCACATATGGGGAAACAATACAAAGAAATGGAAAGGTAAAGAATATACCGGACCAACAAGTACTTGTAAAGCAGTAAGAATCCGCTCGGTATACGGAAAAGAAATTGCTGGTGGCTTCACAGGACTTATGGAGTCAGCTGATACGGCAAGTACCGGAAACCTGTCCTTGTTGTGGGGACTGGTAAAAGTAGATAACATCCTGGGAGCACTCAGCGTTGTCTATCCGACAGAAGAAGACACAGCAGTTTATGGACCACTTGCCCAGATGGATTATGAAACCTGGAACAAATGGGTGGAATTTGTCGGTAAAAAAGGTGGTTACGGAAGTGACCTTGCTGCGAATGGAACAGTAAAAAATCAAGAAGAACTGGATAATATTATTGGAAAATATGCTTACGGATACAATGTCGTAGCAGGAAGAGTAAATTATCGGGATGAGATAAAACTGGCAAATGGCGGAGCAGCTGGCGGTTATGTTGGATCAATGCAGACCGGAACCATTACAAATGGACAGGCTTATCAGGCGAAGACAATTAAAGGGCTTCGATGCGCCGGCGGTTTTGCGGGAGAAATGATAAACGGCGGAGCAGCAAAGCTTGGAGGAGTTGATATCCTCGGTCTTAATCTGCAATTAGGACAAATGCTACAGGTACTTAATGTCTTTGTGCCAGTAATCAAGAAATCTTCGGTAGAGGGTTATCAGAGTGGACTGATTGTCCAGTCAGAAGGTGTAGATGACAAGAATATCTGTGGTTATGCCGGAGGTTATGTAGGAAAACTGATTGGTGGACAGATCTGGGGCGAAAATGATGCACGCTGCAAGGTTACAAAGTTGAGACGAGTTGATGGAAAAAGCTACGTTGGAGGATTTGCCGGAAGCTCAAGACCGGGAAGTGTAGCAACACTGAATCCAACTGCAGGAGAAGGATTACTCAGCCAGCTTCTGAATAAACTGTTAAGTACACCGGCAGATTTGATAAAAGTATTAAATGCTACAGTCGCAACGATCCGTTATTCAGATGTGGAAGCCTGGGATGACTGGGGAATCATTGTAAATGGTGCTTATGCAAGTGGAAGTAATAACACTTCTTATGCAAAAGCAGCCGGAGGATTTGCCGGAAATCTGGAAGGAACGGTACTTGGCAAGAAGGATACGGAAGAGGCAGGAGTTTCTGTACAGAATATCCGTTCCGTAGTCGCAGGTGAATATGCCGGAGGATGCTTCGGTGTTGCTGATGTAGCCGGAGTTGCCAATATCAGCGCAGGAAATGAAACCTCGCTACTTGATAAATTGTTAAAGCTTGGAAGAACCGATGTGCTGGATGCATTTAGAAGTTATGTATATTACGGAACTGTAAGCGGAAGTAAGGATGCTGGCTTAAGTGTCAGTGCAAACACAGCGATAAAATCCGGACAGAACAATGCAGTTACATATAGCGGAACGGCCGGAGGTTTTGGCGGCTCACTGTTAAATGGTTCTGTGAAAAACAGTAAAGTAACGGAATTAAGTAATGTAAGAGGTTTAAATAGTGTCGGAGGATTTGTTGGCTATTCTGGAAAAAGCGGAGTAGTTAAGGCAGACAAGATAGACGTTATTGGAGACAATACAGGACAGTTACTTGGTGGTGCTCTTGGAGTTATGGACATTTTTGGTTCTCACATTGATGACTGTACAGTTACAGGGACGGATGATGGTTACACAGTACAAAGTACTGGCGGAGATGAGCAGATTGCCGGTGGATTTATCGGATATGCGAATCTTGCGAGAATGTCGAAGTGTACAGCAGGTGATGCGAACAATCAGAAAATTGGATTAAAACAAGTGGCATCAGGAGGAACAGCCGGAGGATTTGCCGGACGAACAAGCTTTGCTTATCTTGCAGACTTGAAAGTGGATTCTGGAGCAGTGAATGTAATATTCTCACTTGTTAATAAACTTATAAAGGTATTGTATCTGGATAAAATCCAGGACTCCAATCTTTTGAAAATCAATCTTGGAATCATCAAGGTGGAAGCACTATATGATGGAAACCTGCTCCATGTAAATCTTCTCGGACTGGATATTTCTGTAGGATTGTCAAAGAAGTCAAAAGATAATCAGCAATCGACAGATCTTGCAATCATTACGATAGGAGATTCATCCATCAGTCTTCCATGTGACGAGAATGGCCTCTTGAATGATACTGATGCAAAATCCAATATCAGTGTAAACCTGATCAAAGCGAATCGTACAAAAATCACTGACAGTAATGTTTACGGTGTAAGCTACGGATACGATGTCTATGCAGGTGGAGCTGGAAACGACAAAGATGGTTCTAAAGATGATGGACGAAGCGGTGGCTTTGTTGGATTCAATGACGAAGGACTTTTAAAGAACAACAACATGTATTACTGTGATGTGGTCCGTGGAACAAAAGATCTTGTCGGACCATTTAGCGGAAAAAGCAAGTTGGATTCTGTGTATGAAGCTAACACACAGGAGAAGGTGGAAGGTGAGAATAATAATTACCGTATTTACAGAAAGCTGGATGTGGCACTGGATCAAATCAAACAGGGTTCAGACAAGCTGAATCTAAGCCATGAAAAAGATACTTCCAGTGGATGGGATATTTACACGCTGGGTCATATGAATTCGGTAAAAAGCTATGAGACTTTGCAAAATGCAAAGCTGACAGATGATACTTCATCTATGACAGCAGAGCTTAAAGCATATGAATCACCAGCAAAAGCAGTATTGATGGCAGATACCAAAACAACATTGAACACAGGAGAAAGTGATACTCCGGAACCGTCCGAGTCACAGGATCCATGTGATGAGCACATCAAGCTGACAATCAATAAAATCTGGAAGGATTTCAACAATCTGGATAAAAAACGTCCGGATAATATTACAGTAACAATCTCCCGTACATGGACAGATGCAGTAGGAAAAGAACAGACAGAAACTGTTCCAGGATATGGGGACTATATTATAAGTGGTTCTAGTGATAAATCTACCTGGCAGGAAGTAATTAAAGGACTTCCAGCATATACGACGGATGAAAATAAAGCCATTCACTATTACACATATTCCGTTACGGAAACAGAAATAAAAGGATATACAACTACAATCGAAACTTCTAAAGATGGATTTACCTTCACGATTATCAACCGGCATTTTGCACTGCTTCCGGATACCGGCGGCGAGGGCATTATGATGTTTATCATAGCAGGTGGCCTGTTGTTAGCGTTCCTGCTTTATACCGGACGCAGAAGGAAACGGAAACAGACGATGTAGGAAAGGGGAGTAGAGTCATGAGAGAGATATGGCTGCGTGGGGAACTTCCACCGTAAAAGCTGAAGGAATCCCAAGCGAACCAATAAAAAATCAAAAGAAAGTGAGAAGAGGAACATGAAGAAATTAGTATCAAGATTTATGGCAGTTCTGATGGCAATGACCATGATACTGTCCATGAGCATGACTGCATTTGCAGCAGAAGCTTCAAAAGGCACACTGACAGTTAACAATACAGTAGCAGGAAAGACTCTGGATCTGTATCAGATTTTTACAGCAACAAAAAGTGGCGATAGTGTAGCATATACACTGAACAGTGCATATGAAGGATTCTTCCAGAGCAAAATTACTGATGCTTCTACATTGAAAGGTGAAGCATTAAGTGAAAAAGCATATGCATATGTTAAAGATCAGGTCGGAACAGATGGAAGTAATGGCGCAGCGTTTGCAAAAGATATCATGGGATGGATTCTTGAAAATACTGCAACTGTAGAGGCTACTCATACAACTGCAACTACAACCGATACTACTACAGTAATTAGTAACCTGGATTATGGATACTATGTAGTTTATCCATTAGGTGCAACAGATACATCTACAGCACCTGGAAATGAAGCAGTAAAATCCGTAGCTTCTTTAGTCAGTGTTACAGGTAATGATGCTACAGTTAATATGAAGAGTAATTACCCGACAGTAGACAAGAAAATTATTCCAGCACAGAGTGGAAGTGGACTTACAGTTGGTGCTATTGTGAATCCTTCATGGGAAGGTATTCATCAGGGAGTCTTAGGTGAAGATGATGAGAACGCTCCTGAGGATACCATTGCACCACATGGTGCAGCAGATGAAAAGAAAGCTGAGGATTTTGCGATTGGTGACACCGTTACTTACCAGCTGACTTCTAAAGTACCGGATATGACAGGATATAATTCTTATACCTTTAAATTTAGCGATACCTTATCCAAAGGACTGGATTTAAAAGAAGTACTGTCTGTAAAAGTTGGAGATACAGTACTTAAAGCAGGTAAAACAGAAGCAAATACATACTTACCGACTTATACAACAAATAACGATGGAACACATACGTTAACTCTTAATTTTAATGATTTCTATAATTTATATAAGAATCGTACAGGCGAGACAATCACAGTTGTTTATACTGCAACCTTAAACAAAGATGCTGTTATCGGTATGAATCCAAATACCAACAAGGCGGTCGTTGAGTACAGTAATGATCCGAAGTCAGATGGAACAGGTACATCCGAACCAAGCATCGTAGATGTACATACTTTCAATTTCACAATCTTCAAATATTATTTAAAAGGTGAGACTCAGACTGGACTTGCAAATGCAGAATTCGAGCTTTACAAGGCAAACGAAGCAGGCGATGCAGCAGATACAAATGCTAAGATTAATATTGTAGACGAAGGAAACGGCGTATACCGTCAGGCAACAGCTGATGAAGCTAAAGCAACAGACTTTACTTCTGCAAAAATTGTATCTGATGCTGATGGTAAAGTTCTTGTAAAAGGTCTTGATGCTGGAACTTACTACTTAAGAGAGACAAAAGCTCCGGACGGATACAACAAACTTCTCAGCGACATCAAAGTTGTGATTAAAGCAAACTATGATACAACAACTGGCAAACTGACAAACTATACTGTAACTTATACATACAATGGTAAACCAATAACTGTAACAAATACTGATAAATCAACTTCCCCAGAAGTACCTGTAGAAAACAAAACAGGTGCACAGCTTCCATCTACTGGTAGCAAGGGTGCCCTTATGGTAACACTGGCTGGTATCGTTCTTTTCGGTGCATTAACAGCAAGCAAAGCTTTTGGCAAAAAGAAAGCAAAAAACTAAGGCGTCCTGAAGTTTAAGAAGGACAAAAAGACAGTTCATCTTCCCGGTATTGCACCGGGAGGATGTCTGCTTTTTCTGAAATATCCAGTGAGGACTGGGTATTTCAGAAGAAACAGACAAAAGGTGAAAGGTATTATGAAAAAAATAGTGAAAATACTAAGAGGAATTGGATATCTGGCAGCATTTTCTTTAATCTTGTATCCGGTAGTGAGCAATTACATCAATCAGATGAACAGCACAACAATTGCTACAGATTATGAACAGGAAGTTTCTCATCTGTCGGAAGAACAGGAAAATGCAATGATCGAGCAGGCGCAGGAATACAATGAAAGCCTGATTGGAATTGGTTCCATAGCAGATCCATTTTCAGAAAGCAATGAAAACCAGACAGAAGATGATGAGTATAACAAACTTTTGAAAATTGATGATACTGGAATGATGGGATATATTGATATTCCAAAGCTTGATGTTGTTCTTCCGGTTTATCATGGAACATCTGAAAAAGTACTGCAGTCAGGTGTAGGACATCTGAAAAACACCTCGCTTCCGGTAGGTGGTGAGAGCTGTCATGCGGTATTATCCGGACACCGTGGGCTTGCAAATGCCAAGATATTCACCGACCTGAACAAGATGGAGGTTGGAGATGTATTTTATATTAAAGTTCTTCATCATACCTTTGCCTATCAGGTGGATCAGATTCTGACAGTATTGCCATCAGATACAGATTCATTACAGATTGAAAAGGGCAAGGATTATGTAACACTGGTCACATGCACTCCTTATGCAGTTAACACGCACAGACTGCTTGTACGTGGCACTAGAATTCCGTATGAAGAGGCACAGAAGATAGATGAGGAAGTTGGTCTTCAGCGCACAATCCCATTCAATTTGATTCTATTGATTGCTGGAATTGTTGCTTTAATCATCATATGGGTGAGCATTAAGTTACATAAACGCAGGAAGGAGAAAAAACATGAGCAGAATAAGTAAACGTAAGCAAATATATATGTGTATGGCCAGTGTGATGTGTATGCTTTTACTCCTCATTCCGTTACCGGTGTCTGCGAATGATCTGGGAAGTATATTATTAAAAGCAACTGTTGAAGATGAGACCACGGTATATAAGCTAAGTAATACTGAATTTACGATGTATCAGGTTGGAACATATAAAAATAATTCATTGGCATTAGTGAGTGAGTTTGCAAAGTCTGGAGTCATATTTGATTTTGATGATTCTTCCGCTCAGGCAGAAGCTGCAAAAAAACTGGAAAAATATGTACAGGATAACAACATCAAAGGAATGTCCGGAAAGACCAACTCAGACGGAGAAGTTATGTACAGAGATCTGGAAAAAGGAGTGTATCTTTTTGTCCAGACACAAAAAACACAAATTAGCAATCAAGTATATCAAAGCGAACCTTTTATCATAACAGTTCCAGGTAATTATGATGGTCAGATAATTTGGAATGTAACGGCAGAGCCTAAATTTAAAAATGAATCGATACCACCAATTACCACGAATACGCCACCAGTTTCAGAAGAACCATCAGATGATAATAGCAGTCATACTTCAAATGTAAAGACGGGAGACGATACGAATGTAATTATGTGGCTTTCCTTAATGGGAATATCCTTAATCATATTTAGTATATGTAAAAGAAAAGTCCATAAATAATATGAGGAGATCAGGGAATCTCGTTCTTTTCGTTTAGTTACTCAACTGGCGTAAGCCAAAGGTAAATACCTCCGGAGGTGCACCGTATGGTGTCACCTGGGAGGAAATAGATCTGAAACCTTGGGAGGAGTTGGAAAAGAATAATTGAGTTGTCAGTGCAATCTTATTTATCTCTCGTGACAGAGATAGGTTCCCGTTTTGCTGGAAGTAAGTCTGAACTGATCTCAGGAGCATAGAGTAGTGCTGTAAAATTCTGTCTAATGACATCCAGTGTCTTCTGCTTTTTTTGCAATTCCTGTTTTTCCCGAACAGTAGCAGTCTGTTCAGATTCAAGATTTTCTATCCGCTTCTGGATTTTATTAGAGCTTGGGATTTTGGTAACACCGAGATCCTGAAGCTCTTTTTTTAGTGAATCGTGGAGCTGGTATTCTGCCTGATGCTTGGTGCGGTATGCTTTTGGATTTTTTGCAGATTTGCAATCTTCAATCACTTTACGGCAGAGCCGGTAAGAATCACAATGTTTTTGAATGACTTTCTGCGTGTTCAGTTCATTGTTGAGTTGTGTTATTCTCTGTTCAGCCGCTTTAACAGAAGCATCAACATCAGAAATATGCTGCTGGAAATCTTCATATCTTTTTTGTCATTTCTCTAGTCATAGAAAATTCAAGATCTGCAGTTTCCGGAGAACAGCCAAAACTGGAAACTAATAGTTTTTCATCTGTCTTATCTGGATTTGTAATATAGTCCAGAGCTTTCTTGTCTGTTACTTTAATGGGGAAGATCTTAAGATACGCCATAATTCTTTCACCATCTCTTTCAATTCTTGCATTTCTTCCGGATACAGATCTCCGGTGCTGTTTACTTTTTTTGCAATCTGATTAATATTTACACCAATCTTATGCATTTCCTCATACTGTTTCTTCATTGGAGTAGTGTCTGTATTGACAATATAACCGTCGATTGCCATTTTACGAAGATAAGCTCCCATGTTTTTTATCTTTGATTCAATCATCTTTCTGCGAATCAGCTTCTTTTCTTCGGGGGAAACACAAAACAAAATCTGTATATTTCTTTTTCTATTTGCCATAGGCAGATTCTCCTTTCTTGGGTTTTTCGAAGTAGTGACTTCTGGGTTTTTAATTTAGGGCAGGGTTCCCTAAATTGTTGGTTTTTCGGAAGTGTATATACACTTCCTGTCCTTTGCTATTTACCGGTGGCACAGCCGCCGGAAGAGAGTCTTA
>ULTA01006167.1_pt1 | contig 14598 bp, 10 predicted proteins | sample 1957181 | NCBI WGS metagenome assembly ULTA01 (sample SAMEA4835722, study PRJEB28245) | human gut metagenome | biome: gut microbiome; material: fecal sample | place: Denmark | collected 2008
GGCGGCGTTGCAACTTACCATCACAACGGTGCGGGGCGACATTTCGGCAATGGCGGTCAGGGTCGCCTCGTCGCAGCCCTTGCGGGGCGGGTCTACGACGATCACGTCGGGACGCGCACCCTCGGCGGCGAGCTGGGCCGCGGCTGCACCGGCATTCTGACAGCGGAAGTCCGCTCTGTCCGCGTCCAGTCCCAGCCGCGCGGCGGTCTCCTTCGCGCCCTCGACAGCCTGCGGCACGACCTCAACGCCGACTAAGCGCTTGCAGTCCGCCAGCATCGAAAGCCCGATCGTGCCCATGCCGCAGTACAGGTCCAGAAAAAAATCGTCCGGCTTCAGCCCGGCGTACTCCCGCGCCTTGGCGTAGAGCACCTCGGCGGCGGGGGTGTTGACCTGGTAAAATTCATGCACACCCATCCGCAGCGGCACACCGGCCAGCGTGTCCTCAATGACGCCGGGACCCAGCACGGTGCGGGTCCTGCGGCCCAAAATCACGTTCGTCCGCTCACTGTTGCGGTTGACCAAAATTGTCGTTAAGGCAAACTCTTTTTGCAGTGTGGCGCAAATTTCCGCCTCGTTCGGCAGACCGTTGCCGTTTACCACAAAGCACAAAAGCCGCTGCCCGCTGTGCCAGCCCTGACGCATGTACAAATGGCGCACGCGGCCCGTGTGGGTCTCCTCGTTGTAGGCGGTGATGCCGTTCTCCTCCAGCAGCGCACAGGCGCGGGCGGCCAGCTCGTTCATCCACGCGGGCTGCAGCTTGCAGTCGGTGCAGGCCACAATGCGGTGGCTGCGCCCGGCAAAAAAGCCGGTCACAATATGCCCGTTCTCGTCGGTGCCCACGGGCAGCTGGACCTTGTTGCGGTAGCGGTCCGTGTCGGGTGCGCCCAGCACGTCCGGCACCGGTACGTCCAGCTTGCCCAGCCGCGCAAAGGCGTCCCGTACAAACTGAGTCTTGGCGGTACACTCGGCCTCATAGCTGATATGCCGCAGCCCGCAGCCACCGCAGGGTCCGGCCACAGGGCAGTCCTGTTTGATGCGGCCCGGCCCGGCGGTCAGCAGCTTCTCCACGCGGCCAAAGGCATAGGTTTTCATCGGCTTGACAATGCGCACCTCGGCCACATCGCCAGGGGCGGTTAGCGGCACAAAAACGGCCTGACCGTCCTTGTGGGCCACGCCGTTTCCGTCATTGGAGAGCGCTTCGATCTCCAGAGTAATGATCTGATTTTTCGTAAAAGGCATGTCTGCTCCTTATAAATAGTGCGGGAAATGTTACGGGTTGATGGCCTGCGGTGCGGCAGGGCCTTCCTTCTCCAGCGTGGCCAGGTACTTGCTCGGCGGCACGCCCTTGACCTTCTTGAACACGCGGGAAAAATAGAACTGGTCAAAAAAGCCCACAGATACGGCAATTTCCGCAATCGACAGGCTGGAATTCTTCAGCAGGCTGCACGCCTCGCTGATGCGGTAGCTTGTCAGGTAGTCAATGGGGCTCTGCCCGACGTTCGACATGAACACGCGGTACAGGTGGCTGCGGCTGACGCCGACGGCCTTGGCAATATCGTCCACCGAAATATCATGCGAGTAGTTGAACTGGATATACTTGATGGCGGCCAGCACGTACTGGCTGCTGGACGAGCCCACGTTGGGCATCGCCTCGCGGGCCTCCTTCATCAGGTGCGCCATAAAGATATACAGATAGCCCGTCATCAGGGCCTCGCACTGCGGCTCCGGCCCGCGGGACAGGTAGATGTTGTACAGCGCCTCCCGCACGGTCTGCGGGTCCTTGCAGTGGTGTACGGGGTGCGCGTCGGAGAACGGCGTCTGCTGCACCAGCTTGTTGGCACACGCGCCGTTGAAGCCGACCCAGTAGTACTCCCACGGGTCGGTCTCGTCGGCGGCGTAGGTGATGAGCTGGTTCGGCTTGGCCAGGAACAGATCGCCCTCCTGCAGCGTGTGCGAGGCTCCGTTGACCTGATACACACCCTTGCCTGCCACCACCAGATGGATCAGATAGTGGTCGCGCACGCCGGGGCCCCAGGTGTGGCCCGGCTGGCAGTATTCATGCCCGCAGTTAAAAATCGAGAGCTCGACGTTGTCGGTGTAGCTCTGCTTGTAGGATTGCTTCATCTCATTGATGGTCATGGCGGCACCTCGCTCGTGTGATATTTTCATTATACCAAGCTATTCATCAAAAGTCCATAAAAGAGGCGGAAAAAATGTTTGCTTTTTTTGCAGGATTTGCTATACTGAAAACAAGAAACCCGCAGAGAGCCGCTCCTTTGGCTGTCTGCCTAAAAACATAAGGCTCAATTTGTGCATATCTACGAAAAGAGCCGCCCGACAGGAAAGGTGAGTGGAATCATGGCAAATACCATAGAACTCAAACAGCAGATCGCACAGGGCGAATACGACGCCGCCTTTGCCAAGCTGTACGGTGCAGACGCCGTGCAGGAGCAGCGCAAGCGCTATACCGACCTGATCGACGAATTTGAAAAGAAATACGGCACCAACCGCACAGTGCGCCTCTATTCCGCCCCGGGCCGCACCGAGATCGGCGGCAACCACACCGACCACAACAACGGCGTGGTGCTGGCCGGCTCTGTCAACCTGGATATGGTGGCCGTCGTCTCCCCGAATGAGGAAAATGTCATCCGCGTCAAGTCCCTGGGCTTTGACAAAATTGACGATGTCGATGTCACCAACCTCGTCCCGCAGCCGCGCGAGGCCGAGCACTCCGCGTCCCTGATCCGCGGCGTCGCCAAGGGCATCGTGGATGCGGGCGGCAAGGTGGGCGGCTTTGACTGCTACACCACCAGCAACGTGCTGCGCGGCTCCGGTCTGTCCAGCTCCGCAGCCTTTGAGGTCTGCATCGGTGCTATCCTGCGCGGCGAGTACAACAACAATGACATGGAGAAGTTCAACCAGGTCAAGATCGCCCAGATCGGCCAGTATGCCGAGAATGTGTTCTTCGGCAAGCCCTGCGGCCTGATGGACCAGACCGCCTGCGCCGTCGGCGGCGTTATCACCATCGACTTCAAGGACCCGGCCCACCCGGTGGTCGGCCAGACCGCCATTGACCTGGCGAAGCACGGCTTTGTCATGTGCATCAGCGATACGAAGGGCAGCCACGCCGACCTGACCGACGACTATGCCGCCATCCGCCATGAGATGGAGAGTGTGGCCGAGCAGTTCGGCAAAAAGGTCCTGCGCGAGGTCGATGAGGACGAGTTCTACAAGGCTCTGCCTAAACTGCGAAAGGCCGTGGGGGACCGCGCCGTCGTACGTGCGATGCACTTCTATAACGACTGCCGCCGCGCCGCCCAGCTCTGCGACGCTGTGCGCGAGGACGATTTTGAAACGTTCCTGCGCCTGATTATCGAGGGCGGTCACTCCAGCTTTGAGTTCAACCAGAACGCCTACAGCATCAAGAATCCGAAGGAGCAGGGCGTGCCTGTGGCCCTGGCCCTGAGCCAGCGCGTGCTGAATGGCCGCGGCGCGTGGCGTCTGCAGGGCGGCGGCTTTGCCGGCACCATTCAGGCGTTTGTGCCCGTTGACCTGCTGGACGCCTACAAGGCCGCCATCGACGGCTGCTTCGGCGAAGGCAGCTGCCACGTCCTGAACATCCGCAACTACGGTGCCGTGCCCGTGACGCCGGATATGTGAGCGCATAAAAGAGTGTAAATAAAGCCGCAACTGTGCAGAAAACGCATAGCTGCGGCTTTTTGTGCTTTTTTAATATCATCGTGCGGTAGGGGCCGGGCATGCCCGGCCCGGCGGCTGCCCGCAAACGAGCGCCTCCGTACAGCCGCGGGCCGCACATGTGCGGCCCCTACAAACCAGTGGATAGGCAGGCAGCAACTCCGCAGAGGTCGGCGTCCCCGACGACCCGTGGCCGTTTCCGTCGCAGTAAGCGCCCATGGGATGCATAAAGGCATCCCACAGCCCGTAGGGGCGGATTCCATATCCGCCCGGGCACCCTCCGCAACCGCAGACCTTGCGGGAGAAATAAATCCCTCCCCTGAACCGCAGCCTTATTTCCCGTCCCGCTCCCAGATCAGTGCCAGCCCCTTGAACAGCAAATCAGCGTCATAGATGATCTTCCGCTTGCAGCAGGGCATAATGTACGGCGCTAACCCGCCGGTGGCGACCACGGTCAGCGGCTGGCCCAGCTCGGCCTCAACGCGGTCCGCTAACCCGTCCAGCATGGCGGCGGTGCCGAACATGGCCCCGTTGTTCAGCGCGGCGACGGTGTTCGCGCCAATCAGATGCTCCGGCGGCTCGGGCGCGATGGGCGGCAGCTGCGCCGTGCCTGCGCTGATGGCCCGCAGGCTCGTCTGCACGCCGGGCACGATGAACCCGCCCAGAAACACCTTTTTGTCCGATATAACGTTGTATGTCGTCGCTGTGCCCAGATCCACGGTCATGCAGGGCAGGGGATAGTGTTCCGCTGCCGCAGCGGCATCAGCGATGCGATCCCGGCCCACCTTGGCGGGCTCGTCCACGGCGAAGGTCAGCCCGGTGTCCAGCGTGTAATTCACGACCAGCGCCTCGCGCCCGGTCAGCCGCTTGCAGGCGGCGGCCAGCACGCCGGTCAGCCGCGGCACGACGCTGCACACAATAACGCCCTCACAGGCGGTGGGGTCCACAGGCAGGCGCCGCAGCAGAAATTTCATCTCGGCGGCGTACTCGTCCTCGGTGCAGCGGGGTCGGGTGACCATGCGGGTCGTGAACGCAATGGTGCGGTGGTCCGCCCCGTCCAGCCCGCCAATGCAGATGTTGGAGTTGCCGATGTCAACTGCTAAAACCATAGTGAAGTCCTTTTTATAGATAAAAGATAAGAGATAATAGTTAAAAAATAAGGTGGATCGCGGCGCTTTGCGCCGCTCAAAAATATTATACGCATTTGCATAGAAAGCGTCAATCTGCTATAATGACTACAGCGTAATTTTGTTTTCGCCAAAGGCGAAAACTCCACTCTACTAATAAGGTGTTGATTTTTTATGCTGCTTTCCAACAAAACCGTCGTCCTCGGCATCACCGGGGGCATTGCCGCCTACAAAATGCCCAACGTGGCGCATGCACTCGTCAAGCTGGGCGCGGATGTACACGTTCTTATGACGAAAAACGCCACCGAGTTTATCTCGCCGCTGGTGTTTGAGACGCTGACCCGCCGCCGCTGCCAGGTCGATACGTTTGACCGCAACTTCCAGTACGACGTGGCCCATATCAGCCTTGCCAACGCGGCAGATTTGATGCTCATCGCCCCGGCCACGGCCAACGTCATCGCCAAGCTGGCCCACGGTCAGGCCGACGACATGCTGACCACTGTCACGCTGGCCGCGACCTGCCCCAAGCTCGTCGCGCCCGCCATGAACACCCACATGCTCGAAAACCCCATCACCCAGGATAACCTCAAAACGCTGGAACACTACGGCTTCACGGTCATCCCGTCCGGCTCCGGCATGCTGGCCTGCGGCGACGTCGGCTCGGGCCGTCTGCCCGATGAGGGTGTGCTGGTCGACTACGTCCTGCGGGAGCTGGCCTGTGTGAAAGACCTTAAAGGCAAAAAGGTCGTCGTCTCTGCCGGTGCCACGCAGGAGCCGATGGACCCCGTGCGCTACCTGACGAACCACTCCACCGGCAAGATGGGCTACGCCGTGGCCCGCGCCTGTATGCTGCGCGGCGCAGACGTCACGCTGCTGGCGTCCACCGGCTGCACGCTGCCGCCCGTGCCGTTTGTAAAGACCGTTCCGTTCACCAGCGCCGCCGACCTGTTTGAGGCCGTCAAGGCAAACGCCATGGACGCTGACGCCCTCGTCATGGCCGCCGCCGTGGCCGACTACCGCCCGGCCACTGTCGCTGCGGACAAGGTCAAAAAGCACGACGGCGAGATGAATATTGCCCTGGAACGCACCGACGATATTTTAGCCTGGGTCGGTGCGCATAAGCCGGAAAAGCTGTTTGTCTGCGGCTTCTCGATGGAGACCCGCGACTTGATTGAAAACAGCACGGCCAAGCTGCACAAGAAGAACATGGACATGATCATGGCCAACAACCTGAAGGTGCCCGGCGCAGGCTTCGGCGTGGACACGAACGTTGTGACCATCATCACCGCCCAAGGCGTCACCGAGCTGCCCCTCCAGAGCAAGGATGCCGTCGCCGGCCACATTGCAGACGCGATTGCGGGAAAGTAAGAAACAGACCGCAAACGGCCAAAGCCCTTTCCCGAAACCAAAAAAATCATACCCCCGCCCCCACCTGCATATTCATTTGTGAATCATGCAAAGGGGGCGTTTTTATGTGCGGAATTGCGGGGCAGGTCGGGCGCGACCCCCGGACCATCCAGCGGCGGTACGCGGCCTACTGCGCCATGCAGCAAACGCTGGCGCGGCGCGGGCCGGACCAGCGCGGTATGTACATCTGCGGCGCGGCGGCGCTCATCCACGCGCGGCTGGCGGTTGTGGATCTCGAAAACGGCCTGCAGCCCATGCAGCTGGACTGGCAGGGTGAAACCTACGTGCTGGTTTATAACGGCGAGCTCTACAACACGCCCGAGCTGCGCGCCGCACTGGCCGCCTGCGGGCACAGCTTCAACGGGCACTCCGACACCGAGGTACTGCTCCACGCTTTTGCCGAGTGGGGCGCAAACTGCGTGCCCAGGTGCAACGGTATTTTTGCGTTTGCTGTCTGGCAGCAGAACGCAGGTACGCTGTTTTTGGCGCGTGACCGCTGCGGCGTCAAGCCGCTGTTCTACACGCAGGCGGAGGACTCGCTGATATTTGGCAGTGAGCTGAAGACCCTGCTGGCGCATCCCGCTGTGCCGCCCCGCGTCGATGCCAACGGCCTGGCCGAGGTGCTGCTGCTTGGCCCCGGGCGCACGCCGGGCTGCGGCGTATTTCAAAATGTGCGGGAGCTGCTGCCCGGCCAGTACGCTGTCTATGAGACCCAAACCGCCCGCCTGACCCTGCACAGCTACTGGCGGCTTGAGGACCACGACCACCCCGACGACTTCGCCGCCACGGCCCGCAGGGTGCGCGACCTCGTCACCGATGCTATCGAGCGGCAGCTCGTGTCCGACATGCCCGTGGCAACGTTTTTGTCTGGCGGGTTGGATTCCAGCCTGATTTCGGCCATTGCCGATGCGCATTTTACGGCGCAGGGCAACCAGCTGCAAACGTTCTCGGTGGGCTACCGGGATAACAAAAAGTACTTCCATGCGACAAAATTTCAGCCCGGCGCGGATGCACCCTACATCCGCAAAATGAACGACTTTCTCCATGCCAGGCACCACTGGGTCACGCTGGACACGCCGGAGCTTGTGCCCGCGCTGTACGCCGCGGTGGACGCCCGCGACCTGCCCGGCATGGCGGACGTGGATGCGTCGCTGCTCGTGTTCTGTCGGCATATCAAGCCCCACGCCACGGTGGCGCTGTCGGGGGAGTGCGCGGACGAAATTTTCGGCGGCTACCCGTGGTACCGCGACCCCACGGTGCGCGAGCGGTACGGCTTCCCATGGGCGCAGTCCACGGCCTACCGCGCGTCGTTCATCAAGCCCGGTGTGCTGGGCGGCATCGACCCGGCAGCGTTCGTGGATGAAGGCTATCGCGCCACGCTGGCTCAGACCTCCGTCCGCCCCGGCCTGCCCGCCGCAGAACAGCGGATGCGCCAGATGATGAACCTGAATTTCAAATGGTTCATGCAGACGCTGCTGGACCGCAAGGACCGCATGAGCATGTACAGCGGCCTCGAGGTCCGCGTGCCGTTCTGCGATTACCGCATTGCGGAGTATCTATACTCGGTCCCATGGGAGTTCAAGGACTATCACGGGCAGGAAAAGGGCCTCCTGCGCGAGGCCATGCGCGGCGTGCTGCCCGACGAGGTTCTGTGGCGGCGCAAAAGCCCGTACCCCAAAACGTGGAACCCCAGCTACCTGGCGGCCGTCTCGGCGGAGCTGCGCACCGTCCTGAATGACCCCGCCGCGCCGCTTCTGCGCATCATTCGGGCGGACGCACTGGAAACGCTGCTGGCCTCCGGCGCGGATAACCCCATCCCGTGGTATGGTCAGCTGATGACCACGCCCCAGACTATCGCGTGGTTTTTGCAGCTGGACTATTGGCTGGCAAAGTATAAGGTGGAGCTGGTGTGAACTTGCGGCGGGGTGGGGCCCCCCGCCCTACGTGTATCATGTATGTGGGGACGTAGGGCGGCATGCCCTCATGCCGCCGTGCCCGTTCCCGCCACCGCAAGCCTCCCGCCACCACCGTAGGGGCGGATTCCCGATCCGCCCGCAAACCTAACGCAGCCGCACACGGCCCGGGCACATATACAAGGCACCCCTGCGTCACGTCGTACGCCACACAAACGCAAAAATAATTTATTTTCCCTCCCCATCTGTTCAAACCCGCCAAAACGTGCTATAATAACCCAATAGGACTATAAATAGAGAAGGGAGTCTCCTCATGCAGCAGGAAACTGTCATCGTTCTGGATTTCGGCGGCCAGTATAATCAGCTGATCGCCCGCCGCGTCCGCGAATGCAACGTATATTGCGAGATTTATTCGTACCGCACCGACCTTGCCAAAATCAAGGCCAAAAACCCCAAGGGCATCATCTTCACCGGCGGCCCCAACAGCGCCTACCTGCCGGATTCGCCCACGATCGACCCCGATATTTATAACTGGGGCGTGCCCATCCTCGGCATCTGCTACGGCAGCCAGCTGATGATGCACATGCTGGGCGGCAAGGTCTGCAAGGCACCCGAGCGCGAGTACGGCAAGACGCTGGTCGACTTGAACACCGCCAGCCCGCTGTTTGACACGCTGCCCGCGCAGAATGTCTGCTGGATGAGCCATAACGACTACATCGAGCAGGCCGCCCCCGGCTTTGAGATCGTGGCCCACACGCCCAACTGTCCGGTGGCTGCCGCGCAGGATAAGGCACGCGGCCTCTACGCCGTGCAGTTCCACCCCGAGGTCCTGCACACCGAAAACGGCACGAAAATTCTGCATAACTTCGTCTATAATGTCTGCCGCTGCGCCGGTGACTGGAAGATGGACTCCTTCGTGGAAAACTCCGTCAAGGCCCTGCGCGAAAAGATCGGCGACGGCAAGGTACTCTGCGCCCTGTCCGGCGGCGTGGATTCCAGCGTCTGCGCGGCCATGCTGGCCAAGGCCATCGGCAAGCAGCTGACCTGCGTGTTCGTGGACCACGGTCTGCTGCGCAAGAATGAGCGCGAGCAGGTCTGTGAGGTCTTTGGCGAGGGCGGCCAGTTCGACATCAACTTTGTCTGCGTCGATGCCCGTGACCGCTTCTACAAAAAGCTGGCAGGTCAGGACGCCCCCGAGCGCAAGCGCAAGATCATCGGCGAGGAGTTCATCCGCGTCTTTGAGGATGAGGCAAAAAAGATCGGTGCAGTGGACTTTTTGTCGCAGGGCACGATTTACCCCGACGTGGTCGAGTCCGGCCTCGGCGGCGAATCTGCCACGATCAAGAGCCACCACAACGTCGGCGGTCTGCCCGACTATGTTGACTTTAAGGAAATCGTCGAGCCGCTGCGCGACCTGTTCAAGGACGAAGTCCGTCAGGCTGGCCGTGAGCTGGGCCTGCCGGAGTACCTTGTCGCCCGCCAGCCGTTCCCCGGCCCGGGCCTGGCCATCCGCATCATCGGCGATGTGACCCCAGAGAAGGTCGCCATCGTGCAGGACGCCGACGCCATCTGGCGTGAGGAGATCGACAAGCTGCCCATGGCCCAGCGCCCGAGCCAGTACTTTGCCGCGCTGACCAACATGCGCAGTGTCGGCGTCATGGGCGACGAGCGCACCTACGACTACGCCATCGCTCTGCGCGCCGTCACCACGACGGATTTTATGACCGCCGAGGTCACGATCCTGCCGACGGAGACCATCACCACCGCCGCCAACCGCATCGTGAACGAGGTCAAGAACATCAACCGTGTCATGTTCGACTACACCACAAAACCGCCGGCAACGATTGAGTTTGAGTAACCCCTAACCCTGCCATCCCGCCTTGGCCTGACGCCTGGCGGGATTTTTTGTTGCGCGGGGGGCGCGGGTGGTGTACAATGGTCTATAATACGGTAAAGCGGCATTCGCGGAAAGGACACTCCCATGAAAGAAATCCCCATTACATCCTTTGACAACCTCCAAATCGGCCAGGCGGAAAACACGGCGGCGGGCACGGGCTGCACGGTGGTGCTGCTGGGCAAGGACGGCGCCCCGGCGGGGCTGGATGTGCGCGGCGGCGGGCCGGCCTCGCGGGAGAGTGAGCTGCTCAAGCCGCTGGCGGCGGCGCAGGTCATCCACGCCATTGTGCTGGCGGGCGGCAGCGCCTTCGGACTGGATGCCGCAGGCGGCGTCATGCGGTATCTCGAGGAACACGGCATCGGTTTTGACGTAGGTATGACGAAAGTGCCCCTCGTCTGCCAGTCCGACCTGTTCGATTTGACCGTGGCCGACGCCCGCACCCGGCCCGATGCAGCCATGGCCTACGCGGCCTGCGTCAACGCCGAGACCGGCAACTACCGCGACGGCAACCACGGCGCGGGCACCGGTGCGACTGTCGGCAAGCTGCTGGGCATGGACCACTGCATGAAATCCGGCATCGGCAGCTACGCCGTGCAGGTGGGCGACCTGAAGGTCGGCGCGCTCGTCGCGGTCAACGCGGTGGGCGACGTCTACGATTTTGAGACGGGCCGCAAGGTCGCCGGGCTGCGGGCTGACGACGGCAAAGCGTTTTTGGATTCCGAGCGGGTGCTGATGCAGCAGCTCGACGCGCCGCAGGAAAAATTCGTCGGCAACACGACACTTGGCATCCTTTTCACCAATGCAAAGCTCGACAAGGCACGGCTGTGCAAGGCCGCGGGCATGGCGCACGACGGCTACGCCCGCGCCATCCGCCCGGTGCACACCTCGATGGACGGCGACAGCATCTACGCGGTCTCGCTGGGCGACGTGCCCGCTGACCTCGACGCCGTCGGCGTGATTGGCGCGCGGGTCATGGCTAAGGCTATCGTCCGGGCCGTGGAGGCCGCGGACAGCGCGTACGGCTTCCCGGCGGCGCGGGATATGTAAAGTCGGCCCTGCCCCGACACCGTAGGGGCGGATTCCATATCCGCCCGGGCATCGTGCCGTTGCCGCAGGTCGGCGCCAAAACAGCATTGCGCCCGCCCCAAAATCGCGGTATAATAGTGCCAGAATCACAACAGGGGAGAACCACCACACGCTATGCCAAAATTGGACGAACAAATCAAAACGCTGGCGGGCTACTTTGCGGCGGACTGTGAGCCGGACGGCAAGCTGACGCTGCAATTGGAGGTCGAGCACTTCCTCACCCGGTCCGACGGCCAGCCCCCGGCCTTTGCCGATGTGCAGGCCGCGCTGCGTGATTTGCAGCAGCAGACAGACGCGCCGATCATCACCGACGGCGAATATTTCGGCTACAGCGGCCCGGCGCTGACGGCCACGCTGGGGCCCGCGTGCCAGCTATGCATCAGTCTGGCCCCGCTGCGCGACGTGCAGGACATCATGGATCTGTACAACCGCTTCTATTTGCAGCTGGGGCTGGCGCTGGCTGCCCACGGGCTGCGCGCCTGGACGGCGGGCTGCCACCCGACCTGCCATGCCGAGGACCTGCCCCTGGTGCCCCGCACCCGGGACGGGGCCATGGACGCCTACCTGCGGGAAAAGGGGGCCTGCAGCGTGCAGATGATGCGCGCCACGGCGGCGACGCAGGTGTCCATTGACTATCAGGATGAGACCGATTTTGTCCGCAAAATGCGCGCGGCCAGCCTGCTGACGCCGTTCTTAGCGCTGCTCAGCGACAACGCCCCGGTCTATCAGGCCAGCCGCAACAGCAGCTATTGCATCCGCACGCGGCTCTGGCAGGATGTGGACCGTGACCGCTGCGGCGTCACGCCGCATCTGATGGACGCGGATTTCGGTTACGCCCGCTATGCGGAGAACGTGCTGACCAAGCCCCAAATCACTGCGCTGCGGCTGGGCCGCGTCAGGGCTGCGGGTGGAAAGATTGCGCCGGAGCTTTACGCCGGACATGTCAGTCGTCAGGAAATCGCGCAGATTTTGTCCAATTTCTTTTACGATGTACGTCTCAAATCCCGCATTGAGCTGCGCGCCGCGGACAGCATGCCGCCGCGGTACATCGCCGCGTATGTGCAGCTGGTCAAGTCGGTGTTCGGCAGCCCGGCAGCGCTGCAAAATGTGCTGCGCCACTACGCGGGCGCAACGACGCTGGACATCACGTCGGCTAAGTTGGCCGTCTGCAAGGACGGCTACAACGCGCTGGTCTATGGCCGCCCCGTCAGCGGCGAGTTAGCCTGGCTGCTGATGCAGGCCCGCAGCCGCACGCCCTCGCAGGAGGAACGCGCACTGCTCGACCCGTTCATGCAGCTGCTGACGACCCGCAGAACCATCCGCGAGACGGAAAATTACAACGAATAAACGTGTTTTCTGCGGGCATACTGACCCTGAAAGGGGGCATGTGCCATGCGGGAAACATCCTACCACGCGGTCATTGCCGAGATGACCGTCCGCGCACTGTGGGAGCTGCAAAACCTGCTGGACTGCATCCCCGACGCGCTGTGGGACCGCTGCTACGGCGGAGCACCGCTGTGGCAGCACGTCTACCACACCCTGCACGAGCTGGACCAGTGGTTCATCAACCCGCGGGACACCGACTTTGTCGAGCCGCCCATCCACACGCCGCACTTGCAGGAACTGCACATTTACCCGGCAGCGCGTCTTGACAGACCGGCGATAGATGACTATTTTTATACAATCAAGGCCAAGCTGTCTATCTATCTGACCTCGCTCCACGACGAGGATCTGCTGCAGCGGCCCGACAACTGCGAATGGACGCGGTTTACGCTGATTTTGTCGCAATATCGGCATTTATACCGCCACATGGGTATGGTGATGGGTTTTATTGAGGCCGAGACCGGCCTCTGCCCGCGCACGCTGGAGGTGGGGGAGGACCCGCCCGCCGCGCCCTACGACCCTTATCAATGAGAGGAACTTTTCAATGAAGTATCGCTGTTTTGCGGCGCTTGTGCTGGCAATGTTGCTGCCTGGCTGCGCCGCCGCGCCCGACCTGACGCCGGTCTGGCAGCGCGACCTGCCCGCCAGCGGCGTACATATAGAGCTTTCCAACGCGGCGCTGCTCTCCGATGCGGATGTCTACTACGCCACAACGCGGGAGGAACTGTACGTGCACAATGTGTCGGTTTTGCCCGCCGTCAAGGCCGACGGTCAGCCCGTTGTAACGTTTTACGGCGCTGCAGCGCAGGATATTGACCTTGTGTATCTGGAGGACATCGGCGACGTGTACGTCGATTATGACCGCGTCAAGCCGCAGATCAAGCTGGATTACATCTTGACAGAAGGGGACGGGTACGTCTCCTACGAGTTGGACACCGCGTACAATTTTGAGTTCACGGTGACGACGCAGACCGGCGAGGATAAGATTCTGGTCGTCAGCGAGAGAAGCGACGTGAAATGAAAATGCCCCGCCCGGGTTGGCCGAGCGGGGCATTTTTTGTGCGTTAAATGCCTTCCCCTTTGGGGGGAGGTGGCCGAGGCCCCGCCCGAGGTCGGATGAGGGGAAAGTCCGCGCGATTTCCCAGATACGGGCAGTCACGGGAACTTAGCTCTCATCAGTCGCCTGCGGCAACAGCTTCCCCCGATGGGGAAGCCTTTGCTGTCGTTGCCGCGTGCCGCCTCACTTCCTCTCCGGCAAATCCACCGTCGTCGTCGGAAAGGCAAACTCGCAGCCTTCCTCCTTCATCAAATCCAAAATTTGCAGATTCAGCGTGTTTTTCACCTGCATGAATTCCCGCAGATTGACTTTGGTGATGTACACCCGGCACGCCAAATCAATGCTGTAATCGTTGAATTTATCCAGCGCAATCGTCACGCCATCGGGCTGCACGTCGGGCTGGGCTTGCAGCATGGCGGTCAGATCGGCGGTCAACTGTTCAATTTTTTCACGCGGGGTGTCGTAGGTCAGACCAATCGTAAACTTCCACAGGCGGCTTTGGCGGCGGTCATAGTTCTGGATGTACTCCGCTGTGATTTTGGAATTTTCTATCGTGATAGCGACATTATCCGGGCTGCGGATGCGGGTGGAGCGGAAGGAAATGTCCTCAACGGTGCCCTCGCAGTCGCCCAGCACGATGTAATCCCCGATGCCGAAGGGCCGCTCCAACACCAGCGTGATGCCCGCAATCAGGCTGTTCAGTGTGGACTGCGCGGCCAGCGAGACCGCCAGTCCGGCGACACCCGCGCCGGTCAGCAGGCCGGAGACCGGCACGCCGAGGCGGTCCAGCATGGCGATACCCGCAAACAGGCCGACCAGCGCATGAAAGATGTTCTCAAAAAAGTGTCCCATCGTCTGATTTGTTTCTAAATCCAGATGGTTCTGGGCGCTGCGCAGCAAAAGCCGGGTGACCGGGGCCGCACGCCAGCAGCCGAGCGCGATATAGAAGATGACCAGCAGGTCGGCAGCCAGATTCAGGTATTGCAAAAAAACGGCGTCGCGCACCAGCTCAAACGGCAGCGACTTGACGGC
>ULTA01045623.1_pt1 | contig 14581 bp, 9 predicted proteins | sample 1957181 | NCBI WGS metagenome assembly ULTA01 (sample SAMEA4835722, study PRJEB28245) | human gut metagenome | biome: gut microbiome; material: fecal sample | place: Denmark | collected 2008
GTGATGAAAATAAATGGCTGTCGGGAATTGGCGCAGGTCCGATTGAAGGATATACCAAAAAGACAGGAAGTAATGAATACGAGTGGAGCAATATATTTAACGATGGATATGTGCAGCAATACTTTGGACCGGATTCACTCATGGAATATGATACGGTAAATGATATCACGGATTCACAGGATACATCGGGAGAGGAAATCGCGCAGGAGGAAAATGAATCGGGTATCACAATAGAAGAAGCGGGGAATATGATAGACAGTTTTTTGAAAGAGACAGGTTTTTCATCCATCCCGCAGACTGAGAGCTCGCAGCTGAAATGGAGTGGATATAACGAAAGAGCCGATCATGTGTATCAGGAAGATGATATACATGAGTGTGTAAGTGGTTATAGATTTTACTACAATATCGGAGTTGGCAAAATATTATTTGATGATGCTTTAAATCCGATGGATTACAGCGGATACAATATGAAATATGGTGATAGTATAGAGGATACTTTTGATAATGAATTCTACAATTTTTATATTGATAAATATGGTATAGGTACTTTCTTTATAGACTGCCCGGTAAGTATAGTAAGAAAACAGGAAAATGTAGAAATGCTTCCTTTGGAAAATATATTTGATATTGCCCGGGATGAACTTAAAAACAATGCTGATGAATATGTACTGGATACAAATGTAAAATATTATACTCTAAAACTTGCATACATAAGGGTAAACAACCGGACTGATATGCAAAAATACAGTTATATTCCGGCATGGAGTCTGGAATTGCTGCAGAAAGACACTACAAATGCATGCCCTGTATTTATCAACGCGATTGACGGAAGTGTGATACATCCGGACGATCTGAGTTAAGATACAGAATGTTTACATCGGACCGTACTTTCACAGGAATAATTATGTTGTAGAAAAAATGTGACATATCAGGGAGGATTGGCATATGAGAAAACATACAAGAATATTTGCAGCAATTATGACACTCATCGAGGCACTTGTCCTCACATCATTCACAGGCTGTGCCGGCAAAAAAGTAGATTATGGGAATGAGAGCGAAAGTAAAGAGACAAAAAATATGTCTGCCTTAGCTGATATAAAGGCAGACTCCGGCTGGAATGAAAACTTTACAATACAGACCGGTAATGGCGAGAAAACAGTATATGTATATGCAAATATTGTAGTTCCGGACTTCGATAACATGTCGGTTGTTGAGGTGGAAAATGTAAAGATAGATGCTGATTACAAAAAGCGTTTTCTGGATTTATATTTTGGTGGGAACGAGTACTATTATCACGATCCGGATCATTATACTGTTGACGAACTGAATGAGGTCATAGAGTACTGGCAGAAAGAACAGGATGATACTTACAGGGAGTGGTTGGAACAGCGGCTAGCTGAATACAGGGATAAGCTTGAAACGGCAAAGACTACTTATACCGTGGCAAAGGATCTCGAAAACTGTGAAGTATTTGCAGGCTACAAGGGTGATGTGTTCTGTGAGGTGAAGTTTGAGGCTCACAAGGTACATGCTTACGCCTTGCATCAGTCCGGGACAGATTACGGTCCACCATCTTTAAGGAATGAGGACTATGATACCATAACGCAGACTTTTCAGGATGATGATCTAAAGGATAAGGCAGACGAGACCTCAAATGAGGGCAGTAAATCTGCCGCATCAGCCAAAAAAGAAGCCGGGAATTTCCTTAGTAAATTGGGAATGCAGGATCTGGTGGAACGAGGTGAATGTGAGTGCAACTGGATAGGTTTTAATATTGACAGCGAAAAGGAAAATGACTATCAGACAGCAGCGTGGGGATATATTTATTCATACGCGACCGGCATAGACGGCATCACATTTAAGGATGGATTTGATATGGATACCTATTTGTCGGGGTATGAAGCAATTGATAGTGATATAGATGATGTTACACTGCCTGACAGTACACTTCTTACAGTCACGGATGATGGAATAATCGATGTGCAGTTGGAATATCCGGTAAATGTAACACAGATCTATAAGGATGTGGAGCTTATTTCTCTGAAAAATATAGAGCAGATCATCAAGGCGGAGATTACGGAAAATCCTGATAAATATGATACCGCGGCGACATTCAATAAGCTGCAGCTTAGTTATTTGAAGATAAGAAGTGACAGTGAACAGGGAAAATACAGCTATGTTCCGGCGTGGGTACTGTCACGTATGGTAGACTCCAATGAGCAAAATGCTATCTTTGTAAACGCTATAGATGGAACGATCATAAATTTGGAAAATTCACTGTAAAGGAGAGGCTATGAAGAGGAAAAACGTTATTATATCGGCGTTGGTTCTTGCAATAGCATTAACCGGCTGTTCAGGAAAAAAAGTAGATTATAATATGGAAACTGAAAATATAAACACAAAAGCAGGAAGCGATATAAGTGCGTTTGACGACAGTACGAAATGGAATGACAGCTTTTCTGTTGAGACATCTGACAAAAGTGTGAATGTGGATATTTCAGCAGACATTACCCTGCCGGACTGCAAAAGCATGTCGGTTGTTGAGGTGAAGAATATAAAGGTGGGTGCCGATTTCAAAAAGAGTGTGATAGAGGCTTATTTTGGCGATAGTACCGTATATTATCACGACATACCTCATTATACGAAAGAAGAGATATATCACAGTATGGAGGTTGTAAAAAATGAGATTGCCGGGTATCAGCAGGAAATTGATGCGGGACTTATCACAGAAGAGGGCGTCAGCAGGGTGATGAAAAGTGAAAATGATCTGCTGGAACAGTATGAAAAGGCAGAACCGTCTGCACTGGATACGCGTGAAAAAGCTACAGATTATACGGATTGTAATGAGTATCTGGGATATATTGGTAATGTTTTCTGTGAGCTTAGATTTGGAATTGCTGAGGATGGCTCTCTTGAATATATTTCAGCACAGCCTCTTAAGGCAGGAAGTGAGGGGACATTATACGATGATAGTGAGTATGGCTATTACGGACCACCATCCTTTGCAGAGGAGAAAGGTGTAGAGGGATTTAACGGAGGCTCTACAGGTGGAGATACTACATCTTCATATGATAATGAGTGTGCATTATCAAAAGACGAAGCTATAAAAAAGGCAGAAGAATTTCAAAATAAATTAGGCAGGGCTTCACAGGTATATATAGGAACATCAGACTACGAGTGGAGCGCAGGAGTGATAGAGGATGGTGATGATACTGTAAAAACTGATGATAAAGAGAGCGTCATAAAGGATACAGCCTGGGGATATATCATAGATTATGGCGAGGGTGTGGATGGCATAGCGTTTTGCAAGTCACTCGATTTCACCCGGAATATGGATATATGGGAGACACTCGATAACTATGATGATTTTATGCCATATGGCAGCAGTTCCTTTATTGTGACGGATCAGGGAGTGACGGAATTTACTGTTTCTTACCCGGTTGATATTGTAAATGAGTCAAAAAACGTAGAACTCTTGTCAATGGACACTATTAAAGAGATCATCAAGGATGACATGACAAAAAACTCAGATCAGTATGATTTTACACAAAATCACACTTACAACAATCTAAAGCTCGGATATATCCGTTTGAAGGATGCATCTGACAAGGATAAATGTACTTATGTTCCGGCATGGTGTCTGTCAAAACAGGACAAGGGCTACGACAGATATCCGGTGTATGTGAATGCGATAGACGGCACGATCATAAGGAGTGATGATCTAATATAAGATACTGTTATTGGCTGCAATAAAGTTTATACATGGAGTTACATTTTTAGATAATAGATCAGGTTCATATTTATTTGGAAAAGATGTGGAAAATATATGATTAATAAAAAGAAAAAATATATAGGGCGTTTGACACTTGCCACTGCAATTACCTCTATTTTATTTTCAGGATGTGGGGCGGCACAAAAGGAGCTTGCACAGACGCACAGAGCTTCCTACGAGAAAATATCATACCAGACAGTTACGGTACAGAGCGGTTCACTCACACCGCAGACTACCATCAGTCTGAGCGCGCAGGGCTATACCAGGTTTTCCTATGGTGCGACAAACACGGAGCTTACGCTTGAAAAGGTAAATGTGGCAGTGGGTGATCATGTGAAAAAGGGCGATATACTGGTGGCTTTTAAATCCGGGGAGATACAGAAAAAGATTGAGGACTACAGCGGGCAGATCAGTCAGAATAAGCTTCTGGCAGAGCACTACAGGGCTATTATGAAAATCGATGATACTCAGGATTATTCAAGCGATATAGCCCAGCTTGATAAGGATACAGAGGTTGCGCAGCTTTATCTTGATGAGGCTAAGGAAAAACTGTCGAGATATCAGATCACGGCATCAGAGGATGGTACGATCACAGCAATGGACAATTCACTTTTGGCGGGAGTTTTTGAACCGGGCAGCAATCTTATAACAGAAATCAGCGGAAACGGCAATTACGAGGCTGACAGACCGGAAGGCTATGACTTTAATGTGGGTGATGTATACACGGCAACTGCATCTGATATAGAGTTTGAACTTAAGGTAAAAGAGGTGGACGATCAAAAGCTTGTTTTTGAACCGGTATCGGACATGTCGGCAGTATCGGATGCACAGATATTTTCCATGGAAGTGACGCGCCCTGCTATAGAAAATGCTGTGTATGTGCAAAAGGACGCAGTACATGAGAAGGATGGCAGGTATTTTGTATACACACTGGATGAGAATGGATACAGACAGGCGGTATGGATAAGTGTCGGAGATCAGGTAGGAGACTACCGGATCATCACAGAAGGACTTAAAAGCGGGGATGAGGTGGTTTTGCAGTGAAGATCAGAAACCTTTTATCAATAAAAAAGCTGGCAGTATTGGGGATATGTGTGTCGTTTTTGGCAGGCGGCTGTGGAAAAATGACAGAAAGCAGCATTCCGGAGCTTGAAGAACCTGTAGCGTTAAATGAAGCCTATAGACCTGTGGAATACGGTACGATTGGCTCCATACAGGTGCTGATGGCTACCGCAGTTCCTAGGGATTACTGCAATTACTACAGTGCCAACGTAAACATTTCACAGATATATGTGGAGCCGGGAGATACAGTAAATGTAGGGGATGTGCTTGCTGTCTGTGATGTGGATGAGGCAAAAAAACAGTTGCAGGAATGTAAGGATGCGCTGGTGCATGAGAATGAGACATATGAGATATCCGCTCAGATCTCGGATACGCAGATCAAATTATGGGAGAGTCAGGCTGCGGATACGGACGAATTTTCAACAGAACAGATTGAGAAAAAAGAGAGCACAGAAGATGATTACAATACGCAGATTGCCACAGAACAGGAAAATGAACGGTACGATAAGCAGCTTCACGAATACCGCGTGCAAAAGATCAATGAGCAGATGGCTTTATATCAGCAGATCGTTGATGATGGAACGCTTAAGGCAGTCCACAGCGGTCTTGTCACTTACACTAAGAAGCTGACAGATGGAAGGTCTGCTGCGGCATACGAGAATATAGTCATTGTCTCAGATACGGATGACCTTGTGCTGGATATAAAAGATACAGCCATAAATGAGTACAAATACAGTGATTATGACAAGAAATATGTGATAGTCGATGGCGAAAAATATGATGTCACCGAGTCTCAATATACATCAGAGGTTTTGGTACTTTCGAAGATAAACAACCGCTATCCGGATGTGTGCGTGGAAAGCAGGGAAAAGCCGTTTCTTACGGCAGGACAGATGTATCCGGTATATTTTGAAAAGACAAAAGCGGACCAGGCACTTGTCGTGGGAAAAGATTCCATCTATAAGGAAGGCGATACCAGATATGTCTATGTGAAAAATGATGAGGGCGGCCGCGAGAAACGCATCATAACAACAGGTGAGTCTGATGAAAACTATACACAGGTCACAGAGGGCTTAAAAGAGGGGGAGCTGGTCTACTATAATTCTACAGATCAGGTTCCGACAAAGTATAGCAAATATACGGTAACAAGGTCTGATTTTGATATAGCAAACTACGGTGTGCGCTACAGCAGATCTGACGCAGGGACGATAACCGAAACCTGTGATTATGAAGGGCAGATCGTATCGGTCAATGTGAAGCAGGACGATACGGTAGAAAAGGGGATGCTGCTTTACGTGGTGGATACCGGAGAGGGCAAAGCTGCCATAACAGAGGCGAAAAATGCGATCGACTCGGAGAATGAATCCTATGCGCAGAAGATTGCTGATTACGATAAACAGATAAAAGATTTATCTGAAGGTGGTAGTAGCGCAGAAGAAAATAACCGGCAGGATGAAAAGCCGGATACAGCATATGATGAGCAGCAGTTGAAACTGAATTTACAATTATTGAATCTGCAGAAAAAACTTGCCTGTGCAGACCACACCTATCAGCTTTCCCAGCTACAGTCAGCATATGACAGCATAAGCGCAGGAAATGACGGCAAAGGAAATATTTCAGTATATGCCAAAAATGATGGAAAAGTTTCAAAGGTGAGTGTCAAGGCAGGAGATAATGTGGAGGAAGGCTCAGATATCCTGCAGATAACCGGAAATTCCACGGACGTACTGCTGGTTCAGGTAAAGGATAGCAATAGCTATAAAGTATATAAGGACAATATAGCAGATGTGGGAGAGCGCGTATCACTTGAGCTGGACGGTACAACGATCTACGGAAGCTGTATCGGTTTTGCCGGTTACGGTAGTGTTGCTCAAAAGGGATATATAAATCAGGATGATAAAGGTGTGCATATTACCGGAAACACAGATTCGGGATATGGAAATGCAGCATTTTATATAAAACTTGACAATGGAATACCGGATGATCTGACCAGGGCATCTGCTGTAAAGTTTTCTTATGTTTCTTTTAAAAAGGTGGTAGTGGTGCCGACTTCGATCATACACAAGCAGGTCAATCCTATGGACAAAGATGATATATCATACTATGTGTGGAAAATTGATGGGGACAGCGTGGTAAAGCAGCCGGTAATATTGAGCGATTATACATCAGGCAGCAATACACTTGTGCTTTACGGTATTGATGAGGGCGATGAAATATGTTTGGCTTCGTAATTAATAAATTAAAAAACAGAAAATGGTTAAATCTGTGTCTGCTTATGGGAGTGGCTTTGTTTATAGCACTTTTTGTGTGCCACCCTATGTTTGAAAAGGGTGCGGGAAATCAGATACTCGACAGACTTTTTACGGATCATGCCACACAGCAGAATGAGTTTCCTGCACAGATGAGCCGCGAGGGAACATATGCGGTGGCAGATTATCCTGATTCGCAGTCAGTGCTTGATAAGCTGTCAGGATACGAAAAGAAGTGGACTGAATATGTGGATATAAACAAGGTTTCCTCACAGCAGCTTATCACACTCTCAGGAGGACGCGCAGATACAGAGTTTGGAGGACTTAACCATTATTTTACAATAGGATATCTGCCGGGGCTTTCGGAGTACGTGGATGTTGTAAAATCTCAGACTGACACAGCCACATTCGAATGCAGTATAAGCGAAAAGACAATGGATCACTACGGACTTGTAGCAGGTGAAAAAATCTATTTACATGTACCTGATGGCAGTGGGAAAAAGGAAATTTCTTTCGTAATATCACAGATCTGTAGTGAAAAAGATATAAACAATCCATATTGGGCCAAGACGCTTTCGGATATGGGCGATGTGATATTTGTTTCGCAGGATGTTTTTGACGAAATGATGCAGTATTACAGCGAGGACAATATCAGCTACAGTGATTTCCTCATGCTGGATTACAGGCAGATCAACACGGAAAATGCCTCACTTTATGACGGTTATATGGAGCAGTTTAAGGATGCTGACAAGCTCTACAATGACAACATCCGTGATACGCTGGAGCGCTTTTTTACACAGCAGAAGACGATAAAGCTGATGCTTTGGGCGTTGGAGCTGCCGTGTCTTGTGCTTTTGATTTTATTTATAAGAATGATATCTGCACAGATACTTTCGCTCGAGGAAAATGACATACTTGTTTTAAGAAGCCGCGGTGCGACAAAATTACAGGTATTTATTTTGTACCTACAGCAGTCGGGAATAATAGCGTTTGCGGGCTGTGTACTTGGAATAGTACTCGGATATATAATGTGCCGGGCTGCCGCATCTACAGACGGATTTTTAAGATTTACGGCAAAGGATATAGGCACTTACAGATTTGTATGGCAGATGCTTGTCTATGCGGTGGCAGCGGCAGTTATCATGGTGCTGTTTATCACAGTTCCGGTGTGGAAAAAATCAAAGGATGCCATATCAGAGCGCAGCAGGGAACGAATATCAAAGAAAAAGCCACTTTGGGAGAAATGCTTTATAGACGTTATACTTTTGGCTCTGTCAGCATATCTGCTTTACAATTACAACAAGCAGAAGAGTACGCTTGCGATATCTGTTCTTGAGAACAGGAGCATAGATCCTGTCATGATACTGGACAATTCGCTTTTTATATTTGCAGCGGCACTTTTGTGCGTAAGACTTACCGGACTTATTATTCTGCTTGTGGACAGGCTCTTTAAAAAGCATTTTTCTCCGGCAATGTATGCATCATTTTTACAGCTGAAACGAACCAGATACAATCAGGGATTTCTGGCAGTATTTCTTATCATGACAGTGGCTGGCGGTATTTTTGACGCGAATATGGCGCGCACCATGAACAGCAATATGGAAAAACGGATCGTCTACAATGTGGGCTGTGATGCGATATACAACGAAGATTTCAGACTCAGGATACAGAAGAATAAAGATGGCTCTGTAAACTGGATGTATGACGAGCCTGATTTCGGTAAATACGAGTCGCTCAAAAATGAGGGCATCTGTGACGGTGTCACGCGTGTGCTTGAGGACGAGAGGGTAGACATTTCCGCAGGCAGTGGTTCGATTTCGGATGCATATCTTATGGCGATAAACACAAAAGAATTCGGTGAGACTGCGAAATTGCAGAGTGACCAAAATGATGATATTAATGACGCGCACTGGTTCAATTACCTGAATGAGCTGGCAAAAGAGCCGGACGGAGTCATCATTTCCTCAAATCTGGCAAAAGCTCTGGGACTTAAAGTTGGTGACAGCTTAAATTACTCAAGGTATGTACCGGAGGCTGTCGATGATGATCAGATCTACGCATCCGAGAATGCAAAGGTATGTGCCATAGTAAAAGGTTTTCCGGGCTACGAGCGTTACACCTATGAGACAGATGCAGACAAAAATGTGACCGAGCAGGAGAAATACCTGATCGTTGCAAATTATGCTACGGTTGTGGAAAAGTTCGGCATGACACCGTACAGTGTGTGGATGAACCTGTCAAAAGGAAAAACGGTGGATGATATATACAAAAATTTAACATCCGCGCAGCAGCTTATAGACGAGAATAAAAACTCAGCAACAGTGCAGATCACAAACGGTATGTTTACATTAAGTTTTATACTTTCACTGATAGTGTGCTCAGTAGGATTTTTGCTGTATTGGGTTATGACACTAAAACAGAGGGAGCTGCAGTTTGGTATATACCGCGCAATGGGAATGAGAATGAGAGAGGTAAAAGCAATGCTTTTAAACGAGCAGATATTTTTATCATTTCTGCCGCTTCTTGCGGGAGCAGGCATAGGTATAACTGCAACAGCGATGTTTGTAAGGCTCATATCGATCATATATCTGCCGCAGAAACACAATATCGGAGTAAATGTATATATTTATCAATCTGATATGCTGGAGCTTGCAGGAGTACTTTTCGTGGCTGTAGCCGTATGCTATGTGGTTATCAGCAGATTGCTTAAGAGTATGAAGATAGCACAGGCACTAAGGCTTGGAGAAGATAGTTAGCATGTAAAAAAAGAGGTCGTGACATATGGAAAATGCGATAATTGCTCAAAATATAAAAAGATATTTTAAGGCGGGAGATGGTACAACAGTCCACGCACTTGACGGAGTATCCATGGAGATAAAAAAAGGAACACTTGCCATCTTAAAAGGGCGTTCCGGCTCCGGAAAGACCACACTTCTTAATATCCTTAGTGCGCTTGATATGCTGACAGATGGAAGTGTGCAGTTTCTGGATAAAAACCTCGAGCAGATGACCGAGAAAGACCGGGAAATACTAAGGCGGTATGAGATGGGATTTGTATTCCAGTCTATAGCACTAATTCCCACGATGACGGCATATGAGAATGTGGAATTTGCCCTTAGACTTGCGAAAAATAAACGTCAGATACGGAAGAATTTGACTGATATGGATAATGACATTGGAGATGCAAAAAACGATGTGATAAATGAGAATACGCATGACAGAGTATCAGAGCTGCTGGAGCGTGTCGGACTCTCAAAACGCATGGATCATATGCCGGATCAGTTATCGGGAGGTGAGCAGCAGAGAGTTGCGATAGCGCGCGCTGTGGTTCATCGCCCGAAGGTGGTCTTTGCGGATGAGCCGACAGGAGCACTTGATACCGCTGCTGGATTTGAAGTCATGCGATTATTCCGTGAGTTGATAGACGATGAGGACATTACAATAGTTATGACCACGCATGATCCGAACCTGATGGAGCTGGGAGATGAAGTGTTTGAGCTTAGTGACGGCATAGTAATTTAAATTAAAAGGGGGAAAAGTAGATGATAAACTGCGATGGACTGGTAAAAATATATGAGACCGACGATAAAAAGGTGATGGCACTGGAGGGGCTTGACCTGACGGTGGAAACAGGGGAGATGCTTGCGATAATAGGAAAATCCGGCAGCGGAAAATCCACCCTTTTAAATATGATAGGAGGACTGGAAACACCAACGGCGGGAGTGCTCACTATTGACGGAAAAGACATTTCCACATATTCAGAAGCTGAAATGGTGAGATACCGCAGGGGCAAGGTGGGCTTTGTGTGGCAGAAAAGTGCCAAAAATCTGTTCCCATACCTGACTGTGCTGCAGAATGTCGAGGCAGTGATGATGTTTGAAAATTCAGGTAATACCGATAATTTAAAACACGGAGAAATTATAAAAAAACGCAAGGATAATAATAAAAGCTATGCCCTTAAACTGTTAAATGCAGTGGGATTACAGGAGCATAAGGATAAGCTTCCGGCTCAGCTATCGGGAGGAGAGCAGCAGCGCGCAGCGATAGCGGTGGCACTGGCAAATAAGCCGGACATACTGCTTGCGGATGAGCCCACCGGAGCTGTGGATACAAGGACTGCTGATACAATCTATGAGCTGTTTCATAAGCTGAACAAAGAGCTTGGTATAACCATCATCATAGTCACACACGATATGGCACTTGCAGGCCGTGTAGACCGCACAGTGCTTATATCTGACGGAAAGGTAAGTACGGAGAAATTGAAGAAACACCCTGCAATGGAATATACGGTTTTGGACAAGGCGCACAGGATAAAACTCACCGATGAGATGCTTGAGGCAGCGGGGATAGAGTCTAATAAGGTCAGGGTTGATGTGCAGGATGGAAGGCTTGTGATATCGCGGATTTAAGACATATTAAACGTTTAGTGTTATAGAGACACAAAATATATCATTTTCGTTTTTAACAGAGATAAAACCACTATTTCTATTTACACATTCTTTGACATTTTCAAGTCCATATCCGTGGATATCTCCGGCTTTTTTTACGGAAACCTGTGGAATAGGATTGGATATTTCATAAAGCAGCACATGATTTTTCTGGCGCAGCGTACATGAGATGGAGGGTTTGTGACCTGCCGGAAAAGCATCGCAGGCTTCTATTGCGTTATCCATAGTGTTTCCAATGATTATGTACAGGTCAACAGGCGAAATGTTGAGGTCAGTATCCAGCCATAGATTAAAGTTTATGGAGATTCCCAGACTGTCTGCTTTATTAGAGCCATAGTTTAGGATACCGTCAACAATGGAATTACCGGTATCAATCATTTGGTCAAGGCTTGAAAACTTTTTCTTTAAGGCAGAGAGCTGGCTTTCGGCTTGAGGTCGTGTTTTCGTAGAAACCAGATTTTCCATTGCCAGCATGTATTTTTTTATATCATGCCAAAGTGCGCGGGATTCGTCCTGACGAGCAATGATATCCTGATAGTAAAGCTCCTGTTTGGCAAGCTGCTCCTGTATACAGAGCTGATTTTTCTGTAATTCATAAGATTTCTTTACTATTTCCGTATATCCACAAACCACTATATTGATAACAAGCATACATATGGTGGTCATCACAAAGGTGGAGTATTTACCATTGTCAATAAAGGTAGTGTACTGGGCAAACAGAATAAATATGCTTGACAGATTGCAGAGCATGAGTGGTATGGCATGCAGTAGAGCCTTTGAATCAAATCGGGCATTGGTAAATAAAATAATTATGACCAGCAAAAACAGATGAATAATCTTGCTTGTGGTATTGTAGATAAGCCGTCCTTCACTTATTCCTAAAAGTTCATTTATTGAAATTCCAAGTCTGGAAAGTACAAACGCACCAATAACATCGGAAAACATCGACGTGACAAAAAATAATATAATAGTATAGGTGATTTGGAATATTTTGCATTTGAAGCAGAAAGTATAGCATAAAAACAAAAATAAGCTGATAATGACAAGCCGTATAAACATAGGTGTATATAGGGTTGAGAGCATTATGACCGCAAAGAGTGATATGCAAAATAGGATAATATATCTGCGGGAAGGGTATACAGGTCTAACCTCTTTATGAAAGAAGTAGAAAATAAGCAGGCATTCTATAATAATGGTATATACTTCAATTGGAAAATTCATTTGATGGTACCTCGTATCAAATTGTTAAAGCGCTCTTGGAAAATGGTCTGTTTTTTCCGCGAAAGTGGAATTTTGCAGCCGTCAGTCATAGTGACAGCAAGTGGTGTAAAGCTGTCCACATAATTCAAATTGATGCAATAACTTCTGTGAATCTGTACAAATGAAGGATATGAAAAAATGAAATCATATTTTCCATTGAATCCTTTATCTCCAATGTGGATGTATTTGCAAAATGAAAAATAATGTGCCGGTTCAGACTCTCAAAATATATGACATCGTTTATAGAAATCATTTTCTGAGTTGAACCACACGTTACCGCTGCCTTTTGCGGAAGAATCTCGTCAAGAGCCTCCCTGACAACACTTTGAAACATTGTAATCGTTATCGGTTTGCATAAAAATCGAAAAGCAATTCCATATCCTCGGACTGCATACTGCAGTGCGTTTGTCGTAAAAACTATTACGGGACGAGGAGAATATCCTGCTAAAATAGAGCCAATTTCAAAACCATTTGGCTTATCCATTTCTATATCAAGAAAAATTAAATCATAAAATTGGGATTTAAAAGCCTCAAGCAGGTCAGAGGCAGACAAGAAAGTAGAAATATTGTATGGTAATTTGCATGATTTGCAGTAATTGTAAAGTATATCAATATCTTGTTGTTCATCATCACAAATAGCAATATTCATAAAAATAATCCCCTTATCAAAACAATTAAGCTATGAAGATTATAAATTATAAATTTTGAATTTACAAGATTAATTTAGGTTTTTCAAATCATCCATCAGATTGAGAACAATATGTTTTTTGTCGATTGATAATTGTTTGGCATAGAGAGCTATCTGATTATCCAATTGCTGACTTTCAGAAGTACGTGTATCGGTGTCCCAAAACAATTCATTTGCGTCTATTTTGAGAGTATTGATTATTTTTGATAAAACAGAAAGTGAAATTTTGCTTTCACCACGTTCAATTTGACCAATAAATCCGCAGGAGCAGTCTGCATATTCACTTAATTGTTCTTGTGTTAGATTATTTTTCAAACGGTAGAAACGTATGATTTTTCCTATATGCTTTATGAATTCTGTATCCTGCATGATTTACCTGCCTTCATATTTAAACTATAGATATTGTAGGTAAAAAAATTAATATTTTGAATATAGTATTACTATCATTTTACGATAGTGATACTACTATATATGCAAAAGGTGTGTATATTTATGTCGTTAGTGCATGAGCTATTGTATATACAGTGATGTTGAGTAGAATTGAGAGTGTAAAGAATAAAAACAAAGGAGCAAAGAATTATGGTTAAAAAAGGTATAGTAAAATTTCAAAAATCGTTGCAACATTTACAATGGTACTTGCTGTTGTCTCTGTGAATGCAACATGTTTCTTTTTTTCACATCAGCCAGATATCCCAGACTCATTGAAAAAAAGAAATGATTAAGAAAGCAAGTACACTAATTGTTGAGTTTTGGATTAAAAATGCAATAATCAAGACTGATGATAAGGAATCATACTGCTATGGTATGGAATTGATTTTGTCTACATTAATAAATGTTGCTTTTATGGTTATATTATCATATTACGTTATAGGATATCCTATAGCATTTATTCCGTACATAGCAGTGTATACTCCGTTGAGGTTGACAGCTGGAGGATATCATGCACGTAGTCATCTTAAATGTATCTTGTATACGCAGATTACCTTTATTGTATTTGTGTTGTCTGCATTGGCATTGGGAAAAAAATATATATGGTGTTTGATGGTGCTATATATGGTAGCAGTGTTAACTGTACTGAGATTGGCTCCGGTTGAAGCAGAAA
>ULTA01006385.1_pt1 | contig 14376 bp, 21 predicted proteins | sample 1957181 | NCBI WGS metagenome assembly ULTA01 (sample SAMEA4835722, study PRJEB28245) | human gut metagenome | biome: gut microbiome; material: fecal sample | place: Denmark | collected 2008
GCAGGGCCACGCCGAACATCCGCGCCGTAAGACGCACGGAGCCGCCGCCGCGCTCCGCGTGCCGCCGCCTGTCGCCAAGGTAGAAGCAGAGCATCAGCCCCAGCGAGAGCATATCCGCCGCCGTGACGCCGGAGGCTACCGCCGCACAGCTGCGCTCTATGTCGCCCTCGGGCGCGCGCCCGAGGAAGAGCACGACGAGCCCCGCGCAGGCCAGCTGCTCCAGCAGATGAACGAGCGAGGGCTTCCAAATGCGCCCGCAGGCTGTGAAATAGCCCGAGAGCACGGAGGAGAGCGCGATGAAGGGCAGGCCGAAGGCGAGGATGCGCAGGCTCATTACCGTCCTGGCGTCGCCTATCCACAGAAAACCGATGGGCTCGGCAAAGAGGTAGAGTATCACGCAGGCCGCCGCGCCGAAGACCAGGCTGTAGGCCGCGCAGCGGCTCATCGCCCCGCCGACCCCGCCGCCGCGCCCGAGACCGATCTCCTCCGCCACGAGCCTGGTGACTGCGAAGCGTATGCCGCTGATGGCGAAGGTCGTGGCCAGCAGCTCCACGCTCATGACGAGCTGGTAGAGCCCTATGCCCGCCGCGCCTATGCGCCCGGCCAGCCAGGCCTGGAAGACCATACCTATGCAGCGCATGAGCAGCGAAGCCCCGGTCAGCAGCGCCGTATTCACGATTAGCCGCTTTTTCATAAAAAGAAACCCCCGCTTGTACTCATATGAGTATATGCGGGGATGTCTCTCAGTTGAACCTGCCTCCGGAGCGGGCGATGAGCTCTTCTGCCCGGCCGCGCAGCTGCGCGTTTTCCGGCGAGCGGAGGCCGGGGTCGGCCCGGAGCAGCGCCTGAGCCGCGGCCTGTGCGGATTTCAGGACGTTCATGTCCGCGCCGAGGTCCGCGATGTGCAGCTCCGGCAGGCCGTGCTGACGGGAGCCGAAAAAGTCGCCCGGGCCGCGCAGGCGCAGGTCCTCCTCGGCTATCCTGAAGCCGTCGGAGATGTGCGTCATGGCCGAGAGCCTCGCGCGCGCCTCATCCCCCTTGGCGTCCGAGACGAGGATGCACCAGCTCTTGTGCTTGCCGCGCCCGACGCGCCCGCGCAGCTGGTGGAGCTGGGAGAGCCCGAAGCGCTCCGCGTTCTCAATGACCATGAGCGCCGCGTTGGGCACGTCCACGCCGACTTCTATGACCGTCGTGGAGACGAGAACGTCAGTTTCCCCGACGGCGAAGGCGGCCATGACGGCGTCCTTGTCCCTGGCTTTCATCTTGCCGTGGATGCAGGCGATTTTGAGCTCCGGCAGGGCGCGGCGCAGCTCCTCGGCGTGTTCCTCGGCGGATTTCAGCTCGTCCGCGCCCTCCTCGTCGTCCTCTATGCGCGGGCAAACGACGAAGGCCTGCCGCCCCTCGCCCGCGAGCTTGGCTATGAAGCCGTTCAGCCTCTCGCGGTAGCTGCTGTCCACGGCAAAGGTGTCCACCTTCTGCCTGCCCGGGGGCAGCTCGTCTATGAGGGAGACGTCCAGCTCCCCGTAGATGATGAGCGCCAGCGTGCGCGGGATGGGCGTTGCGGACATCACGAGGATGTGGGGCTGCGCGCCCTTGGCCGCGAGCTCCGACCTCTGCTGGACGCCGAAGCGGTGCTGCTCGTCCGTGACGACAAGGGCGAGGTCCTTGAATTCAACGCCCTCGGAGAGCAGGGCGTGCGTTCCTATGCACAAATCCACCTCGCCAGAGGCAAGGCCGGCGAGCACGGCGCGCTTTTCAGCGGCGCGCATGGAGCCCGTGAGCTTTGCGACTCTCAGCCCGAAGGGCGCGAGAAAGCCGGAGAGAGTGGCGAAGTGCTGCTCGGCGAGTATCTCCGTCGGGGCCATGAAGGCCGACTGCGCCCCGGACTGGGCCGCATACCAGACACAGGCCGCGGCGACGAGGGTCTTGCCGCTGCCGACGTCGCCCTGGACGAGCCTGTTCATGAGCCTGCCGGAGCACATGTCCTCGACGGCCTCGCCTATGGCCCGCAGCTGCGCGCCCGTGGGCGTGAAGGGCAGGGTGGAGGTGAAGTCGGAGAGCTCCGCGCGCCGGAGCTTTGCGCCGCGGACCTTACCCCTGCCGCCGCGCAGCAGGCCGAGAGCGCAGACAAGGACGAAAAGCTCTTCGAAAACCAGCCTCCGCCGCGCCAGCTCCAGGGCGCGGAAGTCCTTGGGGAAGTGGATGTTTTCGTAGGCATAGCGCGCCGTGCACAGCCCGTGGTCGAGGGCCGTGTCCCCGGGAAGGTAGTCGGGCAGGCAGCCCGCGCAGGCCGTAAGCGCGCTCCGGACACAGTGTATGAGCACCTTCTGGCTGAGCCCCGCCGTCAGGCGGTAGACGGGCATGATGCGCCCCGTGGCATTGGAGGCCCCTTCGGGTTCAAAGAGGGGGTTTGCCATGCTCCGCAGGCCGTTCTGCACCGAGACGCGGCCGAAAAAGACGAGGCTCTGTCCGCGGTGCAGCTGGCTGCGGACATAGGCGCGGTTGAAGAAGTTTATAAACAGCGTCCCCGTCTCGTCCACTGCGCGGAGCTTCACCATCTCCATGCCGCCGCGGATGCGCACAAGCTGAGGCTCCTCGGCTACCATGGCGCGCACGCAGACGCTCTCGCCGTCTTCGAGGGCGGCGATGGGCTTGAAGCTGCTCCTGTCCTCATAGGCGCGCGGGAAGTATGAGACAAGACCGGCGAGGTCGCGGATGCCCAGCTTTTCAAGACTGCGCGCCCTCGCCTCGCCTATACCCTTGATATATCTGATGTCCGTGTCGAGCTGCATCAGTCGAACCTCGCTTTGAATCTCCACAGCCTGTCCCTGTCAGCTTCGTCCGCATAGGCTATGCCCACACGTTTGTCTGTAGTTATGTAAACCTTTCTCCCCTCGTCCTCAATGCGCAGCAGGCTGGAGGAGGCAATGTCGGCGCCGTTGAACTCGCCCGTGATGTCCAGCCTCTTTGTGAGCTTTCCGGGGCCTTCAAAGCCGAGACAGGCGCGGATTAGCACGCCCTGAGGGAAGTCCTCGGGGCCTGTTATGACGTTTAGGAGCCAGTGGATGCCGTAGCAGAGGTAGACGTAGACGGCCCCGCCGGGGCGGTAGAGCATCTCGGTGCGCTTCGTGCGGCCGCGGTGCGCGTGGCAGGCTGTGTCCTCCTCGCCGCGGTAGACTTCGGTCTCGGTGATGAGGAGGCGGCGCTCGCTGCCGTCGGGATAGCTGCGCACCAGGGCCTTGCCGAGCAGCTCGGGCGCGACATCGAGCGCGTCACGGGAGAAAAATCCGCTGCCAAGTCTCATCGTCTTGAAAGGGATTCGACAGAGTAGTCGTTGTTGCTGAGGGTGAAGCTGTCGCGCACCCCTTCGGAGACTACTATGCGCTGGTCGTCAGTGATGAGTATTATTTCAAAGCCGCTGTTGTTTTTGTAGAATTTTTTGGCGTCGTCCTCACCCATTACGCACAGCGCGGTGGAAAGCGCGTCGGCGTAGGTCCCGTTCTCGCAGATGACGGTGGCGGAGAGCAGTCCGTTTTCGACGGGGAAGCCGTCGGAGGGGTCGATTATGTGCGTCCAGCGGTTGCCGTCGCCGTCCACGAAGTAGCGGAGATAGCCGCCGGAGGTGACGACGGCGGTGTCCTCACCGATGTCGAGCAGGGCGAGGTAGTTACCTGTGTTTACGGGGTCCTGGAGGGCGACTATCCAGTCAGAGCCGTCGGGCTTGGTGCCGAGGGTCTGGACGGTGCCGCCGAAGGAGACGATGCCGCTTTCGACTCCGGCCTGCCGGAGGGCGCGCACGGCGTACATTGCGGCGCAGCCTCGCGCGACGGAGGCGAAGGTGAGTTCCATGCCGGCCGGCATGGTGAGCAGATATGAGTCCGTGCCCGCCATCGCGGAGATAGATACGGAGGATAAACCGACCTTTTGCAGCAGGCTCTCGATCTCAGCCTCTGAGGGGACAGTGTAGCGCCCGTCCACAAAGCCCCAGGCCTTGACGAGTGGGTAGACGCTCAAATCGAGCGCGCCTTCTGTGGCGGTGTAGACCTCCATGGCGGTCTGGCACATCTCCGCTACCTGGCCGGTGACGACGACGCCCTCGCCGCCGGAGTGGTTTATGTTATAGAGGGTACTGTCCTCGCGTTCGGGGTCGAGGGCGGAGTCGATAGAGCTGATGACGGAGGCGGCGGCCTTGAGCCCTGCCTCGGCATTTTTGCCGTAGGCCTTGAGCGAGACGGAGGAATTCATGGCAAAGAGCTGTTTCTCCACAGCCTCCACCTGACCGCAGGCCGAAAGAGAGAGCGCGCAGCCCAAGGCGAGCAGCGCGGCGATGAATTTTCTGAAAGTCTTCATACGCGCGAACCTCTGTGAGAAATTGCTTTTTTAAGAGTATAGCACAAGGCGCGGAAATAGGCAAACTTAACTATTTACTTTGCGGAGCTGATTTGCTATAATGCATTGGTAAACGCGCCCGTAGCTCAGCTGGATAGAGTGTCAGACTCCGACTCTGAAGGTCGTGGGTTCGAATCCCGTCGGGCGTACCACAAAAAACCGCTTGTTTCGTTTGAAACAGGCGGTTTTTCTTACTTTTTGGGCTATTTGGATTTTCACGCGGAGCGAGAAGTTCAACAAAAGTTCAACTCGCCTCCAAAATTCAACCGGTTTGAGCCTTTTTGAAGTAGATATCCGAGAGCATGTCGGCGCTCTGGGCGTCTGCCTGAGCTATGACGTGCGCGTATATGTCTGAGGTCGTGCTGACCTGCGCGTGGCCGAGGCGCTTTGATATGCTCACGCTGTCCATGCCGCCGAAGTAGAGCATTGAGGCCATCGTGTGCCGGAAGGCGTGGGGGTTTATGTGCGGCAGGCCGTGGCGCTTGGAGAAGCGGTCAAGCCATGTCGTCACGCTGTCCGGGTGCATCGGCGCGCCGTCGTCCCGCGTGAACACATAGCCGCGATCCTGATAATACTCGCCGAGCCGGAACCGCTCCTCAAGCTGCCAGACACGGTAATCCTTCAGCATGGAGATGGTCTCCGGCGGTATGGCAACATAGCGCTCGCTGGACTTGGTTTTCGGCCTGCCCTCATAAACGCCCTTGTCGGGGGTGTATGAGATACTGCGGCAGATGAACACCCGCGAGCGGGCAGAGTCCACATCCTCCCACTTCAGGCCGAGCACCTCTCCACGCCTTGCACCTGTAATCATAAGCAGGTGTACAAGCGCCTGCCATTTGAGCGGCTCGGTCCTGAGCGCGGCGTTTATCGCATCTATGTCGGCTGGCTGCAAGTAGTTTGCCTCTTTCCGCTCCGCCCGCGGGGGCTCGGCGCGGGAGGCGGCGTTGAAGGGGACGAGCCCCTCTTTGACCGCCTGAGCGAGCACGATCGAAATAAACCGGTGATAGCGCAGCACGCTTTTTGCACTCAGTCCGCCGCCTGTGCGCTTGTTCTGCCCCGGCTGCATGAGTTTGCCGTAAAACTCGTTCAGGTGGTGCGCCTGCAGGTCGCGCAGTTTTATGTGGCCCAGCTCGGGGTATATGCGCTCGGTCATGTTGCGGTAGTCAACTATGGTCTTGTGTGCGTCGCCGCGCTGCTCCTTCAGGCCGAGGACATACTCGGCGTACTGCTCGAAGGTCTGGCGGGTATCAGAAGCCAAGCCCTCCCGACACAGCTTTTCAAAGGTCGCGGCGAAAGCCTCGGCCTTTTTTCGCGCGGTCTTTTCGCTCCACGTCGGCGCGACGTCGAAGGTCGCCGTCCACGGCTTGAGCTGCCTCCCATCCGCCCCACGCCCGCGAAAAACGCGGATGGAGTACGAGACCAGCTTGCCGGACTTGTCCCGGCGGGGTTGGAGGTTAGCCATTGCCGCGGGCCTCCTCTCCGCTTCGAACGCGCTCCAAATTGGCGAGAATGGCGTTCCGTACCGACGCATCGTTGTACTCACCAGAATCGTCCGAGAGTTCCCTGTTCGCCGCGTCCAGAAGCTCATGATAATTCTCGCGCTTCAGCAACTCGTCCAGCATATAGGTAAAAGCCCGCTCGGTGTCATAGCGCTTGCGCGAGACTGCTTCATCCAGCTCATCTGGCCCGTTTTCACCGATTAGTGCATCTCCGTTCACTAGCCTCTTAAACTCTAAGATAGCTGTGTTTGCCTTATCTACAAAGGCGAGAAGTTCAGCGGCTAGAAAAGCCGAATTGTCCAGCTCGGTAAGCAGGCCTATAAGTTCACGGAAAGTGCGGCCGAATATAGAATCCGAGTGAATGAGATTCACAGCTCTCTCCGGGAGCTTTGTATACTCCACGGCCGCCCGAGCGTCCGCATTCGTGCTCTGCGTATCCGTCAAGCCCAATAAGTAATCCGTGGACACGCCGCATTTTTCGGCAATCTGTTTTAACATCATCGCATCCGGAATTCTGTCCCCGTTGTAGTAAAATCCCACGGTTTGGCGAGAAATACCGAGGAACTTTGCAAACTCAGTGTTATCTCGCTTGCCGCGCAGCTCCCGAAAGCGCTTTGTAAACTGTGGGAAGCGCCATTCGTTGGGATTCATTTATTAACACCCCCTGTATTATATGCGCGCCTTGTGTACATTGGTGTTGAAATGTTTTGCCATGTCATTGACGCTCTTGCTGTTAACGCATATAATTATATCAGACGACAAGTGAAGCGTCAACAACAATTTTTTGGAGGTGCAAAATGCAGAATCAGGACATCAGACGAGCGGCGGCAGGAGCAGGAGTAAAGCTCTGGCAAATTGCCGAGGCTATGCACATGGCAGATAGCAGCCTGTCGCGCAAGCTCAGACGTGAGCTGCCGCCCGAGGAAAAGGCACGGGTATTCGCAGTGATACGCGAGCTTTCCGGGGAGGTGGCACAGTGAACGAAGCCCCGCGCATGGTATCGATACGAGAGGCGGCGCGGCTCGGGCCGCTCAGCGAGTACACGCTCCGGTTGCTCGAGAAGCAGAAGAAGCTGCCGTGCATTTACGCAGGCCGAAAATGTCTCATCAACTACGAGCGGCTGCTCGAAATGTTGGGAGGGCTTGGCGCATGAGCAGATACGACAAAACCCGCCCCGGTGCGGCAACACCAAAGCGGGTAGAGGACACACGGGTGCATAACAGCGCGGCCACGTCGTCCACAAATCAGTTTACCACAGCCGCCCCGGGAGGTCAACGCTCGATAGCCGAGCTGCTCGCCGTCGGCGCGGAGAACGGACTCACGAGCCGACAACTGTCCCAGCTAACGGGACTTGACACGCGGACTATACAGGCACGCATATCCGCCGAGCGGCTGAGCGGTGTGCCGATATGCTCGGACACACTCAATGGCTTCTATATGCCCTCAAACGACGAGGAGAAGGCGCGCTGTATACGTTCGCTGCGACGCCGCGGCATTGAGATACTGCGCGTTGCAGAGGCTATGAACAGAATCCCCGGTGATGGACAGATGGAGCTTGATTACAATGAGTAAACGTCCGGGATTTATGTTTTATTTCGACGAAGCAGCGGCGTTTGAGCGGGTCAGCGACTCAGAGGCCGGCGTGCTCATTAAAGCGATGATAGCATATTGTCGAACGGGCGAGTTGCTGCCGCTTGAAGGTACAGCCTCTATCATATTCGATATAATTCGTCCAAAGCTCGACAGAGATGCGGTAAAGTACAACGAGCAAATCATGAAACGAAAATACGGCGGCTACATCAAAGCCTGCCGAGACCGTGGTGATGAGCCGCTGAGCTTTGAGAGTTGGAGGGATGGTTTGCAAGTGCATGAGCAAGCATGTGCATGCACCAGCATGCAAACAATAACCCCAACCGCAACCGCATCTAAAACCACAACATCAACCGCAACAGAATCTACATACACAAAAACAGACGCAGCTATCAGTAGCAAAGACAGTGGGAAAGAGAATGACGGGGGCAACCGGTTGACACCAGATGAGTTTGAAAAGGCTCGCCAAAGCAAGATAAATATGTTGCTTGAGTATGGTAATAAGAAGTTGCGGCCTTAGGAGTGAGCAGACACGCACAAAGCGTCGGGTTCGAAAAAAAGCTACGGCTTTATGGAGGAGTGAACGGAGATGACAAAAGAGCAGTGCCGGGGCGCGCGTGAGAGGCTCCGCCAACACAGAGCGCAGTGCGCAGCGCTGGAAACTATTCCGGACGAGATACGGCGTCTTGATCTGGCGCTGACTTCAGCGCGCACGTCGCGCATAGATAGGATGCCCGGCGGCAGAGACGAGGACCGCATAGAGAGCCTCATACAGCGCAGGGACAATCTTCGGCTCCAGCTGGAGATGACCGAGCTAGACGTCAGCATCGTCAGGCACGCGCTGGACTCGCTCACTACCGACGAGCGGCACGTGCTCGAGGTCATGCATATTACGCGACAGCGCGGCGCTGTGGAGCGGCTAAGGGCTGAATACTATTATGCCGACTCGCGCAGCGTGTACAAGCGCGAGGCTCGAGCGTTGGAGCACTTTGCCGCGGCCATATACGGCGGTACCCCTATAAAACCGTGTTTCAGGAGGTGACCACATGGGGACAATATCACAGCGCAAGGGACGGGCGGGGGAGCTGGAGCTTGCCCGCATACTACAGAACCACGGCTATGACGTACACGCGGGCGTGTCCCGCTCCTTCGGCTCGGAGCCGGATTTGACCGGGCTTCCGGGCGTACATATCGAGTGCAAGCGCGTTGAACGGCTCAACGTGCCTGAGGCAATGGCACAGGCCGCGAGGGATTCAGAGCGCTTCCATGACGGCGCGCCCGCCGTGTTCCACCGGCGCAGCCGTGAGCCGTGGCTTGTGACCATGCGGCTTGACGACTGGCTGAAGTTGTATGGGAACGAATAGCGCCGCGTTTTTCCGCAAGCCGAGAGCGAAGCAAGACGATCTCCCCCAAACAGCTGCAAGACAGGTGCGATAATAACAAGTGCCATTTTTGCTATATTGCGAAATAGCAAATGCAAGGAACAACGAGGGAACTCCGAGCGATCCGTGAGGAAGCCGTGAGGAAGCCGCGAAAATTCCAAAGCTTTTTTCCCAAAAAGGGGCCGCAAGCGCGGCCCCTTAGCTTTGTACTCGTCTCGCGCGCTCCTCGCGGATACCGTGGACCCGCCCTGCGTTATATACAGCTTGAAGGAACTCGACAAGGTTGTCGCCATCTCCTTTTACGGGTCTGGCTCCGAACACGTCCATCATCCCGCGGAGAAACTCGCGTCTGTCAGGCGACCCCTCACGCAGGCGGCAGGCCTCAACGACCTGTGCGTTTACTCCGCCGCTCATGCTACGCAGAAGCGCCTCGTGACGCTTTCACGGCTGAATCTGGCAGCTACGTCCGGCAGGGCCGTTTTGAGGGCGCTCACGTCGAGTTTAACAGCCTTGACGGTTTTCCATGTGACTTTGTACTCCCCGGCCCGCAACTCCTCTGCGTCGCCCATAGCGGCCTTGAGCGCGTCCTTGATGGCGTCGGCCTCGGCCTGCGCTTCGTCGATGATGGCTTGCAGCTCCCGCAGCTCGCGACACTTCGCGGCGATGTCGTTTGTGCTCATGTGTGTACCTCCTCATTTTGGGAGAGAGCCGGGAGGCCTTGCGCGCGCCTCGGTGGGTCGTCTTATCGCATCCCGCCCCGGTCTGACCTTGCGTTCTTGTTTCAGCTCTCGCTTACTTCGTCCGCCTTGTCTCTCCCTTGCTGTGATTGTATTTTACTATATTTACGGGAATATATCAATAGACGGAATAGACATATTTACGGGAATATATTTGTCGATTATTTCTATTTACGGGAGTAGATTTGTGAGGTATAATATAGCTACAATGGGAGGAGAGGGCAAAGTTTTTGCCGCTCCCGGAAGGAGTGGAGTGCATGGCGGTGTCGAAGGCGCAGCAGCGCGCCGTACACAAATACGTCAAGGACAATTATGACCGGATAGAGTTGACGGTGCCGAAGGGACGCAAGGCCGAGCTGAAGGCGCTTGCAGACAGCCGAGGGCAAAGCGTCAACGCCTTTGTGAACGAGGCCATAGACGCTGCTGTGAGCGGTGTAGCGGTTCAGGTGGGCGGCGCACTGCTCACGGCCAAAGCGCTCACCGAGGCCCGCAGCGCCGCCGAGAGCGCCGGGGAGACCGTGGAGGTGTTCATAGAGCGCGCCATAGAGACGCAGGCCGCCCGGGACAAACGGGCGCGGGACTTGCACCTTGACAGATAATTAGAATATAATTATAATATAACTATGGAAACGATAAGGTTTGAATGGGACGAAAATAAGAATACTATCAATAAGCGCAAGCACAAAATATCCTTTGAGGAAGCTCAGACGGTTTTCTACGATGCTGAGGCGCTGGTGATACCGGATCCCGAGCACTCACAGGATGAAGAGCGGTTTATCATTCTCGGTATGAGCCGCCAGGCGAATCTGCTTGTAGTCTGTCATTGCTACAGGGAGTCAGAAACGGTTATACGCATTATATCAGCTCGAAAGGCGACCCGAAACGAGTCCGTGCAGTATCAAGGATGGGAGTGATTAACATGATGGATGAATACGACTTCACCAACGCGGTTAAGAATCCGTACACCAAGAAGCTTAAAAAGCAGATAACGATAAATATCGACAGCGACACTATCGACTATTTCAAGGAACAGTCGAACAGTTCGGGTATCCCGTATCAGACTCTTATCAATCTGTATCTTGCTGACTGCGCGCAGAATAAGAAGAAACTGAATATAGCGTGGAGCTGAAAGCAAAGCGGGCCGGGAGCTTATCTCCCGGCCCCTTTTTTTAGTTCAACAAAAGTTCAACTACTACCCGAAAAGTTCAACTAAAATACGTCACGTTCCAAAACGTACCATTAGAAAAAAGCTAGCAATCATGCGGCTTTGCGGTGTTTTACGAGACGCTGCAAAACGGTAAAATTATAACTCCGACTCTGAAGGTCGTGGGTTCGAATCCCGTCGGGCGTACCAGAGGCGAGGGGCCGGAGCCGGAGCGCTCCGGCCTTTCCCGTATTTTCGGCCGGTCGCTGCCAGGAGTGAAAGAGGGAGGAAAACGATGCAAAAGGTGGTCTACATCAGCAACAGCCGCGATTTGGCAGAAGAGACGGACGTCAACGAAAACAAGTATCTTGCCCGCATCAACAAGCTGCTGGAGGACGGCTGGACCGTCGCCCAGATGAACACGCAGACCGTGGACGTTGACCCCAGGCTTGATGGCTGCCTCCACAAGGAGACGCTGGTCTCCTTTGTCATACTCGAAAAAAACCAATAGAGCGCACACGCGTCAAGGCCGGAGCAAGGAGAGCTTGCCCCGGCCTTTTTGCGCACTCAGGTCTCAGTACCCGCCCTTTTCTCCCCCCGGCTGGCCGTAGGAGGCGAAGCGGCGGCGGACGGCGGCCATCTGGCCGTCGCTGAGGACGCGCGGGCTGCCTATGCACAGCGCGCGGTACTGGAGCTCCGCCGTGTATTCCAGGTTCACCGCCAGGCTGAAGGCCGCGCCTATGTCGCCGCCCAGGGCCACAAGGCCGTGGTTCGACAGCAGCACCGCCCGGCCCTCGCCGCAGGTCTCGACGGCGGCCTCGGCCAGCTCCGGCGTGCCGAAGGTGCAGTAGGGAGCGCAGGGCACGGCGTTCACTCCCGCGTCCGCCATAGCGTAGTGTACCGCGCGGATGGGCTCGCCCAGCACGGCGAAGGTCGTGCAGTACACAGAGTGCGTGTGCACCACCGCCCGCACCTCGGGCTTCGCCCGGTAGAAGGCCGCGTGCAGGCCCCATTCGCTCGAAGGCCGCCGCGTGCTGTCCACGCTCCGGCCTTCCGTATCCAGGACGACGACATCCTCCGCCCGGGTGGCGAAGTAATCCATGCCGGAGGGGCTTATGGCCATGAGGCCGCTCCCCGGTTCAAATATGCTGATGTTTCCGCTGGTGCCGGGGCAGAGGCCCGCGGCGCTCAGCTTCCTGCCGTATTCGGCCACGAGCTCCCGCTCCGCCGCCATAAGCATCTGAGACCACCTCCAAAGCAATTTGTATACTGACTAATATCACAGTCCGCCGCCCAGGGCAAGGGGCGGCGAAAAAATTTTTCCCCGCCCCTCTTGACACGCAGCGGAGGCCGTGGTATATTGCAGCCACAGTTAGTTAATTAGTCAAGTAACTAACCGACACACCAGGAGGTGAGCCAATGGCAGGCTTTGATGAGTCCAGACCGATCTTCCTCCAGCTTGCGGAGATGTTGGAGGACGGGATAATTTCCGGCGCGTTTCCGGAGGAGGGGCAGATACCCTCCATCACGGAATACTCCGCCGCGCTGAAGATCAATCCCGCAACGGCGCTCAAGGGCATCAACCTGCTCGTGGAGGAAGGCCTCATCTACAAGAAGAGGGGCGTAGGCATGTTCGTCTCCACCGGCGCAAGAGAAAAGCTGCTGCAAAAGCGGCGCGAGAGTTTTTATGTAAACCTGGCAAAGCCCACGGCGAAGGAGGCCAGAGCGCTGGGTCTCTCGCTTGCGGAGCTTCAGAAAATGATGGAAAGAGGATATAACGATGGCGATTGAGCTGAAAAACATATCCAAAAGTTTTGGCGGCGTCCATGCGCTCTCAGACGTGAGCCTGACTTTCGGCGGCGGGAAGATATACGGCCTGCTGGGCCCTAACGGCGCGGGCAAGACGACGCTGCTGAACATAATAACGAACCGCCTCTACGCTGACAGCGGCGAGGTGACGATAGACGGCGAGGCTGCGCCGGGGCGCGACAGGGCGCTGGGCAAGGTGTACATGATGGCCGAGCAGAACCTGTTCCCGGAGAGCATGAAGGTGAAGGGCGCGCTTAAGGTGACGGCGGACTTCCTGCCGAGTTTCGACCTGGAGCTGGCGATGTCGCTGGCGAAGAAGTTCGACCTGCCCCTGAGCAAGAAGGTCAAGGCCCTCTCGACGGGCTATTCGAGCATCCTGCGCCTGGTGCTGGCGCTCTCGGCGGGGACGCCCTACGTCATCTTCGACGAGCCTGTGCTGGGCCTGGACGCGCAGCACAGGGACATATTCTACCGGCTGCTGATGGAGCACTGCGGCGGGGGAGAACAGACGGTCATCCTCTCGACGCACCTCATCCAGGAGGCTGCGCAGCTCATAGAGCACGCGGTCATCATAAAGGGCGGCAAGATCCTGCGCGACGCCTCGGCTGAGGCTCTGACGGGCGCTGCGCACACGGTGACGGGCCCTGCGGGCCTCGTGGACGGCTACACGGCGGGCCGCAAGCTCCTGAGCGAGACGGCCATAGGCGGCCTCAAGACCGCCTGCGTCGAGGGCGAGCCCGACGCGCGCATCCCCGCGGGCCTTGAGATAAGCCCGATGGGCCTGCAGGACTATTTTATAAATCTCATGAACGAGGAGGATGTAAAATGAACTTCCTGCCGATCTTCAAATACCGGCTCAAAGACGACATGAAGGCTGTGGGCGTGTTCCTGATAGTCACGCTGCTTTGCATGGTGCTCGTTGTCTATGGCATAATGATCATGGTATCTGAGATAAATGACCGGGTAGTGTCGAATTTCTCGATGGCCCTGACGGTGTTTTCTTTTGTGATAGGGATAGTCACCGTGCGTGAGGATTTGAGGCTGGGCATCCAGAACGGCGTCTCGCGCGGTACCAGCCTTGCGGCCTGCTTTACGGCCAATGTCGTGGCGTCTTTGGCGGCGGCGCTGGGAGTGACGTTCGTAGAATGGCTTTCGGCGGCCACGCAGGAAGCGACAAATGCGACGCTGGTGAGCTTTTATGCCATGATATACGGCGAGGACCTGAGCCTGTCCGGCCAGCTGAGGAGCTTTCTGCTGAGCTTTGTGTGGAGCGGCTCGGCTGTGTTCGTGGGCAGCTTCCTGTCGCTGCTGTACTGGCGGCTCACGAAGCTGTGGCGCTGGATAGTGTCCCTGGGCATGGGCGCGGCGCTCATCCTGCTGCTGAACGCCGCAGTGATAAGCGGCGGGTTCATGGACAAAGTGCTGGCTTTCCTCCGCTGGCTGGGCGCGGCCCCGCTGAACCTGTGCCTGTTTCTCATCGGCGTGGCAGTCATGTTCGCCGTCTTCGACTGGCTCCTGACCCGCCGCGCCCCCATCACCGCCGCGACGGCGTGAAAAAAGGGTAGATAAACGATACAACAAAGAATCCGTCGTAGGGGCGGGGTTCCACCCCGCCCTGACGCTGGATTACTGCCGGCCCCACGTCGCCGCAGCTGCCCTGTAGGGGACGGCGTCCTCGACGTCCCGCCGCTGCGGTTTCCGCCGACCTCACCGCGTTTCGCCGCCCACCGCCCGGGCGTGTGATGATCTCACGGCATATTATGCGGAGCACGGCCCGTTTCCCATCCGCCGTAGGGGTCGGCGTCCCCGACGACCCTTTCCTTCGT
>ULTA01029488.1_pt1 | contig 14375 bp, 17 predicted proteins | sample 1957181 | NCBI WGS metagenome assembly ULTA01 (sample SAMEA4835722, study PRJEB28245) | human gut metagenome | biome: gut microbiome; material: fecal sample | place: Denmark | collected 2008
ATTGTCTTGTTATTAAGTTAATCTAAAACTACCGTTGCCCATGAGCCGCAATGAGTTTGATTTTACTCGTCGAAGTTCCGGTGCCGCCACCGTAATTTGTATGGTTCGGTAAATTGACGTATTCTCGGTCGGGATAACGTGGATTTTGCTGATACCTGTCCGATTGACTGTGAGGCTTCCGTCGGGTTGAACCGAAACGGCATTATCATCGCCGAGAAACAGCACATTGCGTCCCGTGTTCGTCGGGAGCAGTTCGTATGTTATACGTCTCGGCACGGTGTTTCGGAATGTTATGCGAGGCGGATAGTCGAGGTTCATGCCTGTCGGAATCATTTTGTACTGCCCGACGAGCGATTCTTCCAATTCCTCCAACCTTACGATTGTGGCTCGTGCTTCCTCTGCGGTCTCCCCGGCGAGATTTGCGGCGTTGTCGGCGGCTGTGGCCTTTTGGTCTGCGAGGGCGGCTTTGGAATTGGCGGTGTTCGCTGCTGTCGTTGCTGCCCTGGCAGCTTTGGCCGCTGCATCGGCTTTTGTGTTCGCATTTTTGGCTGCCGTGTCTGCTGCTGTTGCTTTATCCGTAGCATTTTTAGCGGCTGTATTGGCCGCCTCCGTTGCGGTATTGGCATTTTTTGTGGCTGTTTTTGCCGCTTCTGTCGCCGTCTCTGCGGCTGTTTTGGCTTTGTTGGCCGCCGTAGCAGCGTCGTTGGCCTTATCCGCTGCGGTTTTCAGAAACTCCAAACTCACTTTGACGCTCTTATTCAGGGCGTTTACCCCTATGGTATATAATCCGACAAGGGTATCGGCCAAAGGCAATGCGCTGATTTTTATTTTCTTGACACCCATATTGTTATTGTTTTATTTCTGTTAAATCAATCGCAAAATCACCCTCCTCCGTTATAATCCATTCTCCGGATTCGGCTGCGAGGAGGTAATGTTCATCTTCAACTCGGAACGACGTAAAGACCAGCGTAATGGTAAATTTCAGCCAAATTTTCCCTGACGCATAGAACTCCGAAACTGAACCGCTTTTGTAATGACACGGATATTCCAACCCTGTCGCATCGACGTATAACAACCGTTCGTCGGGGCGTGCCAAGTCGTACAGGAAAGCGTCATAATTGCGCCATAATTCGGTTTGTGTAGCCGCCCGCATGAGGCAAGTTACCTTGACCTCTTTTGTCTTGAATGTAACACGTTCCCCGTCGTATATTGCGCCGCCTTGTGTCCCTATGTTGCGGAGCAAGTTTTGTTTCACGGCGGGATATTTCTCTATCTCGGATAGCGTTCCCTCCAAAACACGTATGCCATAATCCGTCAACTTACGCCCGTCGAGTTCATAATCTCCGTAGGGAGGAACCGTGCTTGCCGGAGCGGTATAGGTGTAGCCGTCCAACGGAAAATCATCAGCGAGGCGAAGCGTAACAAAACCGAGGAACAGAGCGGTATCGAGATTCGTATGTGATACCATGCGGAGGCGGTAAGTACGCCCGATTTCCTTGAAATTGAACGTGTGGTAGGCTTTGTCGGACAACAATTCTATAAAGCCCCCGAAGCGGTAATTATCACCTGTAAATACGAACTTCATGGAAAATTCTTTGGTGTCCAATACCGGAGCGGATAAGTCTGCCTCGATGCCGTCCTCCTCCTGCCAATCATTGCTCTTGACGGATTTCAATGACGGAAAGGCCACAAGCTCGTTGTAGCCGTCCTCCTGCACGAAAACACCGTATTCCGTGAAAGCGTCTTCCCCGTCTATGTAAAACCTATCCGTCATAAAATCATCGCCCTGTCTGTTGCTTTTTTGATAACTTGACACCCGTGTTCGCCTGATACGAAAACCACAGCCCACGCCGAGGCCTGAATCGAGGCTTGCGCTCCGTGCATTAAAATCACCTCGTGGCGGCCTTTGCTGTCGTATGACAGGCAGGCCGAGGTTTTCCCGATAAGCACTACCGTCCGCTCGTTTTCGAGCCGTATATGCCCTGCATCAATGTAAATCCCGTAGCGTTCCACGTCGTACTGCTTGAACCGCCGGAGAGTGGTTATGTCGGGGCAGTGGTATTTCTGACAAAATTCTACTCCCTGCGGAGAAGTGAACAGCCGGATGATTTGTTCGAGGTCTTCCGTCCCTTTGAACATGGTGCAAGCACGATATTTCTCTGCCATGTTGAACAAAGCACGGTTTTCGCATTCCTGCTGTGCCCGTTGCTTGGCAGATTTCCATTGTGCATATATTTCATTGAGTAGTGTCCGTTCCATACGTGTCATTCACTATTTTTTCAGTTTTATTCCTTTCAGGGCAATGTCGTTTACCGTGTTTTTGACGGCCTGCATATCGCCCTCAATGCTTTCCAACTTCGACAGGTGCTTCGTGTTCTCTTCGATGCCTGCGAGGTGATCGAGTATTCGTGCGCTGTTGGCAACAAGGAGTTTGGCACTTTCCATTAGGGAGTATGTATGCCCCTGTATGGCTGTCGCCCGCCCGTTTAGTTCATCGACGCTCTCCTGTGAAGCGGTGGCAATACCTTTCTCCGAAGCCTCACGGGTGGATTCAATATCACCCAGCAATATTTCTTTTAATTCATCGGGGAGGGCATCCATACCCGCTTGGAAGTTGTTTACATACCCGTTTAATCTTGCGGCAAATTCGACCATACTATCATTGACAGCACCAAAGCCTGCAAATGTTCCGTCCTTGCTGAACCATTTATCTTTGTATTCATTGAAAAGGTCGCCAAGAGGTTCTTCGAGTAACTTTTGGACGAGCATTTGTTTGACGATATTGGCAACAATATCATCTACCTTTTCGCCCCACGCCTCGGCTGCATCTTCTCCTGCTCTGAAAGCGTCGATAAAGGCATCGCCCAATTCATTTGCAATGTCTGTTGAACTACCCCCAATTATGCTCTCGACGAGTTCGTTTATTATTGCGCCTGCTTCCTCTCCAAGTTCCTGTATTTGCCGTTCCCAATCTGCTATCTTCCCGTGATCGGTGTCCTTTTTGTTGTTCTCGTTTCGGATTTGCTCTTGCAGGAGCAACTGTTGTTCTGCGAGGTTTTTGAGTTGTTCTTTCGCTTCATCATATTTCGCATAGCCAAGTGCCTTATCCGCAGTATATTCGATGCTTGCGTAAGCCTCTGCCAATTTCTCCGCCGACTTCTGCATTATCTCGTTTTGATAAACAACCCGCCCGATAATCTGAAACAATGAGTTGGCATATCGGTTCGTGGTAGCATGGAGACGGAGTACCTCTTGTGTCGTTTCGGCGTACACCTGCTTGACCTTTTCCAGTACATTGAACGTATTGTTCTGCAACCGCACCACATCGGCATTGTCGAGTTCCCATTGGAGTTGGTCAATACGGTCTTGCAACCTTTCGATTTCCTCCTGATATTTGTCGTCATTGTTGAACAGCCCGATAATCGCCGTAGCAATAGACATCGCCGCAGAAATAATCGTCAGGATTACGCTGGCTTTCTCTACCGTCTGAATGGCTTTTGAAGCTGCAGTTGCGAGCGAAACAATGCTATTTATCATGCTCAACGTCGAGGAAAGAACCGTCCCTGCCGTGTCGATTATCTTACCCGCCATTCCATCAACAGTGTCGCCGATGCTTTCAAATTCCCGTTCTGCCTCCTGCAATGTCTTGTAGAGGTCTTCCCACTCTTTGATAGAGCGTTTCCCCGGCGACACCTCATTTTCGGCCCGCGCCTGCGCTACCTTTTTACGGGCGGTGTTCACTTTCGCCCGAGCGGTTGCCATTTGTTTGCTGTCAGCGGTTCCCGACGTTTTAAGAGCTGCTAACTCCCGCTCGGCCTGCGCTAAAACTTGCTCCAACCGCCGCAACGTCATATTGGCTATGGCGTTCATCCATGCCTGATAAGTTTCCTCCCGTGATGCGAATTGTTCATCAACGGCTTTCAACGCCTCTTGCTCGTTGCGGTTGAGTTCATCAACATTACCCTGCGTAACCCCTTGCCGCAGCGTACCGTCCTCATTATACAGGGCTTTCCGCTGCCGCTCGTATTCCTCCGTGATTTTATTCCGTTGCTGTTCGTAGGTCATACAATCCGCCAGCATTTGTTCGAGCGAGGTTTTATTTGCCTTATTGCGTATCTCCTCGGCCACTTTGTAATACTCGGCAATTTGCGCTTGCTGTTCCGGTGAAAGGTCAGCAGCGGTAACGGTTGAGCGGTCGAACGTCTCTCCCTTTGCTTTCGCTTGTGGATTTTTGTTCTCCCATTCGAGTTCACGGGCATCACGTAACGCCTCGACCATTTCTGCCTCCCGCTGCTGGTTGGCGAAAATCAGTCGTTGGTAGGCAAGTTCAATTTGGGCTTGCTCTTTGGCAAATCCCTCCTCCATAGCATCAATACGGGATTGGGAAATATCCAACTCCGCCTGCTTTATCTGCTTTTTGACACTCTCCTCGTACTCCTGTATCTTCTGATTCCGCTCGGCAGTTTCTCGCTTTATCCTTGCGGCTTCATTTTCCGCCTTGCCGGTCTGTCCCGCAGTTTGAGGCAACTTTGTTTTCAAAGCATCTATACGGGTTTGCAATGCCTTGTATTCGGGGTCGTCTTTGCCGTAGCCGAGTTGCTCTTTCTCCAACGCCTCGATTTGTTCTTTCACGTCCCGAATGACCGACAATTCCTTTTCACGAGCGAGGGTTTGGTCTTTTATCAGTTGTATTTCCCGCTCTTTGGCTGCAATAGCCGCAGCATCGGGAGTGTCGGCCTTTTTTAAGGCGGCGAGGGCATCCTGCGCTTTCGGTAGCTGTTCCATGAGTTGTTGCAGGGATGCGGTCATCGCATCGAACTGCTTTGCTTCGCCGTCGGTCGCAGCCGGGGCAGAGCCGAATTTTTCCGTTGCCTCTTTGACGCTTTGTTCGGCAGCCGCCCGTACTTTGGCAAGGGATGACAGTTCTTCCCTGAGGGCATTTGCCGTGTAGGTGTATGAACCTATCCCCGTCATTGGGTCGCCCGGTATGTATCGAGTTCTGTCGAACTGTTTGATAATAGCTTCGATGTCGGACGTGATTTCAGCCCCGCCCATTATGACGGGTTTCAATTTGATAAGATATTCATCGGCAAGGTCAATTTTCCCGTCAGAACCTTTTTGCCCTTTGAACTCTTTTCCCAACATCTTCTTTACCTCGTCATATACGTCGCTCTGCTTTTCTGAAACGATGTTGCCGGCTTCCTGCGTTACCTGCTGTATCGCCCTTGCATTGGCTGCTTTGGTGGCTTCCTCTGTTATCAGGGAGTAAGCCGCAGCAATATCGTTCAGAGCCGTTTTTTCGTCTCCGAGTTTTTTCAGATACTCTCCGTACTGGCTGATAATCGCCTGTTTCGCATCTTTATATTCGTCCGTGCCCTCTTTGGCTGCTTTCAACCGTGCGAACATCAAATTGATTTGGTAGAGTTCCGATTGTAGAGACTTATCGGCCTCTTTTATCGTCTCGTTCAATTTGCTTTGAGCCTTTTCCGCCTCGGTCTGATAGGTTACGAGTTTATACAGTCCATAACCGAGTGCAACGGCGGCGGCAGCAGCCAACGCATAAGGGTTCGCCATAATTACGGCGTTCAATTTGGCGGCAACAGCCATAAGGCGAGTTTTGGCAACAGTCAGGAATCCCGTTGCCGTAACATTGGCCGTCTGTGCTGCGGTATTGACCGCTGTTGCGGTCGTGTTGGCTGTGCGGGCAGCTGTTTCCACCGCCGTTTTCTTGGCGTTGAAATCACGGGCGGCGGACTGATAGGCAAGGGCGGCGGTTTCCCGTTGGGTTTCGGCGGTTGCCAATTCCCTTTGAGCCGTTTCTATCTGTTTGGCTGTGCCGGTTGCACCAATGTGCATAAGTTCAGCCAACCGCTGCTGCTCCTTTTGTTTGTCTGCAACATATTCCGCCCGTCGAGCTGCGACGGCTTGGCTGGCCGCAGTAACGTCGGCACGGGCTTTCGTCAATGCACTTTGGGCAGCCTGTACGTTCGCTGCGGTTTCGGCTTTTACAAGGGCGTAATATTCGGCAGAAGTTTTCGCCAATCCTTGCTTGGCTATCTGCGCCTGCTGCTCCACCGTGAGGAGTTTATACAATTCGGCAGCCTCCTCTGTATGCTTTACGGTGGCAACCGAATTCCGTATAGCGGCAATTGCAATAAGAACAGCTCGATATGTGCCATAGGTTGCAACGAGGGCGGCAAGGGTTTCTCCAACTTCCTGATAATTCTCAATCAGGTACGATGCCCCTGAAATAGCACCGCTTATGACATCCTCATTCGCACTTCCGATGTCATTGAGCATCATATCGAAATTATCTTTCAAGTTCGATATTTGCCCCGTGATGGTCTTGCTCTGTTCTTGCATGAGGTTGTAGAACTTACCACCCTCGGACGTCATATTTTTGAACGCCTGCTCGACTTCGGGAAATCCGACCTTACCGGCGGATATGTACTTATTTACCTCGCTGACGGATACGCCGAGGACTTTGGCGAGTTCTTCGTAGATAGGTACACCACGTCCGGCGAACTGACGAATATCGACCAGCATAGCCCTGCCTTGCGATTTCAGCGTACCGTATAGGTACACCATGTCACCCAACGGGACGGACAGCCCCGCCGAAACATTGCCCAGCATTTCTACCGTTTCAATGGCATCTTCGGCGGCGGTTCCGTATGCGAGCAGTTGTTTGATTCCGTCAGCTACACCCAGTAAATCGTATGGTGTTTTTGCTGCGAAATTTACCGCCTGCGACAGGAGGGCATCTGACTTTGCCTTTGAATTGAGCATCGTGGTAAATGCAACGTCGAGTTGCTGCATTTCCCCTGTTACCTGAACGATTGAACGAGCAAAGGCAGTTGCTTGCTGGGCGGAAAATGCAACAGCGAGAGCAGCACCTATCCTGTGGGATATGCTGTCAATACGATTCCCTTCCGAAACAGCCGTGTCGCCGATACCTTTGATGATGTTGCGAGATTCGGCGGCGTCTGCTCGCAGTTGGTTATTATCCAACCCCAAACCGTAGTATAATTTGCCTTTGTCGTTATTCATTACTCACCGAATAAAATTGCGTGAACTTTATCCCTGTTGCGGGGGTCGCTTGCGTTTATTATTTCCTCCTCTTTGCTCTCTTTTTTACCGTCTTTGGGCTTTTTATAGCTTGGCAGAACTGCCCCGTACATAATCATATTGGCATAGCTCATATCGTACAGGACATATTCCAGCGGAAGATTAAACCCTTTGACAGTCCCTGCGATTACTGCCCAGATGCTGTCGTTTCCACCTCCCTCGTCTGTCGCAGCAGATTTATCTCGGTCAGGAAAGTGGTAAGCCCGAAAAAATCGGCAACCTGCGACCTTTGTAACAGCCGTGCGGCCAGGTTGTGGAGTTCTCTCGGCGTAATATCTTCCAACAGCGATTTTGCGAGGGCTGTTTTATGGTCTATGACTTCCTCGACCTCCACCTGCTCGGCTTCCTTGATAAGTCCCCAAAAACGGCGTTTTTCAACCGTTTTGACGGTCTTTCGTGTCTCGGTTAATCCTTTTGCGCCGAGTATCATAATGGCGACGATTTCGCCCATAGGACGGCAATCTTTACCGATTGCCAATACCTCGTCCACGATTCGTTCCGTGTTGAGTTGAATTTTAGGCATCCGAGCAACGGCTTCCGATGCCAAAATCAGAGTTGCGGCACTCGGCGGGGCTGCTTTATATACTTTATCGCCAACGGTGATTTCCTCCGGCTGTTGGAGAATTGTTTGGGCGACTTTGGTTTCAATATTTTCCGGCATAACTGTATTTTATTTATGGCGAATTCGCCGTATTTTGTTTGTAGCGGGAGTTGGATTTGCACCAACGACCTCCAACCTATGAAATTGGCGAGCTGCTATCTGCTCTATCCCGCTATGTGCGGAGGTTTAACCCCCTCCGCATAGGGTTTACGCCGACTTGGTGTACGGTTTGAGGGTTTTACCCGTTTCCGGCTTTTTTGCGTCGAACGTGTATTTCCACAACTTACCGTCAGCCGAAGACCACGATTCCGTTACCGATACCGTTGCATTCTCGATAAGGAAGCCCTCGCATGCCTCATCCTCCGGCGTCAGGCGGACGGCATAGTTATCGACGATAACACCGTCCTCGTCCTCGATAGGCTTCTCATCGCCTTTCTTGACGAAAATCTCCAACTCGAAGACGTACTTGTTTTTACCCCTGCGGGTATCGACGACATCGCCGCCCTCCTCGGTCGCTTCCTTTTTCGTTCCCTCGGTTGTCGTCAGTTTGGCCGTGTCTTCCTTGATTTCGGGAAATGCCGTCCATGTGGGCGTCGGTTCCGTCGGAACTGCGCCATTTACACTTTTGGTAAACTCTACCGTCGGTTTACCCCAGCTTAATACAGACATATTCTTAATGTTTTAATGGTTTGTTAGTCAATGTATTCGTACTGCAATTTAACCACGACGAAATGCTGATGTATCTCAGGCTCTTCCTCCGTGTAAATTGTCTGCTGCAACTTGAGCTTGTAATTCGATACGGCAGCCGTCAGGCTATCCACCCAATCCGCTGCGGCTTTTTCGAGCGTTTCGCAGCGTTGGCCGTCCTCCACGAGAACTCCGTTTTCGTAAGGGTCGATATCGGGACAATAGATATTTATGGTTACGACGCCTGTTTGTATTTGGCCGGGGAGGCCGGTCGTGAAAATCACGATAGCGTCCTCGGCTTTTGAATCCCTCGGGCGACAACCCTTGCGATATACTTTCCCCGATATGATTGAGGGGAGGGTGCTGCTTTTCAGCAACGCCAGCACATCGCTTTGTATCTGTTTCCCTGTCTTTGCCATTACCGTTTTGTAAATCCAAGTTGTTTCATAAGGCTCGGTACGAGTTGTTCTGCCAACAGTTCTGCGCTATCCAACACGTTATATCCCCTTGCCGATACATGGGCAGCATAGTTCATCCCTGCCACCACAATCAAGACAATGCCGGACGGGAACTCTTTGACGAGTTGGCGGGCAAATGCCGCCCCGCCTAGCGTTCCCTCTCGTCCATTTTTGACGGTAGTAAAATCGCTCATTTGAACAATCTTGCCGTCTTTGACTATCACGTAGCCGATAGAACTTCGGAGGTTTCCCGTTTGGTCTTTGTAGGAGTTGGTCGAACGGGCTTCGTTCGAGCAGCGTTCACCGACGTGGGACAGATTGTAGATGGTTTGTTGCTCAATCCTCTGTATCTGTTCTTCGAGGTACGCATCGACCTCGGACATCGGTGTTATCTGTTTTGCTCCCATATCAGACCAAAATCCGGATTTGACATACTCCCTGTAACGGCTCGACTTCGATGACGGAGAATTCTCCGAGGATTTTCCCGCTGATGTCCCGCAACCGCAGCATTTCAGCATTGTAGGGCTGTTCGTCTATGAGGATTTCATAGGAGGCGATTGTAAATGCTTCGCCGTTTGCCTTGCCTTTGTTGCTGTATTTATTTGCTCGGTATTGGCACTCGATAGGGTTGCCCCAAGAAACAGACGGGGCGATAGGATAGTCTGTATCAGGGTCTATCCCTCCGCCTGTCTTTATCTTCGTTTCGATTGTGCCGTTTGCAATAATCATAGTCTTGAACCTTTGTACCCGTAAATGGATTTCGGTTTGTTGCTCTCCTCCTGACATTCCCCGTACAGCCGATTTGCCCTGTTGCGGAACTGTATCCGCTGCTCGTCCGTGAAGCTGTATGACTGCCCGCCCTGCGTGACATCGGGAGCGAGTGAAAGCCATAACAGGAGGTCGGCTTGGGCGAGTTTATATTTCGCCGTTTGCATAATCTCCTGCGAGACTTCTACCGTCATATCAAGCCCACGATATTCCGCTGCGTCCACGAGGGTACGCAACGGAATAGGGTAAGCGTTGATGCCTTTCAGCGATTCGAGAACTGTTGCCATGATGATTACTCTCCTGTGGCCTGCGTTACCGTCACTTCGGCGGAGTTGTTCTCCTTGTCAGTTACGGTAATTTTGGCCGTTCGTTCTGCGGTTGAGTTGGCCGTTGCTTTGACCGATACTTTATCGCCCTCGACGGTGGCTGTCGCCCATTCTTGGCTGGACTGCACCGTTACGTCGCTGTCGCTATGCACGGTGAACGTCTTGGTCGATGCCGATTTCGGGAATGACAACGACGTGGGTTCGACACTCAGTTTGCCGGTGGAGTTGGCAAGCAGAATGTAGATGCCATCCACACCGTCGATAACCGGTAAGGCCAAAGCCTGTGCGGTCGTGAACTCTTTGAGCGGGTCGGTCTTCGAGTACTTCGCCACGAGGATATGTGAGCCCGATTTCTGATAGTTTACTCCGGCAACGGGGTTGGTTTCCTCGGCCAGCGTACCGTACACGAGGCGGCCTACGTTTTCGCCGGGCAAACCTACAATATTGGCCTCTGCCCACGGCTTCACGGACGTATAAGAGCCGTCCGGCTTTTCGATTCTGAACGAGGAATCGACGATGCGGAACGTTGCGCCGTATTCGTCGGCCAACGCTTCCAGCATGGTTTCCCTTGACGGAACCGGCAGCAAGGATTCGTCCGTGATGACCTGCTTGTTGTAGTTCGCAGCGAGCAACTTGCCCTGCTTTGAGTTACGGAACAGGTTGAAATACTTTTTCGACAGCATAACGAGGGTGATAGAGTTCCCGTCTTCCTGTGCCTTGTCGAAAAGCTGCTGCACGTCGTCCTGCGGAACTGCGTCGGCCTCGCCCCATTTGGCTTTGGTTGCGTGGAATGTGTTTTCGGCCTTGTAACCGAAATCTGCCCGGATGCCCGTACCGACGTTTTCATCGTCGGGGACGAGAGTTACGCCGGTGGACAGAGCCTCTTGGAACATAATTTCCTTACGGACAACCACACCCTTGATTGCTTTCGGAGCGTCGTCGAAGATTTTGCCCACGACGGTTGTTTCGTCGGCTCCTCTTGCTCGCATTACGTTGATGTCGGAGATGGCTTTCTCGCCCTTGCTGAACTTGATACCGATTTTCGGGATAACGCCACTTGCGTTGCTGATTTTATCCCGCTTTTTCAGGGGCAGCGAGCTGTCCATAGCCACGACATCAGCGGCAACGACGGAGGTGTTCAGCTCGGTCGAACCCCAAGTGAGGTCTGCGGAGTATTCCTCCGTGAGCATCGTTTTGTGCAGTAGCTGCTCCTCCGTTTTCTTGCCGTTGATTTTCTCGGTAATCTTCCCGATTACGAGACGGAAGTACTTGTCGATGTACTCGATGAATAATGACGGATTCATAATTTATTCTCCTTTCTGTTTTAGGCGTTAAGGAACTCGATGCGGGGCAATCCCGTTTTGATTGCCGCCGTTACGGGGTACGGACTTGCTGCGGCATTGACCTGACCGATAGTCAGGATTGCTGCCCTCGGGTCTTTCTTCAGCACGGAGGCTTTCAGCACACCGAGGTACGAATGTCCTTCGGGCAGCGTATCATACGCCTCGGAGGTTACTCCGAGAGGCTTTACAGCTTTCGTCGTGTCGTTCTGAATCAGGATATGCCCCGACCTGATGACCTCGACATCAGTTGCCAGCCCCGATACGTCAAGGGTACGTCCGCCGGGAACATCGCCCAAGTCATTCACAATGACGATGGCATCCAGCCCGTCATTTACCTCAATAGAGGCTCTTTTCAAATCTGCGGTAGGCATTGTCTTTGAATTTTAGTGGTTTAACCTATGTTCATCCCGTCCACGACACGCTGCGCCTCCTCGTCCGTCGCCTCTTTGACGCCGTTCGTTGTGGTTTTTGTTGCGCCGCCTGTGGCCGGTCTGCCGAAAACAGCACCTCTCGCATTTGCAGTCTTGGCGAGTTCCTCTACCTCCGTACCGACTTCGGACAAAAGGGTGTCGAACTCCTCGTCCGAAATGCTTTTGATGTCCGTGCGGGCATAAGGCTTACGGAGGTCTTCCGGTAGCTTGCCAATGATTGCATCGAATTTCTGTTCCCGGCTGGCGGTAACTTTGTCGCCCTCGATTGCGGCAAGGCGGTCGGAAAGACTTTTCTGCCCGTCGATAATTGCCTTTGCCCACGCAGGAGTATCGTTGTCTCCGTTACCGTGTTGATTGTCGGGTTCGTCGTTGTGTTCAGCAGATGCGCCCCCTTTGACCTGCTTGCCGTCTTTCAGACCGTGTTTCTTCTCGTAATTCGATACTGCGGTCTGCTGGGCTTCCGTCGCTCGGCTGTCGCCATAGCTTTCGAGAACCTGCTGGAACGTTACCCCCTCTACTGCGGTTGCAACCTGTTCCGCTGTTGTCGCAGTCTTCGCCAACTTGTCGGCTATCCTGCCCAAGATTGCGTCGCTGACCCCCGTAAATTTGGCTTTCAGCGCATCCAAAATCTCTTTTCTCATACTGTTCAAAAATTAACTGATTAGTTTGCTTGCGACAAATATACTAAAAAATCGAATAGTGATTATAAAACAATCATAAATTTTATTTCAAATGATTGGTTGTGAGTATTAATCCCATAACAAATAGGGAAATATAAAAAACCTTTTCAGTTAAAAATTCTCCGTGAAAAATTTGTTATAGCAAATATACTTCACTTACTTTGCAATGTGATTATAAAACAATCATATTTGAACAACCCCAAAATAGCAGAGATATGAAACAGTACACAGTTTATTTCAGCGAACCGGTTTGCCACAAGTACATCGGCGATAAGTTCAATAAAGAACTCAAAAAATGGGAGTATGATGTTGAATGCGAAGAATGGAACGATACATTCACTTTCTACTCGTTGAAGCCTGCAAAGGATTTAATCAAAGCTAATATCAACAAGTACAAAGGTTCTTGCATCACCAAAACATGGGCAAATGGAGATTGGGAGAATCTCGGTGAAATCAAACTTGCCGGCTCCAATAAAACCTTTGTAGCCAATACCAAACAGCGAGTAGCAAACTATTAAAGCTATAATTATGGCACAGATAATTGAAGCGGCATATATGGCAGGGTTCGAGCCAAGCTCGGACAACCTGCCCGCCGAGGAACTCTACAATGAAGCCCTCGCATATCTTACGGATTTAACAATCAATTAAAACATACCGAAATGAACAGCGAAAGAAGAAAACGTCTCGCCAAAATATGCGAGCAGCTTGAAGAGATCCAAGTCGAAATTCAAGCTATTGCAGATGAGGAACAAGAGTGTTACGATAATCTGCCTGAATCTCTCCAATATGCAGAACGAGGAGAGCGCATGAGTGAAATAGTCGATACGCTCAATGATGCCGCAAATGACATGGAAAGCATCACTGAGAATTTGCGGGAAACACAAGAGTAGTTACAAATATCTAAATAACAGGATTATGGAAACAGCAATGACAACGCAGCAAGGATTGAACGAAGTTGTAATCAACAAGGTTCAGCGCATGATTGAAAACAAGGCCGTCGGCGTACAGGCCACAATGGAACGCTTGGTAAACGAGGGGAAAATCGCACAGGATTATATCGCCCCTATCGGAGTAGAACTGCGCCGCAACGATCACTCCCCGATAATCACGTTCAGCGAAAACGGGCACGTCCTGATGAATATGCAGAGCGGGCAATACACTCTCCACGGCAACGCTATCGGACAGTTGGCCGACAAAATGGGCATCCCCTCTCGCTATCTACGGCAGCTCGCCTCTGGCGACGAATGGCAACGACAACTCGCCGCAACGGTTCTGAACGAGCATAGCGGCTGGACGCAGCGCACACGGGTTCTTATCCGCACGGTCGGCCAGCAGGTTCGAGGTGTGTTGAGCGACAGTTACCGCCGGTTGAACAGCGTTGAAATCCTGACCGCTTTCGTACAGGAGGCGAGCCAGCAGGGAGCAGTTATCGCCGATGCCTATATGAGCGACACGAAAGTATGGGCGGAAACGATACTGCCGCAGCCTATCGTGGTTCCGACAGTAAAGAACGGCGAGGTGGTGATTTTCGCAGGGGCGAGGTTCAGTACTTCCGATTATGGCGACGGGGCAGTTGATATGCGGGCATTTTTGCTCAACGGGGCTTGCCTCAATGGTATGGTTCGGGAGAGCGTGATGAAACAAGTACACCTCGGCTCCCGCCTCCCTGACAATCTGCAACTCTCCAACCGCACCTACGAACTCGACACCCGCACGACGGTTTCCGCAGTTCGAGACCTGACGAGGGGATTGTTCAGCAAGGACAATATCATGCAAAAGGCCATCGAGATTCAAGGAGCGGCCGAAATCGACGTAGATTTCGACCAAGAACTGAAACGGCTGGTAAAGGCTGGTTCGCTGCTGAAATCGGAGGGCGAGAGTGTTGAAAAAATCCTCATGCGTAATGACCCCGACGACGGAGTACAGGGCGGAGCAACCCTTTGGAAGCTGACGCAG
>ULTA01024524.1_pt1 | contig 14373 bp, 11 predicted proteins | sample 1957181 | NCBI WGS metagenome assembly ULTA01 (sample SAMEA4835722, study PRJEB28245) | human gut metagenome | biome: gut microbiome; material: fecal sample | place: Denmark | collected 2008
AGCGCAAAAACGCCTCCTGCTGCGCCTTGTCGCAGTTGCCGCTGCACGCATAGAAGATCACGCCCTCGCCCACGGCGGCGGGCATGTTCGGCATGATGCGGATGACGGGATAGTCCCCGCCCGCAAGCTCCTGAATGCGCGCGATGTCCAGTCCCGTGACCATGCTGATGAGCACCGGCGCGCTCTTGCGCTCCTTGAGCGCCGGGGCGATGCCCTTGAGCACGTCCACGATCATCTGTGGCTTCACGCCGAGGAAGATGTGGTCCGCCTCGCGCGCGATGATCTCGTTACTGCTCACAACGGCCCCGATGCGCTCTGCGAGCGTCTCCGCCTTTGCCTTCGTGCGGTTGGCGAGCAGCTCCTCCACCTCGCCGCTTCTGGCCGCCGCGCTCGCCAGCGCGCCGCCCATATTTCCTGTGCCGATAAAGCCGATCTTCATCATCTGCCGTGTCCTTTCTACACCCATCAGGAACCCAAGCGCAGCCCTGTACCGCGCACCGCCCCTGTTTTTATTATCAGTAAAGGATATATCAACCCCCGCCGCCTTGTCAAGCACCGCGCCCGTCAATCACCCGTTCAAAATAATGTTTACCGCACCGCCTTTACGGCCTTCCGGCCCTTCCCTTGCCGCCTTTGCTGCCTCCGGCAGCGAACAGGCCCCCGCACTCAAATCGGCGCACCATCTCTCACCCACCTCCCGCCGCATTTTCTGCCCTCACGGGCAGAAAACAGGCGCCAGCGTCGCAGACTTTTACCCGCAAGGGGTACGCAGCATCCGTAAAGCAGCAGAGCTGCTAACGGCTGCCCAAGCGCCACGCACGGCGCAAATAAATTTCAATCATAAATCGCCGCGACATGCGCGTGGCGATTTATTCCTCTCAGCCCGCAAGTGTGGAATTCGCCCGCCAATGGCGGGTGAATTATGCGCGCAGCGGGCTGCCTCCCCCCTCAAAAAAGAGAGGCTGGCCCATAGGCCAGCCTCTCTTTTTGAAGTTATAATAGCATCGTGACCCCATTATCTTCGATCCCGATCTCCACGACCGGCGCGCCGGGGTCGTACTCGCCGTCGAGCGTCCAGGGAATGTCCTCGGCCGTCTCCGCCGTCACGTGCTTGACGTGGCGGAAGATGAGCCCCTCGGAGTCGTAATAGTCCTTGTTGATGAGTGCTAAAATGAGCGCCTGCATCGCAGCCGGCGTTCTCGGCACGGGCACGAGCAGCAGCTCGAACTTGCCGTCGTCAAATGACACCTCGTCGGGCGAGAGCTTCATCAGTCCCGCGATCGACGTCGAATTGCTGATCGCACCGAAGAGATATTCCCCATCGAAGACCTCGCCGTCCGCCGTGATCTTCATGCGGTACGGGCAGAGCGTATCGAGATTCTTGACGCCCTCGAGTAAGTAGGCAAAGTGCCCGAACATATTCTTGATATCCTGCTGGACGGTGTAGGTCGTTTTCGTGAACGCGCCGAACGACGCGACATAGACGAAGTTCCGCTCGCCGAATTTGCCCACGTCCAGCGATCTCGGCTTCATGCGCATGGCGGAGGCCGCCGCCTCGGCGGGGTTCGACGAGATGTTCAGGCTCGCGGCAAAGTCGTTCGTGCTGCCGCCGGGCAGGTAGCTCACGAGCGGGCGGTATTCTCGCGGAATGCGCATCACACCGTTCACCGTTTCGTTGAGCGTGCCGTCGCCGCCGTGGCAGACAACGACGTCGAATTCCGGCCCGAGCGATTCGGCGAGCTCCGTCGCTTCTCCGCGGTGCGTGGTCTTGCGCACGGAGACGAGATAGCCCGCCTCGGAATAGATCGCGGCGGCGTCAAACAGCGGCGCGAGGGATTTGGTCTTTCCCGCGCGGGGATTGACGATAAAGAGCAGCTTTTTGTCGTCCATGGGTTCCTCCTCGTTTGCTCTTCACAGCATCAGACCGGCAAAGCACCCTGCGCCCTGTCGGTCAAAATCACCCTCTGCCAAAAAAAGTCAAGTTCTGTTCATCTTCATTAACAGAGAGTAAAGATTATCATAACACACGAAATGAGCGGTTGCAATTCCCAGCAAAAAATAGTAAGCTGTTTTTGGTATCTTTTTAGCAGTCATTTAACGCATTTTGCCCAAAAAAAGGGGGAGCCCATGAAGCAGAACAAAACCTATCTTCACCTCGGCGTAACGCTGATCGTCTCGGCCTGCGCGGTGCTGATGTTTTACGACACGTTTTTCCAGTCCCGCGTGCTGCTGGACTTTTTCGACAAGCTGATGCAAGTGCTCTCGCCGGTCATCTACGGCCTTGTGTTCGCGTACCTTCTCGCCCCCATCGTCGACTTTTTCGACCGGTATATCCAAAAGGGGCTGCCGAAGGTCAAGTCCTCGCTCGTCCGGGGGCTGAGCATCCTCGTCACGTGGATCTGCGTCATCGCCCTCATCTACCTGATGTTCAGCATCCTCATCCCCGAGCTGGTCGACAGCACGAAGACACTGGCCGACAACTTTGAAAGCTATTATAAAACCGTCTACAACTGGGTCAACAGCCTTGTGGAGAATCAGACGATCTTCTCCGATGACATCTACTCCGACCAGCTGCTCTCCGCACTCAACGGCTACTACGATAAGCTCGTCAAGTGGGTCACCGACACGGTCATCCCGCAGGCGCAGGTCGCGATCGTCGCCGTGACGGGCGGCATCTGGAGCGTCGTCATCTTCCTCAAGAATCTCCTCATCGGCATGATGATCTCGGTCTATCTGCTCGCGCGCAAGGAGAGCTTTGCCAAGCAGTCGAAGAAGATCCTATACGCCATTCTGCCCGAAACGCCGTACCGCCGCACGCTGCGCGCCGTGGCCGAGGCTGACCGTATCTTCAGCGGCTTCGTGCGCGGAAAGCTGCTCGACTCGCTCATCATCGGCATCCTCTGCTTCTTCTGCTGCTCGCTGCTCAAGTTCCCCTATACGCCGATCATTTCGGTGTTTGTGGGCGTGACGAACATCATTCCGATCTTCGGCCCGTTTCTCGGCGCCATTCCGAGCGCATTCCTCATCCTGCTCGTCAGCCCCAAGCAGTGCCTTTATTTCATTCTCTTCATCATCGCATTGCAGCAGTTTGACGGCAATATTCTGGGGCCGAAGATCCTCGGCAAATCCACCGGCATTTCGAGCTTCTGGGTCATCGTGGCCATTGTGGTCGGCGGCGGCTTCGGCGGGGTGCTCGGCATGTTCCTCGGCGTGCCGATCTTCGCGTGCATCAGCTCGCTTGTGAACTGGTTCACGAACCGCAGCCTCACGAAAAAGGGCGTGACGGACGACGCGATGTTCGACCCCGCGCCGCTCGCCTCTCCGGATGAAAAAAAGGATTGATCTCCCCATGAAAACCCTGTACCGTGACAACAAAGGACTGCACCGCTGGCTTTTCGCCTGCGGCGCAGTCCTTGTGCTTTTCTATCTTTTCCGCGGCAGCCGCGCGGCCGTCAATTTCTGGGTCTATTCGGTCACGCTGCCCTTCGAGCAGTTTCTGGGCCGCGCGTGCGCGGCGCTGCCGTTTTCGGTCGCGGAGCTTCTGTATGTGCTCGCGGCGGTCACGGCGGTCGTGCTGCTCGTGCTGATGGTGCGCTATCTTATAAAGTTGCGCCAAAAAGGGCGCGCCGCGTACCGCTGCGCGCTCTTCGTGCTCGATTTGTTTCTCACGGTCTGCGCCGCGTTCTCGCTCCTCTGGGGCGCAAACTACTATGCGGACGATTTCTGCGACAGAAGCGGCCTTTCGCCCGAGCCCGTCGCGTATGAAGACTTAGTGCGCGTCACGCAGTATTTCGCGGACAATCTTGCCGAGGCGTCGACGCATATCGCGCGCGACGAAAACGGCCTCTTCACCGCCGACCGGCAGGAGATTCTTAACTACGCCGACACGGTGTACGACTGCCTGTACGACGAATTTCCATTCCTCAACATGCCGGACCAGAAGCCCAAGGGCATTTTCTTTTCGAAGATCATGAGCGCGATGAACTTCACGGGCTTCTACTTTCCGTTCACGGGCGAGTCAAACGTGAACATGGACTCGCCCGCGATGCTGCTGGCCTCGACCTGCGCGCACGAGCTCTCGCACCAGCGCGGGATCGCGTCCGAGCAGCAGAGCAACTTCCTTGCGGTCCTCGCCTGCACGCGCTGCGACGACGCAAACTACAACTATGCGGGCTGGATGCTCGGCTACATTCACCTCGGCAACGCGCTGTACCGCGTCGACCCCGACGCGTGGCAGCAGATTCGCGACAGCTTACCCGACGAGATCGTGCTCGATCTGCGCTACAACAGCGCCTACTGGGCGCAGTACAAGGGCCTCACGGCCACCGTCACCCAGTCGCTCAATGATAAGATGATCAAATCCTACGGCGATGAACTCGGCACGCAGAGCTACGGTGCGGTCGTCGACCTGCTCGTGAATTACTACGCCTGAGCGCTGCTCGTCTCGCGGTACGATTTCAAGAACTCTCTCGTCCGCTCCTGCTGCGGATTTTCGAAGACCTGCTCGGGGCTGCCCTGCTCCACGATGACGCCGCCGTCTAAAAACACGACGCGGTCGCTCACGGCTCGGGCAAAGGGCATCTCGTGCGTCACGATGACCATCGTCATGTGCTCGTCGACAAGAGAGCGGATCACGCGCAGCACCTCGCCGGTCAAAAGCGGATCGAGCGCGGAGGTCGGCTCGTCGAAAAAGAGGATTTCCGGCTTCATCGCAAGCGCGCGGGCGATGGCCACGCGCTGCTGCTGCCCGCCCGAGAGCTGATAGGGGTAAGCGTTTTCCTTGCCTTTTAGTCCCATTTTGTCGAGCAGCGCCATCGCCTCGGCCTCGACCTCGGCTTTATCACGCTTCTGCACCGAGATCGGCGCGTCGCAGACGTTTTTCAGCACTGTGTAGTGCGGGAAGAGGTCAAACTGCTGGAACACCAGCCCGAACTGCCGCCGCACCTGCGCGAGCGCGGCTTTTCCGGCGTAGACGCTTATGCCGTTTTCCTCGCGCGCGGCGACGTTTTCGCCATACGCGAGCGTGCCGGAGTCCATGGTCTCAAGCAGCGTCGCGCAGCGCAGCATCGTCGACTTGCCGCCGCCCGAGGGGCCGATGATCGACACGACCTCGCCTTTTTCCACCTTGAGCGACACGCCCTTTAAGACTTCGAGCGCGCCGAACGCCTTTCTGGCATTCCGCATTTCAAAAACTGCCATTGCTCTCCCCTCCCTTTAGCGGTAATAGCGCAGCGCCTGCTCCCATTTTTCCATGGCGAAGGCGACCACATAGTTGAAGACATAGTAGAAGACACCCGCCGCCACCAGCGCCAGCATGCCCGGCGTATTCGGCGAGGCAACGATCTGCTTGGCGCGCGTGAACATCTCCACCGTGCCGATGACGGACGCGAGCGACGTGTCCTTCACCAGCGTGATGACCTCGTTCGTCACCGCAGGGATGACGCGCTTGACCATCTGCGGCAGGATGATCTTGAAAAACGTCTGTGCCTTGGTATAGCCGAGCACCTGCGCGGCCTCATACTGCCCGCGCGGGATGGACTCGATGCCGCCGCGGTAGATCTCGGCAAAATACGCCGCATAGTTGATGACGAACGCGACGATGACCGCCGTGAAGCGCCAGTTGCCCGGCACCGTGACGCCAAGCAGGAGCTTCGGCCCGTAGAAGACGACCATCAGCTGCAGCATCAGCGGCGTTCCGCGCATGATGGAGATATACGCCTTGATGAAGCCGCGCAGCGGCGTCAATCTGCTGCGGCGGCCAAACATCACCGCAAGGCCCAGCGGCATCGAGAATAGCAGCGTCAGCACGAAGATCAAAAGCGATGTGACAAAGCCCTCGGATAATAGCGAAAGCATCGTGGATACAGTCATGGAATGATTCTCCCTTATTCGGTCATAAGCGGGAAAAAGCGGGGGCTTTCGCCCCCGCTCCCTCCCTGAGAAGAGGATGGGCACCTATGAGTTATAATTGGTTTTTACAGTCGCCCGAGGTAAACGTTTTTACTTGTTGATAAGGCACAGGCTGTCGAGCACGAGGCCCTGATCGACGTACTTCTGCGCGATCTCCAGCATGGTGCCGTCCTCGGCCATCTTGAGGAGCTCGGCGTTCACCGCGTCGCACAGCTCGGTGTTGCCCTTGAGAAAGCCGATGGCGTACTGCTCGGTGGAGAGGGGCTCGTCAAGGATGACATAGTCGCCGTCGTTGTTCGCGATCTGATACTGCGCAACGCCGAGGTCAGCGGCCACGGCGTCCACCGTGCCCTGGGCGAGGTCCATAAAGCCCATGTTGTAATCGCCGAGCTCCACGACCTCCTTGAGCGACGCCTTGAAGTCCTCGTTTTCGTTGATCGCGTCGACCGCGGAGGACGCGGCCTGCGCCATCACGCTCTTACCGGCGAGGTCCGCGAGCGAGGTGATACCGCTGTCGGCCTTCACGACCATCACGATGGAGTTATCCACATAGGGGTCGGAGAAGGTGTAGTCATTTTCGCGGCCGGTGTAGGTAAAGCCGTTCCAGATGCAGTTGATCGTGCCGCTGGAGAGCTCGGCGTCCTTGCTGTTCCAGTCGATGGCCACGGCCTCGTACTCCCAGCCGAGGCGCGCGCACAGCTCCTTGGCCATTGCGAGGTCAAAGCCGTCGTACGTGCCGTCGGCGGCGATGAAGCCGAACGGCGGGAACTCGGCATCAAAGCCGACGATCAGCTTTTGCGTCTCGCCGCCCTGCGCGTCCTGCGCATCACCGGTATCGTCGGCGGTGTCGTTCTTGCTGCCGCAGGCGGCAAGGGCCAGTACCATCACGGCGGCAAGCGCCATTGCTAAGAATTTTTTCATCGTTTCTTCCTCCTGATTTTTGTCCGGCGCTCGGCCGTTTGATTTAGTGTGGTAACACGATAACACAATAACGTGTGACAGTAAATACACGCACTTTACAAAGATGGAGCGGTAAAGCGAATCATTTTTTGCCGCTTTCCACAGTTTTCACGGTTTCTGGACGGCAGCGCGGTGTTTGCCTCCCGTTTTTCCCCGCTTTGCGCTTGTTTCTTTTTCTGCCGTGTGCTACAATGCAAGCAAGAATTTTTGATCGCAGGAGGCCATTTTTATGCTGTCTATTGATATCTCCCATGCCGCTTCGTTTCTTCCCCTTCCCTATCAAGCAGCGCTGCGCCCGCGTCTCGAGCGCGCGGCGGGCTGGCTGCAAAACGGCGGCGGAAAGGGCTCTGATTTCATCGGCTGGGTCACGCTCCCGCGCGACTATGACAGAGGCGAGTACGCCCGCATCCTCGCCGCGGCGAAGAAGATTCAGGGCGATTCCAAGGCGCTCGTCGTCATCGGCATCGGCGGCAGCTATCTCGGCGCGCGCGGCGTCATCGAATGCCTCTGCTCCCCGAACTATAACTTAAAGAAGAAGTCCACGCCGAACATCTACTTTATCGGCAACGGCCTCTCCTCCGACGCGCTGCGCGAGGTGACGGAGCTCATCGGCGACGACGATTTCTCCGTCAACGTCATCTCGAAGTCCGGCACGACGACCGAGCCCGCCGTCGCGTTCCGCTTCTTCCGCGAAAAGCTCGAGAAGAAGTACGGCAAGGAAGAGGCCGCAAAGCGCATTTACGCCACGACCGACGCGCACAAAGGCGCGCTCAAGTCCCTCGCCGATCAGGAGGGATACGAGGAATTCGTCGTGCCCGACAACATCGGCGGACGCTACAGCGTGCTCACCGCCGTTGGCCTTCTCCCCATCGCCGTCGCGGGCGTTGATCTGGATGAACTCATGGGCGGCGCGCAGGAGATGATGTCGCTCTGCGCGAAAAACGATTACAGCAATCCCGCGTGGCAGTACGCCGCCATGCGCCACGAGCTCTACCGTCAGGGCAAGAAGGTGGAGCTTCTCGCGTGCTTCGAGCCCGCGTTCCGCTTCATGGCCGAGTGGTGGAAGCAACTCTACGGCGAGAGCGAGGGCAAGGAGGAAAAGGGTCTCTTCCCCGCGAGCGTCGACTTCACCGCCGACCTGCACTCGATGGGCCAGTACATCCAGCAGGGCGAGCGTATGCTGATGGAGACCGTCGTGCGCTTTGCGCCCGCGGAGCAGCAGATGATCGTCCCCTTTGACGAAGTCAATGGCGACGGGCTCAACTTCCTTGCGGGAAAGACGATGGACTTCATCAACCGTCAGGCCATGGACGGGACGCTGCTCGCCCATGTCGAGGGCGGCGTGCCGAACATCATTCTGAATCTCGATGAGAACAACGCCCGCACGATGGGCCAGCTCATCTACTTCTTTGAATACGCCTGCGGGCTGAGCGGATACCTCCTCGGCGTGAATCCCTTCGACCAGCCTGGCGTGGAGGCCTATAAAAAGAACATGTTCGCGCTGCTCGGCAAGCCCGGATACGAGGAAATGGGCGAAAAGCTGCGTAAGCGCCTGCGCTGAATTTTTTGAATAAACCTGAAACTTTCCATTCAGCATTGCAAATTTGTTTCATTTATGCTATGCTGATGCCATCAGAAAGACCATCCCCCGCAAAAGAGGCGGGGAGCTATTGAAAGGAGTGATTTCTATGGTCAGACTCATCATGGGTGAAAAGGGCACCGGTAAGACCAAGAAGCTGATCGAAATGATCAATACCACTGCGCAGGAGGATAACGGCAGCGTCGTCTGCGTCGAGGCAAAGTCTACCATGACCTTTGACCTGCACTATCACGTTCGTCTGATCTCTGCCTACGAGTACGACCTGTCCAACTACGAGGCCCTGCGCGGCTTCCTGTTCGGCCTGTACGCGGGCAATTACGATATTTCCCACATCTTCATCGACAACCTGTTCAAGATCACCGGCGGCGAGTGCAACCAGGCGGCTGACGATTTCCTGAACGAGCTCGAGCGCTTCAGCAACGCCACCGGCGTCAAGTTCACCATCTCCGTCTCCGGCGACCCCGCCCTCGCCACCGACGGCATGCAGAAGTATCTGTAAATTTTACTTTCGCAAAAATAAGAAGAACGCCTCGGAAGAGGCGTTCTTTTTTCTTTGCTGAAAGGCGGGATTTTTGGCAGCGCGGTGCTCTGCACTTTGTTCCCTGCGTGCCGCAGGGTGCGCAGTAAGGGGGATACTCTCTTTCTCGAAAGAGAGTATCCCCCTTGAACCCCCGAGAGAAAGACGAGGGGTCTTGCCCCTCGACCCCGCTTACATTGACAGTCTCTTGCTTGAAGAGCTACAATGCTTGCCGAATCAGGTGCGGTGTACGTGGCTTCGCCACGAGTCTCTGCGAATCGTTACCGGTATCAACCACGCCTTACTATCGTGAGACGCGAGTGACGGGAGCACGGCGGCAGACATCTTGCGGGCGCGGCATTGCTGCGCTCACCGCGCGTGGGATGAAACAAATGTTGCAATTTGTCGGAACTTATGATACGGTAATAACAAGGCGCTGCACGAACGGCAGGCGGTTGGCTACATCCTCCGAGAGGAGGTGGTAGATATGCCTATTACGATCACGTTACATATCCTTGGATATGTGGTTACGATCCGTATAAAAAGCGAAAACCGCCACTCGGCCAAGTGACGGTTTCTCATTTTGAGTCTTCCTAACTTCCCGGGCTGACCGCTTGTCGCAGCGCCCTTTCTACGCCCATTATAGCAAATTCTCCCGCGCTGTCAAGCGACAGTGCGGGCTTTGTTTTTATCGGCCTTATTTATGCCAAATCTCGCAGCTGTCCGGCGCGTATTTCCATAAGCTGCGGACCGTTCACAGAAAAGAACACTGTTGAAATAGAAAAGCAGCAATCCCACCCGCGGCGAGCGCAGCAAAGCCGCCCCCGCAGGCAGTCCGCCGCCGTACTACCGTCACTCGCGCCTCACGGAGTAGGGCGCGGTTGCGAATGGTGACGAAATGAAGGGATTCGTGGCGAAGCCACGTACACCGCACCCGATTCCGCAGGCCGCGCAGCTCTTCGAGCCACAGACTGCCAATGTAAGCGGGGTCGAGGGGCAAGACCCCTCGTCCTTTCTCTCGGGGGTTTAAGGGGGATACTCTCTTTCGAGAAAGAGAGTATCCCCCTTTATCCGTGCAGCGCCAAGCGCTGCTCTCCCCGCGGCACCAGTGCCGCAGCTTCCTTTTCACTTGTGCGAAAAAGAGGAAAAGGAAACAAAAAGCCCCCGCCGGGAGAGGCGAGGGCTTCTTGCTGTGTTGTGTGTGTATTTTTAGGAGGGAGAAAATCACATCGGGGGGAGCTCCCCTTTGCAAGTATTAAGATACCAGTCAATCTTGGCTAAAGTTTGAATCGGTTGTAAACAAATTATGAATACCACCGGAAATTTTGCACATTTTCAGCCCATGAGCGCGCAGAGCTCGGAAAAATCGAGCGGCTGGAGCGCAAGGTCGATGCCGTAGCCGATGACGCGGGCGAGCTCGCGGATCTGCGCGTCGATGTCGCGCGTTGTGACCATGACGGTCTCGTGGCCGCGCAGGGCGGCGGGATCGACGTCCGACTTTCCGGCCTCTTCGAGCACATCGAGCGTCAGCGTCGCCGCGTCGACGACCGTGGGAACGCCGATGGCATAGACCGGCACGCCGAGCGTGTCGCGGCTGAGGGGACACCTGTGATTGCCCACGCCGCTGCCTGGGACGATGCCCGTGTCAGAGAGCTGCACCGTGGAGCAGAGCCGCATGAGCGAGCGGGACGCGAGCGCGTCGATCGCGATGACCGCGTCGGGCTGCACCGCGCGCACCGTGCCGCGCAGCGTCTCCATCGCCTCAATGCCCGTCCGGCCCAAAACCCCCGGTGTCAGCACGCTGACAGAGCAAAATGCGGAAAACGCGCCGTTTTGCCGCAGATGGCGCGTTACAAGCACATGCTCCGCACTCCTCGGCCCGATGGCGTCCGGCGTCATATTCGCGTTGCCGAGTCCCGCGACGAGCACGCTTTTCACATTCTCGCCGAGCAGTGCTCGAAGCTCCGCCCCTACGGCGCGCGACGCGCGCTCGAGCACATCGTCCGCGTTTTTTTGCAGCGGCGAGAGGTCGAGCGTCACATACCGCCCGCGGGGCTTGCCGAGCTGGCGCGCCGCGCCCTCGGTGTCGATGCGCACGCTCGTCACGCTGCACCCGCGGCGGAAGACCGTCCGGCTGTCCACGCCGGAGAGCGTCTGCACGCGGCTTTTCGCGCAGAGCAGCTCGTGCGCCTCCATGGCAAGATCGGTGCGGTATTGGAGCATTTTGCCTCTCTCCTTTTACTAAATCTTGTTTTCTTTCCCTATTTTATCCACAAAGTTTTGTGTCATACAAAAAAATCAGAAAATTTTGAAAAAATGCTTGCAATTTCTTGCATTCTTTGCTAAAATACCATTCTGCACGGTGGATTTTTTGTCCGCCGGCGCGAATTCCAACCGGAGGAGGTGTTTGGTTTGCCGAATATTAAGTCTGCCAAGAAGCGCGTTCAGGTGTCTGGTGTGCGTAATGAGCGCAACAAGGCCGACAAGTCCGCACTGAAGACCGCACTCAAGAAGTTCGAGGCGGCTGCCGCTGAAGGCAATCGCACCGAGGCCGAGAGCGCTTACAAGGTCGCAGTGAAGTCTGTCGATAAGGCTGCTGCTAAGGGTATTCTGCACAAGAATAACGCCGCGCACAAGAAGAGCGCGCTGACCCTGAAGCTCAACAGCGTTGGCTAATCGAGCGAAAATGAGAGCCATCCGAAAGGATGGCTCTTTTTTTGTGCCCAAAGGGGCACTGGCTTATCCGCGCGATGCGCGGAGGGGTAATGCAGCGCTTGGCGCTGCTGCCAGGTAAGGGGGCCATTCTCTCACGTGAGAGAATGGCCCCCTTTGTTTGCACCCCTGCGGCACGCAGAGACTAAGGTGCAGCGCACCGCGCTGCTTACTTTTTATTCGGATTATAATAATCCGTCTCCTCCGGCAGGACGATCGGCAGCCCGTTCTGATACACCGGAAGCGTCTGGAACTTGAATCTCGACACCTTGTGCTTGCGGTCGATCTGCTCCTTGATGGCGGGGTCGACCTCGCCCTTGCGGATGTACTCGTTCACCGCGTGGTAGGTAAAGCCGAGGTTGTCCTCGTCCGTCTTGCCGGTCAGGCCGTCGGACGGCGGCTTGATGAGGAAGCGCTCGGGCAGACCCAGCTCCGCGCCCAGCGCGATGACCTCCTCGGTCGTGTACATGCCGAGCGGCGAGAACGCGCCCGCGCTGTCGCCGTAGATCGTGCAATAGCCGACCCAGTCCTCGGAGAGGTTCGAGGTATTGATGACGATGCCGCCCTCCTCGCTCTGCGCGATGGCGTACAGCGTCGCCATGCGGATGCGGGACGGCAGGTTCACCTTCGTCTGGCGGCTCGCCTCGATGCCCACGCGCGCCATCTCGTCGAGAATGCCGCTCGTGCCGCCGTGAATATTGAACGTGTAGTGGCGGATGTTCAGCACGTCGACAAGGCCGTTGGAATAGTCGATGTCCGGCTGCACGCCGTCGGGCATCAGCACGCCGACGACATTCTCGCGACCGTAGGCCGCCACGCTCAGCGCCGCCGTGACGGAGCTGTCCTTGCCGCCCGAAATGCCGATGACGGCGGTCTTGCCTCCGCAGGCCTTCATCTGCGCGCGCATCCAGTCGAGAAGTCCCGGAAGCTGCTGCTTTGCGTTGAATTCTGCCATAGTCTTTTGCTCCTTACATAAACTTCAACAAAGAGAGTTTCCCCTCCCTGCTGAGAAAAAATTTGCTTTTGTTGTACCACACTTCCGCTAAGCTTTCAAGTACCCTTCGGCCTGCTTTAAAAACATTTCCCGATATTTTCCGTTCTGCGCCATCAGCTCCGCGTGCGTGCCGGATTCTATGATTCTTCCATCGGAGAGAAGATAAATTCGGTCCGCGTCCACGACCGTGGAGAGCCGGTGCGCGACCATAACGGTGGTCGTCGGCGAGCGGTCGAAGATCAGCTTTGCAATGCGGTACTCGGCGATCGGATCCAGCGCGCTGGACGGCTCGTCGAGGATGAGCAGCCCAAATTCGCTGTGCAGCAGCCGCGTCAGGCATAGGCGCTGCGCGTCTCCGCCCGAGAGCACCGCGCCGTTTTCGTCGAACTCCTTCGTGACCTGCGCGTCCAGAGAAAGCCGCAGGCCGACCCCCTCAAGGCAGGATTTGAGCCGCGCATCGTCCGCGTCGGCGTAGGCCGTCATATTTTCGCGGACAGACAGCGCGTACAGGCGGGACTGCTGAAACGCGATGCCGATCCTGCCGCGCAGCGTGCTCACGTCATAGTCCGCGATCGGGCGGCCGTTGATCTGCACCGTTCCTCCGTCCGCGTCGTACAGGCGGAGCAAGAGCTTTGTGAGCGTCGTCTTCCCCGCGCCATTTTCGCCGACGATGGCGATCTTTTCTCCGGGCGCGATGGCAAGACTCAGATCACGGATGGCAAACTCATCGCTGCCGCCGTAGCGGTAGGACACATGGTCGAATCGGACGGAAAATGGGCCGTCTGACGCTTTTTCGCCGTCTGTCGACGCTTCGATGGTCGAATCTGTGTCGAAAAAGCGCTGCACCTTCTGCGCGTAGGCAACGCCTAAGGCGACCTGCGAGCTCCACCAGCCGAGCGCGTTGAGCGCCTCCTTGAGCGCGAGCGACGAGGCGATCAGCGTCGCATAGACGCCAATGCCGCCGATATTGCCAGACATCACGCCCCATGCGACATAGACCGGCACGGCAAACGTCGTGCCGAGCTGCGCGAGGTTTACCAGAATATCGGTCAAAAATTCCTTTGCGCCGTATTTTCGATAGATCGCGGCCCTGCTCTTCACAGAGCCGTCGAACAGCGAAAAAAGCGGCTTTTTGATGTTTGACGCGCGCAGGTCGGCGACCGCCGTATGGTCAAAAAACAGCCGCCGCAGATAGTCAGCCTTCCGCTGGTCGTTGACCATGGCCGTCTCACGCTCCACGGACACCCTGCTCCAGTAAATTTGCGCATACGCGACAAACGCAGAGCAGCCCAGAACGATGAGCAGCAGCGCAACGCCCTGCGACGCGATCAGCGCGCCGTAGACAATGCATTTCGCGACGCCGCTCAAAAGCGAGAAGAGATTTTGCAGCGTCTCCGACGACTGCGAGGCAAATTTCTCCGTCGTTAGCTTGTAGCTGTCGAAATAGCTCGGATCGTCAAAGTGCCGGTAGTCGACCATCAGGGCTTTTTCGTAGATCGACCGCTCGATCGTCCCCTCGATCTCCTGCTTTTTCCACCGGAGGTAAAAATCCTCGTACACCGCGTGGAGCAGATTGAGCGCCAGCGCGAGCAAAAGGTATGTCAAGCCCGTTAAAAATGCCGCTTCAAACGGCTTTCCCGCTTCGATCATTTCGATCACCGCCTGCGCCAGCGTCGCGGA
>ULTA01029019.1_pt1 | contig 14277 bp, 15 predicted proteins | sample 1957181 | NCBI WGS metagenome assembly ULTA01 (sample SAMEA4835722, study PRJEB28245) | human gut metagenome | biome: gut microbiome; material: fecal sample | place: Denmark | collected 2008
AAAAATCCGGCCTGCGCAGCTGCCGCGCCGTCGAGGTCGAGGGCCTGCCCACGGCCTTCGTCTGCGGTGTCATCCGGCCCGTCCTCGCCCTGCCGCGCGGCGGCGCGGACGACAAGGTGCTGCTGCACGAGCTGCTGCACCTCAAATATTTCGACGCGGCGCAGGGCATCTTCTGGTGCCTCATCCGCGCGCTGCACTGGTGCGATCCCTTCATGCACTACGTCCTCGACCGCGTGGGCAACGACCTCGAATCCCTCTGCGACCAGCGCGTGCTGGAGCGCCTGGAGGGTGAGGAGCGGCGCGAGTACGGCGGCATACTGCTCGGTATGGCAAACGCGAAATATGCCCGCGCGCCGGGGACGAGCTCCATCTCCAACGGCGGGAAGAACATCTCCCGGCGCATAGCGGCCATCGTGCGCTTCAAGCTCTATCCGCGCGGCATGGCCCTGGCCTCGGTCTGCATAGTCCTCGTGCTTGCGGCGCCCCTGCTGCTCGGCTCCGCGGGCACGGACATTGGGCACATGTACCCCAACGAGCTCGACGGGCTCGACCGCAGCCTCGCCGCCGCGCGTACCACCCGCTGCCGGACCCCCGCCGCGGCGCTCGACACCTACGCCAAGGGGCTCATCTACGACAACGGCGTCTTCCTCGCCGCCGCCTCGCCCTTTGAAAAGCACGGGGAGCTCTACGAGGGCATGCGCGCGAGCCGCGCCGAGGGATGGGTGGCCTATCACTACGAGAGCGTGCCCGAGCAGTACGCCATCGACAGCGGCTCGGGATACCTTATAAATAACCTCGTCTGCTCGGAGGGCGTCTGCGAGGCGGAGCTCATACTCACGGTAAACTATGTGGCCGACCTCGACAACGGCGGCTGGCTGAAAGACGCGGACGGCGACACTCTCACGGGCCTCTACGTCGTCCCCGTGCGCGCCTGGGAGGCCGAGGGCTGGGTCGTGGAGGAGACGGGCGAGCGGCAGTTCATCGCCCCCGACGGCCTGGTGTATGACCCCGTGTCCCTTGCCCGCTGTGGGAATGATATACTGCCCTGGCGCGACACCGTGAGCGTGGAGCGCGAGTGCGGCACGGTGACGCTCCGGCGGAACCTCTACGCCGTGGCCGCGGACGCGGGCTTCGGCCTCTCCGGCGTGCCGCAGGGCTATTCCGACAGCATTTACAGGCCGGAGGCCGTGTTTCGCACCATGGCGGAGCTCTTCTGCGTCGAATATACCAGCGGCGAGGACGCGCTCCCGCAGAGCTGGGCGAAGCTGGAGATGCTGCCTCTCCGCTCCGCGGACGAGGAGTATGCCTTCGACGGCACGGAGTACGAGAGCATAGGCCTGGACCCCTGCGAGGGGGCTTTGAAGGCCAGCGCGCTCTCCGAGGAGTTCCGCTACGACACGCCGCTGCTGCCGGAGCCGGAGGCGAAGGCCGCCGCCGTGCGCATAACGTTGGGCAGCGAGGTCGTGGACGAGTTCGTCATGGAAGGGGGCGAGACGGATGGAGGAGCGTAAGGGCCTTTACAGATCTCTGGGCAGGATAGCCTGGGGCTACGCGCTCATTTACCTGAACATCAATATAAATGCGCTGGACCTGCTGCCCGACTGGGCGGGCTGGCTGCTCATCGGCTCGGCCCTGCCCGGCGTCGCCGGGGCGGGGGAGCCCTCCGCGCTGCTTTTGCGTCCGCTCTGCTGGCTGCTCGCGGCCTGGGAGGGCCTTTGCTGGGCGCTGGAGGCCATGGGGAGGCCCACGGAGCTCTGGGGCCTGTGGCTCATCGCCGCGGCGGTGTCGCTGTACGTACACTTCCAGCTCTTCACGAATCTCGCCTCCGCCGCGGAGCGCTTCGCCTGCCCCCAGCGCCGCAGCCTGCTGGTGCTCCGGACGGTGAACGTGGTCTTCCCGACGCTCATGCACCTGCCCCTGCCCCTGGACTCCGGCGACGCCTGGCTGGCCTGGCCCCTCGTAGCCGTGTCCCTCGTCATCATCGTCGGCACGCTGGTGGTGATGAACACCTTTCAGGCCAGCCTGAGGGATGGGGGCGTGGAGCAGGAGTAGTCCCCAGGCGATTGCGGAGATGCCCGCCGCGAATGTATAGCAATTTGGGCGCTCAGCGTCGCGGAAAAATGTAAAAACGCCCCTTTGTGGGCGTTTTTTGCTTCGATGGCGCGTGTCGCAGGTTTCCGCAACCCCCTGTAGGGGCGGGGTTCCACCCCCGCCCGGCGTCGGATTATCGCCTGCGCTACGGCGACACGCACGGGCTGCGGGCGGCGGGGGCCGCCCGCAAAGGGGGGACCCCCGGCGAGGGTCCCCCCTTTAACCCCCTCCTGCGCTTTGTGAGCACAGGAGAGTTCCGCGCGCTGCGGCGCGCGGCCAGGGCTCCGCCCCTGGACCCCGCCCGCTTTTTTGTAAAAAAGTGGGGCAAAAAACTTTTATTTGGCGGGACTTCAGCAGGCCTGCGGGGCGAGCGCCCCCTCAGCCCATCTCAACACTGAAGCGCGGGTCCACGCCGTTGGTGGTCAGGGTGCAGTACAGGTCCTCCGCAAACAGCAGGGCGTCGGGGGAGACTACGGCCAGCTGGAGGATGCGGTCGCGGGGCTCGGTGGGGTTGGGGTCGTCCACTATCGGCGCGCCGGTGAAACGCAGGCCCCTCACGGTGAGGCAGGCCAGGCGCTCGCCGTCGAAGTCGTAGCTCACGCTGTCCGGCCAGCTGCCGGGTATGAACTCAGTCGCCGGGGCGGAGGACAGGTCGTAGACCGGCCCGGACGCGAACAGGCCCTCAGGGCCGCGCACGAAGCTGCGCACCTCGCTGCCCTGCTCAATGAGGAACCAGTCCGCGTCCGCGTCCTCGGACAGGTAAAAATATACACGTTCGTCCTCATTCAGGCGGGGAAAGCTCAGCTCCGTCAGCAGCTCGCCCGAGGGCGACAGCTGCGTCAGGCGGCAGAACTCCGCGCCCGTCTCAAGCAGCAACGCGCCGCCGCCCGGGGCCTCTACCGCGGAGTCGGGACAGACCTCAACGGACAGGAGCCGGAAGCTCTCCGGCACGGGCTCATACTCGTTCCGGGCCTCGTTCCAGACCGTGTCCATGTGGTAGAGTGGCCCGGGCTGCCAGACCGTTATGCCCTCCTCGTCCTCCTGCCAGAGCCGGACAGAGACGAGGCAGCTGCTGATGAGGCTGTAGCACTGCACTTCCACTCCGCTCCTCCCGCCCTGGAGGGTGCGGCATTCGTACTCGCAGACGTTGCCTGCCGCGTCCTTGGTGACGCTGGCGGTCACGCGCAGGTCCTCGGGGACGGGCAGGCGGATGTGCTCGTCAACGGCGGCCTGGAGCTCCTCGTCCAGGTGCGACGCGCCCCAGCTGTTCACACGCAGGGGGTAGTAGTCGCAGACCTCGGAGAGATACATCGTTTCCTCCAGGGTCTGGCCGGCGTCGGCGCGCGCGGCGACGGCGGCGCAGGGCGCGGGCAGGTCCGAGAGCGATATGCCGCCGTTGCTGCTGCCGCTGCTGTTGAGCTGGTCGAAGATGTACAGGTCGTAGGCGTGCAGGCGCTGCGACGGGCGGCTGCCGCCCTCAAGCGAGAAATCGCAGGAGCCGACGCCGTTGCCGGCGTCGTAGGCGAGGTCGAAATACATGTATTCGTCGTTCACCGTCGTGTCCACGCCCTCGCCGAGGATGCGGACTCCGCCGGCCGCCTCGCGCGAGCCGGCGCGCAGCTCCGACTCAAAGCGGACGTCCTCCGCCACGGCTCCGACCGCGATATTTGCCGCCGTCATCCACCCGACCGCCAAAACCGCCAGCACGCAAAAGATGATACCCGCCCTCTTCATAACATCCTCCTGACCCAAAGCCCAAAAGTTTTTGTCCCGCTTTTTTACAAAAAAGCTGGCGAGGTCCAGGGGCCGCGCCCCTGGCCGCCCGCCGCAGCGGGCGGAACCCCCTGCGCTCACCAAAGCGCAGGAAGGGGGGCAGGGGGGAAACCCTCGCCGGGGGGTTCCCCCAGTCAGTCCTCCCCCGACAGCTCGCTTATCGCGCGCTTTATCCTGTCCGCCCGGTAGTTGTAGTTCCGCTTGACGTAGTCCACAAGGCCCTCACCCGTCTCCTCGAGCCCGGACATATGCACGTCGCCCATGAGCTGGCCCTTGTGTATGAGCAGCGCCCGGCCTATGAAGTCCTCGACCTCCTCTATGAGGTGCGTCGAGAGCAAAACTGTCTCCTCCGGCCCCAGGATGCCCAGCAGTACCTTATAAAAATCCTCCCTGTTGAACACGTCGTTTCCGGAAAACGGCTCGTCCATCAGGATGTAGTCCGCGCCCTGCGAGAGCGCGAGGACGACCTCGAACTGATTTTTCTGCCCCGTCGAAAACTTCGCGGGCTCGCCGCGCAGGGGCAGCTCGAAAAAGTCCATCAGCACGTCGAAGCGCTTGCGGTCAAACTTCGGGAAATGCCGCGCGTAGAAATCCGCGTGGCCCTCTGGCGAGAGGGCGGGGAAAAAGGAGTGCTCGCTCGTCGCAAAGGAGAGGCGGGCGATGTTTTTGCGGCCTATTGGCTCGCCGTCGAGCGTTATCTCGCCCTCGTATCTCAAAAGGCCGAGGACGCACTTCATGAGCGTCGATTTTCCCGCGCCGTTTTCACCGAAGAGGCCGACGAGCTCGCCCGGGCCGAGGGAGAAGCTGACGCCGCGCAGGGCCTCGCGCGTACCGTAGGATTTTTTGACGTTCTTCAGCTCTATCATGCGAAGATACCTCCCAAAACTGTTTCCAAAACGTCCTGCTCGGCGCCCGCCACCAGCATGTTCGCCGGCGTCGCCCAGAGGTAGAGCCCGCCCATCAGGAGCAGCAGCAGGTTCACCGAGACAAAGAGCGCGAGGGCCCCGCCCACCGGCAGCAGCGCGCAGCGCAGGGGGTACTCCCAGCGGTTCGGCAGGCGCTTCATCGTGTAATAGCTCTTCGAGCCGCGGAAATAGCTGATGTTCCGCACAAGCAGCCAGACAAGGGCGCAGGGCATGGGCAGCAGGCTCAGCGCCGAGGCCGTCAGCAGCTCCGAAAAGAGGGGCGCGCTCTCGTGGTAGCGGAAATTGCTGATGTCCGGGCCGCCGTAGGTGCCGCCGAGGCTCAGACCGTAGTCGAAGATGAAGAAGAGGAAGAAGGCCGCGCAGGTGGCAAGGAGCCAGAGCCCCACCCGCCTTATCTCCGCCGCGGAGTCGAAGCCCGGCGGCGCGGCCAGGTCGCGCAGGCGCAGTTTTTCGCCGCTCATGCGAAGGCACCTCCCAGGATAAGCTCCAAAATGTCCCGCTTCGCGCCGAGGGGCTGCAGCTCCGGCGGCGTCGCCCAGAGGTAGAGCCCGCCCGCGAGGAGCAGCAGCAGCTGCGCCGAGACAAAGAGCGCCAGGGCGCCGCACACGGGCAGCAGGGCGCAGCGCAGGGGGTACTCCCAGCGGTTCGGAAGCCGCTTCATCGTGTAATAGCTCTTCGAGCCGCGGAAATAGCCGATGTTCCGTGCCAAGAGCCAGACGAGGGCGCAGGGCATGGGCAGGAAGCTCAGGCCGGGCAGGGCCACGAGCTCCGAAAAGGGCGGCATGTACTCATTATTGGACCAGCGCACAAGATCCTCACTCATCAGGACGCACAGATTGCCCAGGAACGGGAAGGTGAAAAACAGCAGGAAGCAGGCGCAGGACGTGAGCAGCCAGCCCTTCACCCGCCTTATTTCCGCCGCGGAGTCGAAGCCCGGCGGCGCGGCCATGTCACGCAGTCGCATCCGCGCCGCCCCCTTCCTGTGCCTCCAGCGCCGCGGCCGAGGCGGCCTCGCGCTCGTCGGCGATCGTGTCGCGGAAGGAGCCGGCAAGGCCTGCGGCGACGAGGACCAGCTCCAGGAATACGAATATCATGTGCAGCTCGCCGCCCTCTGTGCGCAGGAAATGCGTCAGTACGAGGACGAAGCCCGCGGCCACGCCTATGCCCGAGACCATCCGCCTGCGCCGCCAGAAGGAGAGCGCCACGCTGCCCACCCCGCACATGAGGCAGCTCGCCGCGGCGTGGACGCCCTCGTAGAGCGAGCCGAGCGGCAGCAGCGTGTGCAGGGGCAGGGACTTGTAGGCCGCGAAAAAGACGCTCATGCCGTCGTTGGCATAGGGCCCGGAGCGCGCGACGAACCAGGCCGAGAAGCCCAGGTAGGCCGCCAGCGCCAGCGCCCGGTAGACGGCGAAGCAGAGCGTGTGGACGAAAACCTGTATATAGGCCGCCTCGCGCTCCGGTATGAGCAGGCGGCGGAAGGTGGCGTCCGGGTTCACGCCGCGCCTGGGTGCGAGGGAGCGGGCCAGCAGGAAGTAGAGCAGCACCATGCCCGCACCGTAGGCCGCGCCCGCGAGGGCGGCGCTCGGCAGGCCGTTCGCGCCCTCGTAGGGGAGCGTCAGGCCGGTGAGCACGTCCGCGAGGTTCTCCACATCGTCCAGGCCCGCCAGCAGCAGCGCGAAGATGGCCGCCGCCGCGGCGAGGCCCACGGCGAGAGTCTTGTACACCGCGCCGCGCGCGGCCAGTTCAAATACGGACAGATGTTTTTTCATTCCTCCGCCTCCTCATAGGCCCTCTTCACCAGTTCAATGGCCTCCTCCAGCGGCACTCCCATGCGCCGGAAGGCCGAGGCCGCTGCCACCGCGTCCGAGCGGATGAGCTCCGCGCGCACCCGCTCCCGCAGCTCCGGCGTCACGCGCACGCAGCTCTTCGCCCCGGCGTGCGAGACCAGCAGGCCCTCCTCCTCCAGCATCCGGCAGGCCTTCTGCACCGTGTTCGGGTTGAGCCCCAGAAGCGCCGAGAGCACCCGGCGCGAGGGCAGTTCATCCCCGTCCGCCACCGCGCCCGAGACCACGCCCTGCTTCAGATATTTTATTATCTGCAAATAGATGGGCGTCCCATCCTCGGCCCGGAAGGCTCCGAAGTCTATCATGCCCTCACCTCCTCCGGGGAAAGTGTGTCAGTCGAGTAATACAGTTTCCTTGACTGTATTATAGGCATAATACAGTTTGCCTGTCAAGGGGCAAAAAAGGAGCGCCCCTTTTTGGGGGCGCTCAGGCGCATTTGAGGGTGACGGAGGCGATTTCCGGCGTGTTGAGGAAGCGGGGCAGCGGCACGGAGTTGCCGAGGCCGCGGGAGATGAAGAGCTTGTAGCGCCCCGTGTCGAAGAGGCCCGCGTCGTACTCCGGGAAGAGGGAGAAGTTCGTCCCCGCGACGCCGCCCAGGATGGGCAGGCGGACTATGCCGCCGTGGGTGTGGCCGCAGAGGATGAGGTCCACGTCGAGCTCCGGATAGCGCTCCGCCCAGTAGGCCCTGTGGGCCAGCAGCAGGACGAAGGCGGCGGGGGCCGCCTCGCGCAGGCGCGAGACGAGCTCCTCCGGAGTTTCCATGTCCGCCGGGCCGTTCGGGTCCTCCACGCCGGCGAGGATGAGGCTGTCGCCCCCGCGCTCCAGGCTGAGGAAGTCGTTGCGCAGGCAGACGGCGCCCGCGGCCTCCAGGGCCTCGAAGAGCTCCTGCTCCGCGCCGGAGGCCCAGTCGTGGTTGCCGCTGACGAAATAGACGGGCGCGAGCTTCACGAGCTCGCGCACCAGGGCCTCGACCCCGGGCAGCTCCCGCCCGGCCTCGCCCTCGTCAAGAAAGTCGCCGGTGAGGGCGATAAGCTCCGGCTCCTCGGCCGCCACGGCCTCTATGAGCCGCGCGTTGTCCTGCCCGAACTCGGAGCCGTGCAGGTCGCTCAGCTGGACTATTTTGAAACCGTCGAAGCCCCGGGGCAGGCCGGAAAACTCCAGCGTGAGCCTTGTGACGGAGAGTCCATGCTTCGACAGCAGCAGCAGCGCGGCGAAAAGGGCGATGAGGACGAGCAGCGCGGCTGTGAACAAGCGCCGCTTAGTCATTGGGCCTCCTGGTCGCGGATGTAGATGGGCTTCACGTTGGGGTCCGAGGTCTCGCGGACCTGGACCTCGAAGCGGGGCAGGTTCTTGAGCATGTTCGAGAGCTTGCCGAAGCCGTAGGTGCGCGGGTCGAAGTCGGGCTGTTTCTTTATAATGAGGTTGCCGAGGTTCGACAGGTCGATGTAGCCGTCGTCGTCTGCGAGGTCGGCGACGGAGTCCGCGATGAGGGTGATGATCTCCTCGGGCACGGGCGGCTTCTTGTCCTCGGCCTTCTTGGCGGCGGCCTTGGAGGCGGGCTTTTCGGCCTTCTCGGCGGCCTTGGCGGCGGAGGATTTGGCCGCAGTCTTCTTGGCTGCGGGCTTTGCGGCGGCCTTGGCGGTCTTTTTGTACTTGTCGCGGATGACCTCGACGCGGATGAACTTGTCGCAAGCCTGGACGAAGGCCTTGGGCGTCTTCTCCTCGCCTATGCCGATGACGTACATCCCGCTCTCGCGCAGGCGGATGGCCAGGGGCGTGAAGTCCGAGTCCGAGGAGACGAGGACGTAGCCGTCCGTCTTGCCGGTGTAGAGGATGTCCATGGCGTCTATTATCATGGCCGAGTCCGTGGCGTTTTTGCCGCTGGTGTAGGCGAACTGCTGCTTGGGGGTGACGGCGTTCTCCAGCAGGCTGTTTTTCCAGCTCACGAGGCCCTGGGAGGCCCAGTCGCCGTAGATACGCTTTATCATGGGCGTGCCGTAGATGGCTATCTCCTCCATGATGCCCTTGAGGCAGTCGCGCGGCGCGTTGTCCCCGTCTATGAGGACGGCGAGGCGCATGTTTTCTATGGTCATTTCATCACGTCTTTCAGAAATTTGCCCGCTTGGGCAGGGGTATTTTACCACGTCCGGCGGGATTTCACAAGTCCGGGGCGGGAAGCGTGTAAAATCAGCATAAAATCCGGGCCGGGCGGGAGAAATTCTTGTCGCTTTGGATGAAAATGCGCCGGGGGCCGGAAAAGCCGTTGAGTTTTCGGGGGAAAACCTATATCATTGAGCTATCTTCTCTAGGGGGGTGGCGCGGCCTTGGTTCGGCTTCTGTTTGGAACTGCCGGGGCCCAGTGCGCCCTTCCGCGGCTCCCCGGCGGGGGAGCGCCCCTGGGGGACAAGAGCATAAATGCGTAAATAGCAAGGCCATGACTGTATGCCGTGGCCTTGTTACATTTTTATTTATCACTTTTGGAGGCGAGGGCATGGTAAGTAAGAAGATAGCCGTCGTGATGGGCAGCGACAGCGACTGGCCCGTGGTCGAGAAGGCCGTGCGCCAGCTGGAGGCGCTGGGCATAGAGACGGAGGCCCGCGTCATGTCGGCGCACCGGACGCCGGAGGCGGCGCGGAACTTCGCGCTCACGGCGCGGGAGGCGGGCTTCGGGGCCATCATAGCGGCCGCGGGCAAGGCGGCGCACCTGGCCGGGGCCCTCGCTGCGGCGAGCACCCTGCCCGTCATCGGCATCCCCGTGAAGAGCTCCACCCTGGACGGGCTGGACGCCCTGCTCTCGACCGTGCAGATGCCATCCGGCATCCCCGTCGCCACCGTGGCCATAGACGGAGCGCAGAACGCGGCGCTCCTGGCCGCCCAGATGCTGGCCATATACGACGGCGAGCTCGCCGCGCGGCTCGACGAGCTGCGCCGCGAGATGGAAGCCGCCACGCTGGAAAAGGACCGCGCCCTGCGCGAAAAGCTCGAAAAGGAGAGGAACTGACATGGAAAAGCTCGAACAGCTCTACGAGGGCAAGGCCAAAAAGGTCTACGCCACGGACGACCCCGCCCTGTGCATCGTCTCCTACAAGGACGACGCCACCGCCTTCAACGGCGAAAAGCGCGGCACCATCCTGGGCAAGGGCGTCATAAACAACCGCCTGACCAACAGCTTCATGCGCATGCTGGAGCAAAACGGCGTGCCTACGCACTATGTACAGGAGCTCTCGGACAGGGAGACCCTGGTGAAGAAGGTCTCCATCGTCCCGCTTGAGGTCATCATCCGCAACATCTCCGCGGGCAGCTTTGCCAAGCGCTACGGCGTGGCGGAGGGCATCGTCTTCGACGCGCCCACCATCGAGTTTTCCTACAAGGACGACGCGCTGGGCGACCCGCTCATAAACTCCTGCCACGCCCTGGCCCTGAAGCTCGCCACGGCCGAGGAGATCGAGACGATAAAGCGCTATGCCTTCCGCGTGAACGAGCTGCTCAAGGCCCTGCTGCTCTCCCACGGCATCGAGCTCGTGGACTTCAAGCTGGAGTTCGGCCGCCTGCCGGACGGGAGCATCGTCCTCGCCGACGAGATAAGCCCCGACACCTGCCGCTTCTGGGACGTGGAGACCCACGAGAAGCTGGACAAGGACCGCTTCCGCCGCGACCTCGGCGGCGTCGAGGACGCCTATCAGGAAGTTATGCGGCGGCTCATTGGGGAATGAGACTTTTTAAATAACCGGGAGAGAAACATGGGAGCAGACATTTTCGGCAAGCTGCACGAGGAGTGCGGCGTATTCGGCATCTACATGAGGGAAGAGGGCGCGGACGTCCTGGGCATCACGCACCACGCGCTCTACGCCCTGCAGCACCGCGGCCAGGAGAGCTGCGGCATCGCCGTGAACGACGACGGCGTCATCACCGGCCACGCGGACACGGGCCTCGTCAGCGAGGTCTTCACGGAGGACGTGCTCTGCAAGCTGCCCCAGGGGCGCATGGCCGTCGCCCACTGCCGCTACGGCACCACCGGCTGCCAGAGCCGCGAGAACGCCCAGCCCCTCGTCATCCGCCACATCAAGGGCGGCATGGCCCTCGCGCACAACGGCAACCTCACGAACGCCGCCGAGCTGCGCGAGAGCTGCGAGCTCGACGGCGCCATCTTCCGCACCACCTCGGACTCCGAGGTCATCGCCTACGCCATCACGCGCGAGCGCATAGGCGCCGGCTCCATCGAGGAGGCGGTCTCCCGCGCGATGGACAGCCTCAAGGGCGCCTATTCCCTCACGGTCATGAGCCCGCGCAAGCTCATAGCCGTGCGCGATCCCATAGGCTTCCGCCCGCTGTGCATAGGCGAGATAGACGGCGGCTGGGTCGTCGCCAGCGAGAGCTGCGCGCTCGACGCCATAGGCGCAAAGTTCCTGCGCGACGTGGAGCCGGGCGAGATAGTCACCATCTCCGACAGGGGCCTTGAGAGCGACCGCAGCCACTGCGGGAAGGCCACGGGCGAGTGCGTCTTCGAGTTCATCTACTTCGCGCGGCCGGACTCCGTCATAGACGGCAGCTGCGTACACACGGCGCGCCAGCGCGCGGGCGCCTTCCTGGCCCTGGAGCACCCCGTGCAGGCCGACGTCGTCATCGGCGTGCCGGACTCCGGCCTCGACGCGGCCCTGGGCTACGCGCGCCAGAGCGGCATACCCTACGGCGTGGGCTTCGTGAAGAGCAAGTACATCGGCCGCACCTTCATCCAGCCCGGCCAGGCCCGGCGCGAGGACGCCGTGCGCATAAAGCTCAACACCATCGCCTCCACCGTGCGCGGCAAAAGGGTCATCCTCGTGGACGACAGCATCGTGCGCGGCACGACCATCGCGCGCATCGTCGGCCTGCTGCGGGAGGCCGGGGCCACGGAGGTCCACGCCCGGCTCTCCGCGCCGCCCTTCCTCTACCCCTGCTACTTCGGCACGGACATCGACAGCTCCGACTACCTCATCGCCCACAACCACAGCCTGGAGGAGATACGCGAGATAATAGGCGTGGACAGCCTGGGTTACCTGAACGTGGACTACCTCGACAAGCTGGCGGACAACAGCACGATAGGCTTCTGCAAGGGCTGTTTCACCGGACAGTACCCCTGCGAGCCGCCCTGCCGTGCGCAGAAGTCGAAGTTCGAGCAGAAAATAGGCCGGAGGGAGAGAGACTGATGAGAAGCGAGAGCGCGAGCTACAAGGCCGCGGGAGTGGACATCACCGCGGGCTACCGGGCCGTGGAGCTCATGAAAAAGCACGTGCAGCGCACGGAGCGCCCCGGCGTCCTGGGCGGCCTCGGCGGCTTCGGCGGCCTGTTCCTGCCCAACCTCGCCGGCATGAAGGAGCCCGTCCTCGTCTCCGGCACGGACGGCGTGGGCACGAAGCTCAAAATAGCCTTCCTCCTCGGCAAGCACGACACGGTGGGCATAGACTGCGTGGCCATGTGCGTGAACGACATTGTCTGCTCCGGGGCTGAGCCGCTCTTTTTCCTCGACTACATCGCCTGCGGCAGGAATGTGCCGGAGCGCATAGCTGAAATCGTCGCGGGCGTGGCGGAGGGCTGCGTCCAGGCCGGCGCGGCGCTCATCGGCGGCGAGACCGCCGAGATGCCGGGCTTTTACCCCGAGGACGAGTACGACCTGGCGGGCTTCGCCGTCGGGATTGTGGACAAAGCCCGCATCCTCGACAGCTCCGCCATGCGGGAGGGCGACGCGCTCATAGCCCTGCCCTCCTCGGGCGTACACTCGAACGGCTTCTCGCTCGTGCGCCGGGTCTTCGAGGTCGAAGGAGGAGCGCTGGAGCGCTATGAGCCGGAGCTCGGCCGCACGCTGGGCGAGGCCCTGCTGGAACCCACAAGGATATATGTGAAGCCCGTCCTCGCCCTGCTCCGCTCCGCGCGAGTCTCGGCCATAAGCCACATCACGGGCGGCGGCTTCTACGAGAACGTCCCGCGCGCCCTGGCCCCGGGCTTCACGGCGCGCATAGAAAAGGCGAAGCTCAAGACCCCGCCCCTCTTCTCCCTCATCGCCCGGGCGGGGGAGATCCCGGAGAGGGACATGTACAACACCTTCAACATGGGCGTCGGCATGCTCGCCGCCGTCGCGGCCGAGGACGCGGACGCGGCGGTGCGCTGCCTGCGCGAAAACGGCGTCGAGGCCTATGTCTGCGGCGAGGTCGCGAGAGGGGAAGGCGGCGTCGAGCTATGGTGAGGACGGCGGTGCTGGTCTCGGGCGGGGGCACGAACCTCCAGGCGCTCATAGACGCCGCGGCGCGCGGCGGGCTGCCGGACGCGGAGCTTGCCCTCGTCGTCTCGAACCGCGAGGGAGCCTTCGCCCTCGAACGCGCGCGGCGCGCGGGGCTGGAGGCGGCGTACATAGGCCCCGAGGGCTTCGAGGCGCGGCTCTCGGAGCTGCTCGCCGAGCGTGGCATCGGCCTGGTCGTCCTGGCGGGCTTCCTGCGCATACTCTCGCCGGAGTTCGTCTCGGGCTGGGCCGGGCGCATGCTGAACATCCACCCCAGCCTCATCCCCGCCTTCTGCGGCGAGGGCTATTACGGCCTGCGCGTACACGAGGCGGCGCTCCGGCGCGGCGTCAAGCTCACGGGCGCGACCGTGCATTTTGTGAACGAGATACCCGACGGGGGCGAGATCATCCTCCAACAAGCCGTCCCCGTCCTGCCCGGCGACACGCCGGAGAGCCTCCAGCGCCGCGTCATGGAACAGGCTGAATGGAAGCTGCTGCCCGAGGCCGTAGAGCGCGTGGCGAGGGACATTGAAAGGAGCGAAAAGGCATGACGGACATCTTTGACTACCTGCGCGCGCGCCCCTATCCCGGCCGGGGCATCCTCCTCGGCGCAGCCCCGGACGGCGCGCCGGTCTGCGCCTATTTCATCATGGGCCGCAGCGAGAACAGCCGCAACCGCGTCTTTGAGCGCACGCCCGACGGCATCCGCACCCGCGCCTTCGACGAGGCGAAGATGACGGACCCGAGCCTCATCATCTACCACCCCGTCCGCCGCACGGAGCGCGGCCTCATCGTCACGAACGGCGACCAGACGGACACCATCCGCGACGGCCACGGCTTCGTCTCCGCGCTGAGGACGCGCCGCTTCGAGCCGGACGCGCCGAACTGGACGCCGCGCATCTCCGGCCTCCTGGCCCCGGACGGGAGCTACAAGCTCTCCATCCTGCGCGCGGCGGACGAGGCGGGCGCGCGCTGCACCCGCTGCTTCTACGAGTACGAGCCCGCGCCGGGCCTCGGGCACTTCATCAGCACCTACGAGGGCTTCGGCTCGCCCCTGCCGAGCTTTTCCGGCGAGCCGGTGGAGGTCTCGGTCCCGGCCCTCCCGGCGCAGGAGCTGGCGGCGGCGCTCTGGGCGGCGCTGGATGAGGATAACCGCGTCTCGCTCTACGTCGCGGCGGCGGGCGAGGAAGTGATCATCAACAAGCACGGGGAGGAAGCGTAATATGCGTGAAATAGAGCTCAAATACGGCTGCAACCCTAACCAGAAGCCCGCGCGCATCTACATGGAGGACGGCTCCGAGCTGCCCGTCGAGGTGCTGAACGGCCGCCCGGGCTATATTAACTTCATGGACGCCCTGAACTCCTGGCAGCTGGTGCGCGCCCTGCGCCG
>ULTA01038701.1_pt1 | contig 14201 bp, 10 predicted proteins | sample 1957181 | NCBI WGS metagenome assembly ULTA01 (sample SAMEA4835722, study PRJEB28245) | human gut metagenome | biome: gut microbiome; material: fecal sample | place: Denmark | collected 2008
TATTCACAGGAGAAAAAGTATGCTCTTTACAGCGTAGCGTTTTATAACCTTGAGAATCTGTTCGATACAATTCATGACGCGGGCAAAAACGACTTTGAATATTTACCAAATGGTAAAAATAAGTGGAACTCCATGAAATATGAAGCGAAGCTAAAAAACATGTCTGAAATATTAAGTCAGCTATCGACAGACAAATTACCATTAGGACCAACTATTATCGGTATGTCGGAAGTTGAAAACAGAAGAGTATTGGAAGATCTACTCAAACAACCTGCTTTATCCGACAGAGGATACGAAATTGTTCATTATGAAGGTCCGGACCGGCGTGGTGTGGACTGTGCATTTTTCTACAATCCGAAATTCTTTCACCTCACTGCCAGCAAACTCGCTCCATATATTTATGAGAATAATGATACTACCTATAAAACCCGTGGTTTCCTTATTGCCAGCGGTACACTTGCCGGTGAAAAGGTGCACTTTATCGTAAATCACTGGCCTTCACGTGCAGCCGCATCACCCGCTCGGGAAAGAGCAGGAGAACAAGTCCGAGCCTTAAAAGATTCTTTATTAAATGAGGATTCAAATGCAAAGGTCATCATCATGGGAGACATGAATGACGATCCAATGGACAAAAGTATGGCTGTTGCATTAGGAGCAAAACGCAAAACTCAAGATACAAAGGAACATGATTTGTATAATCCCTGGTGGGACACTTTAAAGAAGGGTAACGGTACTTTAATGTATGATGGTAAATGGAATCTGTTTGATCAGATCGTATTTACAGGAAATTTATTAGGTAATGACAGAAGTACACTGAAATATTACAGAAACGAAATCTTTAGAAGAGATTATATGTTCCAAAAAGAAGGAAAGTACAAAGGATATCCCAAAAGAACACATGCCGGAGGTGTATGGCTTAACGGATATAGCGACCACTTGCCAACCATTATTTATTTAATCAAAGAGATTAAAGACTAACGAACAGTTAACTTATGAAACATAAATTCATCCAAACCTTACTATTAGTACTACTCCCTACCCTGTTTGCAGCGTGTGGTAGCGACAACAATGATCCAACAGATAATATTGGCGGATTAAGTGTTAGTACAGACCTTAAAAACAATGAAGTTTCCGCAAAGGGAGGCAGTTTCTTTCTACAAATAAAGACAGACGGTAAGTGGACTGCATCTAGTCAGGATAGTTGGTGCACAATAAATAACAAAGAGGGAAACGGGAATGCCTCTACCATCTGTTCTGTATCCGCTAATGATGATGATGAACGTTATACTGTTATCACCGTAACATCTAATGGAAAGAGTGAAAATATAACGATCACCCAAAAAGGAGGAAATGGTGAAGAGCCTGATCCGGATCCTAATCCATCGGGATATGCAGGAAGAATTGAAATTCCAGCATTAAACAAGGCAAATAATAATTTATTCATCACCCATACTACGCAATATAATGGTAAAGAAGTAATAACTTACAGTTTTGAATATGATTGTACTCAAAAAAGTTCACGTTGGGTAGCTTTTACTTTCAGCACCTCAACACCTGACAATAAAGTCGGACGTGCAGGAGACTTTAGTGATGATCCCAGCATTCCATCACAATATCGAACACACGATGGTGATTATACTGGTTCAGGCTACAGCAGAGGACATCTGGTTGCTTCGTCAGACAGACAATACTCTGCAACGGCTAACAAACAAACTTTTTATATGTCCAATATGAACCCACAGATACAAGACGGATTCAACGGCGGCATATGGGCAAGTTTAGAAAAGAAAGTACAGACATGGGGGAACATAACTAACGATCAAGATACCCTTTATGTAGCCAAAGGAGGTACTATTGATAATAACAATATTATCAAATATCTTAAAACAAATAACACTATTCCAGTTCCCAAATATTTCTATATGGCTATTTTATCACTAAAAAATGGTCAATATAAAGCAATAGGCTTTTGGTTTGAACATAAATCATACAGTAACAATAATTATGCATCTTATGCCCTTTCAATTGACGAACTTGAAGAAAAGACAGGAATCGACTTCTTCCACAATCTTCCCGATAACATTGAGAATGAGGTAGAACGAAGTTACAATAAAAGTGATTGGGGATTATAGCATCCCCCAATATGAGCAAAACAGAAGGGTGTCAAAAAGCAGCGGCACTATAATCCTTAGATAATAACTCAGCACACCCTTCTGCAATAGTCAATATCATCTCTTTTCCCTTTTTCCGAGGAATACGAATGCTCTCTCCAACAATCAGCATATCTTCTATAGTAGGATTACCATGATTATTAACAGAGGTAGCATGTTCTCCATTATATCCGTTATTGCATCGGGTCAAGTCATAAGCCGGAGCTAACGCCCAGTTCCCCTCTTTATAAATGAAACTAAAGTTTTTGGCATGGTCATCTTTATTATCCGTTAAGACATTGAACACCATACGCCGGAACATTTCATCTACCTGTTTAGGGTCTTGGGTAAGATAACCAACCAAGTGCAGTAAAGTCTTATAATCCAATCTGGGTTGCATAATAGATTCATTAAGTAGTGCCCCTGCCGTAGCAATATGATACCTAATACCATTTTCAATATCAAAACGTTTGGTAGCAAAATACTTTCCATCCATCAATTTAAAGTCCGGTACTGTTATACCACATTTACGAGCGACTTCATTATAACGATACTCCATCGCTCCCATATCTTTCGGATCATATGTATGCCTGAACTTCACCAACCAAGCTCCTTCTGTATCGTGAAGTAAACATTTAGGGCGGCATCCACCTGAGTTGCCACTATTAAAGTAAAGTACCTCTTCATCCTCATACGATTTCTCTGACAGTGTGTCCAATGCCATTTGCTGAAGGCAATCTAGTGTCGGAAGAGATTTTTCTTCGCCAATGTATGTCTCCGGTATATAACAAAGAGCTCCCATCCCTGATGTTCCGACTATACTCAACCGTTGCAAGGGAGTTAGCTCGCTATCATTCACCCCTTGTTTTTTGAGTAAACGATGAAGTAAATAACGCCCATATCCATCAGGGAGACTGTCTTCAAAAATACCAAAGTTTCCCCAAAAAGGTTGTGGTTTAGCAATAAACAAATCAGGTTTTAAAGGCAAGTCAAGCGGAGAGATAGAAAACCCATTAGCCAACCACTCTCTATCATACTGAAATGCGCATAGCCGATTATCAGGTGTCATACTGAGAGTTCCAACACTTCTACTATGATAGGTTACTATCAGTTTATTTACTGATTTCATTACGCCCCTTCTTTCTGTTTTTATTCTTATTAATCATTTCCAACTCCTCCATTGTACTAAACAGCGGTTCAGATAAAAGTTCCTTGATAGCTTTAGAGTAACCCAGTGCTTTTGCTAATGCCACATAGGATGCCAATGAAATAGTATGCTTTTGTTCGAACTTGGCAATAGTAGGCGTCGGAACTCCGCTAAGTTCGGTAAGAGCTTCTCGGGAAAGTCCTTTCTCAAGCCTGCGTTTCTGCAGATTCTGAGCCAGAATTGCCAGCAACTCTTCGGGTCTCTCTACATCAAAATTATAAAGTAAAGGCATACAATTATATTCAATTAATTAAAAAACAGCACTATTCAGATACTATTACATCTAAATACAAAGATAGTTTCTTTATTCAAAAAAACAAAATATAAGCCAATTCTATTGAGTGTATTCGGCAACAAAAAAGATGCCCCCCTTTTCTACAAATAGAAGAACAGAAGCAACACAAGATTTACCCCGATCACCGTCCCGAATCCTCCCAAAATCCAGGGACGTAACTTACTACCTTTCCCTGCAAAAAACAAAGCATAAAACATATTCACCAGAATATTACTGATAATAGCCTGCATACTGCAAGCCACAACAACCAGTACAGCTACGCTCCCTGTATTCTGCAAAAGGTTCAAGATAAAAGGAGTAATGTCACTAAGTCCGGATACAAAAGAAAGCAGATTCAATCCGCCTGTACCCGCATAAACCAAAGTATAGTGCGTCAGCACTGTAAACACAACGAAGAGAGTGGCAAAAATCAGAGCAACTTTAAATTCGAGCGGGTTACTGCTGTCCTCATCTTCCGACTCATCGGTCATATCCTTGGAGCGTCGATGACGGGAATGGATAAACCACGCAACAACGGCAGGTACCACAGACATAATCAAAAGATAAGGATAGATAGATGTAAATATCTCCCTGCTAAAGATCAGAATCAATATCATAAAACGCAGAAACATCATGCTGACCGCAAGCAGCATAGCAGCTACATATTCGTTCGCCTCCTGCTCGGAAGCCTTTCTACTTTTACGGGCCAATACCGAAATTGTGGCAGTACTACTATATAATCCACCGATAATGCCGGAAACCAATACTCCCGATTCATGAAACACATAGCGTTTCAGCAAGTAAGACAAATACGAGATACCGGAGACGACAACCGTTGCCAGCCAAATAGAATAAGGAGTGAGATTAATATCCGGAATCAGGTTCTTGTGCGGTAACATAGGCAATATGATACCACTGATAGCCAAGAACTTTGCCAGCGTAATCATCTCATCATTCTTCATCCGCTGGGCAAACTCCGTAAAAGTGTGTTTAAGCTCCGTCAATAAAAGCACCGTCACAATCACCATCACATAAAACCAGGAAGGCTGGGTAGAAACAATAGGAGCCAGACAATAAGTAATCAGTGCAATAATAATGGTCGTTACACCAAAAACATGGAATTGAGACTGCTTGACGTAATAGTTCAAGCCCAGCAATAAACCGAGCACAGCACCACCACCCATAAACAGACGCATATCCGTAGGATCGAGTATATAGAGCAAATAGCCTAGAATACCAATGAAAGTAAATGTACGGTCAGTCCCGAAGAGAGTTGTTTCCCCTTCACGCTTCAGACTGATCCGTCGTTGTGACAGTCCGATAAGTAAAGAAAATAAAGTAACCAGAACGAAAGTTATCAGTTCTCTCGGTAGATAATTGTACAACTGTTCCATATACTGCTCTTTTAGTACTAGGAACAAATATACAGCTTATTTGTTAACATTCACCACGTTTTATACGGTTTTTTCATCAGGTGAGAGTTATAGTAGCGTATATCCCCGGTCACTTCTTCGCCAATAAACCCGGGCTTGACAAACGCCTCATCTTCCGTGCCCAGCTCTACTTCAGCCACAATAAGTCCTTCATTCTCACCGTAGAACTCGTCTACTTCGAAGATATGATTGCCACTACGTACCAGATAACGGGTCTTATCAATCATTCCCGGTTCGCAAAGTTTCATCAGTTCTTCCGCTTCGGACAAGGGAAGTTCCTTTTCCCACTCATAGCGACTGGTACCCGATTCGTTGGAAGCACCTTTGATAGTGAGATAACCTTTATCGTCACGAATACGAACCCGCACCGTCCGACCACGGGCGCTGCAAATATATCCCTGCATAATCCGGCTCTGCGCAAAAGCAAAGGATTTAAAATCACCGGAAACTAAAAATTTACGTTCTATTTCTTGTGCCATAGCACAAAGATAATTAAAAATCAAAATCTCGTCATAAACTCAATAACGATTTTATCACGCTCCGATTCTTTGGGAACTCCGGACTTCTGATAGAAATACTTCTCAAAGTTGAGACGGAGATCGGCAATAAAAGCTTTGGAAAGGCTCAGCGTGATACCGCCTGTCACACGATGACGGGCATAGTCGTTTATCTTCAAAACACCTGTCTCACTGTCCGCCAGCCCATTACTGTGGTCAGTCATCATATCATAACGGGCCAGAAAAGAAATCTTATTGAATACTTTTTTCAACGGCAAATCATAATTCACAAAGCTATTGACCGCATGAACGTCCTTAAACGCTTCGTGTCCATACATTTTATACAAATACTCCGCTTCGATATGAAAACGATTATTCTGATAGTAGATGCCGGCATCATACATATTAATACGGGTATGTTCCGGCTTTATCATTTGAGTGCTCAAAGTGAGATTCCAATTTTTATTAGGCAGCAACTGTGCTTTTATCGAATAATTCAAGGTCTTATGCCATTCCTTCTGATTAGTCAGTCCGGAGCCGTTAAACAATCCACCTTCAAGGATAAAAGGAAGACCTTCTTTTTGTGTATAACAACCGGTGAAACCGACATCACGCACATTGCCCACCTGCTTGGCTATAAACGAACGATTGGCAAAATACTGCTGATGGGGAGAACGATGGGCGTCGATCGTGAAAGGTACACGCATCTGACCAATCGTAAAATTCAGGTCCTTGACAGGAAATACACGGGCATACGCATCAAGCATCTTGATGGACCCCTCGTCGGACAAATCGATCTCCGCTTTATAGGCAACAATCGGATGTACATTTCCCGAAACACTGAAGCGGGCATTCCGCACTTCAAAACGGCTTTCGTTGGTTTCTGTCTGAAACTCATATTTTCCCCGGATCGTTCCATGAATTTCGGGCAAATAATCTTTCAGTTCCATGGTCTGCTTATCCAGCTGTTTGCCATCCCCGGCATCTTCTTTAGCCTGTCCGCAGGCTGCTGTCGCCATCAAAAGCAGGGCGACGGTTGTTGTAATTCTACTCATTCAGTTGTTTGCTACTTAATTCGCGGCAAAGGTACAATGAGCAAGATACGGAGAGATTACAAAAGAGATACGGTGAAATTACAGAATGGTTACAATACTGTTACACGGATAACAAAGGGGTTACAAAAAAAGAATTCACCACGGACTACCCTCGTCAGCATGGATATTCACCGTCGACAATCAACGTGTCCCTGTCCATGCAAAACTGTGTAACCTGTGGTGAATCAATCAGCCGAAAAAGGAATATGCGATCAGCATAATCAGCGCCAAAATAATGAGTGAAACAAATACTATCTTGACTACCCGCTGGGCCTGCTCCTCCTCTTTCTTACTATGTGCTACTTTTCTCTTACTTTTACCCATAATGTTAGCTTTAAAGTTCAACGCTAACAAAGTAAAAACAAATCTTTTAACTTTCCAAAAATAACACTCGCTAATTTTTGTTTTTATGATTCCTGCGATGAAAATTCCATCAGATAGGCTTTGATGAATTCCTCGATTTTACCATCCATCACTCCGTTCACATCCGAAGTCTGATAGTTGGTACGATGGTCTTTCACGCGACGGTCATCGAATACATAGCTGCGAATCTGCGATCCCCATTCGATTTTCTTCTTACCGGCTTCCACTTTCGCTTGTTCTGCCATGCGGTGCTGCAATTCTTTATCGTATAAGATAGAGCGCAACTGGCGCATTGCATTCTCACGGTTCTTCGGCTGGTCACGAGTTTCGGTATTCTCGATAAGGATTTCCTCTTCTTCTCCCGTATAAGGGTCTTTGTACTGATAGCGCAGACGAACGCCGGATTCCACCTTATTAACGTTCTGACCACCGGCACCACCGCTTCGGAATGTATCCCATGAAATGCAGGCAGGCAGAATATTCACTTCGATACTGTCGTCCACCAACGGAGTGACGAACACGGAAGCAAACGATGTCATGCGCTTGCCTTGCGCATTGTACGGAGAAACACGCACCAGACGGTGAACACCGTTCTCTCCTTTCAGATAACCATAAGCGAAATCTCCCTCAATATTGATGGTACAGGTTTTGATTCCTGCCTCATCCCCTTCCTGAAGGTTGGCGATAGTAGCCTTGTAACCGTTCGTTTCAGCATAGCGCAGATACATACGCATCAACATAGATGCCCAGTCCTGACTTTCCGTACCACCCGCACCGGAGTTAATCTTCAACACACAGGCCATCTGGTCAGCTTCATCACGCAGCATATTCTTGAGTTCGAGTGCTTCCACCGCTTCACTGGCTTTCGCATAAGCCGTGTCCACATCTCCCTCAGTCACTAATTCTTCTTTATAAAAATCGAACGACAGTTCCAGTTCGTCTGCCAGCGTCTTGACTTCATTATAGCCGTCAATCCACTTTTGCAGATCTTTCACCAGTTTCATCTGGGCTTCCGCTTTCTTCTGGTCATCCCAGAATCCCGGCGCCTGCGTTCTTAGTTGCTCTTCTTCGACTTGAATTTTCTTCCCGTCGATGTCAAAGATACCTCCTCAGCGCATCAGTGCGCTCTTTCACGTCTTTAAGTTGTTCAATAGTAATCATGTGATTTACAATTTTATCATTTACAATTTACAAATTTCTCTTTTCGGTGCAAAGGTAAGAAAAATTCCGCTACCTTTGTTTCTGTCACTAAAATGTTGTCACAATATGAACAAACTCCTGAAACTTTCATGCTTATCGCTCTTCCTTGCATTAGTGATGAGCAGTTGTAGCTCACAAAAGAAGTATAGCTACGAGACAGTGCCCAATGACCCGCTGAAAGCCCGCATCTACACACTGGACAACGGATTAAAAGTTTACCTCACTGTAAACAAGGAAACTCCCCGCATTCAGACATTCATCGCCGTGCGGGTGGGCGGAAAGAACGACCCGGCAGAAACGACCGGACTGGCACACTACTTTGAACACCTGATGTTTAAAGGTACCGACAAGTATGGCACACAGGATTATGCTGCCGAAAAACCACTATTGGACCAAATTGAACAGCAATTTGAGATATACCGCCAGACGACGGACGAAGCAGAGCGCAAAGCGATCTACCACACCATCGACAGCCTCTCTTACGAAGCATCCAAATACGCCATTCCCAACGAATATGACAAGCTGATGGCTGCTATCGGTTCTTCCGGCAGCAACGCCTACACATGGTATGACCAGACTGTCTATCAGGAAGATATCCCCTCCAATCAGATAGAGAACTGGGCAAAGATTCAGGCAGACCGCTTCGAGAATAATGTCATCCGCGGTTTCCATACGGAACTGGAAGCTGTATACGAAGAAAAAAATATGTCTCTGACCCGGGACAACAGCAAAGTGCAGGAGGCGATCTTCTCCTCTCTCTTCCCCAAGCATCCTTATGGAACACAAACCGTATTGGGTACACAGGAGAATCTGAAGAACCCTTCCATCACCAATATCAAGAATTACTATAAACAATGGTACGTTCCCAATAATATGGCGATCTGTATGTCCGGAGATTTAGACCCGGATGAAACCATTGCCTTGATAGATAAATACTTCGGAGGCTTGAAGCCGAATCCGGAACTTCCCAAACTGAATCTGCCGAAAGAAGATCCGATCACCGCACCTGTAGTTAAAGAGGTATTAGGTCCTGATGCGGAAAGCGTTGCACTGGCATGGAGATTCCCCGGATTGGCCAGCAAGGATTTCGAGGTTCTGCAAGTTGTTTCGCAAGTATTATACAATGGAAAGGCAGGACTCATCGACCTTGATCTGAACCAGCAGCAGAAGGTGCTGAACAGCTACGGTTACCCGATGGGACTGGCAGATTACTCAGCCTTCATATTGGGCGGACTTCCCAAACAGGGACAAACGCTGGAAGAAGTCAAAGACCTCTTGCTGAACGAAATAAAGAAACTTCGTGCCGGAGAGTTCGATGAGAAGATGCTGCAAGCTAATATCAACAACTTCAAGCTCTACGAGCTCCAAAGCATGGAAAGCAATGAAGGACGTGCCGACATATTCGTCAACTCATTCATTAACGGAACAAACTGGGAGGACGAAGTAACCGCCATCGACCGCATGGCTAAACTGACCAAAGAGGATATCGTGGCCTTTGCCGATAAATATCTGAAGGAGGATAATTATGCCGTTGTCTACAAGAAACAAGGCAAGGACCCGAACGAGAAGAAGATGACAAAACCGGAGATTACTCCCATCGTATCCAACCGGGATGTGGCAAGTCCATTCCTTACCTCCATACAGGAGAATGCAGTAAAGCCCATCGAACCTGTATTCCTCGACTTCAAGAAAGATATGAGCCAGCTGACAGCGAAATCCGACATTCCGGTACTCTATAAGCAGAATACTACCAACGATCTCTTCCAACTGATCTACGTATTCGATATGGGTAACAACAACGACAAGGCATTGGGAACGGCTTTCGACTACCTTGAATATCTGGGCACTTCCGACATGACACCGGAAGAACTGAAGAGCGAGTTCTATCGTCTGGCGTGTACTTTCTACGTTTCTCCGGGCAACGAACGCACCTACGTGGTTCTTTCCGGTCTGAATGAGAATATGCCGGCTGCCATGCAACTATTCGAAAAGTTACTGGCAGACGCACAAGTAAATAAGGAAGCTTACAACAATCTGGTCGGAGATATACTGAAAGCCCGTGCAGATGCCAAACTGAATCAAGGACAGAACTTCTCCCGCCTGATGAATTATGCGATGTACGGTCCGAAGTCTCCCGCCACCAATTTACTGACGGAAGCAGAACTCGCCAGCATGAATCCACAGGAACTGGTTGACCGGATTCACAATCAGAACAACTACAAACATCGTATCCTGTATTATGGCCCTAGCAGCAGTAAAGACCTGCTGGCTACCATCGATCAATATCACCAGGTACCGGCTACTCTGAAAGATATTCCTGCAGGAAACGAGTTTTCTTATCTTGAAACACCGGCGACCAAAGTACTGGTAGCTCCTTATGAAGCCAAACAGATCTATATGGCGCAAATTTCCAATCTTGATAAGAAATACGATCCGGCTATCGAACCTACCCGCGAATTATATAACGAATATTTCGGCGGAGGCATGAACTCCATCGTCTTCCAGGAAATGCGTGAAACACGCGGACTGGCTTATTCCGCATGGGCGGGTATAATGCCGCCAAGCTATCTGAAGTATCCATATACGATACGTACCCAAATTGCAACTCAAAATGACAAGATGATTGATGCCGTCAATACGTTCAACGATATTATCAACAATATGCCGGAATCCGAAGCAGCCTTCAAATTGGCAAAAGAAGGATTAATCAACCGCATGCGTACCGACCGCATCATCAAAAGCGATATTATCTGGACTTATATCAATGCACAGGATTTGGGACAAAGCGTAGATCCGCGCATCAAACTCTATAATGACGTGCAGACTATGACATTGAAAGATATCGTTGATTTCCAAAAGGAATGGGTGAAAGGACGCACGTATGTGTATTGCATCTTGGGAGACAAGAAAGACCTTGACATGAATAAGCTGAAAGCGGTAGGTCCTATCGAAGAACTCACTCAGGAACAAATCTTCGGTTACTAAAGCATAGTGTTCTCCATAAAATAGCAGACACATAGCCTATTGATACACAAAGAACAAACGGTGAACAGCTTGCCAAATATGCAGCTTGTTCACCGTTTATCGTTTATCATCAGGCCAGACCGAGAAAAGCCTTATTCTTCGTACATCTTCTCAATCAGTTCTTTGTAGTTTTCAGAAACCACTGAGCGTTTCAACTTCAATGTATTAGTCAATTCTCCACGCTCCATGCTGAAAGGTTCAGGAAGTAATGTGAAACGTTTGATCTGTTCATAATGCGCAAATTGCTGTTGCAAGGTCTCTATCCGTGCACGAAACAGACCGACAATCTTTGGATGCTGCAACAGTTCGGCCATATCTTTGTATTCGATTCCTTTCTCCTTCGCATAGTCCTTGACAAACCCGTACACCGGAACGATCAAAGCAGAAACAAACTTCCGCTGATCTGCGATAATAGCAATCTGATCAATATAACGGTCTATCACCAGTTTGGTTTCCAATGCTTGCGGAGCAATATATTTACCATTCGATGTCTTAAACAAATCCTTAATGCGCTCTGTCAGGAATAACTGCCCATTCTTGAAATAACCGGCATCTCCTGTATGGAACCAGCCGTCAGCATCAATAGCAGCGGCAGTAGCCTCCGCCTTTTTATAATATCCTTTGGTTATACTTTTTCCACGGAGCAGGATTTCATTGTCTTCGCCTATCTTCACTTCCAGTCCCGGCAATACCACACCTACCGAACCGATATCATAACCTACCGGCAAAGTACATGATACCGTAGCCGTAGATTCTGTCAGTCCATAGCCGACCACCATGTTGATTCCTACCGAATGAACAAATTCATTGATTTCATCGGGCACGGCTGCACCGGCTGTCGGGAAGAAATTTCCATTCTCAATACCGATCGTCTTCTTCAGCAAAGAATAAATGGTCTTCTCGTAGAACTTATATTTCAGTTGATTCATCACCGGAGGGGTCTTTCCCAACCGAAGATAATCCAGATTATGGATTCTGCCGACTTTGATGGCATCCAGCATCAGCGCCTTCTTCAATCCTGTCGTTTCATTGATCTTCTCCTGTACACCGGCATATACCTTTTCCCAGAAACGGGGTACGCTGCACATCAGTGTCGGGCGAATTTCTTTAATGGTTGTCTGGATATCTGCCGGACGAAGGTTGATGCAGATCTGTACTCCTTTATGAATACAAAGATAGCACCATGCCTTCTCGAATACGTGTGTCAACGGAAGGAAGTTCATAGAAACGTCCTTGTCGGTCATTGTCGTCAGACGCTCGTCATGCGTATGGAACTGCTCCAGATAGCACGAATGATGCAACATTACTCCCTTCGGCTCTCCCGTCGTACCGGAAGTATAAAGGATGTTAGCCAAATCATCGTAAGAAGCACGTGCGGTACGTTCTTCCACCACCTCATTATGCGGCAATCCTTCGCCCATTGCCATAAACTCATCAAAATAGATGGAAGAGACATCACGCGGGTCTTTTACTACCGAACGATCGAAAATAATCAGTTGTTGTAACGAGGAACAAAAGCCGAAGATGCTGAATGCAGAATCATACTGATACTGTTCGCCTACAAAAAGATAACGGATTTGCGCATCGTTGATAATGTATTGTGCCTGTGCGGGTGAACTCGTTGCATAGAACGGAATAGTAACCCCACGATTGGCAAATGCGCCGAAATCGACATAGAACCATTCAGGTTTATTCTGTGAAAAAATACCGATATTCTCTTGTTCCTCCACTCCTAGCGCAACGAAAGCATTAGCAGCCTGTCGTACAGTTCCGGAGAATTGATTCCAGGTAATCGGAATCCATTGTGCTGTCTCATAGTCGCGGTATCTCAATGCTACCCTGTCGCCATACTTTTCAGCCTGACGGTGGACCAAGACAGATAAATGATGATAAGTCATACTCTTTGTATTGATAAATATGGTACAAAGGTATTAGTTTTATTTGAAACTATTGCGCAAAACGAGTATCTTTGTGCAAATATTAAGCTCTAAATTAACAAGTTTGTATATGAAATACGATATTCCAACCATGACAGCCGAAGCTGTAAGCCTGTTGAAATCACTAATCAGCATTCCGTCCATCAGTCGGGAAGAGACGCAAGCCGCTGATTTCCTGCAAAATTATATCGAAGCCGAAGGGATGCAGACCGGACGCAAAGGAAACAATGTTTGGTGCCTCAGCCCTATGTTCGACCTTAAAAAGCCGACAATCCTGCTCAATTCTCATATCGACACGGTAAAACCCGTAAATGGCTGGCGCAAAGACCCTTTCACACCCCGCGAGGAAAACGGTAAATTATACGGATTGGGCAGTAACGACGCCGGAGCCAGTGTTGTTTCGCTCTTACAGGTGTTCCTGCAACTATGTCGCACTTCTCAAAATTACAATCTCATCTATCTGGCTTCCTGCGAAGAAGAAGTTTCGGGTAAGGAGGGAATTGAAAGTGTATTACCGGGGTTACCCCCTGTTTCATTCGCTATCGTAGGCGAACCTACGGAGATGCAACCTGCCATTGCCGAAAAGGGGTTGATGGTACTGGATGTAACTGCTACGGGAAAAGCCGGACATGCCGCACGCGATGAAGGAGATAATGCCATTTATAAGGTATTGAACGATATCGCCTGGTTCCGTGATTATCGTTTCGAGAAAGAATCACCTTTACTCGGACCGGTAAAAATGAGCGTTACGGTCATCAATGCAGGCACTCAGCACAATGTAGTTCCCGATAAATGTACATTTGTTGTTGATATCCGAAGCAACGAACTTTACTCCAACGAAGATTTATTTGCAGAGATCAGAAAGCATATAGCCTGCGATGCGAAAGCCCGCTCGTTCCGCCTCAACTCTTCACGAATTGATGAGAAACATCCGTTCGTACAGAAAGCGGTGAAGATGGGACGCATACCTTTCGGTTCCCCGACTTTGTCAGATCAGGCATTGATGTCCTTTGCGTCGGTAA
>ULTA01024769.1_pt1 | contig 14180 bp, 10 predicted proteins | sample 1957181 | NCBI WGS metagenome assembly ULTA01 (sample SAMEA4835722, study PRJEB28245) | human gut metagenome | biome: gut microbiome; material: fecal sample | place: Denmark | collected 2008
CCCGCCATCGTCGGCATGGGCGACGCGCTCAAGCCCGAGCTGGAGGGCCGCGCCGCCATCGCGGACGGCAGCACCGGTGCGCTGGTCATCGACCCCGACGACGACACCCGTGACCGCCTGCTGAAAAAGCGCGACGAGCAGCTGCGCCTGCAGCGCCTGCTGGAAACGCTCAAGGGCCAGGCCAACGTAACGAAGGACGGCAAGACCATCCGCATCTACTGCAACATCGGCTCGCCGGAGGATGTGCATGCCGTGCAGGTCAACGACGGCGGCGGCATCGGCCTGTTCCGCTCCGAGTTCCTCTACCTGAACACGACGGACTATCCCACCGAGGATCAGCAGTTTGAAGCCTACAAGCAGGTGCTGTCTGACATGGACGGCAAGGAGGTCATCATCCGCACGCTGGACATCGGCGCGGACAAGCAGATCGGCTACTTTGACCTGCCCAAGGAGGATAACCCCGCCATGGGTATGCGCGCACTGCGCATCTGCCTGACCCGGCCCGAGATCTTCAAGACCCAGCTGCGCGCCCTGTTCCGCGCGTCCGCATTCGGCAAGCTGGGCATTATGTTCCCGATGGTCACCTCCGTCTGGGAGGTCCGTGAGGCCAAGCGCATGTGCGAGGAGGTCCGCCGCGAGCTGAAAAAAGAGGGCATCCCCTACAGCGAGGATGTGCAGATCGGCGTTATGATCGAGACGCCCGCCGCGGCCATCAACAGTGACCGTCTGGCAAAGGAGGTCGACTTCTTCAGCATCGGCACGAACGATCTGACCCAGTACACGCTGGCCTGTGACCGTCAGAACAACGACCTGGGCCGCTTCTACGACCCGCATCACCCCGCAGTGCTGCGCCTGATCCGCCTTGTGACCGAGAACGCCCACAAGAACGGCATCTGGGTCGGCATCTGCGGTGAGCTGGGCGCAGACCTGACCCTGACCGAGACCTTCCTCGCCTTCGGCGTGGACGAGCTCTCCGTCACGCCGCGCTCCGTTCTGCCCCTGCGCAACGCCGTCCGCATGACGGACACCCGCGAGAGCAGTGAGCGGATTCTGTCTGACCTTGATTCGGATTATACGGCACGATAAAACGACAAAAAGTAAAGAGACCGTCTGAAACAGGCGGTCTCTTTTTGGTTTATCCAATTGTTTGCGGCCAGCCCTCTGCCGCCGTGAGCGCTTGCGGCAACGGGAAAGTCCACGGGATGCCACCGTAGGGGGCGGCGTCCTCGACGCCCCGCAGAGGAACTGCTAAATGGGCAGCGACGGCAAAGTTGCGGGCCGGGCATACCCGGCCCCTACAGCTCAACCTTTACTCCAGCTCAAAATCCCCAACTACCAGCAGCTCCAGGCTTGCGTCCGGGTCGGCAACAAGCCGCTTGGACTGGTTCAGAATGGCCTTTTCCAGCGTGTTGCGGGCCATGCGTCCGTTGCCGTTCGTGGCGGCGTCCTCGGCCTGCTTGCGGTCAAAGTAGGTGACCAGCGGCAGCTCACAGGCAGCGTCCAGCGTGTAGCCCTTGGATCTTGCAATCGAGCACAGAATCTTATACAGCTCCGCGCCCGTGTAGTCCGGGAACTCGATCTGATTCGGGAAACGGCTGGCCAGGCCGGAGTTCGCGCTCAAAAACAGCTGCATCTCCTTCGTGTAGCCCGCCAGAATCACGACGAGGTCGTCGCGGTGGTCCTCGATCCCCTTGACCAGCGTGTCAATCGCCTCAAGGCCGAAGCTGTCCTCACCGCCGCGGTAGAGGGCGTAGGCCTCGTCAATGAACAGCACGCCGCCCAGCGCGCTCTGGATGACCGAGTTCGTCAGCGGGGCCGTGTGGCCGACATAGCGGCCCACCAGATCGGCGCGGGTGACCTCCACGAGCTGGCCGCCGCGCAGTGCGCCGATGGCCTTCAGGTACTTGGCCAGTATGCGGGCAATCGTCGTCTTGCCGGTGCCGGGGTTTCCGGTAAAGATCATGTGCATATTGACCTCGGCGACCTTCAGGCCCTGGGCCTTGCGGCGCTGCTGGGCCTGCACGTTTTTGGCGATGTCACGCACATAGCTCTTGATGTCATCCAGACCGATGATGCCGTCCAGCTCAGCCTCCACCGCGTCCACATCGCCGCGGTACTGCTGGGGCAGCAGCGCCAGCAGGTCAAAGGAATCGCCGCCGTTCACGGCCATGCACAGCCTGCCGTTCTCCGCCGTCAGCGCGGCGGGCGTGCCGTCGGTGGGCGTCTCGTCGGCATCCAGCACGTACTCGGCAATCGCGCGGTAGACTGTCTCGCAGTAGTCGCGCATAGCCTGCATACCGCTGGTCTTGCCGTACTGCGACGCCAGCAGATCGCGCACATCTGCGCCCATGGTCAGCGCCAGTCCGCACTGCCTGCGGGTGCGCTGGGCCAGATAATTCAGCTCCCGCGCGGCCACGGCGGCCAGCGCCTCGGGGGTGAACGCCTCGGTGCGGCAGATGTCGCCCGCAACGGCGTCCACAAACTTTGCCCCAAAGTGGTCGGCCAGCGCGGTCTCGCCCTTGTTGGAGTAGAACACAAAATACTTGCCGCCAGCCTGCAGCTCGCCGATGGCACCGGGGGCCAGCGCCGTGCCGACATCCACGAGGATGCCGCGCTGCAAAACGTACCGGCTCGACAATGCCAGCGTACCGTCCATCGCCAGCGTCGCCAGCATATTCAGGTAGTTGGCGGCACAGCTCTCGTAATGCTCAAAGGTCAGCACCTCGGCGTCGGACTGCAACGCCGCGTAAAGGTCCTGCAAAAACAGCTTCTCCTGCGCGGGGCCGGGGTAGAGCGCCAGATCCAGCGTCTCCACGGCGGCGCTGCGCAGCACACCGCGGGCGGCCAGCTCGTCCACCACGCATTGCAGCGCATAGTGGCGGCCTGTGCCGTTGGGGCCGCAGAGCAGCATCACGCTGCGGGCGTGGGCGGCGTCGTCCGCCGTGCCCAGCACAAACGGGCGGCGGAACGCCTTGACCAGCGCCGAGACAAAGGTATCCTGCCCCAGCACCTGGGCCTTGATCTTTTCGGTCACTCCGGCAAAATCCGCCTTGGCGGGCGCAGCCGGGGCAGGGGAGGGCGCAGCGACGGTGCCGCCCAGCAGACCGTCCTGCTTGAGCGACTTCGTCAGCTCGCTGCTCATCCTGCGCACGCTCTCCGCCGTGGCGGCCCCTGCCTTCTGCACGGCGTTCAGTGCGCTGCCCGCGGCAGTCTGGCGCTTCTGGGCCTCGGTCAGGGCGTCCAGCTGGGCCTGCATCTGCTGCACGGCGTCATTGGCGTCCTCAGCCTGCTTTGGGGTCGCGGCGTACTTGCCGCCGCCCATCAGGCCGCGGACCCAGGCATCGTATTGGTCTTCCAGGCTCATCGTTTATCCTCGGTTTCCGGGCCTATGCAAGCATCGGCCCCTACAGATTTTTTAGGGAGCTTCACGGTGTAAAAATCCTTGACACTGCACCCGGCGCGCCCGCCGCCTGCACAGGCGCAGGCACACGCGCAGCTGGACGCACACGCGCAGGCACAGCTGCTGGCACAGCCGGAATGGTTGCTGTGGTGGCGGCTCACACCGCCGCCGCGGGTCTTGCCGCCGCCCGCCCTGAACTCCGGCGGCGGGTCCGTGCGGTGGTAGCCGCTGGGCGGGGGTGCGGAGCGGGCGCAGCGGATCGTGTGAACGCCGTTCGTGTACCAGAACCAGTCGTCGGGGTCGATCCCGACGCCGAAGCCGCCGCCCCACTCGGGGGACTGGGAGGCTATCGCAATGATGATGACGGCAATTGCCAGCAGCACCACAACCAGCGTCACCAGCATACCGACGATCTCGTCCAGGTCCTCGCCGCTGTCGTAGTCGTCGGTGGTCATAGCTGCGCCGGGGTCAAACACCGCGGCGTTCGTGACAGGCACTGTCACATGCACCATGGCCTGCTGGCCGTGGCCCATTACGCCGAAATCCCAGGTCAGGTAATCGCCGTCCACGCCGGTGTTATCGGCGACAAAACCGTCGTAATTGTGCCAGCGCACCTGCATATTTTCAACGCTCAGGTCGTCAAACCAGCCGGGTGTAAACGCGAAGTTTGCCGTACCGTCATCGTTTTTTGTGAACAAATGGCTCTGGTGCACGCTGAAAGCAAAATGTACGCTGCTCTCCCCGCCGTTGGCGGCGGCCACATCGGGCGCGTAGTAACGGTGACGGAACACGACCTTGGCGTAGCTGCCGCCGTCGCTCGTGTACTGTAAATCAGAGATCGTATCGGTCAGCGGGGTCAGCTCGTCCACGCTGGAATTGGCCAGGCCGATCTTGACCCAGCTCAAATAATCGGTCTTATCGCCGTCGATGACCTGCCAGTCAATGTCGTAGGTGATGTCTACGGAGCCGTCCTCCCGCGGGTCAACGGTCACAACATAGCTGCGGATGTAGTCCATGTCGCCGTCCTCGGCGTAGGGGGCATCAACCTCCGCGGCAGCGGCGGGCAGGGCCAGCAGCATACTGCAGGTCAGCACCGCGCACAAAAGCGCCAACCGGCGCAGAAAGTTCATCTTCATCAGCAGCCCTCCTGCATCGGGGTGGCCCCCAGCTGACAGCGGCGCTCCATTTTGGCGCTCTCGCCGCGGATGGCGCGGCAGGCACCGCTGTGCCAGATGCGCGGCCAGGGGGTGCGCAGCATATTGCCCAGTCCCTTGCCGGTCAGCCAGCTCTGGCAGGGCAGCACCGTGCCGTCCGGCGCCACGGCCATGTTGGACAGACAGGCACCGCAGCTGGGGATCTGGGTAAAGCCCAGCGTGCGCAGCGTCTCCTCCGGCAGCCAGCCGGGGCTTGTAAAGTTGATTTCCATGCCGTTTGCGGCGGCGTACTCCATGGCGGGGCGCAGTACATCCTCCAGCTCGGCGGGAGTCAGGCGCACGGCGCGGCTGGCGTCACTCTCGGCATTGCCCGCGGGGATCAGCCCGCTGCAGGTCAGGTAGCGGACGCCCAGCTCATGCGCGAATCTGACCACCGACAGGTAGTCCCTGTTCAGGCTGCAAAGCGGTGTGTTCAGGCTGACGTTCAGGTCCGCAGCCAGCGCATTTTTGATGCCGTTCACCGTGTCGGTGTAGCCGTCCACGCCGACCAGCGCGTTGTGGATGTCGGCATCGGCGGAGTAGAACGTGATCTGCACCGCGTCCAGGCTGGCGGCGTGCAGGTCCTTGCACATCATGCTGGTCAGCATCCGGCCATTGGTGTTCAGGCGGGTGACAAACCACTGTGCCGCCTGCACGAGCTTGACCAGATCGTGGCGCAGCGTCGGTTCGCCGCCCGTAAAGGTCAGCTGCGGAATGCCGGCGTTGCGGCATTTTTCAATTACGGCCAGCCACTGGTCGGTGTCCAACTCCGGCACGGCGGAAAGCGGCTGGTTGGCGGCGTAGCAGTGCAGGCATTTCTGGTTGCAGTGCCACGCGCCATCCTTGACCATCGAGCTGACCATCAGGTCCATGCGGTGGGGCGCGGCCATCCGCGGTGCATAATCGGCCAGACTGACCGGTTCAATCGAGAGCGGCGGCTCCCCGCCGCGGGCAATCGTGCACAGGCAGTCCACAAGCGTTTTCAGGTCGCTCTCGATCTGCGCGTACTCGGTCTTGCGGTAAATTTTGCGGGTCGCAACCACGGCCTGCGCGTTGATGGCGCTCCACTCCTCCGGGCGTATCTCCTTGCCGGTGTAGGGCTTTAAAGCCTCGATGAAGTTGGTCAGCAGAATGGCCCAGCTGACGTTGAGCGGCAGGATGTCCTGCCCGTTCAGAATGGCCGTGAACGGCGTCTCGCGGTCCGGCTTATGGCAGGGCACAAGATGGATGCGCACAACGCCCGGCCCATCCGGGTCGAGCGTGATATGCCGCACCCGGTTCAGCCGCGCCCGCAGGAACATACGTTCCGCGTAGGTAAGGTGTTTTGAATATCTCATAAAGAGGTTCCCCTCGTAAATTTTGTTTGTAAGCAGCATGGTGATACTTATAGAAAGTATACCATATTTACGGAGTGATTACAACTGTATGCACAGAAAAAGCACCCGCCCAAAAGAGGACGAGTGCGATGCAAAGGCTTCCCCCGCGCAGGGGGAAGCTGTCCGCAAAGTGGACTGATGAGGGCCGGGTTTGCCGCAATTGCCCGATAGCGGGGTTGCTGCTTCGTAGGGGCCGGGTATGCCCGGCCCGCGGCCTTCTCGCAGGTGCGAGCCTGCCTTTCCGCGGAGGGCCGGACATGTCCGGCCCCTACAGGGCGGCACAGCTTTAACTGACCGCCGTGGGGGACTCCGCCCTCATCCGGCCCTGCGGGGCCACCTTCCCCCTCGGGGGAAGGCTCTGGTTTTTCAAATCGCCCGGAAGCCCTTGCCCACGATCTCGCTGCTGTTCACAATCGTGATAAAGGCGTGGTCGTCCAGACCGCGGACGTGCAGGCGGAGCTTCTGGGCCTGGCCGCGGGTCAGGACTGTGGTCAGCACCCATTTTTCATCGTGGGTGTAGGCACCCTCGGCCTGTTCCATCGTGGCGGAACGGTGCAGATCGTTCACGATAAAATCGCGCACCGGCTGCGGGTTGGAGGTGACCACCGTGCAGACCTTGCGCAGATTGATGCTTTCAATTTCGCGCTGTCCGCGACGGTGCTTTTCAAGATCATGCCCAGGATGCAGTACAGACCCGTGGCAGGTCCGTAGAGATACGCACCCACCAGCACAATGCCGAGGTCACTGACCATCAGCGCGCGGCCAACGGGCATACTTGTGTACTTGTTCAGGATCATCGCCACAATATCTGTTCCGCCCGTGGACGCGCCGATGTTGAACACGATGGCCGCACCGACGGCGGACAGGATTACCGCGAAGCAGAGCTCCAGAAACGCATCGCTCGTCAGCGGCGCGGAAAGGGGGCAGACCCGCTCACACAGACTGACGTAGAAAGACAGCGCGAACGACGAGTAGATCGTCCACCCCATGGACCTGACGCCCAGAAAGACGAACCCCAGCACGACGAGCGCCGCGTTGATGAACCACATGAACGCGCCGACATTCCACCGCGGGAACAGCGTCGCCAGCACAATAGAGAGACCCGACGTGCCGCCGAACGCAAAGTGATTGGGCGTTTTGAAAACGGCGATGCCCACCGCCGTGGCGACCAGCCCCAGATTCAGCAGGAAGAAGAATTTCGCATCCTCCCACAGCTCGTGCGGGGTCAGGTGCTTTTTCAGCTGCGTCAGCATTGGAAACGCCTCCCCTTAGAACGTCAGGTTGCCGAACTCGGAGAGCTTGAGCGCTTCATTGTGCTGCTCGGCCCAGTTGATGCTCCACGGGCTGCCAAAGAGCAGCAGCGGATTGCCCTTCATATCCTCGATGGCGCGGGTGTCGCTGGTCACGTCCAGATGCTTGATGTCCAGTTCTTCCGGGTCGTTCAGCACCCAGCGCAGATGCTCGTATGGCAGGGTCTGCATACGGATGTCTACATTGTACTCGTTTTTCAGGCGGTACTCCAAAACCTCCAGCTGCAAAACGCCGACGACGCCGACGATGACCTCCTCCATGCCGGAGCCGAGGTCGCGGAAGATCTGGATCGCGCCCTCCTGGGCGATCTGCTCCATGCCCTTGACGAACTGCTTGCGCTTCATCGTATCGACCTGGGTCACGCGGGCAAAGTGCTCGGGGGCGAACGTCGGGATGCCCGCAAACTGCACATGCTTTTTGCCGGTGCAGAGTGTGTCGCCGATGGAGAAGATGCCCGGGTCGAACAGGCCGATAATATCGCCCGCGTAGGCCTCGCTGACGATGGCGCGGTCATCGGCCATCAGGCTCGTGCCGGTGGCCAGCTTGATGTTCTTGCCCTCCTGCACGTGGAACGCCTCCATGCCGCGCTCAAACTTGCCGGAGCAGATGCGCAGGAACGCAATGCGGTCACGGTGGTTCTTGTTCATGTTGGCCTGGATCTTGAAGATGAAGCCGCTGAACTGCTCGCTGCACGGCTCGACCAGCTCACCGCTCTGCGCGTCCTTGCGAGGCAGCGGGGTGGGGGTCAGGCGCAGGAACTCCTTTAAGAACGGCTCTACGCCGAAGTTCGTCAAGGCGGAGCCGAAGAACACGGGGGACAGCTCGCCGTGCTGCACGGCGTCGAGGTCAAACTCCTCGGCAGCGCCGTCCAGCAGCTCGATGTCCTCGGCCAGCTTTTCATGGTTGGCAGCGCCGATCAGGTCGTCCAGGCGGGCGTCGCCCAGCTCGGCCTCGACCTCCTCGACCATCTTGACGCCGTTGGCGCGGCCATCGCTCTCAAAGGCCAGCACGCGCCCGGCATTGCGGTCATAGACGCCCTTGAAGTCCTTGCCGCAGCTGATGGGCCAGTTCATCGGGTAGGTCTTGATGCCGAGGATTTCTTCAATGTTCTCCATCAGCTCAAACGGGTCGCGGGCCTCGCGGTCCATCTTGTTGATGAAAGTGAAGATCGGGATGTGGCGCAGCGTGCAGACCTTGAACAGCTTGATGGTCTGGGCCTCAACGCCCTTGGCGGCGTCAATGACCATGACGGCAGAGTCCGCCGCCATCAGGGTGCGGTAGGTATCCTCACTGAAGTCCTGGTGGCCGGGCGTGTCCAGAATGTTGATGCACTTGCCCTGATAGTTGAACTGCAGAACAGACGAGGTAACGGAAATACCGCGCTGCTTTTCAATGTCCATCCAGTCGGACACCGCATGCTTGGCGCTCTGCTTGCCCTTGACCGAACCCGCGGTCTGGATGGCCCCACCGTAGAGCAGGAGCTTTTCGGTGAGTGTGGTTTTACCGGCGTCGGGGTGCGAGATGATCGCAAATGTGCGCCGGGATTCGATTTCTTCGCGCAATGATGCCATGATTACTCCCTTGGTGTTAAATGGTAAAAATCAGCTTGGCCAAAAGGCAGAGAATGTAGGGGCGAGCATTGCTCGCCCGCCAGCTTGACGGACACAGCGCCTTTCCGGGAAAGTCCCTGGTCTGATAAGCGGCCAGCGGGCGAGCAATGCTCGCCCCTACAAAAATCGCATGGCCGTTTGGGGTTATACAGTTATGAGGTCGTCACATCGGGGCATACTCCTCTATAATAATCCAATAGTATATAATACACGGTTTTGCGCAGAAATGCAACGGAAATTTTGCGGAGAAGCATCGTCGTTTTGTATTATGCTTCCATATTATACAAAACGTATTGTGTTTGCCATGTATAAAGCCGCGCGGGACGTCCACACTAACGGCATACACAACACCTTCACAAGTAAAGGACGGGGGAAGATGAACCACATCAAACAGTTTTTCAGGGAAAAAGGGCTGTATCTGTTCTGTCTGGCCATGGTGTTTGCAGCCACCGCGGCGGGCATTCTGGCGCTGCGCACGGTTGTCAGCAACGTGGCCGACCTGACGCGCACCCGCAAGGAAGCGCTGCAGAATGATTCCGCCTGGACACAGCCCGACACCGCCATCGACAAGCCCGCGCAGGACGTGCCCAAACCGACGACCACACCCGCCGCGACGGAAAAGCCCTCGGCCACCCCTGCGCCTGCTGCAGCGCAGGCCCCGAAGGCCACTGCTGCGCCGCCCGCACAGACCGTCACCAAGCCCGGTATCTGGGACGCGAAGCCGCTGGCGGCGTTCAGCGGCAATGAACTGGTCTACAGTGCGACCTTAGGCGACTGGCGCACCCACAACGGCGCGGACTACACCGCCCCGGCAGGGGAGAGTGTGACCGCCGCCAAGGCGGGCAAGGTCGTCTCGGTGAGCGAGGACGCGCTGTGGGGCGGTGTGGTCGAGGTCGAGGACGCAAACGGCGTTACGTGGCGGTACTGCGGCGTCGCCGCCCCCGCCGTGAAGGCAGGGGACAGCGTGACAGCCGCCGCCGCGCTGGGCACCGCCGGCACCATTCCCGCGGAGACCAGCGGGGACGCGCACATTCATTTGGAGTGCGTGAAGGACGGCGCGTATCTTGACCCGGAGGGCCTGATGTAAAATGCCTTCCCCCGTGGGGGAAGGTGCCCGAGGCCCCGCCCGAGGGCGGATGAGGGGTGGCCTTCCGGTTGCGGCCCATGCACGGGTCGTGATGGTAAACTCTGCCCTCATCAGTCAGTGGTCTGGGCCACTGACAGCTTCCCCCGCGGGGGAAGCCATTTCAAAAAAGGCGTGTACCCACACCGGGCACACGCCTTTTCTATTGCAATTTTACTGATACTCTTTCACATTCAGCATCCGGGTCGCGTTCAGCACGGCCAGCACCATGACGCCGACATCCGCAAAGACGCCCCACCACATGTTGGTGATGCCCAGCGCCGTCAGGATCAGGCAGAGCGCCTTGACCGCCAGCGCAAAGACGATGTTCTGGTAGACAATGCGCATGCACTTGCGGGAGATGCGCATGGCCAGGCTGATCTTGGCCGGGTCGTCGTCCATCAGCACGATGTCGGCGGCCTCGATTGCGGCGTCACTGCCAAGCGCGCCCATCGCAATACCGATGTCGGCACGCATCAGGACCGGCGCATCGTTGATGCCGTCGCCCACAAAGGCAAGCTCCTTCTTCTCGGGCTTCTGGGCCAGCAGCTTTTCGACCCACGCGACCTTGTCGGCAGGCAGCAGCCCCGCGTGCACCTCGTCGATGCCCAGATCCTTTGCGACCAGCTCGGCCACAGCGGGGGCGTCACCGGTCAGCATGACGGTGCGCACGCCCTGTGCCTGCAGGCCCTGCATGGCGGTCCCGGCGGTAGGCTTTTCTTCATCGGAAATCAGGATGGAGCCAAGGAACTGCCCGTCGCGGGCAACGTAGACAATCGTGCCTGCGCCCTCGGCGGCGGTGTAGTCAATATGCTCGCTCTCCATCAGGCGGGCGTTGCCGGCCAGCACGGTGCGGCCATCCACCTGCGTTTTCACGCCGTGACCCGCGATCTCCTGCGCGTCGGACGCACGCTTGGCGTCCAGACCCGGGCAGGCCTCGCGCAGGCTCTTGCTGATGGGATGGTTCGAGAAGCTCTCGGCCAGCGCCGCACTCTCGAGCAGGTCGGCCTCGGTCACGCCGTCGGCGGGGGTGGTGTGCGTGACCTTGAAAACGCCCTTCGTCAGGGTGCCGGTCTTGTCAAACACGGCCACGCCGGTCTTGGACAGGGCCTCGAGATAGTTGCCGCCCTTGACGAGGATACCGCACTTGGACGCGCCGCCGATACCGCCGAAGAAGGTCAGCGGGATCGAGATGACCAGTGCGCAGGGGCAGCTGATGACCAGGAAGGTCAGCGCGCGCATGATCCAGTCAAGCCAGTTGCCCAGCAACAGCGGCGGCACAACCGCCAGCACCAGCGCGCCGATGCAGACAGCGGGGGTGTAGCAGCGGGCGAACTTCGTGATAAAGTTTTCAACCGGCGCTTTCTTCAGGCTGGAATTTTCCACCAGGTCAAGGATTTTTGCAACGGTGGACTCCCCATAAATCTTCGTGGTCCGGATGCGCAGCACACCGTCGGCGTTCACACAGCCGCTGATGACCTCATCCCCGGGGCGCACGGTGCGCGGGCGGCTCTCGCCGGTCAGAGCTGCGGTATTCAGGGTGGACTCACCGGTCAGGACCACGCCGTCCAGCGGGATCTTCTCACCGGGCTTGACGACGATGGTCGCGCCAATGGGCACATCATCGGGGTCAACGACGGAGACGCTGCCGTCCTCGGCCTCCAAATTCGCGCTGTCGGGGCGGATGTCCATCAGCGCGGTGATGCTCGAACGGCTCTTGCCGACGGCGTAGGACTGGAACAGCTCACCGATCTGGTAGAACAGCATAACAGCCACGCCCTCGGCGTACTCACCGCAGCCGATGGCGCCGACTGTGGCGACGGCCATCAGGAAGTTTTCGTCAAAAACCTCGCCGTTCTTGATGCCCATGAACGCCTTGCGCAGGACATCATGGCCAATGACTAAGTAGGGCACAAGCCACAGCACAAGCTGAACGAACCAGGGCAGCTCCACAAAATGGAACAGCAGTGCCAGCAGCACCGTGAGCACCGCCGCAGCGATAATGCGCTTCAGCGTCTTTTTCTGTTTCTTTGTCATGAGGGTAGCCTCCGTTTGGGGTATAAAAAGCGCCCATCGGCAGGATGGGCTGCTTTATGGCAGAACTTACAGCTCGATCTCGAAATCGGGTTCGACCTTCTTGGCGGTCTTGACGGCATCCTTCAGCACGGCGTCGAACTTGTCGTCGTCGGCCTCCAGCAGCATCTTCTGGGCCATGAAGCTGACGCTGGCATTCTTGACGCCGGGCATTGCCTTGATGGCGGTCTCAATTTTGGCGGCGCAGTTCGCGCAGTCGACTTCGATCTTGAATTTCTTCTGCATGGTGGCAGTCTCCTTTATATATAGTAATTTTTAATATGGGGTAACGTAGTTTGAAGGCTTCTCCCCGGGGGGGAGGGAGGCTTTCAACAATTTTATTCCTCCGTATGCTCCATGCCCAGGGCGATCATGCTGCGGACGTGGTCATCGTCGAGGGAGTAGTACATGGCCTTGCCCTCGCGGCGGAACTTGACGAGTTTGCTGGTTTTCAGCAGCCGCAGCTGGTGGCTGACGGCACTCTGGGAGATGCCCACGACCTGGGCAATATCGTTGACGCAGAGTTCGCTCTCAAACAGCGCATACAAAATTTTGATGCGGGTGGAATCGCCAAAGACGCGGAACAGCTCGGCCAAATCATAAAGCACCTCGTCGTCGGGCAGGTCGTCCTGCAAACGGCGGATAGCGGCCTCGTCCAGCTGGGCGGACTCGGGGGAGCGTTCGGGCGTTTTTTCGCTCTCTGCCAATGTCATCATCCTTTCATATGTTTATTTGTTCATATGATACATCCTAAGATGGGGTTTGTCAAGAGAAAAACGCAAAAAAATTCCCCGGATGCGAAAACTTTCGCATCCGGGGGGATTGCTTAGTCGGTAATGGGGGTAAAGCCTGGCTCACCGGGCAAAATCATGGCGTTGTCTGCCAGCATTTTGCGGAATTCTTCTTCCGGGAAGTCGAACACGACTTCTTTGATCATGCTCGGTTCATGGACGAGGATCTTCCACGGTGCGCCGTTCGGCTGCTGCAAAAACAGGATGCCGGACACGCCGTCCAGGCTTTGGACGCCCTCGTCCGCCCAGAAGGCAGGGGAGGGGGTGACAAAATAGTGGTCGACCATTCGTCCGCCGGGGAAATCATGCTCAATGACCGCCGGGACCTCGCCCTCGGCCTGTTCGGCCTTGTATTGAAGATGCAGGTTGGAAAAGTCAGCAGCAGTCATAAGCAGTTACCTCATGGATGGTTGTAGGGTTCGATGCAAGCATCCGCCCCTACAGGGGTCACGGCAATAGGTTACACACGCAGACTTGCGCTCTCCGGCTCGTTGCTGCCCTCGTCGAACTCGTAGTCGTTGCCGGGCAGGATAGCATTCAGCAGGATACCGGCAATGGCGGCGATGGCCAGACCGGACAGGTTGATGTTAACGCCCGCAATCGCAAACGTGATGCCGCCCACCGAGTTGAAGCCCAGGGCGCAGACCAGAATGACCGCGGCAATGATCAGGTTGCGGGAGTTGGTGAAGTCGACCTTGTTCTCGACAACGTTGCGCACGCCGATGGCGGAGATCATGCCGTACAGCACAAAGCTGATGCCGCCGACGATGCCGGAGGGGATCGTGTTGATGATGGCCTCAAACTTCGGGCAGAAGCTCAGGATCATCGCAAACACAGCAGCAATGCGGATGACGAGGGGATCGTAAATCTTCGTCAGGGCCAGAACGCCGGTGTTCTCGCCGTAGGTGGTGTTGGCGGGGCCGCCCAGCAGACCGGCCATGGCGGTAGCCAGACCGTCGCCCAGCAGGGTCTTGTTTAGGCCCGGGTCACGGATGTAGTTCTTGCCGGTGGTGGCGGAGATAGCGGCGATGTCGCCGATATGCTCCATCATGGTTGCCAGCGCGATGGGCACGATGGTGAACACAGCGCTGATGAAGGTCTCGCTGCCGTCAATAGCGAACAGACCCATGGAATCCTTATGCAGGGGGATGCCGAACCAGGCCGCCGCACCGATGGTCTGGAAGTCAACAGCGCCGGTCACGAGCGCAACCGCGTAGGAGACCAGCACACCGATCAGGATAGGCAGGATCTTGACCATGCCCTTGCCCCAGATGTTGCAGACGATGACGGTAGCCAGCGCCAC
>ULTA01002736.1_pt1 | contig 14135 bp, 10 predicted proteins | sample 1957181 | NCBI WGS metagenome assembly ULTA01 (sample SAMEA4835722, study PRJEB28245) | human gut metagenome | biome: gut microbiome; material: fecal sample | place: Denmark | collected 2008
TGAAGCTACGCAGCGTTTTTTGAGCGAGTATCAGAAAGGCATTATTGTACAGTATACCATGCAGCTTGACCCTACCGGCCCAGCTGATTTTGAGCGTGCGGATTTGCAGCTGAGCAACGAACTTCTGCGCATTTTGCTGGAACTGGAACGCGAAGCGTTTTTGCTTAACCATTATAAGGCGTTCGCACTTAAAGCGGGGCGCTGCCGTTTGTGCGAAAAATGTAATCTGGAGCATTGTGTGCATCCAACCAAAGCACGCCCCTCGCTGGAGGCATGCGGCATAGATGTGTTCGCGCTGGCGCGTGACAACGGTTTTGACATGGATGTAGTAACCGGGCCGATAACCAAACTGGATATTTACGGCATGGTGCTGGTGGAATAATTGTTTACAAATTTGTCAACGGGTGTTTGCCGTTATGGCTTTAAAAGCAAAAACGAAAATGATATAATTATACTATTAGATAATTTTTATATTTTATATAGAACAGGATGTGGATTGATTAATGAAATTAGTTTCGTGGAATGTAAATGGTTTAAGAGCCTGTATGAATAAGGGATTTAAAAATTTTATGGACAGCGTTGACGCCGATGTTTTCTGCGTGCAGGAAACCAAGATGCAGCGCGAGCAGGCTAATTTTGAGTTTCCCGGTTATTTTGAATACTGGAACAGCGCCGAGAAAAAAGGTTATTCCGGCACGGCAATTTTCAGTAAAACGGAACCAATCAGCGTAACTTACGATATGGGCATTGAAGAACACGATAAGGAAGGGCGCATTATTTGTGCGGAATACGACAAGTTTTACCTTGTAAACGTATATGTGCCCAACGCCCAGCGTGATTTGGCACGTTTGCCGTACCGCGTAACATGGGAAGATGCTTTCCGCAGTTATGTCGGCGAACTGAACGCCAGGAAACCAGTGCTTATCTGCGGCGATATGAATGTGGCGCGTAATTTTATTGATATTAAAAACGCTAAAAACAATGTAGGCAATGCCGGTTTTACCAACGAAGAACGTGCAAAGATGGAAGAACTTTTGCAGTCTGGCTTTGTGGATTCTTACCGCTATTTATATCCTGATAAGGAAGGCGCTTATACATGGTGGTCCTACATGTTTAAAGCACGCGAAAAGAACGTGGGATGGCGTATTGACTACTTCCTCGTATCACAGAAAATGCAGGACGAAATTGAGGACGCATTGATTTACCCCGAGATTATGGGCAGCGACCATTGCCCCGTAGGTTTGATTTTAAAATAATGCTGTGAGGCGTTAATTATGGATTTTAACATAAAAGCACCGTTTGAGCCTGCCGGTGACCAGCCGCAGGCCATAGAAGAACTTGTTGACGGTGTAAACAAAGGGCTGCATACGCAGGTGCTTCTGGGTGCAACCGGTACCGGCAAAACCTATACCATTGCGCAGGTTATTAACCGCGTGCGCAAACCGACTCTTGTTATTGCGCACAACAAAACACTTGCGGCCCAGCTTGCCAGTGAGTTAAAGGCGTTCTTCCCGGATAACGCGGTTGAATATTTTGTATCTTACTACGATTATTATCAGCCTGAAGCTTATATTCCGCAGAGCGATACTTATATTGAAAAGGACGCTTCCATTAACGATGAGATTGATAAACTGCGCCACTCTGCCACCAGCGCGCTGTTTGAACGCCGCGACGTTATTATTGTAGCCAGTGTGTCGTGCATTTATGGCCTGGGCGCACCGCAGGAATATTACGATATGGTGCTTTCGCTGAGGACGGGGCAGATTATTGACCGTCAGGCTATTTTGCGCAAGCTGGTGGAAATTCAGTATGACCGCAACGATATTGCTTTTCAGCGCGGCACATTCCGCGTGCGCGGTGATGTTATTGAAGTTATTCCTGCCGGTTACAACGAAAAAGCCGTGCGTATAGAAATGTTTGACGACGAGGTAGACCGCATACTGGAAATTGATGTGCTGACCGGTGAAGTGCTGGCGCAGCGCACGCATGTGGCAATTTTCCCGGCGTCGCACTATGTAACTTCGCGCGAGAATCTGGAACGTGCGATGGAGGACATAAAGGTTGAACTGAAAGAACGGCTGGAATACCTGAATGAGCATAACAAGCTGCTGGAGGCGCAGCGCCTTGAGCAGCGCACAAATTACGATTTGGAAATGATGAACGAAATGGGCTACTGCTCCGGCATCGAAAACTATTCGCGCCATCTGGCAGGGCGCAAGGCTGGCGAAGCGCCGTTTACGCTGGTAAATTATTTCCCGGATGATTTCTTGCTGGTGGTTGACGAATCGCACGTTACGCTGCCGCAGATACGCGCCATGTACGCCGGTGACCGTTCGCGCAAGGAAATGCTTGTGGAGCACGGTTTCCGCCTGCCGTCGGCGTTTGATAACCGCCCGCTGACTTTTGACGAGTTTCAGTCGCAGATAAAGCAGGCAATTTACGTATCGGCAACGCCTGCCAAGTACGAATTGGAACATGCCGATAAAGTTGTGGAGCAGATTATCCGCCCGACAGGGCTTTTAGACCCGAAAATTGAAATACGCCCGATTAAGGGGCAGATTGATGATTTGCTGACGGAAATAAATAAAGTAACCGCCGCCGGTGAGCGCACGCTGGTAACAACGCTGACCAAGCGCATGGCGGAGGATTTGACGGATTACTTAAAAACTGCCGGTGTACGCGTGCGTTACCTGCATTCGGAAATTGCCACGATTGAACGCGGTGCGATTATTGATGACCTGCGCAGCGGCAAGTTTGACGTGTTGGTAGGCATTAACCTTCTGCGCGAAGGGCTTGACTTGCCGGAAGTTTCGCTGATAGCCATTCTGGATGCCGATAAGGAAGGATTCCTGCGCAGTGATACTTCCATGATTCAGACTATCGGGCGTGCGGCCCGCAACGAGCACGGGCGCGTAATTATGTACGCCGACCGCATAACGGATTCGATGCAGCGCGCCATTGACGAAACTGAACGCCGCCGCGAAAAACAGGCGGCTTACAATAAAGAACACGGCATTACGCCGAAAACAGTTTACAAAGAGCAGCGCCAGCTGATTAAGCTGACCAAGGTTGCCGAAGAAACCGGTATTGATGATTACAGCGAAAAGGCACTGAAAAAACGCAGCATTAAAGAAATTGAAAAACTGGCGCGCACGCTGGAAAAAGAAATGACAGAAGCCGCCAAAGCGCTTGACTTTGAACGCGCCGCCGAGCTGCGCGACCGTTTGATTGTAACCAAAGGGCTGCTGGGCGAAAAATTAGTGCCTAAGAAACGTAAAAAATAGAGGAAAACATGAAAGACCAGATTATTGTAAAAGGAGCAAGACAGCATAATTTAAAAAATATTACCGTGGAAATACCGCGCGACAAACTGGTGGTAATTACGGGTTTAAGCGGCAGCGGCAAATCTTCGCTGGCGTTTGATACGATTTATGCCGAAGGACAGCGCCGCTATGTGGAGTCGCTTTCGGCCTATGCCCGCCAGTTTTTGGGGCAGATGGACAAGCCTGATGTTGATTATATTGAAGGCTTGAGCCCGGCGATTTCCATCGACCAGAAAACAACCAGCCGTAACCCGCGTTCTACCGTTGGTACCGTTACGGAAATTTACGATTATTTAAGGCTTTTGTTTGCGCGCATCGGTGAGCCGCACTGCCCTAAATGCGGCAAATTGATTGAACGCCAGACCGTACAGCAGATTGTTGACCATGTATTGGCCATGCCGCAGGGAACAAGGTTTATGGTAATGGCGCCGCTGGTGCGCGTACGCAAGGGCGAACATGCCAAAATCATGGACCAGATGCGCAAAGCAGGTTACGTGCGCATATTTGTTGACGGTGAAGTGCGCACTCTTGATGAAGAAATTAAGTTGGAAAAAAATAAAAAGCACAGCCTGTCCGTCGTTATCGACCGACTTGCTGTGCGCGACGGCATTACGCAGCGCCTTACAGATTCCGTGGAAACGGCGCTGAAGCTGGCGGAAGGGCTTGTTGAAATTAACGTTATCGGCGGCGAAACGCAGATGTACAGCGAAAATTTCGCGTGCAGCGACTGCGGCATCAGCCTGCCGGAAATTGAGCCGCGCCTGTTTTCGTTTAACAACCCTATGGGTGCCTGCCCGGCCTGCACCGGCCTTGGCATGAATATGGAACTGGATAAATCGCTGATTATTCCTGACGGCAGCAAAACTTTTGCCGAAGGCGTTATTGCTGCGCTTTCAACAAACCAGGAAGCCTACCATATGAAGCAGCTGGCAGCTGTTTTAAGCTACTACGGTTATTCGCTTGATACCGTATGGAACGACCTGCCCAAGGATATGCAGAAAATTTTGTGGTACGGCAGCGGCGAGCAGAAATTTTCGTTTATGTATGAAAATTTGCAGGGTGAAGTAAAAAAACATACTACGCCGTTTGAAGGCATAATTCCGCTTTTGCGCCGCCGTCACCGCGAAGCTTTTAGCGAACGTATGCGCCTTGATATTGAAAGCTTTATGACGAGCACTCCCTGCCCGGTGTGCCACGGTGCGCGTTTAAAACCGGAGGTGCTGTCGATACTCGTCGGCGGCAAAAATATTTGTGAAGTTACTGCCCTTACCGTGCGTGACGCGATAAACTTTTTTGAAACGCTGAATCTTACGGAACGCCAGCAGTTTATTGCCCGCCAGATTTTGAAGGAAATACTGGCACGCCTGCGTTTTTTAAATGATGTAGGGCTTGATTATTTAACGCTTGACCGTGCTGCCGGTACGTTAAGCGGCGGCGAAGCGCAGCGCATACGTCTTGCCACGCAGATTGGCAGCGGGCTTGTCGGCGTGCTGTACATTCTGGACGAGCCTTCTATCGGTCTGCATCAGCGAGATAACAGCAAACTTCTGGCAACTTTGCAGCACCTGCGCGACTTGGGCAACACGCTGCTGGTGGTTGAACATGACGAAGAAACCATGTATGCCGCAGACCAGATTATTGATATCGGCCCCGGTGCCGGTGAACACGGCGGCAATGTGGTTGCACAGGGTACGGCAGAAGAAATCAAGCTCGTGGAAAACTCCGTTACCGGGCAGTATTTAAGCGGCCGCAAGTTTATACCCGTGCCGAAAAAACGTCGTGAGTGCGACGGGCGTTATATAGAAATTATCGGCGCTAAAGCCAATAACCTTAAAAACATAGATGTAAAAATTCCGCTGGGCGTGTTTACCGTTGTTACCGGCGTCAGCGGCAGCGGTAAATCTACGCTGATTAACGATATTTTATACAACGCGCTGGCTGCAAAGCTGCACGGTGCGCGTCTGCGTCCTTCGGAACATAAAGAAATACGCGGGTTGGAAAATATCGACAAAATTATTAATATCGACCAGTCGCCGATTGGGCGTACACCGCGCAGTAATCCGGCAACATATACTGGCGTGTTTGATTTTATACGCGAGCTGTTCAGCCAGACCAACGAAGCTAAAATGCGCGGCTACAAGCCGGGGCGTTTCAGCTTTAACGTAAAGGGCGGGCGCTGCGAATCCTGCCGCGGCGACGGTATGAACAAGATTGAAATGAACTTTTTGCCGGATGTGTATGTGCCGTGTGAAGTTTGCCACGGAGCGCGCTATAACCGCGATACGCTGGAAGTGCATTATAAAGGCAAAAGCATTGCCGAAGTGCTGGACATGACGGTAACGGAAGCCTGCGAATTTTTTAAGAATCTGCCGCGTATTGCGCGCAAGCTGCAGGTGCTGGAAGATGTCGGACTGGGCTATATCCACCTGGGGCAGGCGGCAACAACGCTTAGCGGCGGTGAAGCCCAGCGCGTAAAACTGGCGACAGAACTCAGCCGCCGCAGCACTGGCAAAACACTGTACATTCTGGACGAACCTACAACCGGCCTGCACATTGCCGATGTACACAAGCTGCTGGATGTTTTGCAGCGACTTGTGGAAGCCGGTGACAGCGTCGTCGTTATCGAGCATAACCTTGATGTTATTAAAACTGCCGATTATTTGATTGACCTCGGCCCCGAAGGCGGCGATAAAGGCGGTACGCTTGTTGCCTGCGGCACGCCGGAAGAACTGGCCAAAGTAAAAAAATCCTACACCGGCCAGTATGTAAAACAGGTTTTAAAACAGGCTAAAGACAATGGGTGGTACCAATGAATGAAAATATAGCCAAAGCATTGGCGGTACTGCCCGATAAGCCTGGCGTATACCTTATGCACGACGAACACGGCAAGGTAATTTATGTCGGCAAGGCCGTTGTGCTTAAAAACCGCGTGCGCAGTTATTTCCGCAATCTGGCCTCGCATACGGTTAAGGTTAAGGCGCTGGTCAGCAAAGTTGCGGAAATTGAAACCATTGTTACCGACAGCGAAGTTGAAGCGCTGATTCTGGAGTGCAATCTCATCAAAAAATACCGTCCGCGCTACAACATTATGCTGAAGGACGATAAAACCTATCCGTACTTAAAAGTAACAATGGCGGAGGATTTTCCGCGTATTTATGTTACGCGGCGGCTTATCCGCGATGGCAGCAAATATTACGGTCCTTATGCCGATGCCGGTGCGATGCACGCCACGGTTAAACTTTTACGGACGATGTTTCCGCTGCGTACCTGCCGCAAAATGAATCAAGAGCGGCCGTGTCTGCAATATCACATTAAACGCTGCCTTGCTCCGTGCGCAGGGCTTGTAAGCAGGGAAGAATACGGGGCAATGATACGCAGCGTATGTATGGTGCTTGACGGGCGCACGAGCGAGCTGGAAAAAGACTTAAAGCAGCGTATGCAAAATGCTGCCGAAAATTATGCTTTTGAAGAAGCGGCGCGCCTGCGCGACCAGCTGGCGGCTGTAAAACGTCTGGATGAATCGCAGAAGGCAGTTACCGGCGGCGGTGATATGGATGTAGTCGGTTATGCCAAAGACGATACCGGCATCTGCCTGCAAATATTTTTTGTGCGCAGCGGCAAGCTGATTGGGCGTGAGAATTTCTTTCTGCCCGACGGCGGCGACAGCAGGCAGGAAGTGGTAACGGCGTTTATCAAACAGTATTACAATGATGCTTCGTTTATACCGCGCGAGATAATTTTGCCGGATTTGCCGGAAGAAGATGAAACTGCGGTGCTTACTACCTGGCTGACGGAAAAAGCCGGGCACAAGGTTGAATTTATCCGCCCGCAGCGAGGAACCAAGCGCGATCTTTTACAGCTGGCTGATGAAAATGCGGGCAAACTTCTGGAAGAACGCCTGCGCAAGGGGAAAATCAGCTTGAAAACGGACGAAGAAGCTGCGGAAGAACTGCAAAGGGCACTGAACCTGCCGGACCCGCTGGAACGCATGGACTGCTTTGATATTTCTCATACGCAGGGCTCGGAAACGGTTGCATCTATGGTTGTGTTCCGCAACGGAAAACCGAGCAAAAAAGATTACCGCAAATATAAAATTGTCAGTGCCGAAGGCAAGCCTGACGATTTTAAATCCATGCAGGAGGTTGTGTACCGCCGCTATAAGGATTACGAGGATTTGCCGAGTTTGGTTGTTATCGACGGCGGCAAAGGGCAGCTGAGCAGCGCACTGGAGGTTATCCGCGGGTTGGGGCTGCACGAACTGCCGGTAATAGGCCTTGCCAAGCGCGAAGAAGAAATTTTTACCGAAGGCAGCCACGAAAGCATTATGCTGGACAGGGAATCGGCATCGCTGCATTTAATCCAGCGTATCCGCGACGAAGCGCACCGCTTTGCAATAACCTATCACCGCAAGCTGCGCGGCAAACGCAATCTGCGTTCGGTGCTGGACCATATCGAAGGCATCGGCCCTAAACGGCGGCAGGCTTTGTGGCTTAAATTTAAGTCTATTGATGCCATTAAAGCGGCCAGCGTGGAAGAACTTGCGGATACGGAAAGCATGAACTATCCTGCGGCGCAGAAAATATATGACTTTTTCCGCATGGATTTGCCGGAAAAGGCTGAAGTGTTAAAAAATTGAAACATTTTAGATAATTATTTTCTTTTAGAATGAAGTGTGCTATAATAGGTACATAAGCAGTAACGGCTTGAAAAGATTTAAAATGAAATAAAAGGAGATGGAATTTATGGCAAAATGGGTATGCAATATCTGCGGTTACATTTATGACCCCGAAGTAGGTGACCCTGATAACGGCGTTGCAGCAGGCACCGCTTGGGAAGATGTACCGGAAGACTGGGTTTGCCCCCTCTGCGGCGTAGGCAAAGACCAGTTCAGCGAACAATAAGAAAATAAAAAACAGGCTTCGTACTTTTAATTAAGTATGAGGCCTGTTTTTATTTTCAGGATTAATAAGTTTTTAAAATTAATAAATTTTTGCAGTTTTACTTTTTATAAAAGGTAGTTGTAACGAGATTGCAGAGGCCTGTACTGTGAATTACCTGCAAAAACTGCGGCGGCTGAAATTTTTACGCTGTAACTGCGAGAGGTCAGCTGCGTAGCCTGACCGGAATCGGAGGAGCCGCAGCATTTTTGTGGTGATGAACAGTACAGACCTCTGCTTTAATTAAAAAGTAAATTACTAAAAAATAATTTTATATCACGCGCAGTTTTTATAATTCCGTGCCGTCTGCCAGATAAACAGTTTTTTCTTTGGCGGCGTTGGCAACTGTTTCGCCGATAAAACCGCGTTTAACCATTGTATCAAGCACTAAATGCTGACGTTTTTTGCAGCCTTCGGGATTTTCGTATGGGTTAAGCGCGGACGGTGCATACGGCAGCGAAGCGATAACCGCACATTCTGCAAGGTTCATTTCGGCAGGCGTTTTGCCGAAGTAACTGCGTGCAGCGGCAGTGATGCCGGTTGCTCCGTTGCCGAAATAGGTAGTGTTAAAATACATTTCCAGAATCTGGTCTTTGCTGAATTTATTTTCCAGCATCAGCGAGAACATTACCTCATAAACTTTGCGGCTCATGGTTTGTTCCTGGCTTAAAAACATATTTTTGGCAAGCTGCTGCGTAAGTGTGCTGCCTCCCTGTACAATTTCGCCGGCAGAAATATTTACAAACATTGCACGCAGTATGCCGCCCATATCAACGGCACCGTGGCGGTAAAAATCGTGGTCCTCTATGGCTACCAGCGCCTGCTGCATAGCTGTAGGTATGTCGGGCAGTGCCGTCCATTCCATACCGGCAGTACGTTCCTTAACCGTGTTTTCAATAGTAAAGAGCATAAACATTTTTTGCAGCGGATCCGGCCAGGTGTCACGCTCCGGCAGATATGGCAAAATTGTCATCAGCGTGCTTTCTGTCTGCTGATATTCGCTGACAGGGTTTGCCTGCTCCTGCATCTGCGTTGTTGCTGCCTGCTGCGCCGGCTGCGGGTCTGTTTCGTAGCCTGCTATATTGGGGTAGTACATAAAAAGACCTGTTACAGCTGCCAGTATAATTAATAGTTTAATAATTTTTCCCATAATTACCTCACCTGTTTTCTTATATAATATTGTACCAAAAATTGCGCCAAGGTAAAATTTAAATTTTATTTTTATTTTTTACCGAAAAAATTTTGAAAAAGGGATACTAAAGTAGTACAATATACATGATAATGGCATAGTGTTTTCTTTTTGCAAAAACTGGAAACAGCTGCGAAAAAAATAAAAATACTATTGATTAATTATACACAATAGTTGTATAATTATAAAATCATAAATTCAAGGGAGGTTCGGTATGAGAGCAAGTGTTATCGGTGCAACCGGGTTTGCCGGTGCTGAGCTTTTAAGGCTTCTGGACGGGCATCCGCAGGCAGAACTGGCTTATATTACTTCTGAAAGCAGTACCGGTGAAGATATAGCCGCAATGTATCCGCATTTGCGCGGAAGAATAGACAAACAGCTTATTTCCATGAATGAGCTGGAAAAAATTGCAAAAGGCAGTGATGTAATATTTATCGCGCTTCCGCACGGGCATGCCATGAAGATTGGCAAAATGCTGCGCGGCAGCGGCGTTAAAATAATTGACCTTGGCGGTGATTACCGTTTCAGGGATGTAAAGGTGTTTGAAAAATGGTATAAAGTTCCGCATGCTGACCCTGAAGCAAAAGCTGTTTACGGGTTAACGGAATTGTACCGCAAAGATGTTGCCGGTGCTGAACTGGTGGCAAACCCCGGATGTTATACAACCTGCAGCATTCTGGCGCTGGTGCCGCTGCTGAAAGCGGGTTTAATTGAAACAAAGGGCATTGTTGTTGATGCCAAGTCCGGCACAACAGGAGCCGGGCGCGGGCTTAAACTTGGCAGCCTGTACTGCTCTGTCAACGAAAACTTCCACGCTTACGGCGTGGCTACGCACAGACATACGCCTGAGATTGAACAGATTTATTCTGAATTTGCGGGTGAGGATGTTGTAATTCAGTTTACTCCGCACCTTCTGCCGGTTGACCGCGGCATTTTGGCAACCTGCTACGCTATGCTTAAACCGGGCGTTACGGATGCCGATGTTGAAAATGCTTTTAAAGAAATGTACGGCGGCGAATTTTTTATCCGCCTTTTAGGCAAAGGCGCATGCCCCGAAATTAAAAATATCAGGGCTTCCAATTATGTCGATATAGGCTGGCAGACGGATGCGCGCACCGGCAGAGTGATTGTAATGAGTGCGCTTGATAACCTTGTAAAAGGTGCTGCCGGGCAGGCCGTACAGAATATGAATGTAATGTTTGGCATTGATGAAACAACAGGGCTGCGTCAGCTGCCCGTATATCCTTAAGGAGGTTGGCTAATGAAAAAGATTGACGGTTGGGTTACAACGCCGCAGGGCTTTTTGGCAGCCGGTGTTAAAGCCGGTATTAAAGCCAGCGGCAACCATGATGTAGCCGTTATTTACAGTACTGTGCCGGCGGCAACCGGCGCTGTGTTTACGCAGAATAAAATGTGCGCGGCCCCTGTATTGGTAAGCCGCAAAGTTGCCGCAAAATCTTATGCGCAGGCTATTGTGGTAAACAGCGGTTGCGCTAACGCCTGCACCGGCGAACAGGGCTTAAAAGACGCCGAAGCAATGCAGGCACAGACGGCAGAACTTTTAGGCGTTGAAAACGACGCTGTTTATGTTTGCAGTACCGGCGTTATCGGGCATTTTATGCCGATGGATAAACTGGCAAAAGGCATTGCCGATGCTGTTGACGCTATGGACGAAACCGGCGGCGAGAGCTGCGCTATGGCAATTCAGACAACGGATACTTTTATCAAGCATGCGGCTTATGAGTTTGAATTAGGCGGAAAAACCGTTAAAATTGCCGGTATAGCCAAAGGCGCCGGCATGATTCACCCCAATATGGCAACAATGCTTACCTTTTTAACTACCGATGCTGCCGTTGCGCCGGATGTTTTAAAACGCGCGGTTAAGGCTGCTGCCGATAAATCCTTTAATATGGTTGTTGTTGACGGCGATACAAGCACCAATGACAGCATGATTGTACTGGCTAACGGCCTTGCCGAAAACGAAATTATTGTAAGCGAAGAACATCCGGATTACCCGGCGTTTTTTGAAGCCTTGCTGGCATGTGCGCAGGACCTTGCCAAAATGATTGCGCGCGATGGCGAAGGCGCTACTAAATTTTTGGAAGTAAATGTTGCCGGTGCCGCAACCTGGAAAGAAGCCAAAACGGCTGCTATGGCCATTGCCAAATCCCCGCTTGTAAAAACTGCATTCTTTGGCAAAGACCCCAACTGGGGACGCATTGTTTGTGCAGCCGGTTACAGCGGCGCGCAGATGGAGCCGGATAAGGTTAATCTTGAAATCGGCGGCGTAAGGCTCGTGGAAAACGGCATGAACTGCAATGTTCCGCTTGAAAGCCTGAAAGACATTATGGAACAGCACGACATCAGCATGAAAATAGACCTTGGCGCTGGCAAAGAAGAAGCTACCGTCTGGACATGTGATTTCAGCTATGAATATGTTAAAATAAACGGTGAATACCACACCTGATATTAAATAACATTTTATTAACGGCTTTTGCCGGATTACAGGAGGAATAATCAATGTTACGTAACGAAGAAATTAAAATTTTGGTGGAAGCACTTCCGTACCTGAGAGATTTTAAAGGCAAGACCGTTGTTGTAAAATATGGCGGCAATGCTATGCTGAATGATGAAATTAAAAATAAAGTATTGCAGGATATTATTTTCCTGAAATGTGCAGGCCTGCGCCCGATTGTTGTTCACGGCGGCGGTCCGGAAATTACTGCACAGATGGTTAAGGCCGGCAAAAAGACCCAGTTTGTAGGCGGACTGCGCGTAACTGATGAAGAATCGGTAGGCATTACGGAAATGGCACTGGTTGGCAAAATTAATACCGACCTTGTTGGCCGTTTAAACCGTTTGGGCGGCAAAGCAGTAGGCCTTAACGGCAAGGACGATAACCTCATTCAGGCAAGAAAACACCTTGCCGACGTTTATGAAAACGGCGAAGTAAACCTGGTTGACATTGGTTATGTAGGCACTGTTGAACACATTAACACCGAACTTTTAAACGTACTTCTGGATAACGACTTTATTCCCGTTATTGCACCGACCGGCGTTGGCGCAACCGGTGAAACCTACAACATTAATGCAGACAGCGTTGCAGGTGAAATTGCAGGCGCATTAAAAGCAGAAAAACTTCTGGTACTTACCGACGTAAAAGGCATTTATGCCGATTACCGCGATGAAAGCACCTTCCTTTCCACTATGACTTTTGAAAAAGCACAGGAACTTATCATTAAAGGCAATATCGACGGCGGCATGATTCCGAAAGTTAAAGCCTGCATTACCGCACTCAGCGGCGGCGCCAAGAAAGCACAGATTATTGACGGCCGTGCCGAACACAGCATTTTGATGGAAGTATTTAGTGATGAAGGCGTAGGCACCGAGGTTGTAAAAACTTTATAATTTTTTCTGAGGGGGCAAAAAGGTGAATAATATAGAAATCAGAGAACAGACAGATAAATATTACCTTCCGGTATTCGGCCGTTATCCGCTGGCCCTTACCCATGGCAAGGGCTGTATGGTTTATGACGCCGACGGCGAAGGCTATCTCGACTTTCTGGCAGGTATTGCCGTTAATTCTTTGGGCTATGCCCATCCGGCGCTTGTTAAGGCAATCAGCGAACAGGCCGGTAAAATTATGCACTGCTCCAACGTATTTTATACGGATGTGCAGGCACGTGCAGTTAAACTTATCAGCGAAGCAACCGGTTTTGACCGTGTGTTTTTAGCCAACTGCGGTGCGGAAGCCAACGAAGGCGCAATTAAGCTGGCGCGTAAATACGGCCACAGTAAAAACGATGGCAAATACCGCATCATTACGGCCGTTCATTCCTTCCATGGGCGCACCATGATGACGGTAACTGCAACCGGACAGCCTAAATACCAGCAGGGGTACGAACCGCTGCCGGCAGGTTTTGACTATGTTCCTTACGGCGACCTTGAAGCGCTGAAAGAAGTAATGGACGAAGATGTATGCTGCGTAATGCTTGAGCCCATTCAGGGCGAAGGCGGCGTGCATGTGCCCAGTGACGAATATTTGCAGGGCGCGCGCGCTTTGTGCGATAAATATGACGCACTGCTGATTTTTGACGAAATTCAGTCCGGCGTCGGCAGAACCGGCCAGTGGTTTGCCTATATGCATACCGGCATTAAACCGGATGTGCTTACCTTTGCCAAAGGCATTGGCGGCGGCTTCCCGACAGGCGGCTTCTGCGTTGACGAAAAACTGGCGCATGTATTTAAACCTGGCGACCACGGCGGAACCTTTGGCGGCAATGCACTGGCCTGCGCGGCTATTGAAGCGGCTCTTACAACCATTAAAGAAGAAGGGCTTGTTGAAGCTGCGGCAGAAAAAGGCAAATACTTTATGGGCAAATTGCAGGAGCTTAAGGCAAAATACCCGGAAAAAGTTAATGAAGTGCGCGGGCGCGGACTGATTTTGGGCATGGAACTCTGCAAACCGGGCGGAGCAGTTGTGGAACACTGCCTTAAAGACCATGTTATCGTTAACTGCACTGCCGGCAATGTAATACGCCTTGTTCCTCCGCTTATTGTAACGGAAAAAGAAATAGACACGGCTGTTGCTGCTCTTGACGCAGCCCTGGCAGAATTTTAATCGGTTGGTGAGGGTATAAAATGGGTTTAAGAAACAAAGATTTAATTTCTATTCATGATTTGTCT
>ULTA01028322.1_pt1 | contig 14048 bp, 10 predicted proteins | sample 1957181 | NCBI WGS metagenome assembly ULTA01 (sample SAMEA4835722, study PRJEB28245) | human gut metagenome | biome: gut microbiome; material: fecal sample | place: Denmark | collected 2008
TCGGAGCGGAACAGTCCGAGCAGTCCGTACGTCTTTTTCACCTGACCCAGCAGATTGTTCGCGCCTGCGGCGTCGCCTTCGCGCAGCATTGCCGCCGCGCGTTTGAATATGCCGAAGAGGTCGGCAAGCGCCTTCGCGGTGTTGAAGTCGTCGTCCATCGCGGCGTCGAATTCCGCGTCGAGCGCGGCGTCCGTTCCGTCAAGCGCGGCACCCGCGCGCTTCGCGTCCGCCATAACCTTATAAAATCCGTAAAGATGTTTTTCCGCTTCGGGGAAGAGACTGTCCGTCACGTTGATGTCGCCGCGGTAGTTGGTTTGCAGCAGGGCGAATTTTATCGTTTCGGGGGAGTATTCCGCAAGCAGGTCCGCAAGCAGGAGGCTGTTGCCCAGCGATTTGCTCATTTTCTGCCCGTTCACTTTGATGAGCCCGTTGTGTATCCAATATTTGGCGAAGCGTTTGCCCGTCAGCGCTTCCGTCTGCGCGATTTCGTTCTCGTGATGGGGGAATATGAGGTCGCGGCCGCCGCCGTGGATGTCAATCTGTTCGCCGAATGCCTGCATATTCATCGCGGAGCATTCGATGTGCCAGCCCGGTCTGCCGTCCCCCCACGGGGAGTGCCAGAAAGGCTCGCCCGGCTTTGCGGACTTCCACAGCGCGAAATCGAGCGGATTGCGCTTGTTTTCCTCGTTTTCTATGCGCACGCTCTCCCTCGCGTCTTCGAGGTTGCGCCCCGAAAGTTTGCCGTATCCGGGGAAGGAGTCCACGGCGAAATAAACGTCGCCTTCGGGCGTCGCGTAGGCGTGTCCCTTGTCAATCAGGCGGGCGATGAAGTTTTCGATGTCCTGCATCGCGCAGGTCGCCCTCAGCCACACGTCGGGGTCGTCCACTTGCAGCGCGCGCATTTCGGTGTCGATTTTCTTTATCATCATCTCCGCGTATTCGTCGGCGGGGATGCCCGTTTCGTGCGAGCGCGCTATGATTTTGTCGTCCACGTCCGTATAGTTGCGCGCATACGTCACGTCATAGCCTTTCTTTTGCAGATATTTGCGTATCACGTCGTATATGAGCGCCTGATAGGCGTGCCCTATGTGAGCGTCGCCCGACACCGTTATGCCGCAGGCGTACATACGGACCTTGTTGCCTTCTATGGGAACGAATTCTTCCTTTCTTTTGGTCAGAGTGTTGTAGATTTTCATTGGTCAATCCTCGCCCGAGCCCTCGAATTCTTTCACGGCGGCAATCTCCACCGCGCTTTCGGGCTCTCCCGCGCCCGTCGCTCCGGCAGCCATTCCCGCCGCGCGTTCGAGCTCCTGCAATCTTCTGTTTATGCGCTGAAATTCCGCGTGTATGGGGTCGGGCAGCAGCACCTGGTCCATATCCGCGACCCTTCTTCCGTCCTGTTTGACCACGCGTCCCGGCACGCCGACGACGGTGGAGTAGGGCGGCACGTCTTTGAGCACAACGCTCCCCGCGCCAATCTTCGAGTGCGCTCCCACGGTGAGTGGACCGAGCACTTTCGCGCCCGCGCTCACCATAACGTCGTTTTCGAGGGTGGGGTGGCGTTTGCCCGTGTCCTTGCCCGTTCCGCCGAGCGTCACGCCCTGATAGAGCACGCACCCGTCGCCCACTTCCGCCGTTTCGCCTATCACGACGCCGCTGCCGTGGTCAATCATTATGCCTTTGCCGAGTTTTGCCGCGGGGTGTATCTCGACGCCCGTCTTTCTGCGGGCGCGGTCCGCGACGAGTTTTGCCAGCGTAACGAAACCTTTGAGATAAAGTCTGTTGGCAATGCGGTAGGCGGAAAGCGCCTTATATCCCGCGTAAGTGTGCTTTACGGACCATTCCGAAGTCGCGGCGGGGTCCTTGTCCATCACCGCGTGCAGGTCCGCGCGCTTGGCTTCGCGGATTTCTCCCAATGTGGGAATGTGTCTTTTGGTTTCTCCCTGTTCTCCCATATATGACAACCTATGAGCGGGCGGGGGAGAAAGTCACCCCCGCCGCCTTATCGTGATTATTCCCCGTCCGTCTTCGGAGCGCCGCCGTCCTCTGCGGCAGCGGTGCCGTCGGCGTCGGGCGCGGCGAGTGCCGCCGTGACCCCGTCGGGTGCGGAAGTGTCCGCCGTGCCGCCGTTTTCTGTGGCGGAAGTGTCTGTTTTAGCAGGTTCGCCGCCCTCTGCGGGCGCTTCGTCGTCGCGGAAGAGAGAGTCAATCTCTTCCGCGTAAATGGTTTCCTTTTCGTAAAGCATCTTGACCATCCGGTCCATAACCGAGCGGTTTTCGCGCAGGATGGACAGGGCCTTTTGATACTGCGTGTCGATGATGGCTTTGACTTCCGCGTCGATTTTCGCCGCCATTTCGTCGCTGTAATTGAGCTGCGTCTGATAATCGCGGCCGAGGAAAACCTCTTCCGACGCGCCGAGGTACATATTGCCTATCGCGTCGGACATACCCCATTCCGTCACCATTTTGCGCGCTATCTTGCTCGCGCGCTGGATGTCGTTGGACGCGCCCGCGGAAACGTCTTTTATGACAATCTCTTCCGCCGCTCTGCCGCCCAGCATCATTGCAATCTGGTCAAGCAGCTTCTGTTTGGTGAAATGATTGTCGTCGTTTTCGGGCAGAGTGATGGTGTAGCCCGCCGCCTGACCGCGGGGGATGATGCTCACCTCGTGCACGTTGTCGCAGTTTTTGGAAAGCTTGGCGATGATGGCGTGTCCCGACTCGTGGTATGCGGTGATGCGTTTGTCGCGCTCCGTCACCACGCGGCTCTTTTTGGCGGGGCCCGCGATGACCTTGTTTATCGCCTCGGAGATGTCTTCCATCGTGATGAGCTTGCGGTTTGCGCGCGCGGCGAGGATTGCCGCTTCGTTGAGCAGGTTTTCGATGTCCGCTCCCGTGAAGCCGGAAGTCAGCCTTGCAAGGCTCTTGAAATTGACCGTCGGCGCAAGCGGCTTGTTGCGGCTGTGCACCTTGAAAATCTCCTCCCTGCCTTTCACGTCGGGGATGTTGACGTATATCTGTCTGTCAAACCTGCCCGGACGCATAAGCGCGGGGTCGAGGATGTCCGCGCGGTTGGTCGCCGCCATAACGATGATGCTGTCGTTGGACTCGAAGCCGTCCATTTGGACGAGCAGCTGGTTGAGCGTCTGCTCGCGCTCGTCGTTGCCGCCGCCCAGCCCCGCGCCGCGCTGGCGTCCGACGGCGTCGATTTCGTCGATGAAGATGATGCAGGGCATACTGTGCTTCGCCTGGTCGAAGAGGTCGCGGACGCGCGACGCGCCCACACCGACGAACATCTCGACGAAGTCCGAGCCGCTGATGGAGAAGAAAGGCACGTTCGCCTCTCCCGCGACAGCTTTCGCAAACAGCGTTTTGCCCGTGCCGGGAGGGCCTACGAGCAGCACACCCTTGGGAATGCGCGCGCCTATCGCGGTGAATTTCTTGGGGTCTTTCAGGAAGTCGACGATTTCCTGCAATTCCTGTTTTTCCTCTTCCGCGCCCGCCACGTCGGAAAAACGCACCTTGCTGTCGCGCACCTGCGACGCCTTGGTCTTGCCGAAGTTGAGCGCCTTGTTGTTGGCGCCGTTGGTCTTGCGCATTATGATGAAGAACACAATGGCAAGCAGCACAATCATAATAATCGGCACCAGCAGCGAAGAGAGCAGAGAAGAGCTGGACGGATCGTTGAAGTCGTACGCCACGTTCACGGGGTTTTCGAGCTTGCCCGCGGCGTCGATCGCCTCCATGATCTGGTCCATGTTCGCGGAGCGGTAATAGGTGTAATATTTCAGTCCGTCTTCGCCCACGAGACTGAAATCTATGCGGTACGAGCCGTTGAAATAGATCTCGTCTATCCTGCCTCCCGCGAGCGCCGAGATGAACTCGCTGTATATGACGTGATCGGGACCGGAAAGGCTGACCGCGAGGATTATCGCGAGCAGAACGAGGATGATCACGGAAACGATGATTATCGTACGTCTGGTCGATGGTTTCATTTTACCTCCCGCCCGCCGCAAGCCCGCGACGGGCACGTCGGAGCAGCCGCGCCGGCGGGTCCGACTTTAATAATATGCACTATATTATAGAAACTAAAAGCGAAAAAGTCAATGCCGACAGGCAAAAAGGCGCGCGGCGCCGTGTACAACCTCCGCTTTTTCGAAAATGTTAGCGTGCGGGAGTTAAAGCAAAATTAAAAAACGGCGGACGCGAATTTCAGCCCACCCACGGCGGATTTTATCAAATCGGCGACTTTATGTGCAAGTTCCGACACATAAACCGTGTTTGCCTGCATAAGTTCGGTCAGAGCGTCGCCCGACTTGTCCCCGACGACGGCAATGATTCCCACGTCGCCGAAGCGGCTTTTCTTTCCCCCGACCGCCGCGGGACACACTCCGTCGGAGCGCACGGAAATGCGTCCGAGATTGGACGCTTCGCCGAGGCAGGCGTCCACGGCAAGCAGAACGGCGCCCTTGTGCGTTTCGCGGACGAAGGATATCCACTCGTTCATATTCCTGCCCGTGACAGGGCGGTCGAGAGTGCCGTACACAAAGGCGGGGAAGTTCTTGTCCTCGCGCAGAATGGTGCCCACTTCGGGACCGAGAGAGTCGCCCGCGATGGCGGGCGTGCCGAAACATACTACGACCAACTGACGTTCAAGCGGAAACATATCCGGATTATTTCCGCTTTTCCTCCGCGCTATACCCGCGGATTGAACGGAAAGGCGGTGTTTTGGCGGCGCGGCAAGGAAATTTTTGTTGCTATCGGGCGCGTTATGTTATAAAATAACTGTATAAAACGTGAGTGCGCGCATAACGGAAGGGAAGTTCGTATGCTTGCGCCGACGCCGACTCCGCGGCCGTGTGCCGCGGGGCGGGCGGAGAGCGTCGCACGGAGAGGTGTTATGAAAATCATTGTCGCAGGAGCCGGAATGGGAGGAATGATTGCCGCCGAAAGGCTGGCAAAGCTCGGATTCGAAGTCACGGTGTACGAGCAGTCCCCCTCTTTGGACGAAATGCGTTACGATTGGCACGACGACGTCAATCCCCGCATATTCCGCAGACTGGGGCTGGAAATGCCCGCCGGCAGTTTCAAGAAAAAGAGCTGGACTTTCGTTTCGCCGCACGGCGTGGTGGTGCGCGAGTTCAGGCAGGACGAAAACAACGCGGATTTTTCCGTCGAACGCCGCGCGCTCAACCGTATGCTTTACGAAAGAGCTTCCGCGGGCGCGAAATTCGTGTTCGGCGCAAAGGTCGAAAGACCCGTTGTCGAAAAGGGCACCGTGGTCGGCGTGGTTGTGGACGGCAAGGAAGCGCGCGCGGACCTCGTCATTGACAGTCTCGGCGTGAATTCCGCCCTCAAAAAAGACCTCCCCGTCGAGTTCGGCGTCACCCAGCACCGCGAGGACGAAGTCTTTGTGGCGTACCGCGCGTTTTACGAGAAAAACGCCGACGCGCCCGCACCCAAATATACCAACAAAGTTTATCTCAAACATATGGGAGAGCCCGGCATTTCGTGGGTGATACAGGACAACGACCCCTCTCTCGTCAACGTGCTCGTCGGCAGGATAGGGAAGCTGTCGTCATACGATTTGGAGCGCGCTCTCGAAGACCTGCGCAAGACCAATCCCACCATCGGCGAAAAAGTGGTCAGGGGCGGCGAAATCTGCGTCATTCCCGTGCGCTATCCCGCGACCCGTATGGTTGCCAACGGCTATGCCGCAGTCGGCGACAGCGCGTATATGACCATCCCTATGCTCGGCAGCGGCATTGCGTCGGGTATGCTTGCGGGACAGCTCCTTGCCGAAACGATTGGCGACAATATGTCCAAAGGGGTCAAAAAGGAAGACCTCTTCAAGACCTCGCGGCTCTGGAAATATCAGGTCAAGGTCTTCCGCGAATTCGGAGCGGAGCACTGCGCCGTCGACATCCTCAAACGCGGCGTGCTGAATTTCCCCGACGCCACGCTGGACTGGATGCTCGGCTCCGACCTGCTCACCAACGACGAGATAGGATGCCTTGCGTCCGGCAAGATGCTGCGCGTCGGCGTCAAAGAAGCCTTCCGGAAACTGAGCATAACGGAATTCAACAGGCTGCGCATTCTCATCAAGGTGAACAATATGCTGCAAAAGAGTCTGCACGCATACCGTGTCGCGAAAAACATTCCGCGCAACTTCGACCCGAACATCTGCCGCACTTGGGAAAAGCATATGAAGTGGTTTTACCGTGCTCCCCGCCGCGACCGCTGAGTCCGTCGCCGCGACTGCGTGCGTACGGCACGGAAGCCGTCGTGAACATTGACGGAAAGCAGGCGCACCGCGCCGCAGACAACGGAATACACGCCGTCCGAAAGGGCGGCGTTTCTTTTTGCCGCAGCAGCGGAAAGAGTCGACCCGACGCTTTCGGAAAGTTCGGAAAAGAACAAAACGCGCTTTACAATGCAAAACGCGCGAAATAAAACGCCTGATTTGTCGTTATGTTTTGTTACGGGATGTCGAGCGAACCGTCCGTGCGGACGATGAGGAAGCATTTCCCGATGACTTTTTCCTGCGGGACGCAGCCTATGTCGCGGCTGTCCGAGCTGTTGTTGCGGTTGTCGCCCATCACGAAATAATATCCGTCGGGGACTGTGACGGAAAACCCGTCGTAAAGAGAGTTCATCTCTTCCGCGATATAGTCTTCGCGTTGCGGTTCGCCGTTGAGATAAAGCTCGCCCCCGCGGATTTCGACGGTGTCGCCGGGGAGTCCTATCGCGCGTTTGACGAGCGCGTGCGGATTGCTTTCGGCGCTTCCCCAATCGTATGTGAACACGATTATGTCGCCGCGGTCTATGTCGGCTATGCGGTTGAGGATGAGTTTGTCGCCGTCGTCGGGAATGTCGCCGTCGCCGCCGTTGAGGGTGGGGGACATACTCGCCCCGTTGACTATGAACGACGTGAAGACGTATTCGCGCAGAAGAAGAGCGCAGGTGACCGCGAGCGCGAGCACTACGACGACGGAAACGAGCGCCGCAAAAAGGCGCTTTTTTTTCTGCGGTTCCGAGGGAGTGGGGTCGAGAAATTCCTTTTCGTCCATAGCACCACTATATGCGCGCGGACGTCAAATCCACACGAGATTGTTGAACAGCACGTCTTCCGCGTCGGATACGAGCAGCTGTTTGCAGAATTCGAAACGGGAGAGAGTCCTGCCTTCTTCGCTCTTGCAGTCGGAGGCGGAAAGTTTGATTTTCTGCCAGAAGTCGCCGCCCGCGAGTTTCACGCGGCAGGAATAGCGCGTGATGTCGGGATAGGAAACGAAGGTGAAAGTCACCGTCTTTGCCTTTTCGCTGAATATGTCCATTTGAAGCACGGCGTTTTTGTCGCAGGAGAACGGCTCGTGCGAAGTGCGGCAGAGCACCAGCGTGCCCTTTTTCGTGCCCACTCCCGTTATGCCGAACGGACCTTTTTGGGCGGAGAGAACGGACTCGTCGAGGAAGAAGTCGTCTGTGGTCACCCAGAAAAGCCCCGTGCCCATATCGCCCGAATAAATGACGCGCGACCTTGCGGCGGCGCCGCGTCCCGCACCCGCTTTCACGCCTGCGGCGGAGGGGATTATGCCCGCCACGCGGGAGCTGGAATACACGCCGTCCTTGTTTTTCACCGTAGCGAAAGCCACGACGAGTTCGGCAGGGTCGCCGACGGGCACGCGGTAGACGTATTCGCCGCTGCCGACCGTCTGCGGTTCGGAAAGAGGGGACCAGTTGCGCGCGAAAGACACGGGTTCTCCCGCCGAACAAAACGCCTTTATCTCTTCCGCGTCGTCCTTGCATTTCAGATGGAGATACAGATTGTTTTCGTCCGTGCGGAAGAAAACTTCCGGCATACCCACGGGCGCGCTGTCGTGTGCGAAATTCCTGCGCAGCCAGATGATGAGGCTGTCGAATGCCGACACGCTTATCTGAGACGCGGAGCCGCGCACTATGAGCAGGACTTTCGCCTTTGCGGGAACGAGCGCGAGGATGTCTCCCGCTCTGTCCACGTCCGTGTGCGCGGAGTTGGACGACACGATGAAATAAGTGGGGCAGGACACGAACTTAGCATAAGTTTCCGCGCCGACGCCCGCCGAATATGCGCGTTCCTCGTCGTCGGATGGCAGTTCGTTGTCGCCGCCGGGGAAGCGGGGAGTGTTCCTGCGCCAGAGGTAGCCGCCGCCGTTGATGGGCACGAGAGCGCGCACTCTGCCGTCCATTCCCGCCGTCTGCCACGCAATCTGCGCGCCTATGTCGACGCCCATAAGCCCGATGCGCGCCGCGTCGACGTATTTCATCTCCGAAATCATCGTAATCGCGCGCCGCGCGACCTTCGCCCATTGGAACCACGGGGTTTCGCGTCCGGTGGTCGTGATGTGGTAGAGGTGCGAAAAGCATTCGGGAGCCTGCGCGTAAGCGTACTCTTCGGGGTAAGTGGTGTGAGGCGCGTCGTTCTCACGCGGTCTGCCAAGATAATCGCAAAGGCACACCACATAACCCGCCTTGACGAGGGATGAGGTGATGTCGTCGAATTTTCTGCTTTCGTCGTGAGAGGGGAGAAGGAGAAGCGCGGGGCGCGCGTCGCGCCAGCGCGCGTCGTAACTTATCTTCGCATAGACCCGCACTCTGCCGCTTGCGGTCTTTTCGGACGTGAAAAAGACTTCCGTCGTGACGATGTTGTCATTTTCTCGGGAAGAAATAATCGAAGTCTCCGTCCCGTCCTTGACGGGATTGAAGCCTTCCCAGATTTCCGTCGGCGTCAGCAAGCGCATTTCCATACCCGGAATTATACCCCAAAGCGAAGGCAAAGTAAAGCAGTAAAAACCCCGGACAGGTACGGTCTCCGCCGCGTCGGGGAGAGGCTGCTCCGTCGGCGGCGTCCAGCGAAAGCGCTTTGCCGCCCGTGTTGGACAGGGCGCGGGCGTACTCTTTTGCCATCTTTTCCATCACCTCTTCGGAGGGCAGCAAAACGTCCATAATTTCCTCCCCTCCATAATATTCCGCCTTCCCGCCGTCCGTTACGGGGCGCAGGGAGCGGGACAAAAATCGCCCGCGCCCGTCAGCCCGCCTCTTTCACGGTCACGGAAACGGAACAGGAGAAGCCGATGTCGCCGAGGCAGTTTTCGGGGAGGGTGTAGCCCGCCTTTTTGTAGACCGCGTTTTGCAGCTGCAAAAAATCCGCGTCCTTTTCCAGCGACAGCGCGTGACATTCGTAAAGCCTTTCCCGCAAGTCGTTTGCCGCCTGTTCCGCGGCGCGTTTTACGAGGTCGTCCGACGGGGTTATCTTTCCGCCCGAAGTGTTCTGCGCTTCGAGGAAGGAGACGGACACTTCGAGCGACGCGGTCACGTTCATCCCGTCCGCTTCCGTCTTCGGGGAAACGTCCAGCACCCTGAACTCCACCGCTTCGCCGTCGGGGAGGGTGACGCTCAGACGCCCCAGCACGTCGTTTTTTCTGACAAGCATAGTCGTCACCTGCGCCAGGTCCTCTTCGAGCACGAAGTAATCCCCTCCGTGCACGACGAGATTGCGGTTCATAAAGAATTCGTAATTGCCGGAACTTTCCCCCTGCTGCGACTCGGGCTGATGTTCCATCTCTTTCATATCAATCAGCGGAATGTTCATACTCGCGCTGCGGGAGAGGGAATGGGCGAGGAAATCTTTCACCGTCACCAGCGCTATGCCGTCGCCGCCCAGATTCTGCAAGAGGGTCGCCTGCACGAAATAGGTTGACGCGACGGTGGTGCCTATCCTTGCGGCGAGCACGTCGGAGGGCGGCTGTTCTGTGGAAGTCACCGCCGCCTGTTCGGGGAGGGAATAGGCCGAAATCAGCGGGTCGAACAACAAGGCGTGGTCGGTGTCGAACACGCTCGGCGACAAAACGACGACATTACAATGCGAAAGCGACACCATAAGCCCCATTTTTTGCGAAATGCGGTCAAGCCCTTCCGAAATCGTCGCGCCTTCCGCGCTGTAAACGGCGTAGTTCTGTTGGTTGTCGCCGCCGCTGCCTCCCGACACGATGACCGACAGCGTGGACACCGTGAAAGTGCTTTCCGTCCGCTCTATGCCCAGCCCGATGACGAGCGCCGATTGGGTGAGCGACTTGATGTCGGAGGTGCGCCCGAAGAATATGAGCACGACCACGGCGACTAGCAGCACCAGCCATTTGGTGCGGAAAAATCTGTCCCGCAGTCTGACTGCGACGGCGTGGCTTGCCTTACTCACGGAGCGCCTCCTTTGCGACAGCGTCCGCGTCTTCTTCCTCTGCCGCGGGGGATACGTCCGCGCGCTCCGCCGCGGCGGCGGGAGAGGGTGACGGTTTGCCGAGTTTCTCACGGACGGCACGGCTTCGCCGCGCATATAACGCAAAGACCGTGAACGCCGCGGCGAAGAACAGCGACAGCCCCAGCATAACGTATCCGAAATCCGTCATCGAAAAGGCAACGATGTCCTGCACCGTCGGGACGGCGAGCGGGATGACGACCACGGCGGCGGCAAACACCAGCCGTGCGGGGACGGGCGTGCCCGTTGCGCGGCGGCAGCTTTCCGCGGCGCCCCACATTTGCAGGGAGAGTCCGAGCACCGCCATAACGATGACCACAAGGAGCGCCGCCCATTCCAGCCTGCCGATTTCCAGCGAAAGCTGGTTGAACCCCGCGATGCGGATGAGTATATTGTAGACGTACGGCAGAGCGCCGCCGTACATTGCCACGGCAAGCAGAGCGACGATTATCACGAGGGAGTAGGATATTCCCGCGCCGACGGCAATATACGGAAATTTCTTGTTTTTCACCGCGACGAAGAGCAGGGGGAAGAAGTCGCCCAGCCAAAGCCCGAAGCGCAGCCCCCGCCTGAAAAATTCCTCCGTCGGCATTGCGTAAAGGGGCAGATTTCTGCCCGCGTCGAGGGCTGTTTCCAGGAAGGCGAGGTTGAGCACGATTATGGTGAGAAGGAAGGGCGCGAGCAGTTCCGCACAGCGCGCGATTCCGCGGACGCCCTTGCAGCCGAGATAAACGACGGGCAGGGCAAGCACGATGACCACGATGTAGGGCGCGACGCCGACGAAGAGGTCGACCATCAGGAATATCTCGGTGTAAACGAAATAAACGAACCCTTTGAGCGTTATATATCCCGAAAGCAGCAGGCAAACGGCACGGTATGCGGCGTTGTTTTTTTCGGTGAGCACCGCGTCCGCTCCGCTTTTCGCAAAGAAGAATGTGGCGGCAAGGCAGAGCGCGTCCAGGCACACCATAAAGATATACAGCCACAGGGTGTCGCTCATCATTTCGGAGTAGACGAGGCCGGGGAGGGAGGAAACCTTGAAGACTATGCCGCAGGCGAAAACGAGGTTCGCCGCCTGCGAATTGTATATGACGTTCGCGGCGGAAAGGGGCGCCGCCTCCGACGATGCGGAAACGGACGGAGAAGCCGTCTTGTCGACCGAAAGCGAAGTTGAAGCGGCGTTTTTCACTTGTCATCCTCCTTTTTGAGCCGAGTTCTGTTTCTGTTGGGGAAGGAGAGCGGGCGTGTCGTCATATCGTCCGCGGAGGCTTTGAACACCCCGTCTTTGAGGTCGCCGACAATTCTCGGCGCATACGGCGCAAAGTACGGCGCGCCGTAATTCTGCATCGTGGCGAGATAGCCCACCGTCACCACGAGCACCGCAATTATGCCGAACAGCCCCAACACCGCGCTTGCGCACAGAAAGATTATGCGGAGGATGGACAGCGAGCCGACCTGGTCGGGCACGCAGAATATGCCTATCGAAGACAGCGCGGTCACGAGCACGGCAGGCGAGGAAATCAGTCCCGCTTTGACGGCGGTGTCGCCCAGCACTATCGCGCCCACTATGGACAGCGACACGCTGAGGTAGCGCGGCATACGCATCGACGCTTCGTTGAGGATTTCGAAGAGGAGAAGGACGAAGAGCATTTCCACCGCGGGCGGGAAGGGGATGGTGGAAGTCGCCCCCACCAGCGTGACGAGGAATTTTATGGGCAGCAGGTGATAGTGGTAGCTTTGCAGGGCGACGTAAGCGGCGGGCAGCAGCACGGTGAGCGCCGCGCCCAGAAAGCGGAATATGCGCGCGAAGGTGGCGCGCCAGTCCCCCGAATAGTAGTCGTAGCCGTCCTGCATATCCTCCATAAGCACGAAGGGCAGGGTGAGCACGATGGGGGAGCCGTCCACAATAACCGCGACCCTGCCTTCCAGCAGTTTTGCCGCGACGACGTCGGGTTTTTCCGTGTTGCCGACCTGTTTGAAGAAGGAGTGTTTGCGCTCTTCGAGGAAGGAGGTGAGATACGCGCTGTCCGTCACGCCGTCGATGTCCGCTTTTTCCAGAGCGGCCTTTATTTTCCGTACGGTGACGGGGTCGGCTATGCCGTGGACGTACACGACGGTGACGGGGGTGGAGGAGTATCTTCCTATGCTCATATTCTCGAACACGAGGTCGGGGGACTTGATTTTGCGGCGTATCATCGCCGTGTTGGTCTTGATTTCCTCGATGAACCCTTCACGCGGACCTTTGAGTACGGTGGCGGTGGGCGGTTCGGCGACGGAGCGCTTGTCCGTCTTGCGCAGGGAGAACATAAAGAAACAGTCGAACCCTTCCGCGAACATACCCACGTCCCCTTCTGCGATTTTCTTCACTCCGTCTTCCACGGAAAGCACGGTGACGTCCTGACAGAAAGAGGTGACGGCAAGGAGCAGTTCCCGCATTTCGTCCTGAGATTTGACGCTGCCGTCGAACACCTTTTCGCACTCCGACACGGGCGCGATGACGTCCTGTTCGAGGAGCAGTTTGTCCGAAAGGCTGTCGATGTAGCAGAACAGGACGCCGCCGTCCCCGTGCGGGATTTCGCGCAGGAGCAGGTCGCCCGTGTTGTGGAAGCGGTCTTTGATGAAACTTTGCATTTCGGATGTATTCACGCGCATATCATTGCCATATTCGCGCAAAACTAATCCCTCTGTTTCCCGATTGTGCGGACGACCTTTAACAAATCAACGAAATTTCGGATTACCCCTTTTCGCACGGAAAGTTTTGTAGTATAATCTTTTCATTGCAAGGAGGGAAACGATGAGCAAAGACAATTATTTCGACACGCAGCTCGCATTCGACTATCTGGATGCGGAGGCGGAAAAAGAGGAAAAGAAAGCCAAGCGAAAGACGCTGGTGCAGATTATCAAATACGCCGTCTGCACGGCAAGCGCAGGGCTTGTGGAATTCATTACGTTCACCATTCTGTCCGAGGCTCTGACGATGCTCGAAGGCAGGACGGTGTGGTTCATCACCGAAAACTCCCTGCTGTGGTTTGTCGCCACGGCGGTCGCGCTCTTCCTTTCCATAGTCTGGAACTTCACCATCAACAGGAAATTCACCTTCAAATCGGCGGGCAACGTGCCGAGGGCAATGTTCCTTGCGTTCCTGTTCTATGTTCCGTTCTTCCCGTTCAAACTGTGGTTCAACAGCTATATGCCCGGCTACCTCGGCATACCCGCGCTGGTGGTCGAAGTGATTACGATGCTCATCAACGGCGTGCTGGAATTCTGCTGGCAGAAGTTCGTCATCTACCGCAAGGAAGCCGACACCGCCCCCGCCAAACACGAAATCGGCACGATAGGGGAGTTCGGCGAGATTTCCGTCTCCGAACCCGAAGTGAGCGCAATGCAGATGCTCGACCTTATGCGCGCGGGTGTGGACATCACGGAAGACGACAAACAGCTCAAAAAAGAGCTTAAAGCCATCGAATCCGCCGCATAAACGCGCAAATAAGCAAAAAAGCACCAAAAGCCGTCCGATGGACGGCTTTTTTATGCCCCGTAAAGGAGAGGGGTGTCACGCGCCGCTCAGCCAAGCGTTCACAGGCGGTGCAACCGCCGCTTGAACGCCGCGGCGCGTTCTGCGACCTCGCGAGCTAGACGATAAACTAAGCATACCGGGCGTAGTGCAGAGGCGAGTCGCCTTCCTCGCCCCGTGAGCAATGTTAAGTTAGTGCCGTTATCCGTTCGGTTATGTGAGTGCGAGAAATAAACTCTCAATAGGAATG
>ULTA01013149.1_pt1 | contig 14026 bp, 14 predicted proteins | sample 1957181 | NCBI WGS metagenome assembly ULTA01 (sample SAMEA4835722, study PRJEB28245) | human gut metagenome | biome: gut microbiome; material: fecal sample | place: Denmark | collected 2008
GGGCGGCATATATGCCGCCCGCAACCTACCGCGGCCACCCGTCAACGGGAAAGGGGGAGGGCTGCTGCCCTCCCTTGCCCCTCCTGTCCGCAACCCATTCACACCACCCCGTAGGGGCCGGGCATGCCCGGCCCGCCACTTACCGCCATATCCCTTTTATGGCTCATTCCGTAGGGAGGGGTCTTGACCCCTCCGCCACCTCCCGGCCAACTGCCGCCAACGTGCCGCCTCACACCAACCACCCGTTCACCCCCCTCCCAAAGGAGCCACTTCACCATGAAACTGACAAAATGCGAAAACGGTCACTTCTACGACAGTGACAAATACCCGGAATGCCCCTACTGCAACACCGACCTGCTCAGGGATCGTTCCATCGTCCGCACGGGCGAGGCCGAACAGCCCGCTGCGGTGGAGACAGCGGCCCCGGCAGGGCCGGTTACGGGGTGGCTCGTTGTGCTGGACGGCCCGGCGAAGGGGCGCGATCTGCGTCTGGGTGTGGGCCGCAGCTTCCTGGGACTGGACGCCGACGGCACGCCTGTGACCCTGAGCGCCGACGCCCCGCTGAGCACCCGCCGGGCGGTGCTGGTCTACGATGAGGAAAAGTCTGCCTTCACCCTGCTGCCCGGCTCGTCGCAGGAGCTGTGCTATCTGGGCGGGGACGCCGTGCTCACGCCCCAGCCGCTCACCGGCGGTGAGACGCTGCGCATGGGCGGTGCAGCGATGAAATTTGTGCCGTTCTGCGGCGCGGAGTTCCACTGGTAAGGGGGCGCGCCATGACGAGCGAGATCGTAATTTTGATCACCGAGCTGCGCAATAAGCAGCGCATCACGCTGCCCGCGGGCAGCTACCGCTTTGGGCGCAGCGCCCAGTGCGAGTACGTGCTGCGCCGCAACAACGTCGGCGACCACCAGTTCACCGTCAGCTTTGCGAACGGTCAGTGGGGCGTCACCGACGGCGGCAGCGACTACCGCACCTGGTACAACAACCGCTATCTTGAGCCGGGCGAGACGAGTATTTTGCAGAGCGGCGACGTCATCGGCCTGAACACCGACGGCGACGCGGACACGCAGGAGATCACCTTCCGCGTCGAGGAGATCACCAGCGTGCAGGGCGACGGCATGGCCCCGAAAAAGGAGCAGACCACCGACGCCGTCCTGCGCGAGACAGACATCCGCCGCAAGCGCCGCGTACTCATCGGGCGCGGCGACGACTGCGACATCAAGCTCGTCAATGACCGCGTCTCCCGCCATCACTGCGAGATTTTGTACAAGGACGGCCACTACGAGCTGCATGACCTCGGCTCGACGAACGGCACCTATGTGGACGGCGTCCGCGTGACCCGCACGGTGCTGCGCAACGGCGCGGTCATCAACGTGCCTGCGCAGGTTTTTGCCTTCACGGGCGGGATGCTCCACTATCATGCCCACCAGAGCGGCATAAGCATACAGCTTGTAAATGTATACAAAACGGTTAAAAATGCCAACACCGGCAAGCCGCTGAACATCGTGGACGGCACAAGCCTGCAGGTCGAGCCCAACAGCTTTGTCGTGCTGGTGGGCGGCTCCGGCACGGGCAAATCGAGCCTGCTGACCTGCATCACGGGCACGGCCCCCTGCACGGCGGGCAGCGTGAAGTTTGACGGGCTGGACACCCGCTCCAACCGCAACGCCTTTGAGGCTGCGCTCGGTTACGTGCCGCAGAAGGACATCATGCACGACAACCTGACCGTGGAGCAGAGCCTGACCTACACGGCCAAGCTGCGCATTGCCCACGATGCGACCCGCGCCGAGATCGCTGCCGCCGTGGCCCACGCCATTGAGGCTGTTGATCTGCAGGGGCGTGAAAAGACGTTCATCTCCAAGCTGTCCGGCGGCCAGAAAAAGCGTGTTTCCATCGCCATGGAGCTGCTTGCGAACCCGCGTTTGCTGATCCTGGACGAGCCGACGAGCGGCCTTTCGCCCGATTTGGACCGCAGCATGATGGAGCTGTGCCGCCGCCTGAGCCACCAGAACTGCACGGTGCTGATGGTCACCCACAACATGTCCAACATCAACCTCTGCGACAAAATCGCGTTTTTGGGCGTCGGCGGCGTGCTGTGCTACTACGGTGCACCCGAAAAGCTGAACGACTACTTTGACGTTGAGATGACGAGCGACATTTTTGAAAAGTTGCGCGACCCCGCGCAGATCGAGCACTACCGTGAAAAATACTTTACGACCCCCGAGTTCAACCGCCTGCTGGCGGTCTGCCCGGAGGCAGCGCAGGAGGCAGACAAGCGATGCAGCCAGTAAAATTTTTGAAATTCCTGCGCCAGTTCGTGGTTCTGGTTGAACGCAATTTACAGCTGATCTGGAACGATAAGCTGCTGCTGGCCAGCCTGACGCTGCAGTCGCCGTTCATGGTGCTGGTCGTCAAGCTGACGGCGGACCCGAACTGCTTTACCTCGAACCTTGTCAACATCGGCAGCCGGACGGCGCTCTTTGTTTTAGCCGCTATGGCGACGTTTATGGGCACGCTGAACTCCTACCACGAGATCTGCAGGGAGCGCGAGATCATCCTGCGCGAGGCATCCGTCGGCGTCAGCCTGCCCGCAGTCGTGCTGAGCAAGGCGGCGGTGCTGCTGCTGGTCGAGGTTTTGCAGGCGGCTATCCTGGCCTTGGGCTTTGTTTCCATCGTGCATGTGCCGCAGAACCACCTGCTGCTGGAAACGGATATGGAAATCTTTATCACGGTTTTGCTGACGATGTTCTCGTCCAGCTGCATCGGCCTGCTGATCTCGGCGCTGTTCACCAGCGGCGAGAGCGCGATACTGGCTGTGCTGGTGCTTATGATCGGGCAGGTCGTTTTCAGCAACATCATGTTCACCGTGACGGGCGCGGCGGCGACGATCTCCAACATCATCGTCTGCCGCTGGGGTATGGGCGCGCTGGGCGCATCCACCGACCTGAACAGCCGTATGGCCTGGCTGCAGGCCGGTCTGGACGGCCCGATGTACGATGCGACGGTGGAAAACCTGACCCACTCCTGGCAGATGCTGGGGCTGATCTCGGTGGTATGCCTCGTCGCGGCCTGGCTGGTGCTGCAGATCGCATTTGATAAGAAGAAGGCGTGAGGGGCAGAGGGTAGGGGCCGCATATATGCGGCCCGCGGCCTTCCTGCAAGCGCCCGTTAGCCTTACACGGCAGGGCCGGGCATGCCCGGCCCCTACATACATACAAAACAGCCGCCCGGGTTTTCCACAAACCCGGGCGGCTTTGTTGATAAAATATTACGCCTTCTTGATTTTCTCCTTCGCGGCAGCAGCCAGCTCCCGCAGGCGGAGCATGGCGGTGCGGGTCGCGGCCAGCGTGTCCGCGTAGTTCAGGCTCTTCATGTCAGGGAAGGCGCGCAGCAGACGGCGGGTACCAAGGTGGTCGTGCTCGGCGGCGGTCAGCTTCTCGCGCAGGGCAGCCGCACGGATCGTCAGCTCGGCGCGCAGCACGTCGGCGTTCTCGCGGCCCTCCAGCTTGGCCAGGGCCAGCTGCAGCTTCTGCTCGTCCAGAATCGTGTCGGCGGTCATGGCGCCGGTGCCCAGCACGGTGGTCAGCTTGTCGCTGGTCACGCGCAGCTTAGCGCGCAGCTCGTCAATTTCGCGCAGGTACTTGTTCAGACCAATGGCCGCGGCGGTGGAGGCCGCAACGTCCACAACAAACAAAACCAACAGCACAACGTCCACAATCAGCATGATGTTGAACGGCATCGGGCTGGAGCCGCGGGCTAAGAGCGGGTGGACGACCTTGATCATCAGCACGCTGCCCAGACCCCACAGCAGCGAGAACTGCGGGCAGATGTACCCGCCGAGGTTGAACTTCATGTTGGAGTAGTCCCACCAGCGGATGTGGTAGATTTTGAACAGCGCCCAGCCGCCGACCAGCTCGATGGCGGTGGTCAGGATCATGCCGATGAAAAAGATGGCGACCGCGCTCATGCTGCCGCTGTCCGGCATCGGGATCAGGCTGACGCTGTAGATCAGCCCCACCATGCCAAAGCCGTAGATCGGGCAGATCGGCCCGCAGAGAAACCCGCGGTTGACGAGCTTGTGCGTCTTGACGGCGGCATAGACGACCTCGACGCCCCAGCCGATGAACCCGTACAGGAAGAACCAGTACACCGTCTTGACGGCGAGCTCAGTCAGATTCATCTTCGGCCTCCTGCTGTCTGGCCAGCGCCTTCGGCTCCACCCAGGTCACGGTGCTGTCGGGTCCCTTGCGGGCGATCAGCGCCTTGATGGGGATGCCCTGCTCGCTGAACATGCCCTCGTGCTCGGTGCGCAGGTTCCAGTCCGGCTCGTTTTTGTGCAGGTCGAAGGTCTGCCAGGTGATCTCAAACCCGGCGGCGGGGAAGTAGGAAAGGCTGTCGCGGAACAGGTCGTCGTCGTCGGTCTTGAACCAGATCTCCGCACCCTCGTCCATCAGTTGGCGGTACTGCAAAAGCTGGCGCGGGTGGGTCAGGCGGTGCTTGTTGCTGCCCGCATTCTTGCTCCACGGGTTGCAGAAATTGATGTAGATGCGCGAAACACGGTCCTCCGGCGTGAAGGCATTGCCGAGGCGCTCAATGTCAAGGCTGGCAATTTTCACGTTGTCGGCGGGGATCCCGCGCGCGGCGTAGGCGGCCTCGACCTTGCGCTTGGCCAAAATCAGCACCTTGTCGGTGATGTCGATGCCTAAATAGTTGATGTCCGGGTGGGCCGGGGCAATCTGGGCCAGAAAGCCGCCCTTGCCGCAGCCAAGCTCAAGATGCCACGGCTGGTCGGGCCGGGCGTAAAGCTCATGCCAGTGGCCGCCGTGGGTCAGCGGCTCATGGACATGGAAATCGCAGGCCAGCAGCTCCGGCCGTGCGTAGGGTTTAAAACGCATGCGCATAATGAGGTCTCCTTGTGTGGTTGTAGAGTAAGGGCAATACCGCATAATTCTAAGTGCCGATACGGCGAGCGAGGTGCGGCAGCTGCTAAGCCAAAAGCGCAGATAATACTGGATGTCTTATCGAGCATTTTGGCAACGCAGATGCCGTGCCGCAGCCGCCGGAGCGGTGCTTAAGCCGTAAGGCGGGAATTGTGCGGTGTTGCCTAAGGGCTTCTCCCTTGGGGGAGAAGCTGTCCGCGAAGCGGACTGATGAGGGGAGAGTCTGCCGTATTGCCCGCTGCCGGGCAGTCTCGAAAGCTCTGCCCTCATCCGGCCTCGGTCGGGGCCTCGGCCACCTTCTCCCGAAGGAGAAGGCTTTTCAACAAAAACGCCTTGACTTGTTCAAAACTGCCTTCCGCCAAACTCCCCTGACAGAAGCCGGGCTTGCCGCCGCCGCGGCCCTGATAGGCGGCGTTCAGCGCCTTGCAGGGTTCCCGCACATCGCCGCCGGGGGCGGCGGCCAGGGCGTAGGCAAGGCCCTGCCCGCCCGGGCCCAGCGTGCAGCAGGGGGCGTTTGTTTTGGCGGTGATTGCCATCGCCACGCGGCGCAGGCCGTCGCCGTCGGCACCGTCCACCCATAAGACGGCAGGGGTGCCGGGCGCAGCAGCCTCCGCGCAGGCGGCAGCCAGCGTGTTTTGCAGCGCGGCCAGCCGGGCCTTTAAGGCAGCCTCGCCGTTTTGCAGCCGTTCCAGAGCGGGCGTCAGCGAGCCGACAGGGCTGGACAGCAGCCGCCCGGCGGCCTCGGTGTCGGCCCAGATGCCCGCTACCGCGTCGTAAGCGCGCTGCCCGCAGGCCACGGCCAGCCGCATCCCGCTCTTGTAGTGGGCAAAGGAGATGATTTTGATCAGCCCGACCTCGCCGGTGCGGGTCAGGTGGGTGCCGCAGCAGGCGCAGCAGTCGCCGCCGGCCTCCACCAGCCGCACGTCGCCGGTCAGCTCCTTTTTGCTGCGGTAGTCGGTGCGGGCCAGCGTCTCCGGGTCAGGCACCCAACAGTGTACGGGCGTGTCCGCGCGCACGGCGGCATTGGCCTCGGCCTCGGCCTGTGCCAGCTGTTCCTGCGTCAGCGGGATGCTTGTGTCCATCCGCACATACGGGCTGCCGATGTGGAACCCCACGTTCTCGGCCCCGAACAGCCGGTGCAGCGCACCGCTCAGGATATGCTCGCCGGTGTGCTGCTGCATGGCGTCCAGCCGCGCGGGCCAGTCAAGGCAGCCGTCCACGGTCTCGCCCGCGGTCAGCGGTGCGTCCGTCGTGTGGGTGATGGTCTCACCGTCGGTGTGCACGGCCAGCACCCGCGCGCCGCCAAGCCGCCCGGTGTCACAGGGCTGGCCGCCGCCCTCGGGGAAGAAGGCCGTGCGGTCCAGCACCACCGCAAAGCCGCCGGGCACGGGGGTGCAGCTTACGACCTGCGCGGTGAAATTTTGCACATAGGAATCTACTTCGTATAATTTTTCTGTCACAGAAAGAAACGCTCCCTTAAATTTTTGCGATTTTTCTTATTATAACATAAAACAGGTGTAGAAAAAAACCATCTTATCCTATATAATAAAGGATAGACTGAATTTTTACAACCATTTGCGAGGGAAAACTGCTTCATGCAAAAAATCAAATCTGCGGCGCTGGCTCTGCCCGCGCTGCTGCTGGCAGGCTGTGCTGCGGCGCTGCCCGCCGAGAACACCGCTACGATTGAAACCGCCGCCGCTGCCGCGCCCCAGACGCTGAAAGTTTACACTTCAGCCTCGCTGGCCCCGGCGGCACAGGCCTACGCGGAGGCGCAGGGCGTTGCGCTGACGCTGACCGACGAGGCCGCATCGGCAGACCTGCTGCTGACCGACCACGCGCCGGGCGGCAGTCTGCTGGATGTGACGAGCGACACACTGCTGGCCGCCGCTGCCGCCCGCGCCGGTATTACCGAGAACGCCAATGCCCTGCCGCTGGGCCGCAGCCTGTACGGTTACTGGGCGCGCGCCGATGTGCTGAACGCCCTGCTGGGCGACGGCGCTGCGGCGGCTCTGCAGACCGCAAACTGGGAGGAGTGGAGCAACTTTGTCGAGACGCTCTCCGCCTGGATGGCCGAGCCGAAGGCCACCACGGTGACCCTGAGCGGCGCGGATTACACCCTGCCCGACGCACGCCCCGGCAGCCTTACGGCCACCGGTGTCTTTGCCGCGCCGCTGGACCGCGCGTCCGGCTACACGGCGGCGCTATTGGCTGCCGACGGCACCTACACGGCGGACGCGCTGACCGGCCCGCTGAACGGCGTCTACAGCGCCGTGACGCTGGAATGGGATCACATGGCCGCCGACGGCGGGGAGGGGATCTTCCGCCGCGCCAAGCTGACCGACCTGCTGGCCGAGTACGGCGCAGACACCTGCAACGGACTGGTGCTGGTACCGTTCAAGTGCCAGCTGGACGACAGCGACCTGACCGCCGAGGACTACAACGCCGAGGGGCTGCTGAACTACCCCGTTCTGGCCGATGTGGGCAGCATTGCCATCAATGCCGGGACGAGCGCCGACGGCCTGAAGGCCGCCAAGAGCGCCGCGCTGTGGCTCTACTCCAACGGCGCGGGAGAGGACGCCCTGACTGAGACACTGGGCGTCGTCACGCCATGGAACACGGCTGCCGGCACGACGGCGGTCACGGCCATGCAGGTGCAGCAGGTCGGCACGGGCATCCTGCCCGGCGTGGCGCTGGACACTGCAGCCGCCGATGCCCTGACTGCCAACGAACTGACCCTGCAGGACAGCGAAAAGCACACCAAGGCCGAGCGCACCGCCTTTGTGGACGGTGCATTGGCCGCGCTGGGGGCGGAGTAAGACAAGGAAAGCCGCAGCTCCCGGGGACTTGTAGGGCGGCCTGCCCACAGGCCGCCGCGGCGGGGTGAGGGCACCCCGCCCTACGCACAGCCCGTAAAGGGGCGGTAAGGCATGGTTGAACCTGAAAACGTACATATACAGAGAAGAGGAAAAACACTATGGAATTCAAACGCTGCAGCGGCATTCTGATGCCGATCTCGAGTCTGCCCGGCGGGTATGGCATCGGCAGCATGGGCAAGCCGGCCCATGACTTTGTGGACTTTCTGGCCAAGGCCGGGCAGACCATCTGGCAGATTTTGCCCGTCGGCCCCACCGGCTACGCCGACAGCCCATACCAGAGCTGCTCCGCCTTCGCGGGCAACCCCTACTTTATTGATCTGGACCTGCTGGCCGCCGACGGCCTGCTGACCAAAAAGGACTACGCTGCTGTCAACTGGGGCGGCAACGCGGCTCATGTGGACTACGGCACCCTCTACGAAAAGCGCTTCGCTGTGCTGCGCAAAGCCTACGTGAACTTCCTGAAAAAGCGCCCCGTGCCCGGTTACGAGACGCCCTACCCTGACGACTGGTACCGCTTCCAGTTTTTGAGCAGCGACTGGCTGCCCGACTACTGCCTGTACATGGCCATCAAGGAGGCCAACGGCATGGTGGACTGGCAGCAGTGGCCCCGCGCCCTGCGCGTGCGTGAGCCGGAGGCGCTGGCTGAATTCAAGGCCGAACATGCCGGGGAGATCGAGTTCTGGGCGTTCCTGCAATATGAGTTTGACCGCCAGTGGCGCGCCCTGCACGCCTACGCCAAGGAGAAGGGCGTCGCCATCATGGGCGATATTCCCATTTATGTCGCCGCCGACTCCGCCGACGCCTGGGCAGGCCGTGAGCTGTTTGAGACCGACGCCGAGGGCAAGCCTCGCCGCGTTGCAGGCTGCCCGCCGGACTACTTTGCCGCCGACGGCCAGCTGTGGGGCAACCCGCTCTACGACTGGGACTACCACCGCCGCACCGGCTATGCGTGGTGGATCCTGCGCATCCGCCACGCGCTGTCCATCTATGACATCCTGCGCATCGACCACTTCCGTGGTTTTGACACCTACTGGGCCATCCCGGCAGGGGAGACGACGGCCCGCAACGGGCGCTGGGAGCAGGGCCCGCGCATGGAACTGTTCCGCGCACTGCACAACGCCCTGGGCAGCCTGCCCATCGTGGCCGAGGATCTGGGCGAGATGTTCGACTCGGTCCGCGAGCTGCTGGCGGAGAGCGGATTCCCCGGCATGAAGGTGCTGCAGTTCGCCTTCACCGGTGAGGACAGCGTTGACCTGCCCCACAACTACCCGCGCAACTGCGTGGCCTACCCCGGCACCCACGACAACAACACCCTGACCGGCTGGTTTGCCGAGGAGCTGACCGCCGCCCAGCGCAAGCAGGTCGTGGACTACTTTGCCCTGACGAAGCAGGAGGGCACCCTGCGCGGTATGCTGCGCGGCGTGCTGGCCAGCACCGCGGCGCTGGCGATCATCCCGATGGCCGACTGGCTGGAGGAAACCGCCGCCGCCCGCATGAACACCCCGGGCCAGGCACAGGGCAACTGGCAGTGGCGCGCCGATGCCAAAAAGCTGACCCCTGCGCTGGCCGCTGAAATCCGCGTCCTGACGGAGCGCTACTTCCGCGCAGCAAAGTAATTTGTGAAGTTCGCACGGTATTTCATCGGTTTGACGAAGAAAGTTTGTACAGTGGGAATCTTGGAAAATCTTTTTCACTGTGGTAAAATAAAACTGTATTATGCAAAAGCCGAGATGTGCGATGCCGGGGAATCCGGCGGTTAGGAAGCAACATGAAACAGGACTACACCCTTGACGAGCTGCAGACAGAGATGACAGCTCTGGCGCAGCTGTTTGACAGCGTGACCCTCGCAGACCCCCGCATGGGTCTGCTGGACCCGGCTACTTTGCAGCCGCTGAATAAGGTGGCTGCGATGCCCGCGCTGGACGCCGCAGGCCGCGGGTTGAAGATCGAAAAGGCCGCGGATGGTCTGCGCACCGTCATTGCCCAGGGCATTACGGTGGCGGACACGCCCTGCGTGCTGCTGCTGGGGATGCCGCTGCCCCGCAACCTGCAGGCCGACGGCGCGGAGGATGCCTTCACCCGCGCGCTGAGCCAGATGCAGGATGACCTGCGCCGCGACTATGTGACCGGCGTTTACAATTCCGTCTACCTGAATGAGGCATTCCGCCCCCGCGCCGAGCGCGCTGCGCTGGACGGTAAGCCCGTGGGTGTGGTGATGGTCCGCGTGAATGAGTACTGGCAGCTTCGCGAGAAGGAGAGCGACTCTGCCGCGGACTGCTGCCTGAACATGGCGTCCGGCATTTTGCAGCTGGTCGTCGGCCCCGACCACGACAAGGCTGTGCTGGCCCGCCTGAATGACGGCTACTTTGCCATCGTCACCGTCGGCACGCCCGCCGCCCGGATGGCCCGGGCTGTGCACGAGGCGATGAATGCCTCCCGCCGGGAGTTCAATATCTCGCTGTCCCGCCGCGGCAGCTTTACCGTGGCCATCGCCTCCGCCGAGTGGGGCGAGACGGCCTCCTGGGATATGACGCTCTCTCTGGCACAGCAGCGCCTGTAAACCGAATAAAACATCCCCCCTGTGTACATACTGGCATTGACCGCCAAACGTACACAAGGGGGATTTTGTTATGCAGAGCGATAATGAAAAAATGCTGCAGGAGATCGTGCAGAACACCGAGATGGGCAAGAACACGCTGGACGAGCTGATGAGCCTGACCCATGACCAGAAGCTCAAGGACGAGATGCTGCGCCAGAAGCGGGAGTACCGCCGCATCAACCAGGCTGCGCACACTGCGCTGGACGCCATCGGGGCCGAGGCCCACGGCCAGAGCGCCGCCGCCCGTATGAGTGTGAGCATGGGCATCCGCACCCGGACGATGATGGACAAATCGACCCGCAATCTGGCTACGATGCTGGCCGAGGGCAGCGGCCAGGGCGTGCTGGACTGCAAGCGCGCCGAGCGCGACTACCCCGAGGCCAGCCCCGGCGCCTTCAAGCTCTGCCATGAGCTGGGCGCGTTCCAGAGCGATGCCGAGGAGACCTGGAGAGGGTTTGTGTAAAAAAGGAAAAGCCTTCCCCCTTGGGGGAAGGTGGCCGTAGGCCGGATGAGGGGCGGCCTTCCCGCTGTAGCCCGTTCACGGGCAATCGCGGAAAAGCCGCCCCTCATCAGTCACCTTCGGTGACAGCTTCCCCCACGGGGGAAGCCTTTTTGTACTTACAGCTTCAAATCTCCTTCTTTGATCCACCCCTTCTTCCGCAGAACCTCGCAGAAGATCGTGCTCAGCACGGCGGGCAGGACAAAGCAGATCAGCACCAGACCGATCCAGTCAAAGGCCGTCACGGCCTTGCCGCTCTCGATCCAGCCGGTGTAAACGCCGATCTGGCCGACCAGACCGCAGGTGCCCATGCCGGAGGAAACGGCAGGACCGTTCATCTCCAGATGAAACAGGCAGGTGGCAATGGGGCCGGTGATGGCCGCGGCCAGCGTCGGGGGAATCCAGGTGCGGGGGTTGCGCAGGATGTTGGGCATCTGCAGCATGCTGGTGCCCAGACCCTGGCTGACGAGACCGCCGACGCCGTTCTCCTTATAGCTCATGACCGCAAAGCCCACCATCTGGGCGCAGCAGCCCGCCACGGCGGCACCGCCGGCCAGACCCGTCAGGCCCAGCGCTGCGCAGATGGCCGCACTGGAGATGGGAAGCGTCAGCGCCATGCCGACCAGCACAGAAACCACAATGCCCATCAGAAGCGGCTGCAGCTCGGTGGCCCACATGATGAGGCTGCCCACGGCGGACGCCACCGCGCCGATGGACGGCGCAAACAGCGCGCTCAGGCCGACGCCCACCAGAATTGTGACGGCAGGGGTCACGAGAATGTCGATCTTCGTCTCCTTGCTGACCAGCTTGCCGACCTCGGCGGCAATGATGGCGATCAGGTAGACGGCCAGGGGACCGCCTGCGCCGCCCAGCTCATTGGCAGCGCCGCCCACGGCGATCAGGCTGAACAGCACCAGCTGCGGCGCGTGCAGCGCGTAGCCGATGGACGCGGCCATGGCCGGGCCCGCGACTGCCGCCGCATAGCCGCCCGCCGTGACCAGAAACGCCAGCCCCAGCTGCTGGCCCAGCGTCTTGATGATCGTGCCGATCAGCAGGCTGGCGAACAGTCCCTGCGCCATCGCGCCCATGGCGTCGATGCCGTAGCGGTGCGCCGAGATCACGACGTCCTTGCGCTTGAAAAACGATTGTACCGATTGGATTGCTTGTTCCATGGGTATACTCTCCTCTTTCCTCTGAATTGTAAAAATTCTAGCATTTTGCCCCGCAAAAAGCAATCCGTTTGATTGAAAAAGCCATGCAAATGCGCTACAATTATAAATAAACCAGCAAAAAGGGGAGAGATACCCATGGTCGAAAATTTTACCGCCCACATCACACCGTTTGGACTGGACCGCAACACCTTTGTTTACCTGCCCGATGACTGGCAGTCGTCCGGCAGGCGCTACCCCGTTGTGTACATGTTTGACGGGCACAACCTGTTTTTTGACTCTACCGCGACCTACGGCACCTGCTGGGGCCTGAAGGAATATATGGACGCCCACCCGCAGGCCATCATCGTTGCGCCGGAGTGCAACCATGAGGGCAACGCCCGGCTTGAGGAGTACAGCCCCTACGACTTTGTGTGGCAGGAATACGATATAAAGGGCCGCGGCAAGGCGTATCTGGACTGGATGGTTCAAGAATTAAAGCCGCTCATCGACGCAAAATACCCCACGCTGCCGGACCGGGAGAACACAGCCATCGGTGGGTCGAGCATGGGCGGGCTGATGAGCCTGTACGGCGTCACGGCGCATAACGAGACGTTCAGCCGCGCGGCCTGCCTGTCGCCGTCGGTGCGGTTCAGCTTTACCGAGGTGAAGGCCGACATCAAAAAAGCAAAGCTGGCTCCCGGCACGCGGGTCTATATCAGCTGGGGCGAGCGCGAGGGCAATGGCCGCCGCGCGCTGGCCCAGTACACCGGCAAGGCGCTGGAGGTCACGAACCTGCTGACCGCCGGGGGCGCGACGGTCTACCCCTACTGCCAGTTGGACGGCAGGCACTGCGAGGCCGACTGGCGGCGTCAGCTGGGGCGCTGCTTTACATTTCTGTTCGGATGGAGGTAAGCCGTGGCAAAGCAAAACAAAAGCAAAAAGAAAAAACGCCCCGCCCCGCAGGCCCCGGCGGCCAGACCCGCCCAAACCGCGCCTGCGCCAAAGCAGCCGCCCCGCACGGCTAAGCTGATGGCGGCGCTGTGCTATCTGAATGTGCTCATCCTCATCCCCGCCTGCACAAAATGGCGGCACGATGAGCTTGTAAAGTTCCACCTGAATCAGGGCCTTGTTGTGCTGGCGCTGGCCACGGTCTGCGCCTGCGTCGGCTTCCTGCCGCACGGCAGTGAGCTGGGCCTGACCCTGACGCTGCTGGTGGATGTGCTGTCCCTCGTCGGGCTGGTGCAGACCCTGCGCGGACTCAAAAGCCCGCTGCCGGGCATCGGGCGCATCACCCGTGTGTTCCATCCTTTTAACTGAACAGGAGATGCTAGTATGTCTAAAGCTGTTATCTTTTTTGCCCCCGGCCTTGAGGAGTGCGAGGGTCTGCTCTGCGTGGACATCCTGCGCCGCGCCGGTGTCGAGGTCACGATTGCCGCCGTCGGCGGGGAGAAGATCGTCAAGAGTGCCCGCCAGATCAGCGTTGTGGCCGACGCCCTGGCCGAGGAGCTGGACTACACGGCGTTTGACGCCTGCATCCTGCCCGGCGGCATCCCCGGTGTGCCCAACCTGAAGGCCGACGCAACGGTGCGCCGGGTCTGCCGGGACTTTGCTGCCGAGGGTAAGGTCGTGGCCGCGATCTGCGCCGCGCCCACCGCGCTGGCGGCGTTCGGCGTGCTGAACGGCAAAAAGGCCACGGTCTACCCCGGCATGGACGCCGACCTGACCGCCGCAGGGGCCAGCTACACCGGACTGCCCCTCACCATCGACGGCAGCATCGTCACCGGCGAGGCCCTCGGTGCCGCCATCCCGTTCGCGCTGGCGCTTGCCCGCATCCTGGCCGGTGCCGACGCCGCCAACAGGGTCAAGAGCGCAATCGTGTATCAGTAATTTATAGAGCCTGTAGGGGGCGACGTCCCCGGCGACCCGCGGGAGCCTGCGGCCACCGCGAAGCTTCGGCG
>ULTA01044025.1_pt1 | contig 13896 bp, 7 predicted proteins | sample 1957181 | NCBI WGS metagenome assembly ULTA01 (sample SAMEA4835722, study PRJEB28245) | human gut metagenome | biome: gut microbiome; material: fecal sample | place: Denmark | collected 2008
GCTTTGTCTGTCAAGACTTGTGGCAAACGCTCAGGACGATGACTCGCGGCGATGGGCAATAGACTTCAGGCTAAGTCCTGTAAAGCCGGTTGTGTCGCTAAACGAAACTCCCGACAAGTATTACGACCCTTTGAAGGCAGGCGGCGGTCCTAACTTCTCTGCTCACCTAGAGTATTTCATTCCGCAGACAGGCTTCTCTGTTGTCGGCGGCTATGACCACGAAGTGATGGACTTCTACTCAGGCGACGTGTCAGCCGATCTGTCGCAGATTATGCTTGGCGGCCGCTGGTATTTCCTGTCAAAGTCATGCCCGCTGCAGCCTTATCTCGGCGTAAGCACTTTCTGGAACGTTGCCGGACGCAAGGATGCAGGCACGGTGAGCACGTCGGGAATGTATGGCAGCTATGAGCGCAAGTACAGCGTGAGCAGCCCCGTGCTTAGTGTGGCGCCGGTGGTTGGCCTCGACATATATATGTTTTCGTGTGTGGCTCTTGAAGTTGACTACGGCTTCCGCATGGCTGTCGACGGACACACATCGTCGCAGACGACATTCGGAAAGGACACAACACCCTATGCAATGCGCTCGCCGATGCACCGCCACGCGCTGTCAGTGGGACTGAAAGTTACGTTCCCGTTCAAGTTTACAAACAGTGATGTCACCGGACTGCTGGACTCTCTGCTGACATATTTATATCTGAAATAAACAATCACGGCAGGCGAAAGCCGTAAGGCCGGAATAAATTATAAGCAAGAATTATGTTAGAAATAAAAGACTTACACGCCAAGATTGGCGACAAGGAAATATTGAAGGGCATCAACCTCACCATAAAGGACGGTGAGACACATGCCATAATGGGACCTAACGGTTCGGGCAAGAGTACATTGAGCGCCGTGCTGGTCGGTAATCCGCTTTATGAGGTTACGTCAGGCTCGATAACCTTCAACGGCAAGGACCTGCTCGAGATGAAGCCTGAGGACAGGGCACACGAAGGACTCTTCCTTTCGTTCCAGTATCCCGTGGAGATTCCGGGCGTGTCAATGACCAACTTCATGCGTGCCGCCATAAACGAGAAGCGCAAGTATGAGGGCAAGGAGCCGCTCAACGCAGCCGACTTCCTGAAGCTGATGCGTGAGAAGAGAAAGATTGTTGAGCTTGACAGCAAGCTGTCTAACCGCTCTGTGAACGAAGGTTTCAGCGGCGGCGAGAAGAAGCGTAACGAGATTTTCCAGATGGCAATGCTCGAGCCAAAGCTCAGTATCCTGGATGAGACAGACTCTGGCCTCGACGTTGACGCGCTGCGCATTGTTGCCGAAGGCGTCAACAAGCTGCGCACGCCGGAGTCGAGCTGCATCGTCATCACTCACTATGAGCGCCTGCTCGACATCATCAAGCCCGACATCGTTCACGTGCTCTACAAGGGACGCATCGTAAAGACCGCCGGTCCGGAACTGTCGAAGGAAATCGAGGCACGCGGATACGACTGGATTAAAGAAGAGGTGGACTGAATTTAATTCATAATTGGCTGATGCCGAACTTCGTTTCACAATTCATAATTCACAATTGGATTGCGCTGAACTTCGTTTCATAATTCACAATTCTTAATTCGTAATTTATAATTAATATACGGATGGATAGCGAAAAACAATATATAGACCTTTACAACCAGTGCCGCGACATGATATGCGCGCACAGCTCAGCGCCGCTCAACGCCGTGCGCGATGCTGCGTTCGACGACTTCAAGCGGATGGGATTCCCGACAAAGAAGGTCGAGAGATATAAATACACCGACATTCCGTCGCTATTTGAGCCCGACTACGGCCTTAACCTCAACCGCCTTAACATTCCGGTTGACCCGTATGAGGCTTTCAGATGCGACGTGCCTAACCTCAGTACATCGCTCTATTTCATAGTGAACGACGGCTTCTATGGCAAGTCTACGCCTAAGGGGCAGCCGCTTCCCGAAGGAGTGATTGTCGACTCGTTGGGCAAGGTGGCTGCCGAAAGGCCAGAACTGATAGAGAAATATTATGCCAAGCTGGCAAAGACTTCTGAAGACGGCATAACGGCTCTCAACACAATGCTGGCACAGGACGGACTGCTGGTTTATGTGCCCAAGGGCGTTGTGGTAAGTAAGGCCGTGCAGGTGATCAACATCCTGCGCTCTGACGTTGACCTGATGGTTAATCGCCGTGTGCTGATAATAGTGGAGGAGGGGGCTGAAATCAAGCTGCTCTTCTGCGACCATGCCGCCGACGACCGCCGTTTCCTCACCACGCAGGTTATCGAGGCTTATGTGGGCGACAATGCGGGACTTGACCTCTACTGTCTTGAGGAGACTCACGCAAAGAACGTTCGCGTGAGCAACCTGTTCATTGAGCAGCAGCGCAGCAGCAGAGTTAACCATAACATAATAACGCTGCACAACGGCATAACACGCAACCGCACCGACCTCGTGTTTGCAGGTGAGGGTGCCGAGTGTAACCTCAGCGGATGTGTTATAGCCGACAAGAAACAGCATGTTGACAACAATACGCTGATAGATCATCGCGTGGCTCACTGCACGAGCAACGAACTGTATAAATACGTTCTCGACGAGAGTGCCACGGGAGCCTTTGCAGGCCGAGTGCTGGTGCGTCATGGCGCACAGAAGACCGACTCGGTGATGCGTAACCAGAACCTCTGCTCAACCAAGGAGGCGCGTATGTACACGCAGCCGATGCTGGAGATATATGCCGACGACGTTAAGTGTGCCCACGGCAGCACCGTGGGTCAGCTCAACGATGCGGCCCTGTTCTACATGCGCCAGCGCGGCATCAGCCTTAAGGAGGCCAAGCTCCTGCTTGAGTTTGCCTTCGTCAACGAGGTCGTAGACGGCATAAAGCTCGAGCCGCTCCGCGACCGTCTGCATTATCTCGTAGAGAAACGCTTCCGCGGCGAACTCAACAAGTGCGAGGGATGCAAGCTGTGCAGATAAAATTCGGTAGTTAGAAGTAGTTAAAGGAGTTAGAGTAGTTAAAGTCATTACCTTTGTTAATGTCGTCATTCTTTATGTAACAATGTTGACTGGAATTTGGCTTTGGCTGCTCTAATTCTGAAAATAAGCTCGGATACTTGCATGTTTTCAATGCTTGCAATAAAAAACTTTAAGGCTTGTATACTTTAACTGCTCTGACTTCTGTAATTTACTGAATATTCTCGTTAGTCTTTGGCCACGTTACTTTGTATAAAATTATTTAGGCTATTGACTTTAACTACTCTAACTCCTTTAACTACTTTAACTCCTAAAAAGTATGTTCGACGTAACCAAAATAAGAGAAGACTTCCCGATACTCAGCCGTAAGGTTTACGACCGTCCGCTGGTATATCTCGACAACGGTGCAACAACGCAGAAACCGCTGTGCGTGCTCGATGCCATGCGCGAAGAGTATCTCAATGTCAATGCAAACGTACACCGCGGCGTGCATTATCTTTCGCAGCAGGCAACCGACCTGCACGAACAGGCACGCGAAAAGGTGCGCAAGTTTATCAATGCAGGTTCGGTTAACGAAATAATCTTCACGCGCGGAACCACCGAGAGCCTTAACCTTGTGGTTTCGTCGTTCTGCGACGGGTTTATGAGCGAGGGCGACGAGGTTATCGTGTCCGTCATGGAGCATCATTCCAACATCGTGCCGTGGCAGCTTCAGGCAGCGCGCAAAGGCATATCGCTGCGCGTGATACCGATGAACGACAAAGGCGAACTGCTGCTCGACGAATACGAAAAGCTGTTCACCGAGCGCACTAAGATAGTCAGCGTTACGCATGTAAGCAATGTCCTAGGAACGGTAAACCCTGTTAAGGAGATTGTGCGCATAGCCCACGAGCACGGCGTTCCCGTCATGGTCGACGGTGCACAGAGCACTCCTCACTTTGCCGTTGACGTGCAGGACATTGACTGCGACTTCTTTGCCTTCAGCGGACATAAGATGTATGGTCCTACAGGCGTAGGCGTGCTATACGGAAAGGAAGACTGGCTCGACCGCATGCCGCCGTATCAGGGCGGAGGCGAGATGATAGAGAGCGTAAGCTTTGAGAAGACCGTGTTTGAGCATCTCCCATTTAAGTTTGAGGCCGGCACGCCCGACTATGTTGCCACTCACGGCCTTGCCACCGCCATCGACTATATCAGTTCGATAGGCATAGACAACATCTCGCGTCATGAGCAGGAACTCACAAGATACTGCATGGAGCGGATGCAGGAGATAGACGGCATCAGACTCTTCGGCACGGCCAATGATAAAGACGCCGTGGTTTCGTTCCTCGTAGGCGACATCCACCATCTCGACATGGGCACGCTGCTCGACCGTCTCGGCATAGCCGTTCGTACCGGTCACCACTGCGCCCAACCCCTCATGATACGTCTTGGCATACAGGGCACGGTGAGAGCCTCGTTTGCCATGTATAACACAAAGGAGGAGATAGACGTTCTTGTTGAAGGCATAAAGCGCGTAAGCAAGATGTTCTGACTCTAGTATTTACTTTTTTATATAATAGAAAAATCCTGGAAGTGTAGAGTTTTATTCTTCCAGGATTTTTGTTTGTTTCATGCTTCAAGGGCTATCTCCTCTTCCCCCAATCGGTTGTTATTAGATAAAGATATGTGTGGTCTAATAGCCGATATGGGTTTAATATATTGATATGGTCTTTAATCTTTGCCGCCTTTTAGCCTGTTGTGAAGGACGTCGTGCAGGTCGACAGATGGCAGGCTCGTTCAAAAAATACCGTCAACTTTTTTCAGTAGATGTTGTGCATTTAGGCAACTAAAATCAGCGGTCTGCGCTTATAATTGTCAGCCAAAGGCAGTCGTGGGTTTAACAGAAGTCAGCTTTAATCAGGGAAAAGGCTCTTTGAGGTCAACCTAAATTAGGAAAGGACATATAGCTACAGGATAAAAAAGTTTTCGATAGAAACTCGTCACTCGTCACATCGACGGGTAAAGTGCTGACTGTCAGTTGAATATGGTGTGACGAGTTGCGTCTCATGACTCGTCACACTTGCGTTGATTAACTGTGCCGTGACGAGTTGAGATTTTAACTCGTCACATCGTAACGGCTTGTTTGTCAATGAATTATGGCCGATTGTGACGAGTGACGAGTTTCTGCGAAAATTTATTATAAGTAAGATCCCGATTACGTAAAAGCTTGCTTATGGCCCTGCGAAACATGGCTTTTTGGCGTGCAATATGTATGCTTTTGCACGATGAAACATGGCTTTTTGTATCTAACAGGAGCTTCTGCCTGTATGGAGCTTGCTTGCTGTTTAAATAAGCATACTGATTTTAAACGGTCAGGATGTTATGTCGTCTTGCATTTTGCGCCTATATAAAAGTCTTTTGGAAACGTTGTGTCAAGTGGCGTAGCAAAGTCTTGTTCAGCGTTATTTTATCGGTAGTCGCAGTTTTGTGGTAGGTAATGTCAAATCTGTTTTGCATAATTTATAGCAGAAAACTTTATGATTATAAGTCATGATTTTGCTTGTCCGGAGCTACATATTGAAATAAATCCATATTTCATTGCGTCAAAAAGTTATTGATAATGTAATCTGTCTTTGCTGTTTTTTGCGCTATGAAACTAAAATTTCTGTATAGGAATGTGGCATGAAATGTGGCTGCCGAGTGTTTGAGGCAGTGCTAAAATACTATAATTTTAAACTTTATATAATACTTTTTGTTGACATTCTGCTCTGTGTTTGCGTTTACATTATGCCATATTGAATCGTTTTTGCTTACATTTTGTCAGTGCTTTATTTATATTTATGCAGAATTTATTGCATATTTATCCAATATTGTTATAATTAAGTTAATTACACCTTATTATATATACAATGAACCATAATTACTGCCTGTATTATTTGATGTATTGAAATAGTTTTGTGTCATAATGTCTGCCGGGCGATATTAAATATCAGTAAATAAGCAATTTACATGCATTTTGTGCATAATATCTTAAATATTTGCATGTCAACATAGACGAAACAGATATTAAGCATTATTTAAAGTGTAAAATTTTAACTCAAAAAATGTGCGAATAAACATAATGCAAGCATATAATTAATTATTTATGCATATAGATTTAAATTTCTTTATATGAATGTTCAGGTGTAAATTGCCTTTATTTTGATGCATTCTAAAAGTCAAGAAGTGGTGTATATACACTTTATATACAAATCAAAATGAAAGTAAAATAACACTCAAAGTTTCATTTTACATGAATTTTTATGTGATTCTGTCAGATTTATGTTAAAAACCCGGCTTAAACCCACTTTTTTTTCTTTCATTTTTTGGACTTTATGAAATAATCTTTATTTTTGCATATTGTAACAAAAGTATAATTTATTTATTTAATTAGAGAGAGTATTTATGGAAAAAAGACTAACTATGATTTTGGCCTGCCTGTTCCTGTCACTGGGAATGGCACTGGCACAAACAGCAGTTACGGGAACCGTGGTGTCTCAGGAGGACGGTCAGCCGATTATCGGTGCTACTGTCCGCGTTGTGGGCGCCAGCGCCGGTGCCGTGACAGACGCTGACGGTAAGTTCTCTATCAGCATGCCCGCAGGGCACAACAAGCTGAAAGTAACCTATGTCGGCATGGTTGATCAAGACGTAACGGTAAAGGGCAACAGCGTACGCGTGGTGCTCGTTCCGGATCAGACCAACCTTGACGAAGTGATGGTCGTTGCTTACGGTACGGCTAAGAAATCAGCCTTCACCGGTTCTGCAGCGGTTGTAAAGTCGGATGACATCGCGAAGATTTCAAGCTCTAACGCAATGTCTGCACTTAGCGGTAAAGTATCTGGTGTGCAGATCAACTCTGCTACAGGTGCTCCTGGTCAGGAGAGCTTCAGCATCCGCATCCGCGGTATCAGCTCTATCAACGCCGGTAACGACCCGCTGATCATAGTAGACGGTGCTCCTTACAACGGAGACATCAACAACCTTAACCAGAACGATATCGCTTCAATGACCGTCCTGAAGGATGCTGCCTCTGCAGCTCTTTACGGTGCGCGTGGTGCCAACGGTGTTGTCATCATCACAACAAAGAACGGCCGCGAGGGTACTTCTTCAATCACTGTTGACGCTAAGTGGGGTGCTAACACACGTGGCGTTGAGTTCTACAATACAGTAGAAAGTCCTGCCGGATATTATGAGGCATACTATCAGTCATTGAAGAACTATCGTACAAGTCTCGGCGATGATGCTGCAACAGCTCACAGATGGGCTCTGAACAATATGTTCTCTGGCGGTTACGACCTTGGCTATAACGTTTACACTGTTCCTGAAGGACAGGACTTCATCGGCCCGAACGGAAAACTGAATCCTAACGCAACACTCGGCCGCGTTGTTAACGTTAATGGCACAGAATACCTGCTCTATCCTGATTCATGGCGCGACGCTGCTTATCAGACAGGTGTACGTCAGGAGTATAACGTTACTGCTACAGGAAGCAACGACAAAGGTTCTTTCTATGGTTCTGCAGGTTATCTGAAGAACGAAGGTATCAGTATCGGTTCTGACTATGAACGTTTCACAGGACGTCTGAAGGCTGACTACCAGCTCAGATCTTGGTTGAAACTCTCTGGTAACTTCAACTATGCTCACTATAAGGCTAACTCACTGGCTGACGATGGTGCGAGCACTGTAGGAAACATCTTCGTTGTCAAGAACATGGCTCCTATCTATCCTCTGTACATCCGCGACGCAGCAGGCAACATTCTGCAGGATTCTAAGACAGGTCTCGCTATGTACGACTGGGGTGATGGTACTGTAACAGGTCTTACACGTCCTACAATGATAGGTTCTAACCCTATCTTCGCTAATAATTTTGACAAGAACCAGAACGAGGGTAACAGCCTCGACGCTACAGGTACAGCTGAAATCCGTTTCCTCGAGGACTTCAAGTTCACATCAGCTAACACTGTGATGCTCGATGAAACAAGATTTACAAGTACTATGAACCCGTTCTATGGTCAGTTTGCTGCCAACAACGGTTCTATTCAGAAAACACACGTACGTACATGGGCTTACAACTACCAGCAACTCTTGAACTGGCATCACCTGTTCGACAAGCACGACGTAGAGGTTATGCTCGGTCATGAGTACTATCGTACACGTTATTATTATCTGACAGCATCTAAGAACAATGTGTTCTCTGTATTCAACGATGAGTTGGCTGGTGCTGTTAACACAGGTTCTATGAACTCTTACACAACAGACTACAACGTTGAGGGTTGGTTCGGACGCGTTCAGTACAACTATGACAACAAGTACTTCGGATCACTTTCTTATCGTCGTGATGCTTCTTCACGCTTCCACCCGGATCACCGCTGGGGTAACTTCTGGTCATTAGGTGGTGCATGGATCATCAGCAAGGAAAAATGGTTCAACGCTCCTTGGGTTGACGAGTTGAAGTTCAAGGCTTCTTATGGTGAGCAGGGTAACGACAACATCGGCAGCTACCTCTACACAGATACATACAGCATTGTTCCTTCTGGCGATGGCGCTGGCGTGAAACCTTCTTCAACTAAGGGTAACGAAACTATTACTTGGGAAAAGAACGGTAACTTCAATACAGGTTTCGAATTCTCATTCTTCCGCGGACGTCTTGCCGGTAGCATCGAGTACTTCTATCGTCGTACAAGCGATATGTTGGCATTCTTCGCACTTCCTGCTTCTTCAGGCTGGAGCGGATACTATGACAACGTAGGTAACATGCAGAACATGGGTGCTGAAGTTGAACTCGACGGAACACTGATCCGTACAAAGGACTTCGAGTGGGGACTCAACCTTAACTTCACTGCTTATAAGAACGAAATCACATCTATCGCTGATAAGAACAAGACTCAGACTGTTGAGGGTTCTGAAGGTTATGCAAGCGGTAGCTACTTCTATGGTGAAGGCGAGTCACTCTATACATTCTACATGCCTAAATATGCAGGTGTTGATGAGAACGGTAAGTCTATGTTCTATAAAGACAAGCTGGATGAAAACGGAAACATAATTGGCCGTGAGACAACAACAACTCCGGGTGAAGCTACATACTATCTCTGTGGTACAGCTCTTCCATGGGCATACGGAGGTTTCGGAACACGCTTCTCTTACAAAGGCTTCGACCTCGCTGTTGACTTCAACTATCAGCTTGGCGGTCAGATCTACGATTCAGACTATGCCGGCATGATGGGTATCACCAGCAGCGGTAGAGGTAGCGCTATCCACGCTGACTTGCTGAACTCTTGGACAGAAGAGAATCCTAATACAAACATACCTAAGCTGATTATCGACGATACAAGTACAACAACCACTTCAGATCGCTTCCTGATCGGTGCTTCTTACTTGAGTCTGCAGAACCTCAACTTTGGTTACACATTCCCGACAAAGATGACAAGCAAGGTAGGTATCGGCAAACTTCGTGTTTACCTTACAGCTACAAACTTGTGGTTGTGGTCTAAGCGTCAGGGACTTGACCCACGCCAGAGCATTACTGGTGGTGCTTCTTCTGCATATTACTCTGCAATGCGCACAATTTCAGGTGGTATTTCTGTAACATTCTAAAAACATTAAAAAACAAATTGAACATTATGAAAAGATTCATGACAATATGCCTTGGTGCAGCTTTAACTCTGATGACTTCAATGTCATTCACAAGCTGTATCGACGAGGTTGAGCCCACAGACGGAGCGTCAGACGGCCAGGTTTCGGGTTCAGAATCAGCGGTGGCGTCATTGGTTAGCGGTCTTAACTCATACGCTACAAATATTTGGAACTCATCAAGCTTCCCCGCAAGTTTCGGTTATCCTGCAATTATGATAATCCGTGACATTCAGTCTGGTGAGCTTGCTTATGGTGAGAAAGCTAACGGATGTCTGTTCCTTAACTGGCTTGCAGATGTTTATCTGTCACGTGAGTATATGGTAAACCAGTTCTTGTGGTATTATCAGACACAGTATGCAGGCGCTGCTACTAACGCTATTGCAAAGATTGATACTCTTGCCAGCGATGCCAACAAGGGTTACTATGCTGCAGCTTTGGCTTATCGCGCAATGCTTTATATCGATATGGCACGCGAGTATGAGTGGCTGCCCAACGACATCACTCAGGGTGTCAGCCCCGAAGGAAAAGACATCACAGGTCTTACTGTGCCTATCGTTAAGGAAGGCATGACAGAGGAGCAGTGGCAGAACAATCCTCGTGCAAATAAAGCAGATATGGCTGCCTTCATCCTTGGCGACCTTCAGAAGGCTGCAAGCATGATAGGCTATCTTGACGACGCAAGCAAGACAATGCCTCATCTCGACTGTATCTATGGTTTGATGGCACGTTGCTATATGTGGCTTGAGGATTATCCTAACGCTGAGAAGTATGCACGTCTGGCTATCGACAACTCAACATCTGCACCTGTAACACAGGCACAGGCTCTTAACACAACATCTGGTTTCAACGACCTGAGCCAGTGGATGTGGGGTACACAGTACTACACAGGTTACGTTAACAACCTTTACTGCTGGACAGCAAACATGTGTAACGAAATCAGCTACGGATATACAGGTACTCAGCTCGGAACTTATGTTCAGATTGACGCTAACATGTATAACCGTATCAGCGACGGCGACTGGCGTAAACTCCTGTGGAAAGCTCCTGAAGGAACATCTCTCGAAGGCAAGAACCAGTTTATCAGCGCTGAAGTTGGAGAACAGCTTCCTGGATATGCTTCTTTGAAGTTCCGTCCGGGCGGTGGTAGCATCAATGACTACACTGTAGGTAACGTTGTAGGTGTTCCGTTCATGCGTATTGAGGAAATGTACTTCATCGAGGCTGAGGCTGCTGCACACAGCGACCAGGCTAGAGGTAAGGAACTTCTTGAGTCATTCATGAAGCGTCACCGTAACCCGAACTACACATGCCGCGCTGCTGATGTTATCGACGAAATCGTATTCCAGAAGGCTGTTGAACTTTGGGGTGAAGGTCAGTACTTCTTTGATGTTAAGCGTCTGAACAAGACTGTTACAAAGGACTACAACGGAACCAACCATACAGCACCTTATCTGTATAACACAACAACTCGTCCTTCATGGATGAACTGGCAGCTGAGCCGTCTGGAAGAGATGAACAACAGCGGAGTAACGGGATACAACAACCCGACACTCGCAGATCAGCCTTACGCTAAATAAATTAATAAATAAGTAATAATAAAACAGAAAATATCATGAACAAGATATTCAAACATTCCATGATGCTCCTCTTTTCGGCACTGGCACTCGTGCTGGGCTCATGTACCGAAGAGTTTGAGTACATAGGAGCAACGATTGAAGGAGAGCAGGTGTATTTCAGCAATGCGCTTTCTTCAACAGTGAACCTTGATCCTAATGCCAGTGAGGTGAAAATACCGGTAAACCGCATCCAACGTACCGGTGAGCTCACTGTAAACTTCAATGTAACTACATCTGAAAACTGTGCAGTTAGTGTTCCTTCTTCTGTAACATTTGCTGACGGCGACTCTGTAGCATATCTGACTGTTACTTACGATCCTCAGACAATACAGATGGGTCACTTTGATGATGTTACTGTAGCCATTGCAGATGCTAACTATACAACTCCTTACGGAAGTTCATCTTATACATTCACTATCGGACTGTCTGAGTGGACTTCAATCGGTACTGGTCTTTATCGCGATGCAATCTACCCTGGCTTCTATGGCGCAGAGCAGCTGACTTACAACGTAGAGATTCAGGAGAACATCCTGAAACCGGGTTACTACCGTATCGTAACTCCTTACGGACCTGGCACAACATTCTATAACACTTATGTTGCTACAGGTATGATGGCATGGGCTAACAAGGAAAACACAAGCGTAGTTATCAATGCAACAGATCCTAACTTCGTTTATGTAACAGGCGACTTCTATCCTGGTACAGACGACGGTATGGCTTCTCAGGGATATGGTGTAATGCACGTATTCAGTATCGTTGACGAGGCTATCAAGCAGGGCAACAGCCTTGAGGATATCAAAGCAAGCGAGCCGGGTCTCTTCGGAACTCTGAAAGACGGTATGATCACTCTGCCTACACAGAGCATTTATGTAAACTTCGACGATTCATTCACTCCGCTTGGCTATCTTGACACAACAGGTTGGGCAATTGCTCTGCCGGGCAGCGAGTTTACTGACTACTCTTCTTCGTTCACATACACAGGCCGCTTCACAGACGTTGCTGGCAACAACTACGCTGAGGGTACTATCACTCTTGGTGAGGATGTAGCTAACGCAAAATATGTATTGGCTGCTGACGGTGACGATATCAATGCTATTGTTGAAGCTATCGCTGACGGTTCTCTCGAGGCAACAGGTATCACTGAAAGCGGTGATGTAAGCATCCAGATAGCAGAAGGTGGTAAGTATACAATGGTTATCGTTACATTCGATGCTGAAGGCAACATGAGAAGCAACTCTGCTACGACATTCACATTCAGCACTGGTGGCGGTTCAGGTACTGCTAACTGGCAGCCTGTAACTTCTGGTACATACGACCAGAACTACTTCCCGGACTTCATCACTGACGAGGGCGGTCAGCCGGTAGGTAACCCGTTTGGTGACGGTACATATTCAACAACTCTCTATGTTGACGGTAACGACCAGACTCACTACAAACTTGAGCCTTGGCTGACACAGGAAGGTAGCCTTGAATTCACTCTCGACGATAGAGGTATCATCTCATTCGATGTCATCGATACAGGCGTAGACTCTCAGACAGGTTACGGTAATGTGCTTGTTGTAAACGCTAACGACATGTTCGCTGATAATCCTAACTATCCGTTCAGCTTCTATGCTGAGGAAGGTATCTTCGCATTCGGTATGATGTATTATGTTAACATGAACGGCCAGCAAGGCTGGATGGGTGGTGCAACAGAAACATTCACTCCGTCACAGAGCGGTGCTCCTTCAATGGTTAAGATGCCGGCTGCTAAGAAAGGTGTTAAGAGTTATAAGGCTGTCAAGGGTGTTAAGAAAGTGCTCAATGCTAAAGTTGACAGAAGCTATGACTCTAAGTTCTTCAGCAACAGAGGACTGACTATCAAGAAATAATGTGATGAATGTTGTGAGTCAAGTTCTTCACTGTAAGACTTGACAATACTACAGACATCATTAAATAACAAGAAAGGCCTTGCCTGACCAATGTGTCGAGGCAGGGCCTCTTGTTTTTTGATATAATTATAATAATACAAGTATTGTCATTCGGGATAAAATGTTCTCAGATGAGCGAGAAATATAGTGCTATAAATGTTAAGAATTTGTCTGTTTTTAGTATTTGTATCTCATCAGATATGTGCTTTTTCGCCTCTTGATTCGCCCTTTCAGATGGGACAGACGACAGTCTCTCCTCATAAAAACTTATTTATGAGAAGGAAAAAATATTTTTGCTGACGCATGTTAAATATAAGAATTTACTATTATATTTAATTTAACACATATTAGATTTGGCTTAATGTTAGCGGCCGTGATAATCAGTCTACCAAGGCAAATTATGAAATCAATAAATTTAGGGGTTTAATAATATTCTAGTAATCCTTTGGGATTCAGACTGTACGCTTGACATACTAATCAGTTCTGTACGTTGGGTCTGTTGGCATCGGTCTTTGCTGATGCGTCAAGAATTATCTTACAGACTTTAGCATCTTGTCAATGCATTTGCGCTTTTGGCCCATGTCCGGGTGGACATACAGATTAAGCGTCGTGCTTACGCTAGAGTGTCCGAGAATTGAACTTACAGTCTTGTAGTCGCAGTTGCTCTCTATACATCGTGTAGCAAAGGTATGTCTCGCTGTGTGGAATATACAAGGCGAAGCAAGCAATAATGAACAGGTA
>ULTA01008926.1_pt1 | contig 13761 bp, 7 predicted proteins | sample 1957181 | NCBI WGS metagenome assembly ULTA01 (sample SAMEA4835722, study PRJEB28245) | human gut metagenome | biome: gut microbiome; material: fecal sample | place: Denmark | collected 2008
TTAGCCAGTGACGTTGTGGCGATCTTGATCATGCGGTCGGCATAGTCCACGGCGTAGGACATGGCCGTTGCATACGCTAGTTGCTCAATGAAGTCTTCGCTGTCAAGCGAGGCGAGACTCAGATTTCGAACCATTGCATACCCGGCACCCATGTTGTTCAGGACGCCGGCCTCAAGTGCCGTGGGCTCATTGCCCGAGGACATCTTGAGCTTGTAGACAATGCCCGTAGAACCGTCGACACCGATCAGAGCATTTTTGATGCGCTCGTTGAGACCGACAATCGTCTTTGTTTTTTGGGTCGGATTCATGCAGTCGCCGTCATTGCATTCATAGACAATGACTTCACCGCCCTCAACGATATGCTTGAGGTCCAAGAGAGATGGCAAATGGGTGACCTTCGGAGCTTGTTCACCTTCATCGTTGGCTTCGGGCTTGGTCATGATGATGGTGCCCGTAAGAGACATCAGCTCACCGTACTCATCAGCGTCGGTACCGGCGGCCGGAATAGCCGCTTTGGCGTTGGCGGCAGTCAGACTCTTCCAAAGGATGTTGCCTTCCTGGTCTGCGGTTGCCTCAGGCTGGTTATACGGGGTTTGTCCTTCACCGGACGACTTGGCTTCGGTTATATCGGAGTAAAAACCCTTGAGCATGCCGCTGATGCTTGCCTCGTGCTGATGGTTGTAGCCAAGCAGTTTGGCGCCGTCGTTGACGATGCCTTGCGCGATCTGGCAGGAGTTCATGTTCAGGCTGTTCATTTTCTGCGCAATGGACTGCAGGTAGCTGATGGTGTTGGCGACCGTCGGGCTCGCTCCCTCGAGAGCAAGCTGGAAGGCATAGCCGGCTGCATTTGAGGCAATCGTGCGCAGCATTTGCACGAATTGCTCTGCGTTGATGAAGCTGAAGGAACCTGCGAACAGATCGATGCCGCCGCAACCGGCTCTGAAGGAGGGCAGCTGCAGCGATACAAGGTTGGTGCTCATCACGCGGTTGCGCACCTGGACGCTGCCGCCGGACAAAACACCTCGGCGTTGTGTCTGGTAGGCGCCGGGTTGGGTGATGTTCGACATGGCGCCGAACACTTCTTCCATTTGCGATTCAATGCCCGCGTTGACCTGAGCGCTTGTCGTTGCCAGCATTGCTCCGACAATGCAGCTCAAAAGGCGAAGCTTGGGAGTAGACATTCTTACGATTCCGTTTTAGTGAACGATGGTTAAGCTGATCGGCTTTGCCTGAGATTCCTGAGCCGCATCCTTCGCGAGATCTTCAAGTTCGGCCAAGCTTTTGGTTGTCTTTATTTGCTCGCCGGCAAGGGCAAGCAAGTCCTTCGGTTTGATGAAGCCGTTTTTATCAACGAGCTTTTGCCAGTCTTTGCTTTCCAGCGAGCTCAAGCGTTGAGCCGACTGTTTTGACGAGAAGAGCTCTGAGGGGCTTTCGGCAGAAGCTTTCAAGAGTTCCGGAAGCATTTCCGAGGTGTCGGTCTGATGGCCCGGATCAAAGAAAGGCTTCGTCATATTGAGTTCGTCTTCGGAAATGATTCCTTGACGCAGAGCACCGACAAAAATGCGGTTTTGCAGATCCATCAAACTCACAGCACCGGCGGCGAGTTGTTCGAACTGAAGTTTGTCGGTCATAAGAAACATTGTCGGCGTCGCTGTCACGCCAAGTTTTTGAGCCTGTCCGGAATCAATGCGCGTGTCGTTAAATTGAGTGGAACGCAGTTCACCGCCGTCAATGCTGACAGCCATGACATGAAACCCGTTCTTTTCCAGTTGCTTGAGAATCGGTGCCTGGACTTCGCAGTAGGAGCAGTCGCTTTTGAAGAAAAAGAAAATGCCGGCGTGCTCGGAAATCTTTTTCAGAAGTTTGTTGATTTCGGGAACGGCAGCGCTGTCGGCAACCTTTGTGCCGAAATTGGCGACAGGACGACGCATTGTTTCGTCGAGCAATTTGTTGCCAATGACGACCTGCTGTGCGGTATCGGAAAATTTTTGAGAGCGATCGATGGCAAACCGCTGCATGAGAAAGTACGCCTGAACATTTTCCGGAGTCGGATCATTCCAAGCGATCTCAAGATACTTTTCGAGGTTTTTTTTCACCCAGGCGAGGGAGAAGGGCGGCAGGTAGTCTTCCGACTTCGCTTGCGCTGTCGGAGCAGGTGCGGGCGCAGGAGGCGGCGGGAGGACCAGAGGTTCAGGCTCTTCCTCCGGCTCGGGATCTTGATACCAGAACCACCCTTCGGCGTGGCGCGAGAAAAAGCCGTCGTTGATGCCGGAGCGCTGATCCATCGACTCGGCAAGCGTGGCCGAGTGGGCAAAAGACATCGCACCCGTTAGAAGGACGGCAAGAAAAAGTTTGGAAATCCGCATTGCTTGGCGATCTCAAAAGGCAACATAGCCTTACGAGGATGCCAAACAACAAAAAGATTCCCACGTTGAATTTCGTGCTTGGGAAGAAAAAAGGGAAGGGGGTCGGATACGAGTGTAAATCCTGATTTACATCGCAGGTCATCAAAAAGCCCCGCCGGATCAATCCGAAGCGGGGCTGAACCTCAATCAAATCAGTGAATTAGGAGAGGAGGCGGCAGACTTGGCTTTTTTGGCTGAAGAGACGTGATTCTCAAAGAGACCGTACTTGGCGTAGAGTTTCTTAATTTTTTCGAACCACTCGTTGTACAGCTTAATGTCGCAGGATTTTCCGCCTTTGTTCGGGTCCCAATAAACAACAACGGCCTTAAAGCCAACGGCTCGCTCGAATTGAATTGCATAGCAACTCGTAGGTTGTATTTTTTTTAGATCCACGAGTAGCTTGTCGTACTTGGTTTGACGGGTTTTGTCCTCATTTTCCTTATAGAGGAGAACGAAATACAAGGAGCGAAATGCCCATTCAGTTCTCTTCGAGGCGTGAAGTTTGACAATGTCGGCCAAGACACCTTTGAGACCTTTCAGCCCATCAGCCAACTTGAGTTCAATGCCAACGTAGCCGATCTGGGACCTGTAGCTCTTAGGAACGAAGGTGATGTCAATGCTTCCTGTCTTGTAAGCTTGTTCAATGCGATGCTTGTTGTTAATTTTCTTTGCATCAAAGCTGAAGCGATGCTCAATGTTGACTTCTTGAGCACCTATTTTCTTAAGGCGACTGGCGACCTCAATCTGAAACCATTTTTCCCAACCGAGACTACGTTCCGAGAGAAACTCAAATTCATCAAGGTTGCTATTGACAACATCGCCCAATAGATTGAGCACCATGTTTGGAGTTTTAGCGATCTTAGGAGGCATAAGATTCCTTTCGTTTTAAGTTTTTTTGGGCATATCGAGTCTAAACCTAAGTTGACGATAAGTAATTCATCTGTTGAAAAGCCCCGCCGGATCACTCCGAAGCGGGGCCAACCTTGATCAAGTAGGGAAAAGGTTAAAAGACGAACTTGGCCTTGGCCGAGAACTCGTGGCTGATCTCACGCACGTCACCCATGCTGGCGCCGTAGTCGAGCTCGAGGTTCACGCGGTTCATACGCACCGAACCTCCGAGCTTGAGGCTTGCAACGTAGTCGTCGGCATACGTGAAGCTCGAGCTGTCGGTTGCGTGCGTGTGTACGCCCGTCACCTCGGCATCGGCTTCCGTGCCGCCGAACTGCGGCGCGACCGAGAGATCCGCAAAAGCGCTCCAAGCCGTCGTTTCGTTGGTGCGAGCGGCCCAATCGGCTCTCACGCCGACGGGCAGACGCACGAACGTTTCGTCTGCGGAGGCATAGTCGAAGGCGTCTGCGCCGTTGAGCTTGGCCGTGAACGCATCCTGCTTGAGCCACACGGCATCCACACCAATGTAGGGCGTGATAGCAGAGTGCTTGCTCATGCCGAGCGTGTAGGCCGCACGGGCGCCGACAACCCATGCCGACGTGTCGATGTCGGCCTTGACAAGGGAGAGGTTCTTTTGCGTCACCTCGGAGCTGCCCTTGCTGTAGCCGACCGATGCGGACAAGCGAAGGCCGCTCTCAAACGCCTTGCCGGCATAGAGACTGAAGCCGTAGCTCTCGAAGTCGTTTTTGGTGTCGCTCGAGCTGGCCTCAATGTCGCTTTCGGCGTAGTTGAATGCCGCACCGAACGTCCACGACTGACCGACGGCCACGTCGAGCCCTGCCATGATGCCGTAGGTGTCGGCTTCGTAGCCCGAAGAGGTCTTGCCGGCATCAAAGCCGTCGGCCTCGAACTTGCCCGTGACAAGCTCTGCCCAAAGACCGGAAGCGGGCATCGTCAAGGCACGCATTGCAACCGCATCCTGAGCTCGCATAGCCAAGCGTGCGGTTTCGGCCATGGAACCGGCTTCGGAAGCAACTTGCTCGAGGCGGTTGGCGGCGTCCGCACCGTTCTTCGCGGAGACAGCTTTCGAGAGGAACGCGACGTCGGCAAATTCGCTTGCGGTGTTTTGGTCGCCGTCGAGAATTGCGTTGATGTTGTTCGACAGGCCGTAGGAAGCATCCTTGTCGAGGATGTTCATGGTGCCTTGCTGGACGTAAAGACCCTTGTCTGAAACGGCTGTTTCAACGGCTTCTCCATCCTTGTCGACCACAGCAAGCTTGCCGGCTTCCGTCATGGAGTCCGCGTCAAGACCGGTCATCAGGTAGTAGCGTCCCCAGCCGTCCGTCTTGGCAAAGACGGCGGTGGCGCCTTCGTCGACCTTGAGCGTCACGGAATCGTCGGCATTCATGGCGTCGCCCGTGTAGTAAAGCAACGCATCACTGCCGAGATTGAGTGTGCCGCCTCCGGTGGCCGAACCGATCGTCAAGGAACCCGTCTCACCGAAGGACAGGCTCTCGGAAAGCACGGCCACGGCCTTGCCGTCGGTCGAAACCTTGAGCTCTTCCAGAGCGTCCTTCAGCTGATTCTCGTTGAAGCTGAAGGCAAAGGTGCCGTCTGCATCTACGGTTACGGTCGAGTTGACAATGCCGCCAGCGAGCTCTTCGCCGGCAAGAGTTGCATCCTTGTTGACGTTGACGGCGCCGGAATTGAAGGCCAATTCTTTCTGATAAATCTCGCCGTTGACTTCGTAAGTACCGTCTGCGTCGGAATTCGTCGCAGGTTGTGCTAATGCCTTTGCTAAGGTCTTTTGAGCCGCACCGAACACCAGACGATTGCCCTTGATTGAGCCGTTAAGCTGAGTGGTGCCCGAGGCCGCCAGCAGCAGTTCCTCCTTGTTCTGCAGCGTTCCGTTGTTGCGAAGCGTCCCGTTCATGGTCATGCTGTCGAACGTGAACGTGCCGCCCGTGGCATTGGTGAGGAACGCACCCACGCCGACCGTGACGTCGCCTGCCGTGATTGAGGCGTCCTTGTAGTTGGCGATGTTGCCCTGCTGATCAAGCCTCACGTTGCCGAAGGTGGCTGTTCCTTCGTTGGTGATTTGCGTAGCGCCGGCAATGTCCTTGGTCGTGAGCACACCCTTGTTGCCGATGGTCTTGACATCGATCGAGTCGACGGAGACAGTCGACTTCTCGCCCACGGACAACGCGCCTTCGCCTTGGATGTCTGCAAAGTGAGCCACGGCGTTTTCGACGTTGACGGTCGACTTGGCGTCCGTCGTGACGGTGTTGGTGAACGATCCCTGTGTGGTAGACAAAGCGTCAATGCCGACGCGCAGGGTGCCGTTCTTGAGGTCAACCGCCGCATCGGTAATGACCGGCAACGCAGTTGCCTCGGACGTGCGCAACGCTACAGCCATCGCGGCCTGCGAACCCATGAGAGTCAATTGCTTGCCGTCCTTCACCGTGATCGACGACGCATCGTCAACACCCTTAAAGCCGATGTTCTGCTTGAAGGTGTCGGTGTCGGCCGAGCCGACCGTAAGAGCGGTGTTGCCCATGTTAAGCGATTCGCTTGTGACAACGGCTCCGTCGGTGAGTTTGCCTCCGGTGATCAGTTCATTGACGTGCGAAACCGTGAAGTCTGGGTAGACGATTTCGCCGGACTCGTTATTCGCCCTGGCCGTGCTGGTGCCTGTTCCGGTGAAGGTTACGGATGTGCCGGTGCCGAACTTCTCTTCAAAGGCGGACTTGATCTGCTCGGCATCCGTCGTGCCGTCGGCAATGTCCGTGATGACGAGCTTCCCGCCGTCTTCCCAAACGGAATAGTTAGCCCAGTCGTCCTTGAGCTTCCAGCTTTCGGTTGTTGTGGTCTGGGAAGCTTGGTAGCTCTCTAGTTGAGCCGTAGACATGCCGGTCTCAGGCGTGTAGATGGCAATGTCGATCGGGGTGTATTCGGTGGTAGTAGTTGTGCCGTTTTCAAAAATGGCGCCTGCTTCGGCGTTGACGGTGCCGGTGGCCTTATTGGTGACCGTAACGGAGGCCGCATCAATATTTCCGCCAAAATAACTGATGGCGTTGGTATTGAGATTCATAATCCCGGAATTTTCGACAATCGCGGTGACAGGCCCGGTTTCATCACTCCATTTGTTGGCTAAACCCCCAATACCATAAGTACGGTTCGAAACATTGCCGAAAATGTTCAAAGTTCCGGATGGACCATTGATTAATCGTCCTTGGCTATTTTCTCCCATTGCCAAAGTGCCGATGCCTCTTGAAAAGCGATCACCATCTGGGTGGGCCTGAATTGTCAGTGTACCGGCCCCGGTATTGCGTATGGTTGCGCTACCTCCATCGTAGGCAACAGAGTCGATTCCTGTGTCGTCTTCTGCACCAATGATAGTCAGAGCTCCTTCGCCGGTATTGCTAATCGTACCCTCGCTACCGGAGTCTTTGCTGACGAAGTAGATAGCGTAGTAACCGGTTCCTCGAATTGTCAGTTCACCTGTCCCGGCATTGAGTATGCTACCGTTGCCGTTTTCGTCGGCAACACTTCCTATACCGTGGGAGCGACTCCCAGAAATAATTTCTAGCTTGCCATCTCCCAAGTTGCTGACAACGCCGACACTGTTAGTTCCGGAGGCAACACTATCTATACCATTGCTTCCCGCTCCTTCGATTAACAACGTCCCGCCGCCGGTGTTTGTAATTGTTCCTTGGCTATTTGAGGAAGCATTTGTGCCAATTCCGGGACCGTCTTGACCTCCTCGAATCGTCAGTTGCCCTAGGTCGCTATTGCTAATTACGCCGGTGCCGCCGGAGGCGGCGTTGGTTTCGAGGCCAGCGGGGGTAAATCCTTCCCCGCCTTCAATCGTAAGTGTGCCGCTTCCGGAATTTTCAATTGTGCCGGTGCTGCCGGTACCGTAAGCGTTGACTTTCATGCCGTATGGATTGTTGGAACCGGTATCCAGGCCTGCCTGGATTTTCAAATCCCCGCTACCGGTGTTTTCTATGATGCCGGTGCCGCCGTAGAAGGCGTTAAACCTGATGCCAAAAGCATCTGTTCCGCCCGTACCTCGGATAATCAGAGTTCCTTCGCCTGTGTTGCTGATCGTGCCGGTACTGCCTTCATCGTTGGCGTTGTAGTAGAGGCCGACGGCATAGTACCCTGAACCACCTTCGATATAGAGTGTTCCACTCCCCGAATTGATGATGGAACCTTGAGAGTTGGCTCCCGCGTTCGTGGTGATTCCGTGCGCGCCGGCGCCCTGGGCATTGAAGTTGGTGCTGTAAATCCCGCCTTTGATCGTCAGAACATTCGAACCTGAATTTTCAATAAGCCCAATGCCACCGTCGGCAGCGTTCGTATAAATGCCGGCTGCACGACTCGCGGATCCGCCGGAAATCGTCATCGCCCCGCTGCCGGTGTTTTGAATCTTTCCTTGGGCGCCTTCGCCGGAAGCGTTCGAGTACAGACCGGCTGAGTAATCACCCGTGCCGCCTTCAATGTTCAGCGTCCCTGCGCCGGAATTGATGATCGAGCCCTGAGAGTTGGTGCCGGCATTCCTGTAGATACCGTGCACTACCTCGAGGTCAGGATAGCCGTTATAGGAGCCGCCTCTGATCGTTAAAACGGAAGCTTCTGTGCCGGAGTTCTCAATAATGCCGGTTCCGCCGGAGGAGGCGTTGTAGTAGATGCCGTGAGCACTGTCATATGAACCACCTTCAATCGTCAGTGTCCCGGAGCCCGTATTTCTGATCGTTCCTTGAGCTCCTGCGCCGAATGCGTTGGTACCAAGTCCAACAGCTTCGTAGGACGAACTACCTTGGATCTTCAGCGTGCCGGAGCCATCGTTGCTGATTGTGCCGGTGCCGCCGTTGGAGGCGTTGTCGTTGATGGCATAGGTGTAATAGCTATCTCCACCCAGTATCGTCAGTGTGCCGCTACCCGTGTTGCTGATGGTGCCGATACTACCCGCTCCAGAGGCATTGATGTCAATACCGTGGGCATCACTAGAGGTGCCGCCCTGAATTGTTAGGTTTCCGAGCCCGCTGTTGCTAATCGTACCGATACTACCCGCTCCAGAGGCATTGATCTCAATACCGTAGGCATTACTAGAGATGCCGCCCTGAATTGTTAGGTTTCCGAGCCCGCTGTTGCTAATCGTGCCAGTACTACCCGCGCCAGAGGCATTGATGCTGATGCCGTGGGCATAAGAACCCGTGCCGCCTTGAATCGTCAAAGTGCCTGAGTTTGTATTGCTTATTGTGCCAATCCCGCCATTTACAGCATTACGACGGATACCGAAAGAATAGCCGCCCGAACTGTTCCCTCCTTGAATCGTCAGTGTTCCTTCGCTGGTGTTGCTGATCGTGCCGGTACTGCCATCTCCGGAAGCATTGACATCAACGCCGTCGTCTTGGAAGTCACTACCGCCCTGAATGGTCAGAGTGCCTGAGTTTGTGTTAATGATTGTGCCAGTGCCGCCATTTACAGCATTGAAGCAGATACCGTAAGCATCGCCGCCCGCGCCACCTAGAATTGCCAGCGTTCCTTCGCCGCTATTGAGGATCGTGCCGTTACTGCCTTCTCCAGAGGCATTGATGTAGATGCCGTATGCAAAATAGTCGCCCCCCTGAATCGTCAGCGTACCCTTGCTATCAACTCTCCCTTCCTCGCCGGCATTCGCAATCGTCAAATTCGGATCTGAAATTGTCTGAGTCTCCCCCTCATTGACAATCAGGTTGTAAGCCGCATCCGCACTCCCAAACTGCAAACACAAAACCGCACCGACAACCAATGCCAGAGCGGTCTGTTTGTAGGAACGGAAAGGAGTAGAGGCTAGAGCTTTATTCTCTGCGGAAGTTGCTGAAGTGGCAGAAACCGTTGATTGAGCCGTGCTTGTCACGGCTTCGTTGACGGCCACAATGCAGCGCCGAACTGCGTTCCAGACGGTCTTGAAAATTTTGTTCATGGACATCCCGGCGCAGTCTTACGACCGCGCCGCCTTCTTGATCGAGTTAACTACTCAATCTTGAAGGTGACCCATGTTGCGAAAATCTCGGAATTTGGCTCGATAAAAGAAATCGCAAGGTTAGGCGGTGCCTACGCCGGATAAACCGCAAAACCGGTTGAGCAGGGTGACGCTGGTCGAGATCGCACGAGAGACACGCTGATCCTTCAGTATCGGAACGTCTGAGCTGTAAAGCCGTTCGGCCATGCCGGCAACGATCATCGAGCACGCCAGGCAATGTTCGCGAAGCTGAACCATAGCTTTGGCAGAGGGCGTGCGGCCTGCCTCGATGTCATCCAAGGCTTCCAGGATAAGATCAATGCTTTCCTGATCTTTCACAGTGATAACGGGATGGCGCATAAGGATTGAACGCAGAGCAAAAAGGGAGGCTACAGCTTAAAGCCCGCAACGAAACTTTGCACGGCCTTGTCGTCGCGTTTGTCGTAGCGCTGAGTCGTTGTGATGCTGGCGTGCCCCATGGCTTTCCGGACGAGATTGGCGTCGCCGCCCATCTCAAAAAGCCGCGTAGCAAACGTGCGGCGCAGATCGTGGGGCGCCAGATCAATGCCAAGTGCCCTTGCCCGACGAACCATCAACTGATAGACGGCAATGGTGCTGAGCTGCGATTCGGGATCGATTTTGCCGCCCTTTTTGACGCAGCAGAAGACGGCTTCGCCTTCGCTTCCGCGAACGGCAAGCCAGTCGGTCAGAATCGTCCAGACGGAGACAGGACAAAACGCAATGCGTTCCTTGTTGCCTTTGCCGAGCACGTGCAGTGCGTGCTCGACATGATCGATGTTGGAGAGTTTGAGCGTGCGCAGTTCGTTGCGGCGTAAACCGCAGCCGATGCTGACGGCAAAGAGAGCCGCATCACGCTTGCCGATAGCCGTACCGTCATTCATGCAGGCATCAATCAGCTTCGAGCTTTCCAACGGTGTCAAAGCTCTGCCGTGAGCCAGACGCGAACCGCGAGCTCCCTTTGTCATGGAAATGGCCATGTAGTCCTTGTCGGACATCAAGTCGGCAAGCCAAGCCTGCTTGGCAACGCCGCGCAGAAGGGCAATGGCCAAGTTGATCGTCGCAGGAGCCTTGTTGAGTGCCTGCCAGCGGCTTTTCAAAGCTCCGATGTCGGCAAATCGCATTCTCTCCCAAGCGCAGGTTTGAACGTCGGCGTAACCGAACTCATGCGCAATCTGGTTCAGAGTCTTCAAAACACGCTGACGCGATTGCTCGGAACCGAGCGTCAGAACGTAGAGAAGGGCAGGGTTGGGCTTTTGCTTTGAGGTGTCAACGTCTGCGATTGCTCTGCTTGCTGGTTGTCCGGAAAGTTTCAGTGGAAGAAAGTTGGGCATAGCTAGTCGGTCAGAATAAAAAGCTCAAAAATGAATGGTGATTGCCTGAGATTCTTTCCGGTTACGAATGTTTGTCGGATTCAAGCGAATTTTTGAAAATGTCGTACAGTTCCCAGCCAAATTCGACAACGGCTTCGTCTTCAGGGGTATCGGCTGCGTATGCAGCTTCGTCCAAAATTTCGCGCATGCGCTTCATTGCAACCTCGGCTTGCGCTCTGAGGATGGTGATATGAGCTGCTGAAGAAGTGTTGGTTCTGTTTACGAATTCAGTTCCGTCATCTTCAACAAGTGTGACGCAATCGCGTTTGACTCTTCGGACAAAGAAGTATTGACCGCAATGTGGACAGGCTTCGTGTACGAGCTCAAGGCCGTAGTTGGCAGAACGAATCCGAAGAGGAGAACCTTTACGAATGCAGTGTCCGTCACGTGTTTCGATGTCCTTGTCTGCGACGACGTAGCGTCCTTCAAGTTCAGCCGCACGATATTTGTTGGGTATAGGCATATTTCCTCAAGTCCATCGGGTTGTGTTGAGGAGAATCTACCTTTCGATCTACAGTCACCAAAAACGGAAATTCGGTTTGAAGCGAGATTTTTCAGGTTTGTTGCAAGAAGACTACGGCTATTTGGAAGTGATTTTTACGTACAGTCTCTGAAGACACCGATGTCGCCATCATCGGTGCCAGCGGTTACTTAAACGCGGCGGATGTCAAAACCGAAATTTTCTACGAGGCTTCGGATCAATGTTGTACCTCGCGCGGATTTGTGATCTTTTAGCGGCTTCGTATTGCTCCCTTAGCTTGGCTTTAAGATCCACCATCTGAGAAACTTTTTTCTGTTCCTGAGGCATTCTGTTGCGTAGGATTCGGCCATGCTCACGCAGTGTGTCAACAAAGTCCTTGCGGTGCATTGCTACTGCATAGAAGAGATCCCGCCCGGTGACTGTGTGAGGAAATAGGCACCAGACTCTTTTTGTCAGCCCAAATTTGGTCTGTTCTTTTACAGTACGTTGTCCGCCGGAAGCGGCATAACAGGAATATTGCTGTGAAGGAGCTTGTGGAATGGCGGTGAGTTCAGACTCTTTTTCCGAGGCAAAGTCAAAGGCAACGGGGAACTTCAATGTCCATCCATTGCGGAAGGCGTTCCAGGGGGCATCAATACGATAGATCTCGGCGTTCGGGACAAGGAGCCGTTGAGCAATATCCGCGAAATCCCAGTTCAGGTCTCTGCTTGTGCTCGTTTGGAGTGTGAACAGAATCTCTTCGCCGATCAAGGCATTCAAAAGCTTTTTGAAATCCGATTCGCGGCCGCTGTTGACAACCCAAAGAATGTTCTTGTAGAAATTGCAGCGCGATGCGACTTCTTCAGGGGAAATAGGGGAGTGCTGGAACTCCAAAACAAGGCCGGAATCCAGTTTGACGTCGGCGACGTGCTTTTCCCCTGTCGTGGAATCGAAATGCACGATTTCCTGATTGGCATCCGGAAATTCAGCTTTCCATCGGCGATGCCAATCCGTTTCGGACTCGTGCCATGAGTCGCATTCGGTTTTTGACTTGTGAGCCCAGTGCCATACGTTTTTCTGGCCGCAACGGGCGACAACCTCACTGCCGCAGACGGGGCAAAAAGCTCTCTGTCCCGAGTACTCGGGATGAATTCGAATCTTGGAGTCGGAAGTGGGGAGCGCAAATAACATCTGATTCTCCAAAACAGCAAAACCTAGAAGCTGTTTTGGAAACTATAAGGCCGATACCCGGTTGCATGGGACCAAAGGGAAAAAAGCAAGCCCCCGAGACAGACGAGACTCGAGGGCATCTTTATGTGACGTAGATTCAATTAGAAAGGATTACCAACCATAGAACGCCTTAACGGTATCCCAAGCTACTTTCTGCAGGTACTTGCCGGTTTCAGGTGTTACCTGAAGCTCGCCGAGTCCGTACCAGTTGATGCCTTCCGGTGACTTCTTGAGTAGAGAGGCATAGAAGACGCAGGTTTCCAGGTAAGTACCGGCAATGGCAGGATGGCGCTTATCGGCAACGATAAGCTTGGCACCCTCGCTCATGGAGAGGTCGGCAATCGAGGATGTGCCGTTGGCCGTCAGATTGCCGGCAATGGACGTCTCGTTCAGGGTGAGGCCTGCAGCAGAAAGCGTCTTGCCTGCGGCAACGGTGGTTGTGCCGTCGGCAGAAACGTTGCCGGTCATAGTGACGTTGCCCAGAACGTTCAGAGCGGCATCGGCGTCGATGGAGCCTGCGCCCGAGTAGCTGGAGTTATCGGCAAAGGTCAAAGCGCCGGAAGCCGTCACGGTTCCGGCCAGAACGCCGGTGCCCCCGAGGGTTGCGTTATTAAACGTTGACGAACCTGCCGACTGAGTGAAGTTCGTAATGCTGGCCGTGCCGGTCGAAGTAAGCGAACTGGAATTCTCATAGGAGGTCGAGATCGTCAGGTTGCCGGCAGAGAACGTCCCCGTGTTGGAACCCGTATCAGCGGAAACAGCACCGGTGGCCGTAAAGGTGCCGGCAGTGGTCAGAGCCTCATAAGCCGTGAGGCTGTGAACATTGGCCGTACCGGCAGTCTGGCTGTAGTTGGCGGCGGTCACCAGGCCCGTGGACGTCAGATCCTTGGTGTTGGTGATGTTGCCGGTGGCCGTAAACGTGCCCAAATTGGCCGTGCCCTGGTTGTTCAGAGAGGCAGCCTGCTGCGTACCGTTTGCAAAGGCAAGCGTCGCACCGTTGGCGTTCGTGATCGCAGAAGCGCCGGTCAAGGTGCCCACTGTCAGGGTGCCGGCGTTGTTGGCGATCTCAGCCGAGTTGACAAGTGTCGTGAAGGTCTGACTGCCGGAGTGAGTGATGTTGCCCGTGATTTCTGCGTTGGTAATCGTACCGGTGGCAGACGTATCGAATACGGCAGTCGAAGAACCCGTGAGCTTGCCTGTGACATTCGTTTCACCCGAAGCGGTGATGGTGCCCGTGGTGAGGTTCACGAGATTGGCCTCAGCGGCGTTCGTAAACGAACCGGACGTAATCGTGCCCGTGCCGGTCAAGGAGCCTGCGTTGTTGGCGACTGCGCCTGAGAAGGTCGTGTCCTTGACAGTGGCGGTGCCGGAGTTGGT
>ULTA01014462.1_pt1 | contig 13757 bp, 7 predicted proteins | sample 1957181 | NCBI WGS metagenome assembly ULTA01 (sample SAMEA4835722, study PRJEB28245) | human gut metagenome | biome: gut microbiome; material: fecal sample | place: Denmark | collected 2008
TTTTGCGGGTCGCACAGGTGCGATACGGATCTTTAATGATAATTTCGGTTAGCAGGCGATCGCATGGGCAGGCCAGGTACTCTTCGATTGACAGCGTTTCGCCGTTGCCAAAAACCAGTTCAGCATCCAGTGCCAGCAGGACGGGAAGCAGCACAGACTCTTCCTGCCGGGCGGCGATTTCACCACCAATGGTCGACTGATTACGAACATGGCGTGAGTAAACAAAACCGAGGGCTTCACGCAGTGCTGCAGGAATAAATCGCGCATCACGCAGTGGCTGCAAGCGAGACATTGCGCCAATCCGCAGTGCACCGTTATCCCAGTCAACCCAGTCCAGCTCCAGATCCTGTAAGGAAATGGCAATCTTTTTATCGGTACGGGTTGGTGTAGCGTTGAGTTTGCTGCCCCCGGCGAACCAGACGGCTTCATCCTGGTAACGGCGCTTCAGTTCCAGCGCCTGTTCGACAGAGTCGGGCCTGAAAAATTGTTCAATCATCTTCTTTCCTTATTTAACCCTCTTCCCAGCGGGAAGAGGGTATTTGTCATTTATGCCAACGCATCCATCCGACGCCACATACTGGCAGCGGCTTTTCTGGCTTGCGCATAAATGGAATCGCAATCGAAGTTAAACTGACGGTCTTCATAGACCATCACGCCATTGACCATCACGCTATGAACGCTGCCTGAGCCCATACCGAAAGCGATATGCCCGGCGATATTGTCTGCCAGCAGCGGTGTCGGCGAGTTGTAATCGCAAATGGTTAAATCGGCTTTGTAACCGGCTTCCAGAAGGCCAAATTTCGCGCCAAAGTTGCGGCTCATCAGTTCGTTGCCGTTAGCCAGTGCTTTGGCAAAACTGTCAGGCCACAGCGGACCACCCGCATCGCGATGTTTAAAGAAGGCAAATTTCATCTCTTCAAACATGTCCGAACCAATGCCGTCAGTTCCCAACGCCAGATTGCGGATGTCGCTAAGGTGATGGTTGTAGCCGACATGGTTGTTCATGTTTGAACGGGCGTTATGCACCAGGAACGCATCGCGCTGATTGAGTAGGGCGATGTCATCTTTCGACAAGTACAGCCCATGAGCGACCAGCGTTTTGCTGTCGATGAGATCGAATTGCGCCAGTCGTGCCAGCAGGTCTTTGCCGTACCAGTGGTGACTGTAGGAAACGTCATAAAGGTCTTCCGCAGCGTGAATGTGCAAACCACGACCTGTGGCTTTCACGGCTTCACGCAGCATCTCCAGACCGGCATCCGGCACGGTAAACGGCGCGTGAGCGCCGATATGAGCTTCCACCAGATACGGCTCGGTTGCTGCTTTCTTCGCCTCATCAATCTGACGGGCGAAGCGGATGTTTTCTTCTACACCTTCCTGCAACTCTTTGATGCTGTTGTTACGGTCAGTAGTTTCAAAACAGGTCATCGCGCGCAGGCCAACTTTTAAAAATGCGTTGCGCAATGTGGAGAGCGACCCGCCGATATACGCCGGAGAGGCATGGTGATCGATAACCGATGTACATCCGCTCTTAATCGCTTCCAGGGAACAAATCAGTCCGCTGTAATAGAGCGACTCTTCATCAAGGGCGCGATCGAGTCGCCACCAGAGATTTTTCAGCGTTGAGATGAAATCCGGGCAGGGGGCGATGTTTGCCATAATTCCGCGGGACAGCCCCGAGTAAAAATGGTTGTGCGAGCAGACAATTCCCGGCATCACAATCCGACCATGCATCTCTTTGTAGCTGGCATCGGGGTAGCGTTGCGTCAGGGCATCGCCGATAGCAACAATCACATCATTTTCGATGGCGATATCAACGCCTTCCTGCACTTTCGCCGGGTGTAACTGCACTGCGGTGACATTCTTCAGAATCAACATGATTACACCTCCACGCGGCCCAGCAGATAATGATGATGCTGGTGGACATGGCTAATAATGCGGCACATATCGTTCAGCTCCGGTGGTACGTTGTTGAACTGACCTTCGCTGTCGATGCTTAACACCCAGCTTTGGTTATTCAGACGTACTCGTACCCGGCAATCTTCCACAAGGAAGCCAGGATTGCTGCTGTTATCAAAGTCTTGCGACAGGCTGAAGACGGTGATTTTGTCTTTGTACGGTTTACCGTTCCACGGGCAGAACTGAGCGCAGTTGCCGCATTCGTTACAGTAAGCGTCGAGGTGCAGCGTCTGGAAACGGTTCTGGAAGCCAGGGACCGCAATGGATACGTTGGCACGGTTCGGGCAGACATCCACACACTTGCTGCAAACGTAGTTACAATCAAGGCAGCGTGCGGCTTCCTGGGCGACAAACGCGTCACGATCGTCGCTATCCACCAGGGTGATAGAGATATCGCCTTTGCGTTGATAGATTTCCGCCGGATTGACGTTGTTCCAGTATTTATCGTTCTGGTGGGAACGGATATTTTCCCGACTAAGGATGGCATCGGTCGCCCGACGCGCGGTTCCGACAGCAGCGACAATGGAGGATGGTCCGCGCTGTACGTCGCCGATCATAAAGACGTCAGTCAGACGAGTTTCGCCATTATGGTCGACGTCTGGCCAGCCGTTTTTGTCCAGCGGCACGCCCATCGCATTCAGGGCTTCAGTATCCTGCTGTTCACCAATGGCGGTGATCAGGCTGTCTACATGCAGTGTTACTGTTTCGTTGGTTTCAACCGGACGGCGACGACCTTTCTCATCAGGTTCGCCAAGCGACATAACGCGCAAGGTTAAGGTGCCATCAGCATCGAAACGTTCCGGATTATTCAGGAAACGGAACTCCACGCCGTCGTGCAACGCTTCTTCATACTCTTCGCGCCATGCTGGCATCTCTTGCAGTGAACGACGGTAAACGACCGTTGCTTTTTCTACGCCTGGAACGCGTAACGCCGCACGAGCGCAGTCCATTGCCGTGTTACCCGCCCCGACAACGACCACATGTTTGCCCAGCTTGAGCGCTGTGCCCTTGTTGTATTCACGCAGGAAGGGGAGTGATTTCCAGACATTTTGGTTGTCGCCCGCCAGTTTCACACCGCTATTTTTATCAGTGCCGGTGGCAATCAGAACATAGTGGAAGCCCTGATTTTTTAACTGTTCAACGGTCAAATCGGGTGAGCAGCCATACTCAAATTTCACGCCGTGAGCGGCAACAAAATCAATATCGTGCTGAATTAACTCTGCAGGAATACGGAACTGAGGAATGATATTTTTCACCACGCCGCCCGCATTGGCTTCGCGTTCAAACAGCGTAACCGGATGGCCCGCTCTGGCAAGGAAGTAACCTGCTGCCAGACCCGCCGGACCTGCACCAATCACGGCAACCGGATGGCGTGAACCAGAACCGGCTGGTTTGTGCCAGCGTTGCTTATATTCATCCCAACCTTTTTCCAGCGCGACTTTTTTCAGTTCGCGGATATTCAGCGCACTGTCGTAATCCAGGCGGGTACAGTTGTATTGGCACTGGTGATCGCAAATATGACCGGTAATGGCGGGCAGGGCGTTGCGTTGGTAGATGAGTTCCAGTGCGTCGGCATAGCGGTGTTCGCCAAGCAGACGGATGTATTCCGGAATATCCTGTTTAATGGCGCAAGCAGTAACGCACGGTGCAACGTAGCAGTCGGTCAGCGGCAGGTCTTCTGCCACTTCAATACGCTCTTCTGGCTTCCAGTGTTTCTGAGTGTATTCCATGGTTAACGCGTCTGCTGCCAGTTTGTTCAGGCGTTCGACGTCAACATGGTCAAGCCCCCAGGCGTCGGAGCCTTCCAGCTCGCGCATGCAGGCACTTAAGCGCAGATAGCCGCCAGGTTTCAGCAGGTCGGTTGCCATAGTGATAGGGCGAATACCAGTATCAAAAATATCGCGGATAGTCAGCTGACTGGCACCACCGGAATAAGAAATGGGCAGTTTGCCGTCAAAGGCGCGAGAGAGAACTGCTGCAACATTGATGGAGAGCGGGAACAGCGCACGGCCTGACATATACATCTCTTCACCAGGCAGTGCGCCTTTATTGTTGATGGTGCCGAGAGTGTTAGTCAGTTTTACGCCAAAGCCGAGTGATTTTTCTTTTGCCAGTACCATCAGGCGTTCCAGCATTTCCAGCGCTTGCGTCAGCTTGAGGTCGTGATCAAATGACTCTTCTTTTAAGCCTATGTAACCGAAACCGCAGACATCGAGGATCTCACGAACACGCGCGTACCCCAGTAAGGTCGGGTTAAGTTTCACAAAGGTGTTGAGTCCTTTTTCTTCCAGCATGTAGCGGCAAATGGCTTCGATTTCATGCGGAGGACAGCCGTGCATCGTGGAGAGGGTAACGCCTTGTACCATGCTGGTGGGGATGCGTGCCGGTAAGGCCTGCAAGCATTCGCGTTTTTCCTGTAAGCAGTGGCGGGCTAAAAATGCGTCATCCTGGAGTAATTTATTCAGCGTATCACGATATTGAGCGAATTTCGGATGGTCAGATGCGTCCATCATATAGTCGATGAACTGTTGCATCGGCGGTTGCTTAATACCTTCGAGGTTGTAACCGACGCTCATATTAAAGATGAACGATTTACCGGAATCAGAAGGCTGGAACATCGCTTCGAGAAGGTGCAGGGCAAACCAGGCTTTAAGGTATTCATCCCAGGCTTTAAGCAGGGTAAATTCGGTGGACCATTCGGTGTTAAAGCACTCGTCTTCGGCATCGATACAGGGCTTTTCCAGCTCCAGGCGGTCAAGAATTTGGACGGTTTTTAGTTCGATGAAGCGCCCGCCAGTCAGCCAGGAAGTGACAATATTTTGCGCGAGCTGCGTGTGCGGGCCAGCGGCAGGGCCGACGGGAGTGGCACAGGTTTCACCGAAGACGCTAACAGTTTTACCTTTTACGGGTGAGTAAAACTGTTGCTCGGGAATACCAAAGATTGAGCGTTGTTGTTGGTATTCATCAAATATGCGCGTCAAAAGTTCCTCAAACGGAATGGGACGCATAATATCCCCCATAACCCTCTCCTTAGCTTATACAGATATCATTGAGTGACCGGTGTTGAGAAATCCGGTGGTTTAGGGGGATAGAGCAACAATCGCACCACTCTTGCCAGGTTTGGCGGGAAATATAAAAAAATGTGAGGCGGCTCGAAACTTAAGGGCTTTTTGTGAATGAACTCACAGGTGCCAAATGAGAATTAAAATCACTCCTGAAAATTATTATTGCCAGCCCATTTATCACTTTTTCTCTTTTCTCAAAATCAGTGATTCCTTATCATTATGATAAAGAGTGCCGGAAGGATTAAATATTTGAACGCAATCGTTTAACTACGTTTTCTAAAATTCAGTATACCTTTTCTTCGCTGTAATAAAGTCGTCAGGAGTATCAATATCTAAAATTATTTCTGCATTTTCTATTTCGACGGAATAATGATCTCCCATAAGGAGTGCCTGACGCATATTGGTGATATTGGGACGCTGGATTGCCTGCATCAGGCATGGCTTTGATACTAAAATCGGATGGCCGGGAATGCCATTATGGAGTGGCAGTATTGCGCCATCATTTCGTAACGACCAGATTTTTCTAAAAATATCGATGGTGAGGGTAGGCATGTCACCGTGGGTGAGAAAACAATATTCTGTTTTTACCGCGGGTACTGCGGCCTTTACTGATGTGAGTAAACCCTGCGCATAATCTGGGTTGTGAATAATAGTGATATTGCTCTGGTTCGCATAACGTTCGTGCAGTTCATTACCACGATAGCCGGTGACTAAAATAATTCGGCTACAAAACTGCAACGCATTTTTGATACTTGTATCAAGAATTGTTCCCTGTTGCCAGGGTAACATCATTTTCCATTGCCCCATTCTTGATGATAATCCGGCAGCGGTAATTATACAGTCGATGGCTGACATAGTGGTTCCATTATTTATAGGGGCTAATAACGCCTGATAATTGCGTTACTTCCTGATGGATTAAGTTGGGGATAATTTATCCCAGAGAGGTCATAAAGACTCGTGAAAAGTATAGTTGACCCATCGGCATTATTCATTGATTTAGGCGCGCAGAAACGTCCCACTGTGATTTCTGTTGTTGGGGCTGGGGGGAAAACTAGCTTGCTTTTTTGGCTGGCAGAACTGCTCCAGGCTAGCGGCAGGCGTGTGTTAATCACTACGACGACACATATGTTTATGCCAACGTCTCACTGGCCCGTGGTTTTCTGTCGTGATCCCGCCATGCTTCCTCATGCGTCTTTTATATCCCCCATTTCATTTTGTTTTCACAGCTGGAAAGCGAACCAGGGAAAAGTGCAGGGATTTACGCCAGAAGCGATTGATGCACTGGTACAACGATCAGAGTGTGACGTAATTCTCATTGAGGCAGATGGCTCGCGTGGAATGCCGTTAAAAGCGCCTGATGAGCACGAACCTTGCATACCTAAAAGCAGTTGCTGCGTGATTGCTGTGATGGGAGGACATATTTTGGGTGCAAAAGTGAGCACAGAAAATGTCCATCGCTGGTCGCAGTTTGCTGATATTACCGGGTTAACACCTGATGCACCCTTGCAACTGAGCGATCTCGTTGCGCTGGTTCGCCACCCTCAGGGCGCGTTTAAAAACGTACCGCAAGGTTGTCGGCGAGTCTGGTTCATTAACCGTTTTTCTCAATGTGAGAATGCGATTGCGCAAAGCGAGCTCCTTCAACCGCTGCAACAACACAACGTAGAGGCAATCTGGCTGGGCGATATACAAGAACATCCTGCAATCGCGCGCAGATTTGTGAATTAGCGGCCCGGGTATTCCGGGTTACTGAAAGGATATCCATTGAGGTTGGTATGAATATTTTCACAGAGGCTGCAAAACTCGAAGAGCAAAATTGTCCGTTTGCGATGGCGCAAATTGTTGATAGCCGAGGCTCGACTCCCCGCCATTCTGCACAAATGTTAGTGCGCGCCGATGGCTCTATCGTCGGTACAATTGGTGGCGGAATGGTTGAGCGGAAGGTGATTGAAGAGTCGCTTCAGGCATTGCAGGAACGTAAGCCGCGATTATTCCATGGACGTATGGCTCGTAACGGTGCGGATGCTGTCGGGTCAGATTGTGGAGGTGCAATGTCAGTATTTATCAGCGTCCATGGTATGCGTCCACGTCTGGTGTTGATTGGCGCGGGGCATGTCAACCGGGCGATAGCCCAGAGTGCGGCGCTATTAGGATTTGATATTGCCGTTGCTGATATTTATCGCGAAAGCCTCAATCCTGAACTATTCCCACCATCAACCACGCTTCTCCATGCTGAGTCGTTTGGTGCGGCAGTGGAAGCACTGGATATTCGCCCTGATAATTTTGTCCTGATTGCCACGAATAATCAGGATCGTGAAGCCCTCGACAAACTCATTGAACAGCCCATTGCATGGTTGGGGTTGCTGGCAAGTCGTCGCAAGGTTCAGCTTTTCCTGCGTCAATTGCGTGAGAAAGGCGTGGCTGAAGAACATATTGCCCGTTTACATGCGCCTGTTGGTTACAACATAGGTGCGGAAACGCCGCAGGAGATCGCCATCAGCGTGCTGGCAGAAATATTACAGGTGAAAAATAACGCGCCGGGTGGGCTGATGATGAAACCTTCTCATCCTTCCGGACACCAGCTGGTGGTGATTCGCGGTGCGGGGGATATCGCCAGTGGTGTGGCGCTACGTCTGTATCATGCGGGTTTTAAAGTGATCATGTTGGAAGTGGAAAAACCGACAGTGATTCGTTGTACCGTGGCGTTTGCCCAGGCCGTGTTCGATGGCGAAATGACGGTCGAAGGCGTCACTGCCCGCCTGGCAACCAGCTCTGCGGAAGCGATGAAACTTACCGAACGCGGATTCATCCCTGTGATGGTAGATCCCGCCTGTTCATTGCTTGATGAACTGAAACCGCTTTGCGTGGTGGACGCTATTCTGGCGAAACAGAATTTGGGGACGCGGGCAGATATGGCACCAGTAACAATCGCGCTTGGGCCGGGCTTTATTGCAGGGAAGGATTGTCATGCGGTAATTGAAACAAATCGCGGGCACTGGCTCGGTCAGGTGATTTACTCTGGTTGTGCGCAGGAGAATACCGGTGTTCCTGGCAATATTATGGGGCATACCACCCGACGGGTGATCCGTGCTCCTGCTGCAGGCATTATGCGATCCAACGTGAAATTAGGCGATCTGGTGAAAGAGGGCGATGTGATTGCCTGGATTGGTGAGCATGAAATTAAAGCACCGTTGACGGGGATGGTGCGTGGCTTGTTGAACGACGGACTAGCAGTGGTCGGCGGTTTTAAAATTGGTGATATCGATCCTCGTGGTGAAACGGCTGATTTCACCAGCGTTTCTGATAAAGCCCGGGCAATTGGCGGCGGCGTACTTGAGGCGTTAATGATGTTGATGCATCAGGGCGTTAAAGCGACAAAAGAAGTGCTGGAAGTGGCTTAAATGAAAATGGCCGGATGGTATTACCCACCCGGCCTTTAAATTACTGACAAATCACCGTTCCGGTTTTGCCTTCAATCCCTTCTTTCGCTTTGCTCAATACGGTAATCAGTGCTTCGCGTCCAGCGCGAGAGCGAGCAAACGAGGCGGCAGCTTCCACTTTAGGCAGCATAGAACCTTTCGCAAAATGACCTTCTTCGATAAAGCGTTCAGCATCACTTAATGACAGGCGATCGAGCCACTGTTCATTCTCTTTACCGAAGTTAATGGCCACTTTTTCTACCGCAGTCAGAATGATCAGCATATCGGCATCAATCATTTCTGCTAAACGGGCGCTGGCCCAGTCTTTATCGATAACCGCACTGGCACCACGCAGGTGGTTACCTTCACGAATAACAGGGATACCACCACCGCCAACGGTGATCACCACCTGGCCTGCATCTACCAACGCTTTAACCGTTTCTTTTTCAATGATATCAACCGGTTTTGGCGAGGCAACAACACGGCGATAGCCGCGACCAGCATCTTCTTTCAGAGTGTAACCCTGTTTTGTCAGTTGCTCTGCTTCTTGCTCGGTAAAGAACGAACCGATCGGCTTGGTCGGGTTGAGGAATGCCGGATCGTTAGCGTCGACTTCGACCTGGGTAACCAGCGTTGCTACAGGTTTATTAATGCCACGAGAAAGCAGTTCTTCTCTTAAGGCATTTTGTAGATCGTAACCAATATAACCCTGGCTTAAGGCAACACAGACAGACATCGGCAGCATTGGCGAGTGCGCTTCAGTTTTTGCGGCAGCTTCAAAGGCCTGGTTAATCATGCCCACCTGCGGCCCGTTACCATGAGTGACGATAACTTCATGTCCCTGGGCAATTAAATCAACAATTGCCTGAGAAGTAATTTTTACCGCTTTCATTTGTCCGGCCAGGTCATCGCCCAGCGCATTCCCGCCCAGGGCGAGAACAATTTTCTTACTCATTTTTCCTCACTCATCATTCTTGATTGTGTATAGATCCCTGGCAGTGGTTAGAGCACGGGAGGGACAAACGGTTTGCGTCGCAGGAATCGACCTCGCCCGGCTTTGCCTGTAAAGGTGCCGTCACAGAAAATCGTTTCACCACGGGATAAGGTTCTGACAATCGCGCCCTGACAGGTAAAACCCTCCCATGGCGAGTAGTCGGCGTTGTCGTGGAGATGGCGATGCTGAATTTGTTGGCTCTGACGTGGGTCGATAATCACCACGTCGCCATCGGAACCGGGCGCTAATAATCCTTTTTGCGGCCACAGGCCAAACAGCCTGGCGGGCATTGCGCTGGTTAATTCAACAAAGCGTTCCGGTGTTATACGTCCCGTCATCACTCCACTGGAAAACAGTAACTGCATGCGGTTTTCCACACCGGGTAAGCCATTTGGGCAGCGACTGAAATCGCCTTTAGAAATTTGCAGGCGTTGAGCCATCGAGAAGGTGCAGTGATCGGTTGCCACCACGTCAATCGCACCATCGCTGATGCCACACCACAGTTTGTCCTGCTCGCGTACGTTACGCAGCGGTGGGCTAAGAATGAACTTAATGCCATCTTCTGTATCGTAACTGCGTTCGTCCAACAGGAGATATTGTGGGCAGGTTTCAACCCAGACTGGCTGGTGATTCGCACGGGCAAGACGCAGATAATCCAGACCTAAGCCGTTAGACAGGTGCACGATATAGAGCGGGGCGTTACCGGCAATTTGTGCCAGGTTAATCATGCGGGCGATGGCTTCCGCTTCGCATTCCAGAGGGCGACTCAAGGCGTGATAGCGCGGCGCGGTTAACCCTGCGGCGATAAACTCCGCCCGCTTGCTGGCGATAGCTGCGTCATTTTCCGGGTGTACGGTGGTCAGCGCGCCGGACTCATGCAAGCGGCGTAATGCCTGCAATACTTCATCATCGTTGAGTTTATATTGATAGGTTAAATAGAGTTTAAAACTGCTCAGTCCTTCTTCAACCATCATCGGAATTTCGTCGAGGATAGCGTGATTAATATGTTGAATGACACCGTGAAAGCTGTAGTCGATGACTGCTTTGTGGGCGGCATAACCGCGATAAACTTCCAGTTGATGGCGTAACCGGCAGCCATTTGGGCCAAATCCCATATGGTCAATAATGGTTGTTGTACCGCCACACGCAGCTGCGCGGGTACCGGTAAAAAAATCATCACAACTGCGCGCGATGCCGACATCAATATTGAAATGCGTATGGACATCCACGCCGCCAGGGAAAACGTAACAGCCAGTGGCATCAATTTCTTCATACGGGAGCTGCGGCGAAATATTGGTGCCCAACTGGCGAACAATCCCGCTTTCAATCAGCAAATCCTGTTTGGCTTGTCCATCTGCGTTAACGACTGTGCCGTTTTTGATCAATACGCGCATAGCAAACTCCAAAAACCCTCCGGCAAACCGGAGGGGAATAAGTAAAGAGTAATTATTCGGTTGCCAGCCAGCTTAACGGGATTGCAGCGTACATCGCAGCACAGGTCACCAGGTGAGATTTCCAGGTTTTTTCGTTAGGCGCGTGTGCTTCAGGTTCTTTACCCGGGCCAAAGCCGATGACCGGAATGCCGTGACGGCCCATGATGGATACGCCGTTAGTTGAGAAGGTCCACTTATCAACAACCGGCGCTTTGCCAAACAGCCCTTCGTAGGCATTCACCAGTGCTTTAACGGTGAAGTGATCTTCTTCCACTTTCCAGGTCGGGAAGTAGCATTCGGTTGGGTATACCAGGCCAGTCCAGGACGGACGGTCGTAGTTGTACATAGAAACAACCGCGTTAGCTTTCTGTACCGCAGGCAGGGCGCGGATTTCGTCCAGCGCGCCTTCCCAGGTTTCGCCCCAGGTCAGACGGCGGTCAATAGAGACGGCGCAGCTATCTGCTACAGCGCAACGGCTTGGGGATGTGAAGAAGATTTCAGAAACGGTGAGGGTGCCTTTGCCGAGGAATTCGTCATAACCCAGACGTTGGGAGAGTTCTTGTAATTCGCCAAGAATCGGACCCATTTTGAAAATGGCGTTGTCACCGCGTTCTGGTGCAGAACCGTGGCAGCTAACACCTTGAACATCAATACGAATTTCCATACGACCGCGCTGACCACGGTATACCTGGCAGTCGGTTGGTTCGGTACTGACCACAAATTCCGGGCGAATGCCGGATTGTTCAATAATGTACTGCCAGCACAGGCCGTCGCAGTCTTCTTCCTGCACAGTACCGGTAACCAGCAGGGTATATTCATCTTCCAGACCGAGGTCTTTAATGATTTTACCGGCATAAACCATAGAGGCCATGCCGCCTTCCTGGTCGGAAGTACCGCGACCACCGATCAGTTCATCAGTTTCCATGCCTTCGTACGGATCGAAGTCCCAGTTTTTGATGTTGCCAATGCCGACGGTATCAATATGAGCGTCCATTGCCACCAGACGCGGGCCGTGGCCGATATAACCGAGAACGTTGCCCATCGGGTCGATTTCAACTTTATCGAAGCCGACTTTTTCCATCTCTTCTTTAATACGATGTACTACGCGTTTTTCGTCGCAGCTTTCACTGGGAATAGCAACCATATCGCGCAGGAAGCGAGTCATGTCTGCCTGGTAATCTTTTGCTTTTTCAAGAATCAGTTTGAATGGAATATTCTTAGCCATTATTTTTCTCCAGATTTTTTACTCCCCGTTTTGCAGGGAGCAGTTCCAATAGGGTGATTAAGGTGCTACAGCGTGTTTGCCTTCCCAGACAACTTCGCGGTAGTGCTTCACGTCTGTGTCGCCTTCAGTGCTGATAACCAGCACCACGGCATCTTTGTTCAGCGCCAGTTTTTCCATCAGGCTTTGACGTTGCGGGTGATAATGAACCGCTGCGAGAACGCCCAAACCGACAGCGCCGGATTCACCGGAGATGATGCGCGGGTCATTGCCGTACGGATTACCCAGCACACGCATACCTAATGCGGCAACGCTGTCCTGGCAGGAGAGGAATTGGGTGGCGCAGTTACGTAGGATTTCCCAGCCCAGCGGGTTAGGTTCGCCGCAGGCCAGGCCCGCCATGATGGTGGCCATATCACCGCCAACGTTGACGATGTCGCCTTTGACGCCGGAGCGATAAATACAGTCAGCTTTGTCAGGTTCAATAATAATGCTGTGCAGATTTTGCGGGCTGTAGACGTCGACCAGATAACCCAGCACACCACCGGCCATTGCACCGACACCGGCTTGCAGCAGAACGTGTGTCGGGGTTACGCCCATTTCACGCATTTGCTCGACGGCTTCATCTGCCAGTGTTGCGTAGCCTTGCATGATCCAGGTTGGGATTTTGGTGTAACCTTCCCATGCTGTGTCCTGTACCACTTCCCAGCCGTGCTGCTGCGCGTGTTGCATGGTCAGGCGAACGGTATCGTCATAGTTCATATCCGTGACGATGCACTCGGCACCGAGGTTCAGAATGGCGTCAACGCGTTCCTGAGCAGAACCTTTCGGCATGTAAATCACCGCATTCTGTCCGAGTTGCTGTGCTGCCCACGCCACACCGCGCCCGTGGTTGCCGTCGGTGGTGGTCGCGAAAGTCATTTTTTCGCCGATGGCATTTTTCAGGTGCTCAAATGACAGCGTTTCGATATCAAGATGATATTTTTCGCACAATAATTGAGCGATGGCGTATGCACCGCCGAGCATTTTGAAGGCGTTCAGACCGAATCGTTTTGATTCGTCTTTGACGAGAATTTTCTTCACACCAAAAAGGTTTGCGAGATCGTCCAGCGCACAAAGCGGTGTTGGGCGATAACCAGCAATTTTCTGGTGGAACTGGCGCGCCAGTTTGGCCTGGCTTTGCGAAAAGAGCGGTGATGTTTCGCCGTTGAAAAATTTGTTATCGGCGATATCAATCTTCAATGAGAAAACGGACATATCCTATCCTTTTGGCCTCTGGAAATAGAGGGCCGACCAGCTGATCGGCCCGAGGGGTTATTTCACGCGTTCTTGCGCTTCTTTCAGCAGTTGCTCGAGCAGTGCACCTGGTTTGGCGTATTTACGGGACAGGATCATCGCGGCGATGATATAAGGCTTCCAGCTGGCTTCTTTGTAGGTTGCGATACGGTATTTTTCGAATACGCCTTCAGTCACTTCACCTTCTTTACAGGATACGCCGCTGATATCAGCTGGAAGGCAGTGCATGTACAGGGCTTCGCCATCACGGGTCAGTTCCATCATCTCTTCAGTACAATGCCAGTCTTTGTGTTGCGCGTTCTGTGCCAGACACTGTTTTTCCAGTGCTTTTAAGCCTTCGTGGTCGTTCGCACGCAGCAATTCAGTACGCTC
>ULTA01027398.1_pt1 | contig 13703 bp, 10 predicted proteins | sample 1957181 | NCBI WGS metagenome assembly ULTA01 (sample SAMEA4835722, study PRJEB28245) | human gut metagenome | biome: gut microbiome; material: fecal sample | place: Denmark | collected 2008
AGGCACGACGGCAAGCGGCACGACTATGGGCTGCAACTGTATCGTGTTGTGCTTGGGCGCGACTATCGGCACGGGACCGCCTATGCCGACGGGTTTCATAACCGTGGTCTTCGTGCCCTCGTCGGGCTGCGGGTTGCCGTACGCCTCGCTCTCGTAGAGCACGGGCTCTTCCGTCCTGTCGGTCACGCCGACGGCATTTTCGGGCGCCATTGCCGTGATGTTGTTGTCTTTCTTCGCCATATGTCCTCCGCGCGCTCGGTGAGCGCAGAACTTTACTTCGCTGTCCCCGTCGGGGTCAGTACATCCGCGTATACCCCGTGCGCTGCGGCGTGATGAAGGAACACACCGCCGCGAGTATCGCGTTTATCAGTCCGACTGCGAACAGGGTGAAGAATTCGCTCGTGTTCCAGCCGTAAATGAAGTCGTCCATAAAATCTATCTGCGAAATCCCGACGTTCTCCGCGCCGACGAGCGCCGCTATGAACACGGCGAGCACGGAGAGCAGATACACGACCGCACACGCGGTGTAACGTCTGGGTTTTATCGCGCCGAACAGCCCCGTCACCGCTTTGACGAGATTGACAAGCACCGCAAGCAGCCCGACCGTGATTATCATATCCGGCACCATATGCAGCCAGATTTGGTTCACCGCCTCCCCGGACCATCCGAGCGACGCCGTCTCGCGGAAAGCGTCTATCCAGCCCGTAATCACGTCGAACTGTTCCGGAACCAGCCTGAAAGGCAGGTCCGCGCTAACGTCCGCCGCCGCAAGGGCGAAAGGCAGCCACACCACCGCCGACGCGACAATCATTATGACCGCGGACACGAAATTGCGCGTGCGCACCGACCGCTTCCATCTCCTGCCCGCGTCTTTTTCGGCGGGCTGATAGTCGGAAGAGGTCGAAACCGCCTGCGCCTGCGCCGCGTCGGACGTCTGATATTCCAGCCGCGGCGTGACGACGAACTCCTGCACGACGGTCGGCATCTTTTTCGCCGCGCCGCCGTCCATCGGAGTCGGAGCCAATCTTATACCCGCCTCGTCCACCTGCGGATTTTTCTTGCCGGAATTCTCGTTCATATCACTTCTTTCCGTTTTCGCCGGGATATTCGTCCATCGGCGCATACTGCATCAAAGGCTGGTCCTGCGTGACGTAAGGCACGAACGCCACGGGCTGCACGATGGGCGGCATCTGGTAAGGCTCTCCCGTCTCCTTGTTGTAGAACACGGGCGCGCCGTACGGCATTCCGCCGTAAGGATAATATCCGGGGGCGTAATGCGGCGCTCCCGCGAAATTCGGAGTTTCCTTTTCGTCGGCGGCTTTCTCTATGGGTTTGGTCTGCGCTTCCTTGAACGCTTCTCCCGCAAACTCCTCGAATGTGGGAGTCTTGGGGGAAGAAAGGTCCTCTTCGGGAGCTTCCAGCACCTTCGTCTTCTTCCTTATGGGAGCGGACTGCTTGATTTTCCCCTTTTCGAGCAGACGCAGAGAGCGCGCGCGGGAACGTCCGCAGCGAGTGCACCTGACGGCGTCGGCGGCGTTCACTCCGCCGCAAACGGGGCATATGAACGGGTCTTCGAGCTCGTCCATATTCTCGGCGGCGGAATAGGGGTCGGCATAATATGCGGAATAGTTCCTCACCGCGGAGGACAGCTTCCTCAGCTGTGCGACGTCCTCGGAGCCCAGCTCGTTGACTTTGTCGCGGTATGCGTCCAGCATAACCGCCTGTTTGGTGAGTTCGTCATTGGTCTTGCGGCGATAGTCCTCAATCTCTTTCATCGCCTTGGTCTTGTCGTTTTCGACGCGGCGTTTCATAGCGGCGATTTCCCTCTCCGCCTCCGTCATACGCTCCTTGACCATCAGGTCGACGTTCATTTTGTTCTTGCGGAACTCCTTGACGTCCTCCTCCGTGAACGGCGTGTCGGAATCCGTCACGGGCGCTCCGCAGACGGAACAGAATTTCGCCCCCGGCAGATTTTCCGCGCCGCATATGACGCAGGTGGGACGGCGCAGTACGCCGAGCATTTCTCCGCAATGCGCGCAAAACCTGCTGCCCGCATTGTTGCGCGTGCCGCAGGCAGGACACTTGACCTCGTAATTCGCAACGACTTCCGCACCGCAGGTGGCGCAGTACGCCTGCCCGCGTTCGACTTCGCTGCCGCATACCTTACAAGTGAACATATATCATCACCTCTGACGACTTATTAACTTTATTATACAGCGACTTGCACAGATTGACAAGTGCAGAACGCTTTCAGCCCTTGAAACCGTCTTTCAGCCCGACTATGCTGCCGAACTCTCCGCCGCCTTTGGCGACGAAATATCCTTCGCGCAGGAACTGGAACCTCTCCCCCTTTTCCGCTCCCGCAAGGAACTTTTCCGCCTTGCCGTCGAGCACGGTGAGGGAGGCGGGATTGAGCAGGTCCATATAATCCCCTTCTCCGTCGAGGATGAGATAGTCGTACATATACAGCTTCACGTCCTCGCAGTCTAGCGCGTTCACCCAGTGTATCGTGCCCTTGACCTTGACGTTTGCGCCCTCTTCGCCCGACTTCGTCCCAGGGATATATTCGACGTGCACGACCTGCGGCTCGCCGTCCTCTCCCGTTTCGCAGCCGACGTACCTGACGACGTACGCGCCTTTCAGCCTCACCGTGCCGCCGGGTTTCAGGCGGAAGTATTTCGGAGGCGGGTCGAGAGAGAAATCTTCCCTTTCGATGTACAGCTCGCGGGAGAAAGTCGCCTCGTGGGTGCCCGCTTCCGGGTCACGGGGATTGTTCTCCACCGAAACGGTTTCCGTCCTGCCTTCGGGATAGTTGTCCACCACCACTTTGAGAGGACGCAGCACCGCCATAGCGCGCACGGCGTGTTCGTTGAGATACTCCCTGACGCAGTGTTCCAGCATCGCTATGTCCACCACGCTGTCCGCCTTCGCGACGCCTATGCGCCCGCAGAAATCGCGCACCGCTTCGGGGGGATATCCCCTCTCCCTGATGCCCGAAAGAGTGGAAAGACGGGGGTCGTTCCAGCCGCTCACCACTTTTTCGTCCACCAGCCTTTTGAGGAAGCGCTTGCTCATCACGGTGTGCGTGAGGTTGAGCCGCGCGAACTCAATCTGCCTGGGACGGGGGTCGAAACCGCAGTTTTCCGTCACCCAGTCGTAAAGGGGACGGTGATTTTCGAATTCCAACGAACACAGCGAATGCGTGATGCCTTCGAACGCGTCTTCGAGAGGATGGGCGAAATCGTACATAGGATAGATGACCCACTTGTCGCCCGTGTGCGGATGCTCGGCGTGACAGATGCGGTAAATGACGGGGTCGCGCATATTGATGTTGGGCGACGCCATATCAATCTTGGCGCGCAGCACCTTTTCCCCGTCCGCGAACTCGCCCGCTCTCATTCTGCCGAAAAGGTCGAGGTTTTCCTCGACGCTGCGGTTTCTGTACGGGCTCTCCTTGCCCGGCTCCGTGAGCGTGCCGCGCGTGGCGCGTATCTCCTCCGCCGAGAGGTCGCACACATACGCCTTGCCCGCCTTGATGAGGGACACGGCGCAGTCGTACATACGCTCGAAATAATCGGACGCGTTGAGAACTCTGTCCCACTCGAACCCCAGCCAGCGGATGTCCTCTTTTATGCTCTCCATATACTCGACGTCCTCTTTGACGGGGTTGGTGTCGTCGAAGCGGAGATTGCATTCGCCGCCGAATTTTTCCTTTATGCCGAAATTGATGCAGATGGCCTTCGCGTGACCTATGTGAAGATAACCGTTGGGTTCGGGCGGAAAGCGCGTGATAATCTTGTCGTGCTTTCCCGAGCGCAGGTCGTCGCAGATGACGTCTTCGATGAAATTCGAGGGTTCGGGAATGCTTCTGTTTTCGTCCATACAATATTTCCGCCGATATTTATAGTAGAATATATTTTACCCCATATGCGCGCGTTTGACAAGTGCGCGGGCGTGGATTGGGAAATAAAATTGCTCTCTTCGGCAGGGAAAAGACGGAAAAACGGCGGAGCGCCCGCCGCCGCACCCTTACCCGCGTCTGACGGAAACCGACGCAAAAAAAGAAAAGCGGCGCTCATTCCGCGCCGCAATGACTGCCCGAAAGATTGACTTCCGACGAGTTCAGCCGCATATATCCGTCCTCGAAACGGAAGCCGAAACGCACAAGCCCGGGGTGCTCCCCTTTCACCGCAAGAGGCACGGGGTTCAGGGAGAATTTGAAAAGCATCGCCCGCAGGAAGAATTCTCTGTCCCCGGGGTTTATCTCTTCGTTTTTGACTTTGAAGTGTGTGATTTCGACAAAATCGCCGACTTCGGCGCGCATCAGTCCCACGGGCGCGCCGTCCTCTCGCATCACGAAATTCGTGCCGCTTACGGCAAGGTTTATGCCGAGGTCCGAATAGAGTGCGGAAAGCACTGCCGCGTCGTTTTCGTATCCCACCGTCAGCATATCATTCTCCGTATTCCACGCCGACGAGCGTCAGCCCTTCCGGCGGCAGCGTCTTGCCCGCAAGCGTTCTGTCCCCCGTTTCCAGCACGCGGCGCACGTCGTCTTCCGTGAGCTTTCCCTGCCCGGCGTAAACGAGCGTCCCCGCGATTATGCGCACCATATTGTACAAAAATCCGTTCCCCGTCACGAAGATGTCCAGCGTCCCTTCCGTAAGCCTGCCGCCCTCGGTTTTCCCGTCCGCTTCCAGCCGCACGGAATACACCGTGCGCACGGTGCTCTTCACCGCGGACCCGCTGGCTTCGAACCCCTTGAAATCGTGTTCGCCTTCCAGCACGTCCGCGCATCTGCGCATCGCGGCAAGGTCAAGCGGCACGACAATCTGCGTGCGGGTGTTTTCGTACATCGGAAGCCTGTGTCGGGAGACGTAGAGAGAATAGCGGTAAGTCTTCCGCTTTGCCCAAAAGCGCGCGTTGAAATCGGAGGACACGGGCTCGCAGGAAAGCATACTGATGTCCCTCGGCAGCTCCGTATTCACCGCGAAAGGTATCTTTTCGGGAGGGATTGCGGTGTCCGCGTCGAAATGCACGACCTGTCCCTCCGCGTGCACTCCCGCGTCCGTCCTGCCGCTCGCCGTCGCCTGCGTGGGCACGCCGAAAACCGCGGAAAGCGCCTTTTCGAGCGCCTCCTGCACGCTGGGACCGTTGAGCTGCCGCTGCCAGCCGACGTAATCCCTGCCGAAATACGAAATCACCGCGCGGTATCTCACACCAGCCCTCCGAAAATGAGCGTGTCCATCGCGCCGTCGAAATAATATCTGTCAAGAAGCACCGCGACAAAATACGCCGCTATCAGGAAAAACGCGACGAAGTCCGCGACGCCGAGTTTCATCACTTTCATCTTGGTGCGGTTTTCCGTGGCGTTGTAGCACCTGGCGTCCATTGCGAAAGCCAGCTCGTCCGCACGGCGGAAAGAGTTGACGAAAAGAGGTATCAGCACGGGCAGCAACGCCTTTGCGCGCGCTATCAGTCCGCCCGTGTCGAAGCTCGCTCCCCTCGCCTTCTGCGCCGCGATAATCTTGTTCGTTTCCTCGAAAAGCGTGGGTATGAAGCGCAGCGCGATGCTCATTATCATCGCTATGTCGTGCACGGGCACCTTTATGAGTCTGAGCGGCTTCATCAGACTTTCCGTGCCGTCCGCGACTTCCACGGGAGTGGTCGTCAGCGTGAGCAGCGAAGCGCCGCTGATGAGCAAAACGAGCCTTAAAGTCATCTTTATGGTGGTATGAATGCCCTGGTCGGTGATTTGCAGCGCACGCCAGCTCCACAGCACCTCGCCGTCGCTTATCATAAAAAGATTGATGACGGCGGCGAATATGACGATGAAAATTATCGCCCGCACGGATTTGAGCACGGAGAGCATCGGGAGCTTCGCGAGCAGGATTATGAACAGCAGCACCGCCGCGGTCATCATAAAGCCGAAGTAGGTGTTGACAAAGAATATCGCCACCACGAAAAGCACGGTGAGGAAGAGCTTCATCCGCGGGTCCATACGGTGCACGACGGAGTCGGTGGGATAATACTGCCCGAACGCTATGTCCTTAAACATCTCTTCCCTCCCCGTCGTCTGCCGTCGGAGCGGGAGCGCTCCCGTCCGCCGCGTCTTCTGCGCCCGTTTCCGCGCCCGTTTCCGCCGCGCGTGCGGCTTTTTCGGAACGGTATTTCACAAGTGCGTCGACGAGTTCCGCGGGCGTGACTATCCTGCGCGAAAGCTCTATGCCGCGCTCTGCGAGTCTGTCCACCACCCTCGCCGCCGTGGGCAGGGCAAGTCCCGCCGCCGCGAGCGCTTCCCTGTCGCCGAACACGTCGGCGGGCGACCCGTCGGCGACCACCTTGCCGTCGCGGAGCGCGACTATCCTGTCCGCCATCTCCGCTATGTCGTCCATATAGTGCGACACCATTATGACCGTCGGGCTGACTTCTTCGTGCAGTTTTTTCACCAGCCCGAGGATTTCCTTCCTTCCCGCGGGGTCCAGCCCCGCGACGGGTTCGTCGAGCACGAGGATTTCGGGTTCCATCGCTATGACGCCCGCGATTGCGGCGCGGCGTTTTTCGCCGCCCGAAAGCTCGAAGGGACTGCGCTCGGCGAATTCGTCATAAGGCAGTCCGACCACTTCCATTGCGCGGCGCACCCTGCGGTCCACTTCTTCCTTTTCCAGCTTCATATTCTTGGGACCGAAAGCCACGTCCTTTGCGACCGTGTCCTCGAAAAGCTGATATTCGGGATACTGAAACACCATCCCGACCTTGAAACGCAGTTTTTTCAGCGTCTTTTTGTCACGGGCGTTCATCCCCGCGACCACCACCTCGCCCTCCTGCGTCTTGACGAGTCCGTTGAGGTGCTGTATGAGGGTGGATTTCCCCGACCCCGTAGCGCCTATCAGCCCGACGAATTCCCCTTCTTCTATGGCAAGGCTGACCCCATCCAGCGCGCGCTTTTCGTAAGGGGTCTTCGCGGAATAGGTGTAGGAAAGATTTTTCAGTTCGACTGCGAGCATATTCCCTCCACCAGAGCGTCCTCGTCCGTCACGGTTTCGGAAAAGCCGAAACCGCGCTCCGAAAGCATCCGCGCGATTTCCGTCGGAGGCGGAAGCGCAAGCCCGCACGCCTCCACTTCGGGGGACGCGAAAACTTCCTTCGGCGTGCCGTCCAGCACAAGCCTGCCTTTGCGCAGCACTATGACCCTGTCCGCCTGCGCCGCCTCGTCCATATTGTGGGTGATGGAAATGACCGTTATGCCCGACGCGTTAAGTTTCTTTGCGACGTCCATAATCTCCGCCCTGCCCTCCGGGTCGAGCATAGACGTGGACTCGTCGAGGATGAGGATGTCGGGTTTCATCGCCAGCACCCCCGCAATCGCAACGCGCTGTTTCTGTCCGCCCGAAAGTTTGCTCGCGCTGCGGGTGCGGAATTCGCTCATCCCGACCGCGTCCAGCGCCCAGTCCACGCGCTCGATAATCTCCTCGCGCGGGATGCCGAGATTTTCGGGTCCGAATGCGACGTCGTCCTCGATTATCGTCGCCACCATCTGGTTGTCGGGGTTCTGAAAAACCATCCCCGCCTTTCTGCGGACGTCGAAGGTCCTCTCCTCGTCGCGGGTGTTGATGCCGTCTATGAGCACGTCCCCCGACGACGGGGTGAACAGTCCGTTGAGAAGTTTCGCAAGCGTGCTTTTCCCGCTGCCGTTCATCCCCGCAAGCGCGACGAACTCGCCCTTCTCCACCGAGAAAGACACGTTGCGAAGCGCGCGGACGGTCTGTCCTTCGCCCACCTTGTAAGAATAATTGACACCGATGAGTTCTATCTGCGGCATAATGTTGAATTATAACATATGCGGACGCAAATTCAAAACGTATTGCAAAAAACCGCGTTTTTTTACTCCCCTCTTCCCCTGCGCATCCCGCGCTCCGCGCTCTCCGCCCCAATCCGCGGTGCGGCGCGGGCGGCGAATTCCAGCTTTTGGCGAATTTTCTCCGCGGCACGACGAGAAGACATATAATTGTTACAGTATTGCAAGGAGGATACAAAAATGCGCAGAAAAATCATCACTCTGTTTGCGGTATGTCTGCTCGCGCTCTGCCTGACGGTCGTGTTCGTCGCGTGCGACGACAACACGGGCGGGGGCGGCGGCGACAAAGGCACGCTTTATTCCATTCAGGCGCCCGCCGCGTCCGACGTCTACACCGTATCGGGTCTGCCCGAGGGCGCGTACGAAGGCGACACCGTGACATTCACGGTCACTTTGACCGACCCCGAAAACAGCATCCTGACAAGTGTAAAGGTCGAATACGAAGAGCTGGAAGCCGATGAAAACGGCACTTATTCGTTCGCCATGCCGGCAAATGCCGTAACGGTCGAAATAAACGCCCATGCTTTTGCGGAACAACTTACCGACGGCGGCGTTACATTTGCCGCGGAAAATCCCACGACCATCACGGTCGGCGGCGACAACGGCGGCGGATACTGGTCGGAAGATGGTCCGTGGATAGACTGTTGGAAGTTTAATATAAAACTCGATTGGTCGCAGACAGCCAACCTGTCAGATTCTTCCTATGTTATCTCTTCAAATCAGAGTGTCATTCCGGACAGTGCCATCACGTATAAAGAAGGCGAAGCGACCGGAGGGGGATACATTACCGATATGAACGTCCTGATAGACTCCTCCCTCATAGCTCCCGGTACAACGTGGATCGAGATTTATTTGGACAGCAACGAAACAAGCGCAAACGGTACCGTCTGCATCAAGATTACCGTCACCGACCACCTGGATCTCGACACGATGACGGAATCCGTAAAAATCGACTTCGGCTCATATGCCGATGAAGGCGACGACGTTATTGTCCGTTTCTTTGATTCGGACTATATCTATGGCTCGTACATTGACAATGAACCCGCACCTACGTTTGTAGAAGTGAAAGCAAAGGTCGGTTCGGACGGCACCGCTACCTTCACATTCGATTATATCATCGGACACGAATACTCCCTTGATGTTTACTTGGACTCCGTATGGTATAGTGGGACGGTCGACGATGACGTCAAAGAAAAACTTATAGTGCTGAAAGATGACGTGATAAGCGGAGGCGATTCGACAACAGGATTTAATCAATACATCGACGGACGGCTTTCGTTTGTATCTGCAAATTATACAATCAAGCTCGAAGCAGAAGGCACATGGGCATCCCTCGGCATGTAATGACGCCATAAAACATATTTGTCGGAATTGCAAATGCTTTAACAAAAACGCGGCCATCGGCCGCGTTTTTGTTTGCCGCGCCTCTGTTCGGTTGTACCCGCCGCCGCGGCCGCGTGCGCGGCGTGCACGGGCACGCCGCCTCCCGTCCGCATACGCATACGCGTGATTATCATAAGAATATTTTTCGGTATAGTTGATTGACTTAAACATTGCGCGATAGTATAATCCTTTTTGCACGAGCCGCAAGGCTCTCCTTTACGATTACAAGTTTATATACTATGGAGGTCTTTATGAAAAAGATGACAATCGACGGTAATACCGCGGCGGCGCACATCGCATATGCGTTCTCCGACGTTGCGGCGATTTACCCCATCACGCCCTCCTCTCCCATGGCGGAAAACTGCGACGAATGGGCGGGGCAAGGCAGGAAGAACATCCTGGGCAACGTGTTGAAAATCGTCGAGATGCAGTCCGAAGCGGGCGCCGCGGGCGCGGTGCACGGTTCGCTTGCCGCAGGCGCGATGACCACCACGTTCACCGCAAGCCAGGGTCTGCTGCTCATGATTCCGAATATGTACAAGATTGCGGGCGAACTGCTCCCCTGCGTCTTCCACGTTTCGGCGCGCGCGCTTGCCGCACACGCTCTGAGCATTTTCGGCGACCACGCGGACGTTATGGCGTGCCGTCAGACGGGCTTTGCGATGCTGGCGTCCAACTCCGTGCAGGAAGTCATGGACCTGAGCCTCGTGGCGCATCTTTCCACTCTGAAAGCCTCCGTCCCCTTCATCAACTTCTTTGACGGTTTCAGGACTTCTCACGAAGTGAGCAAAATCGACGTCATCGACTACGACGAGATAAAGAGCCTCGTCGACTTTGACGACATCGACCGTTTCCGCGCGCGTTCCCTCAACCCCGAACATCCTCATCAGGCGGGCACGGCGCAGAACCCCGACATCTACTTCCAGAACAGAGAAGCCGCCAACAAGTATTACAACGCCGTCCCCGGCATCGTCCAGACGATGATGGACAAGGTCGCGACTATTACGGGCAGACAGTATCACCTCGTCGACTACTACGGCGCAAAGGACGCCGACCGCGTCATCATCCTTATGGGCAGCGGTGCGGAAGCAGTCGAAGAGACGGTCGATTACCTCAACGCGAAAGGACAGAAAGTCGGCGTGCTCAAAGTCAGACTTTACCGTCCCTTCCCCGTGGAACAGCTCGTTGCCGCGCTCCCCAAGACCGCAAAGAAAATCACCGTGCTCGACCGCACCAAGGAAGCGGGTTCCCTCGGCGAACCTCTCTACCTCGACGTCATCGCCGCGCTTGACGAACAGAAGGTCAAGGCGGAAGTGCTCTGCGGCAGATACGGCCTCGGCAGCAAGGAATTCAATCCTTCCATGGCTGCGGCGGTCTACGAGAATATGAACGAGGGCAAGAAGAACCACTTCACCGTCGGCATCACCGACGACGTGACGGGCACTTCGCTGGAAATCAAGGAAAAAATCGACGTCGCCGACCCGTCCACCATCTCCTGCAAGTTCTACGGCCTCGGCTCCGACGGCACCGTCGGCGCGAACAAGAACAGCATCAAAATCATCGGCGACCACACCGAAAAATACGCGCAGGGCTACTTCTCCTATGACTCCAAGAAGTCCGGCGGTCTGACCGTGTCCCACCTGCGCTTCTCCGACAAGCCCATCCGCGCAACCTACCTCATCGACCAGGCGGACTTCGTCGCGTGCCACAACGAATCTTACGTGCTGCGCTACGATATGCTCTCCGACCTCAAAGACGGCGGCACCTTCCTGCTCAACAGCATCTGGTCCCCCGACGAGATGGACAAGCAGCTCCCCGCAAAGATGAAGAACCAGATTGCGCAGAAGCACATCAAGTTCTACACCCTCGACGGTCTGGACGTCATCACCAAACTCGGCGCGTCCAAGGGCGTCAACACCGTCATGCAGGCGGCATTCTTCAAACTCGCCAACGTCATCCCCTACGCCGACGCCGAGAAGTATATGAAGGAAGCCATCAAGAAGACGTACGGCAAGAAGGGCGACGCGGTCGTCAAGATGAACTGCGACTGCATCGACAACGCCATCGCCAACCTCAAAGAGGTCAACTATCCCGAAAGCTGGGCGACCACCACGACGGGTGCGGACCCCCTGCCCGTCCCCAATGACGAGTATTACAAGACCTTCATCGCGCCCATCACCGCGCAGGAAGGCGACAAACTGCCCGTCTCCGCATTCTCTCCCGACGGCATCGTTCCCACCGGCACGACCAAGTTCGAGAAACGCGGCATAGCGGTCAGCGTCCCCGAATGGATTGTGGACAACTGCATCCAGTGCAACCGCTGCTCTCTCGTCTGCCCTCATGCGGCTATCCGTCCCACTCTCGCAACCGCGGAAGAGCTTGCCGACAAGCCCGAGACTTTCGTCACCAAGCCCGCAATCGGCTTCAAGGGTTACGAGTTCCGTATGCAGGTCAGCCCCTATGACTGCTCCGGCTGCAACAACTGCGTCAACGTCTGCCCCGCCAAGGAAAAGGCACTCCGTATGATTCCCATCGCGGAATCCATCGAAAAGGACGCCGCCAACTGGGATTACGCAGCGTCGCTCAAAGAAACCTCCGCACCCATCCCCGCGAACAAGGTCGCTTCCGTCAAGAACAGCCAGTTCAAGAAGCCTCTCTTCGAGTTCTCCGGCGCGTGCGCAGGCTGCGGCGAAACTCCTTACGTCAAGCTCATCACACAGCTCTTCGGCGACAGGATGATTATCGCCAACGCAACGGGCTGCTCCTCCATCTACGGCGGCAGCGCACCCACCTGCCCCTACACCAAGAACGACGAGGGCAAGGGTCCCGCGTGGGCAAACTCCCTCTTCGAGGACAACGCGGAGTTCGGTTTCGGTATGCACCTCGCTTATCAGGCGCGCCGCAACGTGCTCAACAACCTTATGACCAACATCATCGGTCTTGACACCATCTCTCCCGCAATGAAAGAGGCGATGACCGAATGGATGGACGGCAAGGACGACGGCGAACTCTCCAAAGCGGCGGCAGCCAAGATTATGGAACTGCTCCCCTCCGAGAAAGAAAACGCCAACGGCATCACCCTCGACCTCCTCAACAGGGTCGAAGCGCGCAAGGACTGCCTCATCAAGAAATCCGTCTGGATTATCGGCGGCGACGGCTGGGCGTACGACATCGGTTACAACGGCGTCGACCACGTGCTCGCCAGCGGCGAGGACGTCAACATCCTCGTGCTCGACACCGAAGTGTACTCCAACACCGGCGGTCAGGCGTCCAAGTCCACCCCCACCGGCGCAATCGCGAAATTCGCCGCCACGGGCAAGCGCACCAAGAAAAAGGACCTCGCGCTGCTCGCAATGGACTACGGCTATGTCTACGTCGCGCAGGTGTCTATGGGCGCGGATATGAACCAGGTCGTCAAAGCGTTTGCGGAAGCGGAAGCCTATCACGGTCCCTCCATCATCATCGCATACGCCCCCTGCATCAACCACGGCATCAATATGACCAAGTCCCAGCTCGAAATGAAGAAAGCCGTCGACACCGGCTACTGGCAGCTCTTCCGTTACAACCCCGCCCTCGCGGATACGGACGCCAATCCCTTCACGCTGGACAGCAAGGAACCCACCGAGGATTACCAGTCATTCCTTATGGGCGAAGTCCGTTACGCTTCCCTCGTCAAACAGAACCCCGACGCGGCGAAAGTGCTCTTCGCCAAGAACGAACAGGATGCCGCCGCAAAACGCGCGTTCTACGCACGCAAAGCGGAGTCCAACTGGAAACCCGGCAAGAATTGACGCTGAGTTACGCAAACCCCGCCCAAACGGGCGGGGTTTTCTTTTTTCGCGCGTCTATTCTTGCCGTCCGCCTCGGGGAAATCTCTCCGCTTCGGCACTCCGCGTTCGCAAGCGAACTATCCGTGCCTGCGCTCATTTCCCCTCCGCGCAGTGCTTTCCCCGAAACAACTTTCGCTTTTCACGTCACGCACAGCATTCCGTCACTCTTTTTACGCTGAGTTACGCAAACCCCGCCCGTTTGGGCGGGGTTTTCTTTTGCCCCATCAACAAATCGGAGATTTCTTGACGGGGACCCCGAATTAAACCCCACCGAAAAATCGAAGATTTCTCGGCGGGGACCCCGGAATTTTCCGTTCTTTTACTAAGGAATATTGTGCCCCCTCCTTCCCTTCGGGTATTCCTCCCCCGTGACGGAACAACTCAAACTCGCCCTGCGCGGCAAAGCGAACTTTGCCGCTTGTCTTACGCTTGGTTGTTCCTTTTACCCCACAAAAAAATCAAAGATTTCCTTGTGGGGACCCCTTTTCCATCTCCCAAAATGCGGGACTTACATTGCATTTCTATTGAGAGTTTGTTTCTCGCACTCACATAACTGAGCGGATGAAGGCACTCACTAAACATCGCTCACGGGGAGAGGAAGGCGACTCGCCTCGCACTACGCCCGTGTCTGTTTA